>BNJU01000876.1_pt1 | contig 79662 bp, 107 predicted proteins | sample 8539281 | NCBI WGS metagenome assembly BNJU01 (sample SAMD00202456, study PRJDB9452) | human saliva metagenome | isolation source: human saliva | place: Japan
CAAAATGCTTTAGCTATAAAAAAACAGGTATCCCTTAGGGTTACCTGTTTTCTTTTAGTGATTTCATTGGATGTTATACTCAATGAAAATCAAAGAGCAAACTAGGAAGCTAGCCGCAGGCTGTACTTGAGTACGGCAAGGCGACTCTGATGTGGTTTGAAATTGATTTTCGAAGAGTATTAGTCAACTTTTCCGCCTTCAACAACCAGGTCATCTGCTTTAGCAGCATCACCGTATGTTGGGTGAAGTGTTTTCTCATAAGCCTTGTGGAAGAAGTTTTCTTTACCTAATTTTTCGATTTCTTGGTTGATGTAATCAAGTAGTTCTTGGTTACCTTTTTGAACTGCTGGTGCAATAGTATCTGGGTCACCTAGAGAAGAAATTCCTACCTCATATCCTTTATTTTCAAGCGCCCAAGCTAGGACTTCAGTATTGTCAGTAGAGAAAGCATCTCCACGACCGTCAAGAAGGGCTTGGTAGGCATCGCTATATTGGTCGTATTTTTGGAGTTTTACTTCTGGGTGATTTTTCTCAAAGTAAGTTTCAGCAGTAGTCCCTTTTGTAACGATCAAGGTTTTGCCTTCGAGTTCCTTAACATCCTTGATGACTTTATCTTTTGGTGACACAACACCGAGAGAAACTTTCATGTAAGGAAGCGCAAAGTCAACTTGTTTTTTACGTTCGTCAGTAACTGTGAAGTTAGCAAGGGTGATATCAACTTTGTTTGAAATCAAGTATTCAGCACGGTTGGCAGCATCGACAGAAACGTATTTGACCTTTACACCAAGGTCTTGTGCTAATTGGTTACCTAGTTCGATATCATAACCTTGGTAAGAACCGTCGTTGTCAACATAACCAAACGGTTTCTTGTCTCCAAATACCGCGATTCGAAGTTCCCCACTTTTCTTAATTTCATCAATGGTGCGAGCTTTGGCAGTTGCCTTAGTAGAGGAAGCATCAGAGTTTCCGCCTGAACTACAAGCTGTGACAAAGATAAGCGCAAATGCTAGAGCAAAAACAGTTAGAAGTGATTTGAGTAGTTTCATAATAATCTCCTTTATTGATTATAGATATGAGCCAAACTGGCTAAAGTCAAAGACGTTTAAAAATTCTTGTGCTCGTTTGGTTTGTGGATTTGTGAAGAATTCTTGAGCAGTTCCTTCTTCAGCGATCTTCCCTTGGTCAAGGAAGATAATACGGTCTGCAATAGCTTGGGCAAACTGCATTTCATGGGTTACCAGAATCATGGTACGCCCTTCTTGAGCCAAGTCATTGATAAGTTCCAGAACCTCACGCACCATTTCTGGGTCCAGTGAAGCAGTTACTTCATCAAATAGGATAATTTCTGGATGCATGAGAAGGGCACGAACAATCGCTACCCGTTGCTTTGTCCGCCGGATAATTGGCGAGCAAAGCTATGTTGTTTATCCAATAATCCGACACGTTCCAGTAGTCGCAGAGCTTCTTTAGTAACCTCTTTTTTGTCTCTTCCTTGAGCCTTGATAGGACCTAGGATGAGGTTTTGAAGGACATCCAGATGAGGAAAGAGTTCATAACTTTGAAAGACCATACCGATTTTTTGGCGAACCAAGTGAAAATCTTTTTTATTTTTAACGATGGACTGACCATCCAGCAGAATATCTCCTCCTTGAATACTTTCTAAACCATTGAGGCAACGAAGTAGCGTGCTTTTTCCACAACCAGATGGTCCTAGAATAACGACAACTTCCCCCTTTTTAATATCTAAATAAAGTCCTTGGAGGATTGGATTGTCTCCGAAGGATTTTTTTAGTTCCTTGATTTCTAAAATAGTTTCAGACATTTAGTTCCTCCAATGTTTTTCTAGATGAGTAGATAGTTTGGAAATAGGGAAGCAAACTGCGAAATACAAGACTAGGATGGTTCCATATATCCAAAAGGAAGCAGTTGGGATGGTTAAGCGATTGCTATCAATGATTTGTTGTCCAACTTTGGTAACTTCAACAACTCCAATCAAAACAACCAAGGAAGTTGTTTTAATCATCCGAGTGACAAGGTTGATAGCTTGCGGTAGTAGCCTTCTCAAAACTTGAGGGATAATGATATGGTAGTAGAGTTGCACTTTAGTTAAGCCAAGCGCCTGTCCACTCTCAAACTGATGTTTAGGAAGAGAAGTAATAGCGCCACGAACCAAGTCACCCATCTCAGCTGTTCCCCAGAGGGTAAAAACGATAATAGCAGAAGTCTCCCCAGAGATATTGATATTAAAGTTTCGAGCTAAGCCGAAGTAAACGATGAAAAGGAGTACCAGCTGAGGCATAATCCGGATAAATTCTAGATAGAAGCGTGTCAATAAGCGAATCACTCTAGAATGAGAGGTCATGATAATTCCCACAACCGTTCCGAAAATCATGGATAAGAGGACAGACAGGATAGAAATTCCAATCGTGACGCCCAATCCTTGTAAAATTCTCAGGAGATTATTTCCCTGAAAGAGTACTTGTATTCCCGAATCCTGCATGACGGAGCCTCCTTTCTATCCAACTAAAGACTAGTGAAATAGGTAGGAGCATGATTAGGTAAGCAACTACCAACATGGCTAGTGCGATATCTGTTTCATAGTAGAGGCCAATCAAGTCCTTAGCAACGTACATAAGGTCAGCAAGGGCAACCGCTGAAAAAACAGAAGTTTCCTTGATCAGGAAAATAACATTGGCGCTAAAAGATGGTAGAGCCACCGCAGTCGCTTGTGGAAGAACTACGTAGCGAAAGACCTGAAAAGGTGTAAGCCCAATAGCTAAACCAATTTCATGCTGGGTTTGGCTGACTGCTTCTAGCCCGCTTCGGAATGATTCTGCCATGTAGGAACCACCTAAGAAAATGAGTCCAACCGTTGCACAGACTTCTGAAGAGAGAACAATCCCTATTCGAGGTAGACCAAAGTAGAGAAAGAAAAGTTGTATCAAAAGGGGTGTATTTCGTGACAATTCTATATATGCTGTTGCCAGTTGGGAGAAAACAGGAACGCGATAATGTCGGATGACGCTAACAAATAGTCCAACAAGAAAAGAACCTAAAATTCCCCAAACTGCAATATGCAAGGTCAGAAAAAAATGCCTTTTGATAGAGTGGTAGATATTGTTCAACAATGGACCAATCCAAAAAGTAGAACCTCCCATCTAGGAATGATACAGCTATTGTAGCACTTAAAAAGATGTTTGGATAATATGTATTTTTTATTGCGGTGATTAAAAAAATATTTATAGAAAAATGCCGAAATCCAAAAATCTTTCAGTTGACAAATGTAAATTTTGGGAGTATAGTAATAATTGTGATTTACAAATGTAGATTTTGGAGGTGTACTGATGCAGATTTCGGATGCAGAATGGCAGGTCATGAAGATTATCTGGATGCAGGGAGAACAGACTAGTACTGATCTTATAAAAGTATTAGAGAAAAGGTTCAGCTGGTCCAAGTCCACGATCCAGACACTCTTGGCTCGTTTGGTGGAGAAAGAATGTTTGACTCGGGAAAAACAGGGCAAGTCCTTTGTGTATTCGTCCCTTTTAACTCCAGATGATAGTAGGGGCTTAATGGTTCAGGATATCAAAGACAAGCTTTGTTCTCGCAGAATAAAGCTCTTGCTAGCTGATTTGATTGAAGAATGTGACTTTACCCTTGCAGATCTTAATCAGCTGCAGCAGGTCCTGGAAGAAAAGAAAGCAGAGGCTGTCGAAACAGTCCCTTGCAATTGTATGTAATAGAAAGAAGGAATTTCAATGTTTGGATTGTTAATTAGTATTGTTTGTTTACTTGGGGTTGCTTTTATTGCTTGGTGGTTCTTTGCAGAGCATGAAAAGGTAAGCGGCCACGCTCGTCAGAAATCAGGTTATCAAGAAATTGAAGTCGAAGTCATGGGGGGCTATTCGCCTGAAACCATTGTCCTGAAAAAGAATGTTCCAGCCCGGATCATCTTTAATCGCAAGGATCCATCTTCATGTCTGGCTCAAGTGATCTTTCCAGATTTTGGCGTTCATGAAGATTTGCCTTTAGGTGAAAAACATGTCATTGAAATTACGCCAGAAAAAGCGGGCGAATATGGGTTTTCATGTGGAATGAACATGATGCATGGTCAAATGATTGTGGAATAAAGGAGTCAGGTATGGTAGAAAAACAAAAAGCAGTTGTGGAAAACGGAGTGCAAAAGATCCGTATTACAGCAGAAAAGGGCTATAGTCCCAAAGAATTTCAACTTCAAAAAGGGATCCCTGCTGAAATCACCTTCCATCGGGTCAATCCTTCCGGCTGTTACAAGGAAATTTTGTTTGAAGATCAGGGATTTTAGAGCCTTTTGGAAGTCGGTGGATAAGGTGATATCCTTTACTCCGACAGAAACAGGGGACTTTGAGTTTTCTTGTGGAATGAAGATGCAAAAGGGTTCCTACACGGTTGTGGAAAAACGCCGTCGTGTCTTAAGTTTACGGGATCGCTTTTGGATTACTAGTATCTTTACCCTTCCTTTATTGCTCTTGATGATCGGGATGTGGGCAGGACTTGTATCCCATCCAGTCAATCGCTGGGGAAACTTTCTAGCGACAACGCCGATCATGTTGGTAGCAGGTGTACCTTTTATCAAGAGTGCCTGGGCCTCATTTAAGAAGCACCATTCCAATATGGATACCTTGGTAGCTCTTGGAACCCTGGTAGCCTATGTCTATAGTGTATTTGCCCTTTTTACTGGTCAGCCAGTATACTTTGAGGCTGCGGGTTTTATCATCTTCTTTATCCTCTTAGGGCAAATCTTTGAAGAACGGATGCGTAACAATGCCTCCGAGGCTGTGGAAAAGTTGTTGGATTTGCAGGCAAAAACGGCTCAAGTTCTCCGTGATGGGAACTATGTCGAGGTGGCGGCAGAAGATATCCAAATTGATGACTTGATTCGGGTCCGTCCTGGGGAAAAGATTGCGGTTGATGGGACGATTGTAGAAGGAAGTACGACCATTGATGAGTCGATGGTGACAGGTGAAAGCTTGCCTGTGGAAAAATCAGTTGGTGATGCAGTGATCGGCTCCACTATCAACAGCAATGGGACCATTCTCTTTAAGGCTGAAAAAGTCGGTAGTGAGACCCTCTTATCTCAAATTGTGGACTTTGTCAAAATGGCTCAATCCAGTCGTGCTCCCATTCAAGATTTGACGGATAAGGTTTCAGGTATCTTTGTTCCAGTGGTGACGATTTTGGCTATTGCGACTTTCTGGGTTTGGTCCGTGCTTCTGGGCGCGTCGCTTCAAGAGGCCATGCTCTATGCAGTCTCTGTCCTTATTATTGCCTGTCCTTGTGCCCTTGGTTTAGCAACCCCAACAGCCCTGATGGTCGGAACCGGCCGTAGTGCCAAGATGGGGGTTCTGATTAAAAATGGAACAGTTCTTCAAGAAGTGCAAAAGATTCAAACCGTTGTGTTTGATAAGACAGGGACTATTACCATTGGCCAACCACTTGTAACCGATGTTGTAGGAGATGAAGCGCGTGTCTTGACACTGGCTGCTAGTCTTGAAACTTTTTCAGAACACCCACTAGCCCAAGCGGTGTTATCACAAGCAGAAGAAAAAGGTTTGGTGTTATCCTCTGTGGAAAACTTCCAAGCGATTGAAGGAAAAGGGGTCCAAGGTCAGATCGACCAGCAGTTGGTGACCTTGGGAAATGGCAAACTTCATGACGGGACAGCGATGGATCCGGAGCTTGAAAAAAACGGATGGTAGAGTTGCAAGAGCAGGCCAAAACAGTGATCAGTTTGTCTGTGGATGGGCAAGTGATTGGCTTGATTGCCATTCAAGATGCTCCAAAGGCCAGCTCAAAAGAAGCAATCAGAAAGCTCAAAGAACGGGGCTTGAAAACGGTCATGTTAACGGGGGATAATGAACGGGTGGCCCAAGCTATTGCTAAGCAAGTGGGAATTGACACCGTCATTGCTGATGTCCTTCCTCAAGAAAAAAAGCTAGCGCCATCCAAAAAAACTGCAAGAAGCTAGCAAGGTCGCGTTTGTTGGAGATGGGATCAATGATGCTCCAGCTCTCTCGATCGCGGATGTGGGGATCGCTATGGGATCTGGAACGGATATTGCGATCGAGTCCGGTGGCGTCGTGCTCACGCAAAATGATTTGCTTGGTGTTGTGCGCGCCTTTGACATGAGTCAAAAGACCTTCCGCAGGATCTTACTCAATCTCTTCTGGGCCTCTATCTACAATATCCTTGGGCTTCCAATTGCTGCTGGAGTCTTTGTAGGACTGGGATTGACCCTCAATCCAGAACTTGCAGGATTGGCCATGGCCTTTAGTTCAGTCTCTGTTCTGATCAGCTCTCTGATGCTTAATTTTACTAAAGTCGATTAAAAAGGCGGTCTTAACCGCTTTTTTGCTATTCTAAAACAGATTTTCGAAACGTTTTCGAACTGTACTGTAATAGAGAATGAAAGTTTCTGAGCACATTCTTATGAATCTGAAATCAAATGTGATAAATTAGGATTGTAAATTTACTGAATCGTTTTCAAAAAACATATAAAAGCGCTTTTATTTTTTATCAAATTAACTTTAAGGAGAGTTATCATTATGACTCAAGGGAAAATCACTGCATCTGCAGCAATGCTCAACGTATTGAAAACATGGGGCGTAGACACTATCTACGGTATCCCATCAGGAACACTTAGCTCACTTATGGACGCTTTGGCTGAAGACAAAGATATCCGTTTCTTGCAAGTTCGCCACGAAGAAACAGGTGCTCTTGCAGCGGTTATGCAGGCTAAATTTGGCGGTTCTATTGGTGTTGCAGTTGGTTCAGGTGGTCCAGGTGCGACTCACTTGATTAACGGTGTTTACGATGCAGCTATGGATAACACTCCATTCCTTGCTATCCTTGGATCACGTCCAGTTAACGAATTGAACATGGATGCCTTCCAAGAATTGAACCAAAACCCAATGTACAACGGTATCGCTGTTTACAACAAACGTGTAGCTTACGCAGAGCAATTACCAAAAGTTATCGACGAAGCTTGCCGTGCTGCAGTTTCTAAAAAGGTCCAGCCGTTGTTGAAATTCCAGTAAACTTTGGTTTCCAAGAAATTGACGAAAACTCATACTACGGATCAGGTTCTTACGAGCGTTCATTCATCGCTCCTGCTTTGAACGAAGTTGAAATCGACAAAGCTGTTGAAATCTTGAATAATGCTGAACGTCCAGTGATCTACGCTGGTTACGGTGGTGTTAAAGCTGGTGATGTGATCACTGAATTGTCTCGTAAAATTAAAGCACCAATCATTACGACTGGTAAAAACTTTGAAGCTTTCGAATGGAACTATGAAGGTTTGACAGGTTCTGCTTACCGTGTTGGTTGGAAACCAGCCAACGAAGTGGTCTTTGAAGCAGACACAGTTCTTTTCCTTGGTTCAAACTTCCCATTTGCTGAAGTATACGAAGCATTCAAAAACACTGAAAAATTCATCCAAGTGGATATCGACCCTTACAAACTTGGTAAACGTCATGCCCTTGATGCTTCAATCCTTGGGGATGCAGGTCAAGCAGCGAAAGCAATTCTTGATAAAGTAAACCCAGTTGAATCTACTCCATGGTGGCGTGCAAACGTGAAGAACAACCAAAACTGGCGTGATTACATGAACAAACTCGAAGGTAAAACTGAGGGTGCGCTTCAATTGTACCAAGTTTACAATGCAATAAACAAACATGCTGATCAAGACGCTATCTATTCAATCGACGTAGGTGACACTACTCAAACATCTACTCGTCACCTTCACATGACACCTAAGAACATGTGGCGTACATCTCCACTATTTGCGACAATGGGTATTGCCCTTCCTGGTGGTATCGCTGCTAAGAAAGACAATCCAGATCGCCAAGTATGGAACATCATGGGTGACGGTGCATTCAACATGTGCTACCCAGACGTTATCACAAACGTTCAATACGACCTTCCAGTTATCAACGTTGTCTTCTCAAATGGTAAATATGCCTTCATCAAGGACAAATACGAAGACACAAACAAACATTTGTTTGGTTGTGACTTCCCTAATGCTGACTATGCGAAAATCGCTGAAGCTCAAGGAGCTATTGGATTTACAGTTGACCGTATCGAAGACATCGACGCAGTCGTTGCTGAAGCTGTTAAATTGAACAAAGAAGGTAAAACTGTTGTTATCGATGCTCACATCACTCCACATCGTCCACTTCCAGTAGAAGTACTTGAGTTGGATCCAAAACAACACTCAGAAGAAGCTATTAAAGCCTTCAAGGAAAAATACGAAGCAGAAGAACTCGTACCATTCCGTCTCTTCTTGGAAGAAGAAGGGTTGCAATCACGCGCAATCAAATAATTCCTCTCGTCGAAAATCAAAGATAAATTTATAGACTTCTTTATTAGGTTACTGCCGACGATTCCATCATTGAAACCTTAAATTTCAATGATGGAATCTAGTGCGGGCCCTAGAAAAAGTCCCAAAGGATTTCTCGTAGTTTGATGAGCAAAGAATTGCCATCAAACTTGGTTCCGCCTTGTTTATTCTTTGATTTTCTTAGAGCAGAACTTGAAAAGATCGGAGCAATCCGGTCTTTTTCTTTTATGTCTTTTCTGTTAAAATAGATTCATTAGGATATTTTAAGGAGAAAAAATATGCCAACAAGTTTCTTTCTATTATTTGGCTTAATGAGTTTAGGCTTTGCTGCCTTCACCTATTTCATGTTCGACTTTTTTATCTTCAGTAATTACAGAAATGCCAAGAGATGTACGGATAGAACGGAAGGAGTTATTATCCGATATTCCTATGCTCTTTATAACGGAATTAGTCTCCCAGTGGTTGAGTACACTGTTGATGGGAACCAATACAAGGTTGTCGGGCCGAAATTTTTATCTGCGATTTCAAATACAATCAGTACTCCCTTAGGTTCTATTGTATCTGATGTTAAAATGGATAATTTTGAAGATGGGGAAATTCCTCAGGTTTTAAGATACAAGATTTATAGGAACAGTTTTATTTCCCTAACCAAATCACCATTAATGGAACGATTTCCAATTGGAGGAAAGGTAACTGTTTATTATGATCCTAAAAAACCAAAACATTCCTATGTAGAAAGACCTTTAAAACCAGGTCGTTATGCATGGTTGACTAAATGCGCTGTCTATCTCCTTGTTTTTATGATGATTGCCTTGGCATTCTTTATCGTGTTCATTCTTCCAAATCTTGTCAATTAAGTCTTTCGATATAATAAGAAGTCTATATCGTTACTATTTTTATAAAATCTTCTCCCTACTTTATAAGATAAGAAAAAGAGTTCAATTAGGACTCTTTTTTTGCTATAATGAGGGTGAAAAATTAGACAGGAGATGTAACATGTCAGAACCATTATTTTTAAATTCCGTAATGCAAGAAAAAATCTGGGGTGGTACTAAACTTCGTGATGAGTTTGGCTACGACATTCCAAGCGAAAAAATCGGAGAATATTGGGCAATATCAGCTCACCCAAATGGTGTTTCTAAGATAGCTAATGGCCGTTTTGAGGGAACAGACCTAGCTACTTTGTATGCAGAACATCGTGAGTTATTTGGCAACCGTCCAGAGCCAGTATTTCCACTCTTAACTAAAATCCTCGATGCCAATGACTGGCTCAGTGTTCAAGTCCACCCAGACGATGCTTATGGACTAGAGCATGAAGGCGAACTTGGAAAGACAGAGTGCTGGTATATTATCGCAGCAAATGAAGGTTCAGAGATTATCTATGGCCACAATGCCAAGTCAAAAGAGGAGCTCCGTCAGCAAATCGAAGATAAGAACTGGGATTCCTTGTTGGCAAAAGTACCTGTTAAAGCTGGAGATTTCTTCTATGTGCCAAGTGGTACCATGCACGCTATCGGTGCAGGTATCTTGATCCTTGAGACGCAACAGTCTAGTGATACAACCTACCGTGTCTATGACTTTGACCGTAAGGACGATAATGGCAACTTGCGCGAGCTTCATCTTGAAAAATCCATCGATGTTTTGAACATTGGTGAGCCTGCTAATAGCCGTCCTGTGACTGTTAAAGCAGATGACCTACGTTCAACTCTTCTTGTATCAAATGATTTCTTCGCAGTTTACAAGTGGGAAATCACTGGAAAAGTTGACTTTGAAAAAACAGCTGACTATAGCTTATTTAGCGTCTTGGCTGGTCAAGGGAAATTGACTGTAGATGGTAAAGACTATCCAATCCAAAAAGGTAGCCACTTTATCCTTCCAAGCGATGTTGAAGCTTGGACTTTGGAAGGAACAGATTTAGAATTGATTGTAAGCCACCCATAAAAAGAAAAAACTTGAGATTGATTCTCAAGTCTTTTTTTATAATTACATAAATTGGGCAATAAAAACCACGATGATGATGATTGGTATGATATAACGAAGAAGGAAGAGCCAAACTTTGAAAAGTCCTCGTTTCCATAGTGTTTCATCTAGATGAAGTTCTTTCATAGCCAGTGCTTTTTTGAAGATATAGCCTGTAAAAAGTGATAAACAGAGGGCACCAAAAGGCATGAGGAGATTGGATACCAAGAAATCCATAGCATCAAAGAAGGTCTTTCCAAATATTTGGACATCTGCCATGACACCGTAGGAAAGGGCTGAAGGGATCCCAAAGACAAAAGTCAATACCCCTAAAATCATACTCCACTTAGCACGTTTACGATTGTCCTGATTGGTGATGTTACCAACGTTGATCTCAAGCATGACGACTGAAGAAGTTATCGTCGCAAAGAGGAAAAGCAAGAGAAAGAGAATATAGAAAATCGTACCAAACGGCATATTGTCAAAGAGTTGTGGTAACACGATAAAGAGGAGACTAGGTCCACCTTCAGACTGAATATTAAAGGCTGACATAGCAGGGAAAATCGCAAGTCCTGCCATGATCGATACAGAAATGTTCAAGGCTACGATGGAAATTCCTGATTGGACCAGATTGATCTTCTTGTCCAGGTAGGAAGCGTAGGTCAGCATGGCTGTAACACCGAGAGATAGGGCAAAGAAAGATTGGCCCAGTGCATAGAGGAGTCCAGCACTTGTCAGTTTTGAAAAGTCCGGTTTGAGGAAGTAAACGACCCCATCCATTGCATTTGGCAAGCTGAGAGAACGCCCGATAATAACAACAAAGATAATAAAGAGTAGAGGCATCATGACCTTAGAAGCTCTTTCAATTCCTTTTTGAACACCATGTGATACGATGAAAATATTCAAGAAAATGAAGGCTGCTTGGGCTCCTAGGGCAATAACTGGATTAGAAATGATGGAAGAGAACTGCTGGGCATAATCTCCAATTCCGATGAGGTGGAATAATCTTCCAATTTCGATACCAAGGTATACCAGAATCCAACCCCCAATAACACTATAAAATGAGAGAAGGATGAAAAGGGCAAAGGCGCCAATCCAACCAATAAAATTGTATTTATGATTGTTTCCAAGCTTACCAAAGGTTTTGATTGCTGATACACCAGCGCTTCGACCAAGGGCAAATTCAGCCAGTAAGAGAGGAAATCCAATCAAAAGTGTCGAGATGAGAAAGACTAGTAAAAATCCTCCACCACCATTGGCAGCAGTCATGTAAGGGAACTTCCAAACAGCTCCAAGACCAATAGCAGAGCCAGCAGACGCAAGAATGAAGCCCAGTTTTCGAGCCCCATTGCGATTTTTTTCAGACATAGTTAAAACTCCAATCTATTTTTCTAAAATAAGAAAAAGGCTACTTGAGTTGTCAAATAGCCTCTCTCAATTGCTCTTTTATGAGCTTTTTTTATTTGATTGATAGACTTGATTATCCTATCATGTTTTTCTGGAGCCTGTCAAGAAAGCGATTTTTAAAGTTTTCAAAAGTTTCTCAAAAAGTTAAAAAAATTTTTTTCGTAAAAACCACTTGACTCTGACCCTAAGGGGAGGGGTTATACTATCATGTAAGGAGAAAATCATGTACCATATCAAAGAAGCTGCGCATCTTTCAGGTGTCTCTGTAAAGACCCTGCACCATTACGATAAGTTAGGACTCTTGGTTCCTTTTAAAGTCGGAAAAACGGTTATCGAACCTATAGTCAGGATGATTTGGAACGACTTCAGATCATTCTTTATTACAAATATCTAGGCTTTTTCTTTAGAAAAAAATAGCAGAGCTATTAAAGGAAGAAAGGACAGATTTATTGCCCCATCTGATTAGGCAACTGGACTATTTAACTCGAGAAAGGCAACATCTGGATACCTTGATATCTACCTTGCAAAAAACCATACAAGAACAAAAAGGAGAAATAAAAATGACCATTGAGGAAAAATTCACTGGATTTAGCTATCAAGACAATCAAAAATACCACCAAGAAGCAGTAGAGAAAGTATGGTCAAGAAGTCATGGATAAGGCTCTCGAACGTCAAAACTGGTAGAGAAGATGAGGCTACAGAAACCTTCAACCAAGTCTTTCAAGCCCTGGCTCAAAATTTCAAAGATGGACTACCTACAACAGCAACCGAAAACCAAGAAGAAGCATCCAAGCTCCTACAAGCCATTCGTACGTATGGGTTTGATTGTTCTATTGAAGTCTTCGGTCATATCGGTAAAGGCTATGCCTATAATCCAGAGTTTAAGGAAAACATTGACAAATTTGGACCTGGAACAGCTCAATACACTTCAGATGTTATTGCCCACTATGTTCGAACTCAGACAAAATAAAAATCGGCGGAGTAATCTCTGCCGATTTCTTACTTTAAAGTTTAATCAAAATGCAAGCTTCCTGCCACCCATCCGGTACAGAGGGCAGAAGTAATGTTAAAGCCACCAGTGTGGGCATTGATATCTAGCACCTCCCCTGCAAAGTGAAGTCCAGGAACCAGTTTGCTTTCCAGAGTTTTAGGATTAATTTCCTTGAGACTAACGCCACCTTTGGTCACAAAGGATTTAGCCAAGGACATCTTACCAGTAACAGGGATTTTGAGGGCCTTGATAGACTGGATAAGTTGGTCTCGTTCTTTTTCAGTTAGCTGTTTGACTTTTTCTGGATAGCCTTGCACAAAGAATTCTGCCAAGCGTTCAGGCAACAAGGCTTTTAAGGCATTTTTTAAGGATTTATCACGATTTTCTTCTAAAAATGCCACCAAGTCGCTCTCAGAAAGTTGAGGCAAGACATCCAAAGAAAGGACTTCACCTCCCTTGACAAAGCTTGACATACGCAGAGCAGCAGGACCAGATAAACCAAAGTGGGTAAAGAGCAGATCATGAGTGATGACATGCTTGCCATAGCTTAGAGTCACATCATCCAGCGAAATTCCCTGCAAGGCCTTATGCGGGAAATCTGTCAATAAAGGACTTTCAGCGGCTTCGAGCTCAGTAATGGTATGCTTAAAATGGCGAGCAATCTCGTGACCAAATCCAGTTGAACCAGTAGAAGGATAGGACTTCCCACCTGTTGTGACAATGAGTTTATCACAAGTGAAAGTTTGGTCTGCTGACTTAAGGACAAACTGATCGTCAATCTTTTTAACAGAAACAATCTCCGTTTGAGTAGCAATTTGCCCACCAAGTTCAGTGATTTTCTTTTCCAGAGCTTCGATTATGGTACGAGATTTATCACTGGCTGGGAAGACACGTCCGTGGTCTTCAACCTTGAGTTTGACGCCATTTTCCGTAAAAAAGTTGATAATATCATGGTTATCAAACTGGGAGAAGACGCTGTAAAGAAAGCGCCCATTTCCAGGAATGCCAGCTAGTAGGTCATCTAGAGTTCCGTTATTAGTTACGTTACAGCGACCCCCACCTGTACCAGCTAATTTTTTTCCCAAGTTTCCGATTTTTTTCAATGAGAAGGGTTTTCTGCCCGTAAAAGCTACTGGAAATGGTAGCCATCATACCAGCAGGGACCTCCTCCAATGACAATAGTATCAAAATGTTTCATAAGAGTATTGTACCATAAAAAAACAAGAGATGATTAGACATCTCTTGTCAGATTTATTAGTTGATTTCGTATCCCATGAGAAGTCCACCTTCTTCTGCATAAAAACTGCAGAGTCCAGAAGTTGGGAGAATTTTAATATTCGCTGCTGGGAATTTTTCACGCAAGAGCTCTGAGAGCTGCTGGCAGAATTTTTCATTACTGCGGTGAGCCATGACGATACGACCACCGGCATAGCCAGCTTTGAGCAACTCTTCATAAGCAGCTTGGAGGGATTTTTTAGCACCACGAGCCTTTTGAAGCAGTTCCAAGGTTCCAGTTTCACTTGCTTCCCCAACCATACGGATATTGAGGAGCCCAACAACTGTACCAATAAGCTTACTCAAGCGACCGTTTTTAACCAGGTTATCAACCTTAGCAAGAACGAACAACAACTTCGTTTTTTCTTGGTAAGTAGTAATAACTTCAACCACTTCTTCAAAAGAAAGTCCTTGGTCAATCAAGTCATTGATTTTCTCAACAATTAGGTCAACTTCCCCACCAGCAGACAAACTATCAATAACGTGAATCTGAGTGTCAGGGTGGTCTTCGAGATAAATGTTTTTAGCTAATTGCGCGCTATTGTGGCTACCAGAGAGAGTTCCTGTGATGGTCACTACAAAAATATGTTTGGCACCTTCAAATGCTCGTAAATAATCATCAGGACTAGGGCAAGCTGATTTAGAAGCTTCAGAAGTCGCATACATAGTTTCCATCATCTGATCAATATCCAGATTGGCATCATCGACAAAGACCTGGTCCGCAACTTGAATCGTTAATGGGACACTGACAAATTCAGTATCAAAAGCAGGATTTGCCAGTTGACGATAATCACAACCAGAGTCAGCTACAATCTTCCAAGTCATAGAAATTCTCCATCTTTATCACTTATACATTGACAAAGGTTCTGTCTTTTTTTACAATTATATCATGAAAGCCCTTGAAACAAAAGTAGTACCTCTCTGTTGTCACAACTAGAAAGAAATTGTTATGTCTGAACGTAAAATATCTGAAAAATCGCTTGAAAATCTTAGAAAATCCAAATCAAGAATCTAATTTGCTAACCAGAGAAGCGATTGAAACAGCTCTTTTGCAACTCTTGGAGAAAAAGGAGTTGGCTAAGATTAGCATTTCTGAGTTAGTCAAGCGTGCTGGCGTTTCTCGTGCAGCCTTTTATCGAAACTATGATTCAAAAGAAGAGATTTTAGAAAGTGTCTTTAAACGTAGCGTCCATAACATCATGGAGCAATTGAGTCATTACGATGTTAAAACAGACCTTTATCTCGTATGGGTTCACCTCTTTAGAGAAGCCAAGAAAGAGGCCAAGGTTATTCAGCTCGCCTTGGACTATCACTTAGAAAAAATCTTTGTGCAAGCCATGCAAGAATTTCTAGAAAAATACTATGGAAAATCAAAAGGAGTCAGCTCTTACCTGCATTCTTTTTGGAGTTCTGCCATCGTATCGGTTTTGCTTAAATGGATCAAGGATGGAATGAAGGTTCCTGCTGAAAAAATCGCAGATTTACGCCTACCATTTTTCAAAAAATAAAACATGAGGAGAAATGTTATGACAGAAAAAAGACTGGCTTGGGATGAGTATTTTGCTGCTCAAGCCCTATTGATTGCCAATCGCTCAACCTGTAAACGTGCCAAGGTAGGAGCTGTTTTAGTCAAGGATAACAAGGTTATTTCAACAGGCTATAATGGTTCTGTATCAGGAACAGAGCATTGTATAGATCATGACTGTCTGGTGATTGAAGGCCACTGTGTCCGCACTCTTCATGCAGAAGTGAATGCTATACTGCAAGGAGCCGAACGTGGAGTTCCTAAAGGCTTTACAGCTTACGTTACTCATTTTCCATGCCTTAACTGTACCAAACAGCTACTACAAGTAGGATGTGAGCGTGTAGTTTATATCAATCAATACCGCATGGACGATTATGCCCAATACCTTTATCAAGAAAAAGGGACAGAATTAACACATTTGCCATTTGAGACAGTTCAAGCAGCTCTTCAAGCAGCAGATTTGATCTAGAGTTATAAAAAAATAAATGGTTTAGAAAGATTTTTAAACCATTTTTTGATATAATAAGAAGAATAAATTGAAAGAAGGAACTCAGAAAATGGGAAAACTTGAAGTTATTAATCATCCACTGATTCAACACAAATTATCAATCTTGCGTCGCACTGACACTTCTACAAAAGCTTTTCGTGAACTAGTAGACGAGATTGCAATGTTGATGGGATATGAAGTGCTTCGTGATCTTCCACTTGAAGATGTAGAAATCGAAACACCAATCACAAAAACAGTTCAAAAACAGTTGGCTGGTAAAAAATTGGCGATTGTCCCAATCTTGCGTGCAGGTATTGGTATGGTTGATGGACTATTGAGTTTGGTTCCAGCAGCAAAAGTTGGTCACATTGGTATGTACCGTGACGAAGAAACCCTTCAACCAGTAGAATACTTAGTAAAATTACCTGAAGATATTGACCAACGTCAAATTTTTGTAGTTGACCCTATGCTTGCAACAGGTGGATCAGCGATTTTGGCTGTTGACTCCCTTAAAAAACGTGGGGCTTCAAACATCAAGTTTGTCTGCCTTGTATCTGCTCCTGAAGGGGTCAAAGCTCTCCAAGAAGCTCACCCAGATGTAGAAATCTTTACAGCAGCTTTGGATGAGCGTTTGAACGAACACGGCTATATTGTTCCAGGTCTTGGTGACGCAGGAGACCGCTTGTTCGGAACAAAATAAGATTCTAAGGTGATATTGAGACTATAGCCTAGTCTTAGTTTTGAAAGGAGGTTAATTTTTGTATCTGTTATTAGGATAGAGCAAAAATTTGACCTTTTTTGACCAAAAATATATAATAATCCTATTAACAAAGAAATTAGAAATCAAAAAGGAGAAATGAATGATTCCTGTAGTTATTGAACAAACAAGTCGTGGAGAACGCTCGTATGACATTTACTCACGTCTTCTTAAGGACCGCATTATCATGTTGACTGGACCAGTCGAAGACAATATGGCAAATTCAGTCATCGCCCAATTGCTTTTCTTGGATGCCCAAGATAGTACAAAAGATATTTACCTTTATGTAAACACTCCTGGAGGTTCTGTATCAGCTGGTTTGGCAATCGTTGATACTATGAACTTTATCAAGGCAGATGTCCAAACTATCGTTATGGGAATGGCAGCCTCAATGGGTACAATTATTGCTTCAAGTGGAGCAAAGGGCAAACGTTTCATGCTTCCAAATGCAGAATACATGATTCACCAACCAATGGGTGGTACAGGTGGTGGTACTCAGCAGACTGATATGGCCATTGCTGCTGAACACTTGCTTAAAACTCGTAAGACTTTAGAACAAATCCTAGCAGATAATTCTGGCAAATCAGTTGAGCAAATCCACGCAGACGCTGAACGTGATTACTGGATGAGTGCCCAAGAAACTCTTGACTACGGTTTTATTGACGAAATTATGGCTAATAATTCTTTGAATTAAACTACTAAAGCAAGCTCGACTGAGCTTGTTTTTTTTGATATAATAGAAGGAAGATTGTTAGAAGGAAGTTGAATTATGTTTCAAAAAGAGAATCGGTCTGGTCTGATTATCTATTTATACTATAATCGCGATGCTAAAAAACTCGCAAATTATGGTGATATTTGTTACCACTCAAAAAAACATCGTTACCTACAACTTTATGTCCCAACAGAGGAAGTAGAAGAGCTGGTAAATCGTTTAGGAAAAGAGAAATTTATCAAAAAAGTGAGAGTTTGTCATATTCAAGAATTGGAAACTCCTTTCGTTGGTAACCTATATAAAACCAACGAAAACGTTATCATTTAAAAAAGTGAGAGAAACTTGTTGACAATTTTTCTGATAATTCGGTATATTCTTAACATGTAATTTAAATTGAACATTAAAAAGGAGATAAACATGAAGAAAAAAATTTGCATTGTCACTCGTAGCTCTTTGCAAGTACAGCACTCTTTAGCAGCTTGTGGGGAAGTGAAGTCAGGAGCTTCAAACACAACTGGTAACCCAATTGATGAAAAAGTTGTAAAAATTGGTTTCAACTTCGAAGAGACTGGAGCAGTAGCTGCTTACGGTACATCTGAACAAAAGGGTGCTCAACTTGCAGTTGATCAAATCAATGCTGCTGGTGGTGTTGATGGAAAACAAATCGAAGTTGTAGATAAAGATAACAAATCTGAAACTGCTGAAGCGGCTTCAGTTTCTACAAACCTTGTTACTCAATCAAAAGTAGCAGCTATCGTAGGGCCTGCGACTTCTGGAGCAACTGCTGCTGCAGTGGCAAACGCTACTCAAGCTGGTGTGCCATTAATCTCGCCAAGTGCTACTCAAGATGGTTTGACAAAAGGACAAGACTTCCTATTTATTGGAACATTCCAAGATAGTTTCCAAGGAAAAATCATCTCAAACTACGTTTCAAAACAAATTGAACGCTAAGAAAGTTGTTTTTGTATACTGATAACTCAAGTGACTATGCTAAAGGTGTTGCAAAAAGCTTTCCGTGAATCATTTAAAGGTGAAATCGTAGCTGATGAAACATTTGTATCAGGAGATACTGACTTCCAAGCAGCTCTTACAAAAATCAAAGATAAAGAATTTGATGCAATCGTATTACCAGGTTACTACACTGAAGCAGGTAAAATTGTAAACCAAGCTCGTGGTATGGGTATTGACAAACCAATCATCGGTGGTGATGGATTTAATGGTGAAGAGTTTGTTCAACAAGCAACAGCAGAACGCGCATCAAACATTTACTTCATCTCTGGTTTCTCATCAACAGTTGATGTGTCAGATAAAGGCGAAAAGCTTTCCTTGAAGCATACCGTGCGAAAATACAATGAAGAGCCTTCAACTTTTGCAGCTCTTGCATATGACTCAGTTTACCTTGTAGCAAATGCAGCAAAAGGTGCAAAAAAACTTCAGTTGATATCAAGAACAATCTTGCTAAAACACAAAACTTCGAAGGTGTTACAGGTCAAACAAGCTTTTGATGCAGATCACAACACTGTGAAAAACAGCCTTCATGATGACCATGAATAATGGTAAAGTAGAAGCGGCAGAAGTCGTAAAACCTTAATCTTATAGATATCGTAAATGGGGAATGAGCTTTTACTCACTCCCTGTTTCGGTATTTATAAAGGGATTATTTTTTATAAAATCCTAAAAATAAAACTTAGAAAGAGTGAACCATATGCTCCAACAACTTGTTAATGGTTTAATCCTGGGTAGTGTTTATGCATTATTAGCCCTTGGATATACCATGGTTTATGGAATTATCAAGCTCATCAACTTCGCCCACGGCGATATTTATATGATGGGGGCTTTTATGGGCTATTTCTTGATTAATTCCCTACAATTAAATTTCTTTTTAGCTTTAATTTTATCGATGATTGGTTCAGCCATTCTCGGTGTTATCATTGAGTTTCTAGCTTATCGCCCACTGCGTCATTCAACTCGTATCTCTGTACTGATTACAGCTATCGGGGTATCCTTCTTATTGGAATACGGAATGGTCTATCTGGTGGGTGCCAATACACGTGCCTTCCCTCAAGCAATCCAAACTGTACGATACGACTTGGGACCAATTAGTCTTACAAATATCCAATTGTTGATTTTGACTGTCTCAATTGTCTTAATGATTCTTTTGCAACTTATCGTACAAAAAACCAAGATGGGGAAAGCTATGCGTGCCGTTTCTGTAGATAGCGATGCTGCTCAGTTGATGGGGATTAACGTGAACCGTACAATCAGCTTTACCTTTGCTTTGGGTTCAGCTTTGGCTGGAGCAGCAGGTGTCTTGATTGCCCTTTATTACAACTCTCTCGAACCATTGATGGGAATGACTCCAGGTATTAAATCTTTCGTTGCTGCCGTTCTTGGTGGTATCGGTATCATCCCTGGTGCAGCTCTTGGAGGTTTTGTAATCGGACTATTGGAAACTTTTGCAACAGCCTTCGGAATGTCAGATTTCCGTGATGCTATCGTGTACGGAATCTTGCTATTGATCTTGATTGTTCGTCCAGCTGGTATCCTTGGTAAGAATGTGAAAGAGAAGGTGTAAACAATGAAAGAAAATTTAAAAGTTAATATTCTCTGGTTGCTCCTTTTGTTGCTTGGATATGGTGTGATTAGCTTATTAGTTTCGTTTGGTGTTTTAAACCTTTTCCATATTCAGATTCTAGAACAAATCGGTATCAATATTATTCTAGCAGTAGGACTTAACCTTATCGTTGGTTTCTCTGGTCAATTTTCTCTTGGACATGCTGGTTTCATGGCTATCGGTGCCTATGCAGCAGCCATTATTGGTTCTAAATCTCCAACTTATGGTGCCTTTTTTGGAGCTATGTTGCTTGGTGCTATCATTGCTGGTTTGGTTGCCTTAGTCGTTGGGATTCCTACCCTTCGTTTGAAAGGGGACTACCTTGCAGTTGCGACACTTGGGGTTGCTGAAATTATCCGTATCCTAATCGTCAATGGTGGTGATTTAACAAACGGAGCTGCGGGTATCCTTGGTATTCCAAACTTTACTAATTGGCAAATGGTATACATTTTTGCCGTGATTACGACAATTGCAACCCTGAATTTCCTTCGTAGTCCAATCGGTCGTTTAACCTTGTCTGTTCGCGAAGATGAGATTGCTGCTGAATCTGTCGGGGTCAATACAACAAAAATCAAAATTATTGCATTTGTCTTTGGAGCTATGACTGCAAGTATTGCAGGTTCCCTTCAAGCAGGATTTATCGGTTCTGTTGTGCCTAAGGATTATAGCTTTATCAACTCTATCAACGTTTTAATTATCGTTGTATTTGGTGGCTTGGGATCCATTACAGGAGCAATTGTCGCTGCTATTGTTCTTGGTATTTTGAATATGTTCCTTCAAGATGTGGCTAGCGTTCGTATGATTATCTATGCTTTGGCCTTGGTACTCGTTATGATTTCAGACCAGGTGGTCTTCTTGGAACATGGGAATTGAGCCTATCAAGACTCTTTAAAAAAGGTAAGAAGGAGGGACAAAACTAATGGCATTACTTGAAGTAAAACAGTTAACCAAGCATTTTGGTGGTCTGACTGCTGTTGGAGATGTAACTCTTGAATTGAACGAAGGTGAACTTGTTGGCTTGATTGGACCGAATGGTGCTGGGAAAACAACTCTCTTCAACTTGCTGACAGGAGTTTATGAGCCAAGTGAAGGAACAGTAACCTTAGATGGTCACTTATTAAATGGTAAGCAACCTTATAAAATCGCATCTCTTGGTTTAGGGCGTACCTTCCAAAACATCCGCCTTTTTAAAGACTTGACAGTTTTAGACAATGTTCTCATCGCATTTAGCAATCATCATAAACAACATGTATTTGCTAGTTTCTTGCGCTTGCCAGCTTTCTATAATAATGAAAAAGAATTGAAAGCCAAAGCTTTAGAATTACTAAAAATCTTTGATTTGGATGGTGATGCTGAAACTTTAGCTAAAAACTTAGCTTATGGTCAACAACGTCGTTTGGAGATTGTTCGTGCTCTTGCTACAGAGCCTAAAATCCTTTTCTTGGATGAGCCTGCAGCTGGTATGAACCCACAAGAAACGGCAGAATTGACTGAGTTGATTCGTCGCATTAAGGATGAATTTAACATTACTATCATGCTGATTGAACATGATATGAACTTAGTTATGGAAGTGACAGAGCGTATCTATGTTCTCGAGTATGGTCGTTTGATTGCTCATGGAACACCAGACGAAATCAAGAGCAACAAACGCGTTATCGAAGCTTATCTTGGAGGTGAAGCCTAATGTCTATGTTAAAAGTTGAAAACCTCTCAGTACACTATGGTATGATTCAAGCTGTACGTGATGTGAGCTTTGAAGTCAATGAAGGAGAAGTTGTTTCTCTAATCGGTGCTAACGGTGCAGGTAAAACAACCATTCTTCTTACTCTATCAGGACTTGTTCGCCCAAGTTCTGGTAAAATTGAATTTTTGGGACAAGAAATCCAAAAGATGCCTGCGCAAAAGATTGTGGCATCTGGACTTTCTCAAGTGCCAGAAGGTCGTCACGTCTTCCCTGGTTTGACAGTTTTGGAAAACTTGGAGATGGGAGCCTTTCTTAAGAAAAATCGTGAAGAAAACCAAGCAAATTTGAAAAAAGTCTTTTCACGTTTCCCTCGTCTGGAAGAACGTAAAAACCAAGACGCAGCTACTCTTTCTGGTGGTGAACAACAGATGCTTGCCATGGGACGTGCACTCATGTCAACGCCTAAACTTCTTTTATTAGATGAACCATCAATGGGTCTTGCTCCGATTTTTATCCAAGAAATTTTTGATATCATCCAAGATATTCAAAAACAAGGGACAACCGTTCTTTTGATTGAACAAAATGCTAATAAAGCACTAGCCATCGCTGACCGAGGATATGTTCTTGAAACAGGAAAGATTGTCCTATCAGGAACAGGAAAAGAACTCGCAGCATCAGATGAAGTCAGAAAAGCATATCTAGGTGGCTAAAACAATCCAGTGGATTGTTTTAGTCGGCAGATAAAGATTGCGCAAGCAATCCACATTAGTCCGGGGGACCTATTTAGTCGGCGGATAGAGATTGCAAAGCAATCATACAATCTACATAAGTATAAGATTAAGGGCTCTAAGTTGAGCTCTTTTTCGTAAAGTCCTTCAGATTTTTCTGAATCTTGAAAAAGAAATGAAAGCGTTTGATAGCTTTCCGTAAAAAGTGTATAATAAAACTATAAACATAAAGGAGATTTCCTATGGCAGTTAAAGATTTTATGACACGCAAGGTCGTTTATATCAGTCCTGATACAACTGTTGCACACGCAGCAGATTTGATGCGCGAACAAGGCTTGCACCGTCTCCCTGTTATTGAGAATGATAAATTAGTAGGCTTGGTAACAGAAGGTACAATCGCTGAAGCTAGTCCTTCAAAAGCGACTAGTCTTTCAATCTTTGAGATGAACTACTTGCTAAACAAGACAAAGGTAAAAGATGTCATGATTCGTGATGTTGTTACTGTTTCAGGATATGCTAGTTTGGAAGATGCAACCTATCTCATGCTCAAAAATAAGATTGGTATCTTACCAGTTGTTGATAATGGTCAATTGTATGGCGTTATAACAGATCGAGATGTATTCGGAGCCTTTCTTGAAATTGCTGGTTATGGTGAAGAGGGAATCCGTGTTCGTTTTATCACAGAAAATGAAGTTGGGGTACTCGGTAAGATTGTTTCTTTAATCGTTGAGGAAAATCTTAATATTTCTCATACTGTTAATATTCCACGTAAAGATGGTAAGATTGTTATCGAAGTCCAAATTGAGGGAACGGTTGATCTTAGTTCCTTGAAGAAGAAATTTGAAGAAGAGAATATTTTCGTAGATGAAATTACCAAAACTGCAGCAAAAAAACTCTAAAAAAATAAAACTATCATTGTTTTTATACTTGCGAAAAAAAAATTTTTTTCTAGTATAATAGTTTATTGTGAGCAAACCTCACTTACCCCATGCAAAGACTTGGGGTCATTAGACCAAAAGGAGGAACATATCAATGGCTAAATACGAAATTCTTTATATCATTCGTCCAAACATTGAAGAAGAAGCGAAAAACGCTTTGGTAGCACGTTTTGACTCTATCTTGACTGACAATGGTGCAACTGTTGTTGAATCAAAAGATTGGGAAAAACGTCGTCTTGCATACGAAATCCAAGATTTCCGTGAAGGACTTTACCACATCGTTAACGTTGAAGCAAACGATGACGTAGCTCTTAAAGAGTTTGACCGTTTGTCAAAAATTAACGCTGACATTCTTCGTCACATGATCGTCAAACTTGACGCGTAAGAAGGTAGATTATGATTAACAATGTTGTACTTGTAGGGCGTATGGTACGTGACGCTGAGTTGCGTTATACCCCATCAAATGTAGCAGTAGCTACTTTTACTCTTGCAGTAAACCGTACATTCAAGAGTCAAAATGGTGAACGTGAGGCTGATTTTATCAATGTCGTAATGTGGCGCCAACAGGCTGAAAACCTTGCTAACTGGGCTAAAAAAGGCTCACTTATCGGGGTTACAGGTCGTATCCAGACTCGTAGTTACGATAACCAGCAAGGACAACGTGTCTACGTGACTGAAGTCGTAGCTGAAAATTTCCAAATGTTGGAAAGCCGTAGCGTGCGTGAAGGTCAAACTGGTGGAGGTCATTCTGCACCAAGTTCAAATTATTCAGCACCTACACAATCAGTACCTGACTTTTCACGAGATGAAAATCCATTTGGAACAACCAATCCGTTGGATATTTCAGACGATGATTTACCATTCTAATGGACAATTAATACTATAAAGGAGAAAAAACATGGCTCAACAACGTCGTGGCGGATTCAAACGCCGTAAAAAAGTTGATTACATCGCAGCAAACAAAATTGAATATGTTGATTACAAAGATGCTGAGCTTCTTAGCCGTTTCGTTTCAGAACGTGGGAAAATCCTTCCACGTCGTGTAACTGGAACTTCAGCTAAAAACCAACGTAAAGTAACAACAGCTATCAAACGCGCTCGCGTAATGGCTTTGATGCCTTTCGTAAACGAAGATTAAAAAAAAGACCCGGGTGGGTCTTTTTTTCAGGTCCACCGGACCTCTTTTTCACGAGCTTGAAAACAAAAGAGCGAGTAAGACCCTTACGGGTCTTTTTTCACGAGATAGTTTTTTTCTGACCTTAGCGTGCTATAATGGTAATAGAAAGAGTAAAGGTTGGTAAGTCAAAGATGAATTGTACGATTAGAAATATGATTAAGTCTGACATTGAATCCTTATCTCATGGATTTATGAATCAAGGTTGGCCTGGTAGAGAGGAAATTTTGTCTAGATATTTTCTGGAACAGGAAAGTGGGGAGAGAGAAGTCTTAGTTGCAGAGATTGATGGTGCTGTAGCGGGCTACGTTACTATTTTGCCCTCTGCTAAACATGGTCCTTTTGCAGAAGTCTATCCAGAATTATCAGATTTTAATGTGTTTGAGCCTTTTCGAAATCAAGGGATTGGGAATCAACTGCTAGAAGAAGCAGAAAAACGAGTAAAACTCGTATCGGATAAGGTGACGCTTGGTGTTGGGCTCCACTCAGGTTATGGACCTGCTCAGAGATTGTACATCAAACGAGGTTATATTCCAGATGGGACAGGTGTCTGGTATCGAAATCAACCCTTGGAAATGAATGCAACTAGCCAAAATAATGATGATTTGGTTTTGTATCTAGTAAAGGAATTCGGATAAGAGAAAAGGACTTTATTGGGGATGTGGGATTTGCCTACTTTATGGTATAATGGAAAGAGTGAATTGAAGGAGGTATTATAATGGATGCCAAGTTAAGATACAAGGCTAAGAAGATTAAGATTATCTTTTTTGATATAGATGATACTTTACGTAATTCAAAGACTGGCTTTATTCCAAGTACTATTCCTACAGTATTTCAACAATTACGCGAGAAGGGAATCTTGACAGGAATTGCGACTGGTCGAGGCATATTTGGTGTTGTGCCAGAGATTCAGGAACTTAAGCCAGATTTCTTTGTGACCTTGAATGGTGCCTATATTGAGGATAAAAAAGGCCATGTCATATATAGTAATAAAATTGCTCAGGATAAGGTAGAAGAGTATATTGTTTGGACCAAGGAAGTTGGGATTGATTACGGTTTGGTGGGAAGTCATGCTGCTAAACTATCAAGACGAACAGAGATGATTAGCCAGGCGATTGACCCGATTTATCCTAATTTAGAGGTGGACCCTGATTTATCAAAATGAAGATATTTATCAGATGTGGACCTTTGAGGAGCAGGGAGATGACTTGACTTTACCTGACAGTTTATCATCGACTTTACGTCTAGTTCGTTGGCATGAACATTCGTCAGATGTGGTGCCTATTTCGGGCTCAAAAGCAGCTGGAGTTGCCAAAGTTGTAGACCAATTAGGTTTAAAACCTGAAAACGTCATGGTTTTTGGAGACGAACTTAACGATTTAGAACTCTTTGATTATGCAGGTATTTGTGTTGCTATGGGAATTTCTCATGACATAATCAAAGAAAAAGCAGATTATGTTACAAAAACATTAGAAGAAGATGGCATTTTTGATGCCTTAGAAGGATTTGGTATGGTAGAAAAAGAATTACATTTTCCACAAGTAGACATTGAAGCAGTAGATGGTCCAATTGCGACTATTAAGACAAATCATGGAGATATGCGCATCAAGCTTTTCCCTGAGCATGCACCAAAAACAGTAGCCAACTTTATTGCTCTATCAAAAGATGGTTACTATGACGGTGTCATTTTCCACCGTATTATTAAAGACTTTATGATTCAAGGTGGAGACCCAACTGGTACTGGTATGGGGGGGCGAATCTATCTATGGTGAGTCATTTGAAGATGAATTTTCAGAAGAGCTTTACAATGTTCGCGGAGCTCTTTCTATGGCAAATGCTGGTCCAAATACAAATGGTAGCCAGTTCTTTATCGTACAGAACCAACACTTGCCATATTCTAAGAAAGAAATTGCTCGTGGTGGCTGGCCAGAACCAATTGCGGAAATTTATGCTGAACAAGGTGGAACTCCTCACTAGACCGTCGTCACACTGTATTCGGTCAACTTGCGGATGAAGCTTCTTATGAAGTTCTTGATGCAATTGCAGGTGTCGAAACAGGTGCAATGGACAAGCCAGTTGAAGACGTAGTCATTGAAACTATTGAAATTGAGGACTAAAATGAAAATCGGTGATAAGCTAAATGGCCGTATTACTGGGATTCAGCCCTATGGAGCTTTTGTTGAGTTAGAAACAGGAGTGACAGGCCTGATTCATATCTCGGAGATTCGGACAGGATTTATCGAAAATATTTACGAAGTTTTAAAAATCGGTGATGAAGTCCAGGTACAAGTGGTAGATTTTGATGAATATACAGGGAAGGCTAGCCTTTCCATTCGTACCTTGGAAGAAGAAAAACATCAACTTCCTAGACGGAGACGGTTTTCGAATGATCGCATCAAACATGGATTCGCGCCACTTGGCCGCATGATGCCTGTTTGGACTCGAGAAGCCTTGGAGCATTTAAAGAAAAACAGTAATTGATATCCCTCAAAACATTGTGATGTTATTATATTTTGCTATAATAGAAGTATGGACGAAGAACAATTATTAAAATCAGGAGAGCGCATTAATCAACTCTTCTCTACAGATATCAAGATTATTCAAAATAGAGAGGTTTTCAGCTATTCGGTGGATAGTGTACTTTTGTCACGCTTTCCTCGTTTTCCTAAAAATGGGTTAATTGTGGATTTTTGTGCGGGCAATGGAGCTGTTGGACTTTTTGCCAGTAGTCGTACCAAAGCTAAAATTCTATCTGTAGAAATTCAGGAACGTCTCGCTGATATGGCTGAACGGTCAGTGCGTTTAAACGGCTTGGAAGAGCAGATGCAGGTTATTTGTGATGATTTGAAGAACATGCCTAGCTACATTCAGGGGAGCAAGGTTGATTTGATTTTATGTAATCCGCCTTATTTTAAGGTAGATCCAAATTCTAATCTAAATGAAAGCGAGCATTACCTTTTAGCTCGGCATGAAATTACGACCAATCTTAAGGAAATCTGTCGTAGTGCTCAGAGTATTCTCAAATCAAATGGGCGTTTGGCTATGGTTCATCGTCCTGATCGATTGTTAGATATTTTAGACACGCTTCAACAACACAATTTGGCTCCAAAGCGTCTGCAATTTGTCTACCCTAAACGGGAGAAGGAAGCTAATATGCTTTTGATTGAGGCTATCAAAGATGGTTCCACTAGTGGTTTTAAGGTTTTACCACCGCTCATTGTTCATAATAGTGATGGTTCCTACACACCAGAAATTCAAGAGATTTATTATGGATCATAAGGCTTATATGTATGTGGTTGAGTGCCGTGATGGTTCCTACTATACAGGCTATACAACAGATGTGAAGAAACGAGTTGCTGTCCACAATAGTGGTAAAGGTGCCAAGTATACACGAGCTCGTTTGCCGGTAACACTTATCTATGTAGAAGGTTTTGATAGTAAGGAAGAGGCCATGTCTGCTGAAGCTCTTTTCAAGCGCAAGACACGTATGCAAAAAGAACATTATCTCAAAGAGTATCAAAATAGAAATTTAGTCGATACTTTTGACATGTAGCGAGGAGTCATTTGACTCCTCTTATTTTTGTCAAAAATTGAAAAAAATGCTACAATAAAGAGAATAAAGAAACGAGGTATTATCATGTCTAAGATTCTAGTATTTGGTCACCAAAATCCAGATTCAGATGCTATCGGTTCATCTGTAGCCTTTGCTTATCTTGCAAAAGAAGCTTATGGTTTGGATACTGAAGCAGTGGCTCTAGGTACTCCAAATGAAGAAACAGCTTTCGTATTGGACTATTTTGGTGTGGAAGCACCACGCGTGATTACATCAGTTAAAGCAGAAGGTGCAGAGCAAGTCATCTTAACGGACCACAATGAATTCCAACAATCAGTATCAGATATCGCTGAAGTAGAAGTTTATGGTGTTGTGGACCACCACCGTGTGGCTAACTTTGAAACGGCGAGCCCACTTTATATGCGCTTGGAGCCAGTTGGATCAGCATCTTCTATCGTATACCGCATGTTCAAAGAACATGGTGTAGCAGTGCCAAAAGAAATCGCAGGTTTGATGCTTTCAGGTTTGATTTCAGATACCCTTCTTTTGAAATCTCCAACTACCCACCCATCTGATAAAGTGATTGCACCTGAATTGGCTGAATTGGCTGGTGTTAATTTGGAAGAATACGGTCTTGCAATGCTCAAGGCTGGTACAAACTTAGCAAGCAAATCAGCAGAAGAATTAATTGACATCGATGCCAAGACTTTTGAATTGAACGGAAACAACGTTCGTGTGGCTCAAGTCAACACAGTTGATATTGAGGAAGTTTTGGAACGCCAAGCTGAAATCGAAGCAGCCATTCAAGCAGCAAATGCAGCTAACGGCTACTCTGACTTTGTTTTGATGATTACAGACATCGTCAACTCAAACTCAGAGATTTTGGCTCTTGGTGCTAACATGGACAAAGTTGAAGCAGCCTTCAACTTCAAACTTGAAAACAACCACGCTTTCCTTCCAGGTGCTGTTTCACGTAAGAAACAAGTGGTACCACAATTGACTGAAAGCTTTAATGCATAATCATAGATGGGAAAGCCCATTGTTAAAAAGGAGTTTCGGCTCCTTTTTTGCTAGGAGAGAAGTATGTTGGAAAATGGCGATTTGATTTTTGTAAAGGACCTGTCAGATATGGGGCAGGCCATCCAGGAATCTACTGGTAACTACAGTCACGTGGCTATCTTTTTGGACGGACAGGTCTATCATGCTACGGTGGAAGGTGGCGTCATTGCCCAATTCCCTGAAGATTTCTTTGAAGCTGAGAAAGTCTATGACCTTTATCGCTATGCGAAGATTGATTGCCCAGAGGTTAAAAAGCAGGCAGAGAGCCTTTTGGGTTCGCCTTACAATGCTTCCTTTTACCCAGATGGAGATGGTTTCTATTGTTCCCAGTTCATTGCTAAACTACTTCCTATTTTTGAGACCATTCCGATGAAGTTTGGAGATGATACACAGGAAATCAGTGATTTCTGGAGTGAATATTATAGAGAACTAGGGCTAGCTGTACCTTTGAATCAGCCTGGTACTAACCCTAGTCAATTAGCGGCATCTCCACTTTTAGTTTTTAAAGAAAGGAATCTTCATGATTCAGATTTTTAATCCATCTCGTTTGACACGACAACCATTCTTTAGAGATTTGGTTGACTATCTTGATCAGCATGATGATGTTATTCTACGTGAAATCAAGGCTCAGTTTCCAGGGGTTGCAGTTGACAAGTACTTGGAGGAATACATTAAAGCTGGTTTCATCCTTCGAGAAAACAAACGCTATTCTCTCAATCTCCCATTTCTAGAATCTACAGATTCTCTTGAACTAGACCAAGAAGTCTTTGTGAGGGATGATAGTCCTGTTTATCAAGAAATCCTGGAGAAAGATTTTCAGACTGAATTGCACAATCAAACCAATGCAGCTATCCTAGAAGAGTATACAGATTTTGCTAGGGAGCAGATGACCTTGTCTAATTACTTCTACAAGGTCAAGTTCCAGTATCCACTGACGGAAGAACAGCAGAGACTGTATGAAATTTTTAGGGGATGTCAATCCTGAGTATGCTCTCAAGTATATGACAACATTTTTTTGCTTAAATTTCTCAAAAAAAGACCAACTCATGCAGAAACGTCGTGATATCTTTTGCCGATAGTTTAGTTTTTGTTAGGCTACATTGTTCAAAAATGTAGAGGGGAAATATGAGCTAGCTTTTAGAATTTGATAAAGAAAGATTCATCTTTATAAAAATAGAAGAAGGCTAGGATATTTTCTAGCCTTCTTTAAATATACTATAGATAACGTTCTGCAACAGCAGCATCTCCAGGATAGTCTTCTTTCTTACCTTGGATGATTTGGTAGCAGTCAGCTCCTTTACCAGCTATAATGACAGCATCCAGTTCTTGATCTGTAACAGACATCGCAGCCTTGATAGCTTGCTCACGGTCAGCAATCTTTTCAACAGGACGATGGATGTAGCTACTAATTTCATCAGCAATGGCCATTGGATCTTCATAGTTTGGATCGTCAGCCGTTAGAAATACTTGAATTTCAGGATGTTGATCGAGGAGAAGTCCAAAGTCCTTACGACGGCTTTCTCCCTTGTTTCCTGTTGATCCGAGTACTAAAGCAATCTTTCCAGTCTGATGTGTTTCAACGACTGAGATCAATTTCTTCAAGCTATCACCATTATGGGCGTAGTCGATGAAAACTTTTGCGCCATTTTTCTGAGTGAGAACTTCCATACGGCCAGGAACGCGTGTTGCAGCAATCCCTTTTTTAATGTCTTCAAGACTAGCACCTAAACGAAGGCAGGCAAGTCCAGCTGCGACTGCATTTTCTTGGTTAAAATGTCCAATCAACTGGATGTCATAATCGCCAGCTAATTTACCAGTAGCTGAGAAGCTAAAGGCTTTGGAGTTTTCGATTTGGTTATCAGATTGGCTACCGTAGAAGTCATGCTCTTGGTTCTCAACTTGTTCTTTTAGAACAGAGAAATGGTCCATATCGCTATTAATGACAACTGCTTGGCTATTTTTCATCAAGAGACGTTTATGGTAGAAGTAGTCTTCAAAAGTTGGATGTTCAATAGGTCCAATATGGTCAGGACTGATATTGAGGAAGACACCAACATCAAAAGTGAGGCCGTAGACTCGCTTCACCAAGTAGGCTTGACTGGAAACTTCCATAATAAGGTGGCTTCTTCCATTCTTAACAGCCTGGGCCATCATATCAAAGAGGTCGATGCTTTCAGGTGTTGTCAGAGCAGACTTGAAGAAAGTTTTTCCATCCAAAGTCGTATTCATAGTTGATAACATAGCTGGATGATGTTTTTGATTTAGGATGTTGTAAGCGAAGTAAGCTGCCGTAGTTTTTCCTTTGGTACCAGTGAAAGCAAGTATTTTTAATTTCTCCTGAGGGTTGCCATAAAACTCCATGGCAATCAAACTCATAGCTTTTTTAATATCGCTAACGACAATAACAGGAATGCCTACTTCGTAGTCCTGCTCGGCTACATACCAACCGAGTCCTTGTGAGATTGCCGAAAGAAGAAATTCCTTCTTAAAAGCAGCTCCTTTTACAAAAAAGAGGCTATTATCTTTTGCTTTTCGGCTATCATAGCAGATGCTATCAAAAGTTACATCGTTAAAATTATAGTGGTAATGTCCTTGGTCGATAATCTCACGGATGAGATCGTCTTTCTTTAAAATATCTAATACGGTTTCAATCTTTATCATACTTTCTATTGTAAACTGAAAGTCTGAATTTTACAAGTAACAAGGAAAAGTTTATAATGGAAGATAAGGAACATTTCCTAGTTATTAAAATTGAATGAGGAAGTTATGTCTAACGAAAATAATCATCAGCAGGCCCAGATGTTACGCGGGACTGCCTGGCTTACAGCTAGTAACTTTATCAGTCGCCTGCTCGGGGCTATTTACATAATCCCTTGGTATATTTGGATGGGAACATATGCTGCTAAGGCTAATGGTCTCTTTACCATGGGTTATAATATCTACGCCTGGTTCTTGTTGATTTCGACAGCAGGTATTCCAGTGGCGGTCGCTAAGCAGGTCGCTAAATACAATACCATGCATGAGGAAGAGCATAGTTTTGCCCTGATTCGAAGCTTCTTAGGCTTTATGACTGTATTGGGACTTGCCTTTGCTTTGATCTTATATCTCTTTGCACCTTGGTTGGCTGATCTTTCCGGTGTCGGTAAGGATTTGATTCCCATTATGCAGAGTCTAGCTTGGGCTGTCTTGATTTTCCCGTCTATGAGTGTTATTCGTGGATTTTTCCAAGGGATGAATAATCTTAAACCTTATGCCATGAGTCAGATTGCTGAGCAGGTTATTCGTGTGATTTGGATGCTCTTAGCAACCTTTATCATCATGAAGCTCGGTTCAAAAGATTATCTATCAGCAGTTACTCAATCTACTTTTGCCGCTTTTGTGGGAATGGTAGCTAGTTTTGCAGTCTTGCTTTATTTCCTTTATAAGGAAGGATTGCTCCAAAAAGTTTTTGAAACACGAGATAAGATTGATAGTAAGAGTCTTTTGGTTGATACGATTAAGGAAGCTATTCCTTTTATCTTGACTGGTTCGGCTATTCAGCTTTTCCAAATCTTGGACCAAATGACCTTTATCAATAGCATGAAGTGGTTTACCAACTATAGTAATGAAGACTTAGTTGTTATGTTTTCTTATTTCTCTGCCAATCCGAATAAAATCACTATGATTCTGATTTCGGTTGGAGTTTCGATTGGTAGCGTTGGTCTGCCTCTCTTGACGGAGAACTATGTCAAGGGGGATTTACCAGCAGCTTCTCGTCTCGTTCAAGATAGTATCACCATGCTCTTCCTATTCCTCTTACCTGCAACGGTTGGAGTAGTTATGGTAGGTGAACCACTCTATACAGTATTTTACGGTAAGCCAGATGGCTTGGCTATGGGCTTATTTATCTTTGCAGTCTTACAATCAACAATTCTAGGCTTGTACATGGTCTTGTCACCAATGCTTCAGGCTATGTTCCGTAACCGTAAGGCAGTCTTGTATTTTGTTTATGGCTCAATTGCAAAGATTGTTCTACAATTGCCATCGATAGCTATTTTCCATAGTTATGGTCCTCTCATTTCAACGACTATCGGTCTTATCATCCCGAATGTCTTGATGTATCGTGATATCTGTCAGGTTACAGGTGCGCGTCGAAAGATTATTCTGAAGAGAACAATCTTAGTCACTATTTTGACTCTAGTTATGTTTATTCTAGTAGGACTCTTGCAATGGATTATTGGATTTGTCTTCCAACCAACTGGACGTTTCTGGAGTTTCCTATATGTCGCCTTAATTGGTACAATCGGTGGCGGGCTTTACGGAGTTATGTGTCTCTATACTCGTCTCTTGGATAAGGTTATTGGACAGGAAAAAGCAAATCAGTTACGAGCACGATTAAAATTAACCTAATATTTTATAAATAAAATGAACGATTTGAATTTTTTTATCTATTAAAAATGTTCAAATCGTTCATTTTTTTATTAAAAAAATAGGATAAAATATAAAATTTGTTGAAAAAAATCTATAATTTGGTAAAAAAATTAGATAAAATCACTTGACTAAAAACAATGGCTGTATAATGATACAAATATTTAAATTTGGAGGTTCTGTTTATGAAAAAGTCTAAGGCAAAATATCTGACGCTGGCAGGCGTTGTCCTAAGTGCAGGTCTGCTATTGGCGGCTTGTAGCAACTCAGCTAGTTCTACTAAAACATATAATTATGTATACAGTAACGATCCATCAAGTTTGAACTATCTCTTAGAGAATCGTGCAACAACAGGTGATGTTGTGACAAACTTGGTAGATGGTTTGATGGAAAATGACCAGTATGGAAATTATATTCCTTCATTGGCAGAAGATTGGACTGTATCCCAAGATGGTTTGACTTATACTTACAAACTTCGTAAGGACGCCAAATGGTATACAGCAGATGGTGAAGAGTATGCACCAGTGACAGCACAAGATTTGTAACTGGTTTGAAATATGCGGCTGATAAAAAATCTGAAGCTCTCTATCTCGTTCAAGACTCTGTTGCTGGCTTGGCTGACTATATCAACGGAAAAACAACAGACTTTTCAACAGTTGGTGTAAAGGCTATTGACGATCAGACTGTTCAATATACTTTGACTCAACCAGAACCTTATTGGAACTCAAAAACAACTGCGACTATTCTGTTCCCAGTAAATGCAGACTTCTTGAACTCAAAAGGGGATGATTTCGGTAAAGTGGATCCAGCAAATATCTTGTATAATGGTCCATTTATTCTCAAATCATTCACATCTAAATCTGTCATGGAATACAAGAAAAATCCAAATTACTGGGATGCAAAAAATGTATTCGTAGATGAAGTGAAGTTGACTTACTACGATGGAAGCGACCAAGATGCCTTGGCACGTAACTTCATGGAAGGAGTTTACAGCTACGCACGTCTCTATCCAAATAGTTCGAGCTTTGAAGGAATTAAGGAAAAGAATAAAGATAATATTATTTACAGCATGCAAGATGCGACATCCTACTATTATAACTTTAACCTAGATAGACAATCTTATAACCATACTTCAAAAACAACTGATGCTGAAAAGACAGCCCAACAAGAAGCAGTTTTGAATAAATCATTCCGTCAGGCTATCAACTTTGCCTATGACCGTACTGCTTATGGTGCCCAATCTCAAGGGGAAGATGGAGCAACTAAGATTATCAGAAACTTGCTCGTTCCACCATCATTTGTAACACTTGATGGTAAAGATTTTGGTGATGTCGTAGCTTCTAAGGTGGTCAATTACGGTCAAGTATGGCAAAATATGAACTTCGCTGATGCCCAAGATGCTTACTACAATGCCGATAAGGCCAAAGAAGTCTTTGCTCAAGCCAAGAAAGAATTGGAAGCCAAAGGTGTTCAATTCCCAATTCACCTGGATTTACCGGTTGACCAAACCTTTAAGAAGGGGGTGTTAGAGGCAAGTTCTTTCAAACAGTCTATTGAATCTGTTCTAGGTGCAGATAATGTCGTTATCGATATTCAAATGCTGACTACTGAGGAAATGGATAGTATTGGTTATCTAGCGAATACAGCTGCACAAAAAGACTATGACCTTTATAACGGTGGTTGGGGACCAGACTACCAAGACCCATCAACTTACCTCGATACTCTTAGCTTAACAAGTGGTGGCTCACTACAAAACCTCGGTTTGGAACCAGGAGCAACCAATGCTAAAGCAACAGCTGTTGGTTTGGATGTCTATACTAAGATGTTGGAAGAAGCCAATGCTCAACAAGATTTGAACAAACGTTATGATAAATACGCTGAAGCACAAGCTTGGTTGGTGGATAGCTCTCTAGCAATTCCAAACGTTTCTAAAGGTGGAACACCTACATTGAGAAAAAAACAGTTCCATTCTCTGCCGCCTTCTCTCAAGCTGGTAATAAGGGTGTTGAATCCTACAAATACGTGAAATTGCAAGATAAGATTGTCACAACAGCTGAGTATGAAGAAGCTAGACAAAAATGGCTGAAAGAAAAAGAAGAATCTAATAAAAAAAGCCCAAGAAGATTTTTGCTAAACACGTTAAGTAATGACTCTAAATTTAAAAAAACGGTAACCTTTGATGAGGTTATCGTTTTTTTATAGTTTGAAACTATAACTAGCTCTTGAAAACAAGAAAACGAAGGATACAAAATAAGTGGTACAATAGTTACTATAGATTTGGAGGTAAAGTATGAGCAAATCATTTCATATCAACACAATTTTAGCCCAAGCAGGTATTAAGTCTGATAAGGCAACAGGCGCTTTAGTTACACCTATTCACTTTTCAACGACCTATCAACATCCAGAATTTGGTCAATCAACTGGATTTGACTACACCCGCACCAAAAACCCAACTCGTAGCAAGGCAGAGGAAGTTTTGGCAGCTATTGAATCCGCCAAGTATGCTTTGGCGACTAGTTCAGGTATGTCTGCGATTGTGTTAGCCTTTAGCGTTTTTCCAGTAGGAAGCAAGGTTTTAGCTGTCCGTGACCTTTACGGTGGTTCTTTCCGCTGGTTCAATCAAGTGGAGCAGGAAGGACGATTCCACTTTACCTATGCCAACACAGAAGAAGAGCTAATTGCCGAGCTAGAAAAGGATGTGGATGTACTTTATATCGAAACACCAACCAACCCTTTGATGTTAGAATTTGATATTGAAAAATTGTCAACATTAGCTCATGCAAAGGGTGCTAAAGTTGTCGTCGACAATACCTTTTATAGCCCGATTTACCAACGTCCAATTGAAGATGGAGCAGATATTGTCCTTCATTCAGCGACAAAATACCTTGCAGGCCATAATGATGTTCTAGCTGGTGTAGTTGTGACAGACAGTACTGATTTATACGAAAAACTCTTTTATAATCTCAATACGACTGGGGCTGTTTTGTCACCATTTGATAGTTATCAATTGATTCGTGGTCTCAAGACCTTGTCACTTCGTATGGAACGTTCAACAGCCAATGCTCAAGAGATTGTATCCTTTTTGGAACAATCACCTGCTGTCAAAGAAGTCTTGTATACAGGTCGTGGGGGAATGATTTCCTTTAAAGTAGCAGATGAAAAACGGATCCCTCATATCTTAAACACTTTGAAAGTATTCTCTTTTGCTGAAAGCCTGGGTGGTGTAGAAAGTCTGATTACCTACCCAACTACTCAAACCCATGCAGACATTCCTGCAGAAGTTCGTCATTCTTATGGACTAACAGATGACCTTTTGCGCTTGTCTATTGGTATTGAGGATGCTAGAGATTTGATTGAAGACTTGCTTCAAGCTTTGGAAGGATAAGACTATGGGAAAATATGATTTTACAACTTTGCCCAATCGTTTTGGACATCATACCTACAAATGGAAAGAAGCAGAGACTGACCGTCAAGTATTGCCAGCCTGGATTGCTGATATGGACTTTGAAGTCTTACCTGAGATTCGTCAGACTGTCCATGACTATGCTGAGCAATTAGTCTATGGCTATACCTATGCTAGTGATGGATTGATTGAAGCCGTTCAAAACTGGGAGGAAAAACACCATAGTTATCGCTTTGAAAAGGATGCTCTAGTCTTTATCGAAGGGGTAGTGCCAGCTATTTCAACAGCCATTCAAGCCTTTACCAAAGAAGGTGAAGCGGTTCTGATTAACACCCCGGTTTATCCTCCTTTTGCTCGAAGTATTAAGCTCAATAATCGTAGACTAATCACCAACTCTCTAGTAGAAAAAGACGGACTTTTTGAGATTGACTTTGATCAATTGGAGAAAGACTTTGTCGAAGAAGATGTGAAACTCTACGTCCTCTGCAATCCTCATAATCCTGGTGGACGCGTTTGGGAAAAGGAAGTCTTGGAGAAGATTGGACAAGTGTGTCAAAAACATGGGGTCTTGCTGGTATCTGATGAGATTCACCAAGATTTAGCCTTGTTTGGAAACAAGCACCAGTCATTTAATACGGTAAATGAAGATTTTAAAGAATTTTCACTGATTTTAAGCAGTGCTACCAAGACCTTCAACATTGCTGGGACGAAAAATTCTTACGCTATTATCGAAAATCCTAAGTTGAGACTTGCTTTCCAAAAACGCCAGCTGGCTAATAATCAACATGAAATCTCAGGTCTGGGATATTTGGCAACAGAAACTGCCTATCGATATGGTGAAGATTGGTTGACAGAACTCAAAGAACTGATTGAGAAACACATCAATTATGTAGTGGATGTATTTGGCAAAGAAACTAAAATCAAGGTCATGAAACCTCAAGGGACCTATCTCATTTGGCTTGATTTTTCAGCCTATGATATTAGCGATGAAGAGTTAAGAAAGCTTTTAAGAGACCAAGCCAAAGTTATCCTGAATAGAGGCTTGGACTTTGGTGAAGAAGGAGCCCTCCACGCTCGTCTCAATGTAGCCATGCCGACATCTATTTTGGAAGAAGTCTGCCAACGAATCATTGCCACTTTTTCAAATCTTTAAAAACTAGCCTTTTAGGAGAAAAGTCTTCCTAGAAGGCTATTTTCATAGGCGAAAATATGGTATAATTAAGAGATAAAGTAAAGGGGAAATTATGGCTAAATTGATTCCAGGAAAGCTTCGAATGGAGGGAGTGGAACTCTATGAAATTGGTCAGATTGAAATCATTAAAGAGCAAGACCATCGCATCTATGCGCGTGTAGCGGAAGAAGAAATTCGTTATAGTTTAGACGATGACTTGATTTTTTGTGCATGTGATTTTTTCAAAAAAAGAGGTTACTGTGTTCATTTAGCAGCTCTAGAATATTACTTGAAAAATGACCAGCTAGGACAGGAAATCTTACTCAATCTGGAGGCTAATCAGGAAGAGAAGGAGACTGTTGAGACACAGGTGACTTTCGGAGGAGAATTCTTGAAGTCTATCCAAGTCCCGCGTCAATCCAACATCTATCGGATTTCTGCTCAAGGGCAGGTGGAAGCAGGAACCAATCGCATTATCTGGACTTTAAGAATTGGTCTTTCTCAGCAAGATAAGTTTTATGTGATTAGGGATATCCCTCTTTTCTTAAAAGTCATAGAGTTTTCCAAACCCTACATGATAGGAAAGCATTATGAGCCTGCATTAAGACTTGAACAATTTGATAAAGCTAGTCAAGACGTCTTGAATTTTTTATTAGGTTTGATTGAAGAGAAGATTGACTACCATATTTTTTTCCAAAATCAAGGACGACATCTCTATTTCCCTAAAACCTTTTTTGAGCAGGGGGCTAGTCTGTTGATGGGATTAGATGCCTTTCAGTTTGACCACCAACTTTCGAGTTATCATCATCTTCTCTTCCAAGACTTTGATGGCCAAGCAAGTTTGTTTTCATTTAGAATTGAAGAAAAATCCAACTATTTTGAAATGGAAATTTTCGAACAGACAGGGCTTAATTTCTTTTACAGAGGACAAGTATTATTCTCAAAGGGGAATTTTTTCCTGATGACGAAAAAACAGGCTAGTTTATTAGATGCGCTTAGAAAAGTTCCTTTAGACAATGGTGGCAGAAAGATCTTACAGTTTGATACTCATGATCGAGATCTTTTAGCTTCGACCTTGTCACAGTTTAAATGCCTAGGAAAAGTAGAAGCTCCTGATTCACTACAAATCCAATCCTTCCGTCCGTCTTTTTACATGGATAGAGAAGAGGATGGTTCTATTCGATTAGATATGCAATTTCAATATGAAACTTGCCTAGTAACCAATCATAATGAACTAGAGAACCTCCCTTTTGCTAGTGACATTCAATTGGAAAAACAGATTTTTCAGTTGGCCTTATCTGCTGGATTTGAAGCGGATTTTCATTCGTGGCGTCAAAGTTTAAAAGCAGAAGCTGTCCATGCTTTCTTTCAGGAAGTTTTACCAGCCTTTGCAGCACTTGGAGAATTAAAGATTTCAGAGAGCATGCAAGATCTTTATCAGATTCAAAAACCTCAAGTTCAGATATCATCCAAAGGAAGTCTTTTAGAAATTCAATTTGATTTCCAGGATATTAATCAAGAAGAAATCAATCGAGCAATGAAAGCTCTCGTTGCCAAGCAGGACTATTATATTAGCTCGTCTGATCAGGTCTATTATTTTCGATGAGCAGACAAAACGTATTCGACAAGATTTAGAAGACTTAGGAATTGATGAGATAGAGAGTGCTGCTTTCCAGGCTCGCAAAGTCTTTTGGCTTATACCTTATCTCATCTGTTTAAGGACCAGGACCAAGTTGCTTTTTACTGATGAATTTCGTCATTTGGCGCATCATTTAACGCATCCAGAGGATTTTTCCGATGACACCTCTGAATATCAAAGCTGATCTCAGAGATTATCAGAGAAAAAGGGATTCAATGGCTTCAGATGTTAGACCATTATGGATTTGGTGGAATTTTTAGCTGATGATATGGGACTTGGAAAAAAACCTTACAAGCCATCGCCTTTTTTTAAGTAGCCAACTTCAGGAGAATAGCCGTGTCTTGATTCTTGCTCCATCTGGTCTCATCTATAATTGGGCTGATGAATTTAAAAAAAATTTGCACCGAATTTGGATGTGGCTGTCGTACATGGATTGAAACCTTATCGCGAGACTATTTTAGCAGAAAAATATCAGGTCTATGTGACCAGTTATGCCACTTTCCGTCAGGATAGTGAAATCTATCGAAATTTATCTTTTGATTTTCTATTTCTAGATGAAGCCCAAGTGATGAAAAATGCCCAAACCAAAATTGCTAAGATTTTGAGAAAGTTTGTGGTTCCATCAGTTTTTGCTCTTTCCGGAACACCAATTGAAAATAATCTAGGGGAATTATGGTCTATCTTTCAGATTGTCTTGCCGGGACTTTTGCCGGCAAAAAAAGACTTTATGAAATTGCCTGCTGAGAGAGTGGCACAGTTTATCAAACCATTTGTCATGCGTCGAAAAAAAGAGGATGTTCTTACAGAGTTACCTGATCTGATAGAAGTCGTTTATAAAAATGAACTGGAGGACCAGCAAAAAGCTATCTATCTAGCTCAACTTCAACAGATGCAAGAGCGTTTGGGACAAGTGACTGATGCAGAATTTCAACGAAATCGAGTTGAAATTTTAACAGGACTCATGCGTCTTCGCCAGATTTGTGATACTCCAGCTCTATTTATGGAAGATTATAAGGGAGATAGCGGGAAGCTTGATAGTTTACGAGATCTACTAAGTCAAATTGCTGAGGGAAATCATCGTGTACTCATCTTCTCTCAATTTAGGGGAATGCTTGACCGCATCGAAGAGGAACTGCCTAAGCTTGGATTAACTTCCTTTAAGATTACTGGCTCTACACCATCACAGGAGCGTCAAGAAATGACCAAGGCCTTAACCAAGGTGAGCGCGATGTGTTTTTGATTTCTCTAAAAGCTGGTGGAGTTGGTCTCAATCTTACTGGTGCGGATACAGTTATTCTGGTAGACTTATGGTGGAATCCGGCAGTTGAATCGCAGGCTATTGGCCGGGCCCACCGTATGGGACAAGACCAAGCTGTTGAAGTTTATCGTCTGGTAACTAGAGGCACAATCGAGGAGAAGATTCAAGAGTTGCAGGAAGAGAAAAAGAATCTGGTCTCAGAAGTATTGGATGGAACAGAGTCTCGTGGAAGTCTGACACTTTCTGAAATTCAAGAAATATTAGGAATTTCTGAAGCCAAGACTTGAAAAATCAAGACTTTACGCTATAATGGAGTATTGAAAGGAAATAAAAATGAAGCTAGAACGATTTCCAATAGTGTCAGATGATGAAATTATGCTGACAGAGATGCCATTTATGAATTTATATGATGAGTCGGATCTCATTAGTAATATTAAGGGAGACTACCAAGATAAAAACTACTTGGAATGGTCGCCAATTACTACTGAAAAAAAGTCATCGACTAAGGCGCCAGAGAAACTGACTGAAAATAAGGAAAAATCCTACGCTGAACTTGCTCGTGAGGAAGCTAGAGCTGATTTGAAACGAAAACGTTCAGCAAAGTATTTGACACAAGATGTTAGTTTTACAAAACGCCATAAATCTTCAAATAATGTAGTAAGACAGGGAAATCAGCCAACAGCTCCTTTCCAAAAGGAAAATCCAGGTGAGCTAGCAAAATTTAGTGATAAATTAACTCAGAACCATTATATTTTGGCTGAAATAGCTCCACAGATGCAACAAACAAGTAAAGAAGAGCATCTTGGACCAAAGAAAAATAATTATGATTTTTTAAAGAAAAGCCAGATTTATAACAAAAAAGAAAATCAATCAGAAAAAGTGCGTAAAATTGCTCAAGAGTTGAACTTGACAAATATGACAGAGTAAAGGGGAAAAAGATGGTAAAAACCTATCATTTTATCGGAATTAAAGGATCAGGGATGAGTGCCTTGGCCTTGATGTTGCACCAAATGGGGCATAAGGTCCAAGGATCTGATGTAGAGAAATACTACTTTACACAACGTGGCTTAGAGCAAGCAGGAATCAAAATTTTGCCTTTTGATGAGAAAAATCTTCAAGGTGATTTAGAAATTATCGCTGGGAATGCCTTTCGTCCAGATAACAACGTTGAAATTGCCTATGCAGACAAGAATGGTCTAAGTTATAAACGTTATCATGAATTTCTTGGCAGTTTTATGCGTGACTTTATCAGCATGGGTGTTGCTGGTGCACACGGTAAGACTTCAACAACCGGGATGCTTTCTCATGTATTGTCACACATTACTGATACTAGCTATCTAATTGGTGATGGTACAGGACGTGGCTCTGAAAATGCCAAGTATTTTGTCTTTGAATCAGATGAGTACGAACGCCACTTCATGCCATATCACCCAGAGTACTCTATCATTACTAATATCGACTTTGATCACCCAGACTACTTCACAAGCTTAGAAGATGTTTTCAACGCCTTCAATGATTATGCGAAACAAATCAGTAAAGGTTTGTTTGTCTATGGTGAAGATGCTGAGTTGCGTAAGATTACATCTGATGCTCCAATTTACTATTATGGTTTTGAAGCAGAAAACAATGACTTTGTAGCAAGTGACTTGCTTCGTTCTACTACTGGTTCAACCTTCACAGTTCACTTCCGTGGTCAAGAATTGGGTCAATTCCACATTCCAACTTTCGGACGCCACAACATCATGAATGCAACAGCAGTAATTGGTTTGCTTTATACTGCTGGCTTTGACTTGGATTTGGTGCGTGAACACTTGAATACTTTTGGAGGTGTTAAGCGTCGCTTTACAGAAAAGATTGTTAACGATACAGTCATTATCGATGATTTTGCGCATCACCCAACTGAAATCATTGCAACTCTAGATGCTGCACGTCAAAAATACCCAAGCAAGGAAATCGTTGCTATTTTCCAACCGCATACCTTTACTCGTACAATTGCTTTGTTGGATGATTTTGCACAAGCTTTGAATCAGGCTGATGCAGTTTACTTAGCACAAATCTATGGATCAGCTCGTGAAGTTGACCATGGTGATGTTAAAGTTGAAGATTTAGCAGCTAAGATTGATAAAAAACATCAAGTTATCACTGTTGAAAATGTGTCTCCACTCTTAGACCATGACAATGCTGTATACGTCTTTATGGGAGCAGGTGACATTCAATCATATGAATACTCATTCGAACGTCTCTTGTCTAATTTGACAAGTAATGTTCAGTAAGGAACACCATGGAATTTCCAATTAAAATAAGGGAAGTTCAGCAATCTGATATCGAGCAGGTTTGCTTGATACAGGAGAGTACTCAAAACTTCCAAGAAACATTTAATAGAGAAATAATAGAAGAACGTATCCGCAGTCATGCGGATACGTTTCTCTTAGCTAGTCTTGATGATATGGTGATTGCTTATATCTTAGGAATAGATCTTGCTAATTCCTCACTAAGTAGATGGATAGAAGAGGTGGCAAATGTTGAACTTATCAGTGATAGAAATTTTGTGATTGCTGGTTTATCTGTTCATCCGGATTATCAGAGGCAAGGATTTGGAACCTTGTTGCTAGCAGCCTTCAAACAAGTTGTTCTTCAACAAAATAGTCCCGGGTATTTATCTTCTTTGTGAGGATGAATTGCTGTCTTATTTTGAAATGAATGGATTTATGGAACAAGGGATTATAGAAGGAGAAAGGACAGTGAATTTGCCTTTTCTCATGCGATGGAAGAATCCCTATTATCAGGAGGAACTATGATTATTCGACAAGCTAGACTTAGTGATTTAGACCGTATTTTAGAGATTGAATTAGAGAATTTCTCAATTGAAGAAGCCATACCTCGATCTGTTTTTGAAGCTCACTTAAAAGAGATTAAGACTAGTTTTTTTAGTGGCTGAAAAAAAGATGGAGAGATACTCGGTTATATTGAAGGACCAGTAGTCCCTCATCGCTATTTGCAGGACCAATCTTTACAGAAGAAATAGAAAGATCACAGTCATCAAGAAGGTGGGTATATATCTGTGACATGTCTGTCTGTTGCAAAGAAAAGCTCAATCTTGGGGCTGGGAAGAAAAACTCTTAACTGCCTTAAAGGAAGTAGCTCTCAAGCATGAACGTGAGGGAATAAATCTGACCTGCCATGACTACCTGATTGATTACTATGAGAAGCATGGTTTTGTCAATGAAGGCAAAGTCTAAATCCCAATTTGCGGGAGAAGAATGGTATAATATGGTCTGGGAAAAATAGGAATTAGCGACTAGAAAGGCTTCCAAGGTTGCTTTTTCTCTGGTTTTTTTAAGATATAATATTAAGGATTATCAACAAGGAGGTAAATACCTTTGAGCGAAAATTCAAATGAAGAAAAGTTGAGCTTTAAAGAGCAGATCTTGCGAGACTTAGAACGATTAAAGAAAGAGGAAAGTTTAACAGAACAAACAGATGACCTCTTTTCAAATTTGATGAATTCTTCTGATACAAAAACAGAAGAACGAGTAATAACTCCAGAAGAAGAGCTGATTGCTAATTCTGTTTCAACCGTTGAACAATTGATTGAGAATGCACCTGCTGTTCCTCCTCGTCCAGATCTTAAAGAGGAAGTTGCGGAGGAAGCTGTGGAAGAAGCATCAGTTGACTTATCTCAATCAATCTCAGATAAAGATGAAATTAATTCAATACCGACTAAGGTTTCAGTTTCCTACCGTACTCATGAAAAATCACATGAAGATAAAAGGAACTGTAGGTTTTGCCACTAATCAGGAAGAATTAACAGCTGGAAATGCTAATCAGAAAGAAATACTGAGGTAGATGAACTTCCTAAAAGAAGTCGTAGGGAGTCTGCGAAAACCAGTCAAGAAAAAGAAAAAAAATCCCGCTTGAAAGGATTTTTTTAGTCACAGTATTGCTATTGCTGATTCTACTTGGTGCTGGTGGTTTCTTTGGACTTCGTTATGCTGAATCAGCCTTTGCAAACCAGTGGATCCAAGTTCTAAAACAATATATGACTGTTCAGATTCCAGATGGATCTAATGCTCAAGAAATTGGTTCAACGTTTGGAAAAAAATCTGGTGTCATTAAAAAAACGGTTTAGTCTTTACACTTTTATGTTAAGTATAAAAAAACTATAATGAATTAAAAATCTGGTTATTATAATCTTCAAAAAGAGTATGAGCGTTGAAGATGTCATTAAAGAGTTGCAAAAAGGTGGTACACCTGAACCTCAAGAGGTTACACTTGCAAGCTTGACTATTCCAGAGGGATATACTTTAGAGCAAATTGCTCAAACTGTTGGTCAACTTCAAGGTAACTTTAAAGGAACCTTTGACAGCGGAAGCATTCTTTGGCTAAAGTTCAAGATGAGAACTTTATTGCTCAAGAGGTAACCAAATATCCAAATCTTCTTGAAAGCTTACCTACAAAAAGATAGTGGTGTTCGTTACCGTTTAGAAGGTTATCTTTTCCCTGCAACTTATACGATTAAAGAAAACACAACTGTTGAAAGTTTAATTGATGAAATGCTAGCTGCTATGGATAAAAATCTATCTAGTCACTATGCTACAATCAAAGAAAAGAACTTAACAGTAAATGAGCTCTTAACAATTGCCTCTCTTGTTGAGAAAGAAGGAGCAAAAACAGAGGATCGCAAGCTGATTGCTGGTGTATTTTATAATCGTTTGAACCTGGGTATGCCACTTCAAAGTAATATCGCTATCCTTTACGCAGAAGGTAAACTTGGTCAAAACATCAGTCTTTCTGATGATGCAGCTATTGATACTTCTATCGATTCACCGTACAATGATCTATACAAAAGTAGGTCTTATGCCTGGGCCAGTTGATAGCCCTAGCTTGGATGCTATCGAATCAAGTATCAATCAGACAAAGAGTGACTATCTCTACTTTGTAGCCAATGTTCAAGATGGTAAAGTTTACTATGCAACAACGTTGGAAGAACATGATCGTAATGTTCAAGAACATATCAATAGTAAACTAAACCAATCAAATAGCACAAACTAAAATTATGTGGTTTTCCACATAATTTTGCTTTAAAGCATATATTTATTAATTCAATTAAAAGAAAGTTGAGAAAAATGGTAGAAAAAACTTATCCAATGACCTTGGAAGAAAAGGAAAAACTTGAAAAAGAATTAGAAGAATTGAAACTAGTACGTCGTCCAGAAGTTGTAGAACGTATCAAGATTGCTCGTTCATATGGTGATTTGTCAGAAAACAGTGAGTATGAAGCAGCTAAGGACGAGCAAGCCTTCGTTGAGGGACAAATCTCAAGTCTAGAGACTAAGATTCGTTATGCAGAAATCGTTAACAGCGATGCTGTTGCAAAAAATGAAGTTGCTATCGGAAAAACTGTAACAATCCAAGAAGTTGGAGAAGACGAAAAGGAAGTATACATTATCGTTGGTTCAGCTGGAGCAGATGCCTTTGCAGGAAAAGTATCAAATGAAAGCCCAATTGGTCAAGCATTGATTGGTAAGAAAAAAGGTGATGTTGTTACAATCGAAACACCTGCTGGAAGCTATGATGTTAAAATCTTAAAAGTTGAAAAAACCGTTTAATAGGAAAAAGGAAGGAGTAGATTTAGGGAAAGCGTTTCCTATTACTCCTTTTCTTAATTCTAAAAAATAAGGAGACTATATGAATTCAGAAAAAAAGCACAAAAAGAAAAGTAAAATGGAGCGTGGCTTAACCAATCGCCATGTTCAGGTTATGGCCATTGCCGGAACGATTGGTACGGGATTATTTCTTGGAGCTGGTCGGTCTATCAGTTTAACTGGACCTTCGATTGTCTTGGTCTATATGATTACAGTGGCTTCATGTATCTCATGATGCGTGCTATCGGGGAAATGTTGTACCAGGACCCAGAGCAACACACCTTTATCAATTTTATTACTCGCTATCTTGGAAAGGGCTGGGGCTATTTCTCGGTTTGGTCTTATTGGTTATCAGTAGTCTTTATTGGTATGGCTGAAATTACAGCTATTGCTCACTATGTTCAGTTTTGGTTTCCATCTTGGCCATCTTGGTTAATTCAGGTTGTATTCCTAACAATTTTGGGCTTGGTCAATCTGATTGCTGTTAAAATCTTTGGTGAGGTAGAATTTTGGTTTGCCATGATTAAAATTGTGGCTATTCTCGCCATGATCGCGACAGGGATTTTTCTAGTCTTGACTGGCTTTGAAACTCCATATGGTTCAGCAAGTCTCGCCAATATTAGTGAGCAGTTCTCCCTTTTCCCAAATGGAGGGATGAACTTTGTCATGGCCTTTCAAATGGTTTTCTTTGCTTACTTGATGATTGAGTTTATCGGTGTTACAACATCTGAAACTAAGGATCCTAGAAAAGTCTTGCCTAAGGCTGTTAAGGAAATTCCTTTGCGAATTATCTTTTTCTATGGTGGAGCTCTTTTAGCTATTATGTCTATTATTCCTTGGCGTGAGCTTTCAGCAGCGGATTCACCATTTGTAACGGTATTTGAACTTGTTGGCCTTAAGTGGGCAGCGGCCTTGATTAACTTTGTTGTCTTGACTTCAGCAGCGTCAGCATTGAATTCAACCCTTTACTCAACAGGTCGTCACTTGTATCAGATTGCCCATGATTCACCTAATCGTTTCTTGAAAGCTATTAAGGCAGATACACTCTCACGCCACAACGTTCCTCAGAATGCAATCATTGCTTCTGCCGTATTGATTGGTTTTGCTGCCTTCATCAATGTTCTTCCTGGAGTATCAGATGCCTTTGCTTTGATTACAGCTTCTTCATCAGGTGTTTATATCGCTATCTACATCTTGATCATGGTAGCCCATCTCAAATATCGTAAGTCTAAAGACTTTATGGCAGATGGCTATCTCATGCCTCAGTATCGCTTGCTAAATCCTCTGACTATGCTATTCTTTATCTTTGTATTTGGAACACTCTTCTTACAAGAGTCAACTGTAATGGGAGCTAGAGGTTCAGCTATCTGGATTATCGCTTTTGGTATTTATAGCCAATGGAAGTTTAGAAAATAAGTCAGAAGCTCATCAACTTAGGTTGGTGAGTTTTTTTAGTTTGACAGTTCTTTAAAATAGGAATATAATCAAGGCGTTAGTTGTCTTCGAGGAGGTTTGGATGCACATTCGATTGGAGAATACAGAGTCTCAGAAAGCGCAAAAAATCGGAGAGTTGGTTCGCTCTTATAATCGTTCCAAAAGGGAAGCTGCTGAAAGCGAGCCACTTAATCTGTATATCGAAGATGAACATGGTCGACTCCTGGCTGGCTTAGTAGCAGAGACTTTCGGAAATTGGCTTGAAATCGAGTATTTATTTGTGAAAGAGGAGTTGCGAGGACAAGGAATTGGCTCCCAACTATTGCAGCAAGCAGAAAGTGAAGCTAAGAAGAGAAACTGTCGCTTTGCTTTTGTAAATACTTATCAGTTTCAAGCGCCTGCCTTTTATCAGAAGTATGGCTACAAGGAAGTTTTTACTTTGAAAGACTATCCCTATACTGGACAAAGGCACTATTATCAAAAAGATTTGTAAGCACAGAACTCTCTATCATGTAAGTGGTAGAGTTTTTTTGATAAAAAAATCGTACAAATTGACAGATATATATTGCATAATGTAAAATATATGATATAATGAAAGTTGAAAAAAAGAAGCGCGACTTTTAAAAATTAAGGAGGAGGTTACAAGTGGCTAAGAATTTAAAATTAAAACTAGCTCGAGTGGAGCTTGATATGACACAAGGTGACTTTGGCAGAAGCTGTAGGGTGTCACTCGACAGACTATCGGCTTGATAGAAGCTGGAAAGTACAATCCCTCGCTTTCACTTTGCCAGTCTATTTGCAGATGCTTAGGAAAAACTTTAGATCAATTATTTTGGGAGGAAGAAGATGAAAAATAGATTTTATTATTACCAATTATTAGACGAAAGAGAAGAGCAACAACTTCATAAAGCTGGTGCAGAGAGTTTTTATATTTCTATCGGATTATTGTTTCTAGCTTATTTCATATCAGTGTTAGCACCAAGCCTTTTTAATTCTAGCATGCTTCTCGCTATTATTATCATAGGGAATTTTTACTTTATCAATCGTGCTAGAAGTCTAGGTGTGACTTACTATAGTCGTTTTCATTTTACAATTTTAGGTTGCCTATTATTAACTCTAGTGATTACAGCTACCTTGATGCTACAGAACTACCAGTTCAATATCGAAATTTATCAGCACAACCCTCTACATCTTAAATACATTTTTGCTTGGGTATTTACCTATGTCTTTTATCTCCCTTGGGTATTTATTGGAAACTTAGGATTAAAAAGTTATGGTGAATGGGCTCAGAAAAAGTATGAAAAAGATATGGATAAGCTCGAGAGCATGGAATAGCTTGTTAGCTTTTTATCAATATTGAGAAAAATGTGTTATAATAGTACTAATTTATGAGAAAAAGAAGAAACATTTTTCATCTTTTTACAAATAGGGAAGAAGGACAGTATATGTACCCAGATGATAGTTTAACTTTGCACACTGATTTGTATCAAATTAACATGATGCAAGTTTACTTCGACCAAGGCATTCATAACAAGAAAGCAGTTTTTGAAGTTTATTTCCGCCAACAACCTTTCAAAAACGGTTATGCTGTATTTGCAGGTTTGGAACGAATTGTGAAATACCTTGAAAACCTGCGCTTTTCTGAGAGCGATATTGCTTATTTGGAATCACTTGGTTATCATGGCGCCTTCTTGGAATATCTCCGTAATCTCAAGATGGAATTGACTGTACGTTCTGCTCAAGAAGGGGACTTGGTATTTGCCAATGAACCGATTGTTCAAGTGGAGGGACCTTTGGCTCAGTGCCAATTAGTGGAAACAGCACTCTTGAACATCGTCAACTTTCAAACCTTGATTGCGACTAAGGCTGCTCGTATTCGTTCAGTCATTGAAGATGAGCCTTTGATGGAGTTCGGTACACGTCGTGCTCAAGAAATGGATGCAGCTATCTGGGGAACTCGTGCCGCTGTTATTGGTGGTGCCAATGGAACTAGTAATGTACGCGCAGGGAAGCTCTTTGGTATTCCGGTTTTAGGGACTCATGCCCATGCTTTAGTACAAGTTTATGGAAATGATTATCAGGCTTTCAAGGCTTATGCCTCAACGCACAAAAACTGTGTCTTTCTAGTAGATACATACGATACTCTTCGCATCGGTGTTCCAGCAGCGATTCAGGTTGCGCGTGAACTTGGTGACAAGATTAATTTCCTTGGTGTCCGCATTGACTCAGGAGATATTGCCTATATTTCTAAAAAGGTTCGTCAGCAACTGGACGAGGCAGGATTTACGGATGCTAAGATCTATGCATCCAATGATCTTGATGAAAATACCATTCTTAACCTCAAGATGCAAAAAGCTAAGATTGACGTCTGGGGTGTAGGTACTAAACTCATCACTGCTTATGACCAACCAGCACTTGGAGCAGTTTACAAAGTTGTTGCTATTGAAGACGAGAATGGTCATATGCGCAATACCATTAAACTTTCAAATAATGCAGAGAAAGTTTCAACACCAGGTAAGAAACAAGTTTGGCGCATCACCAGTCGTGAAAAAGGTAAGTCAGAAGGCGATTACATTACCTATGATGGTGTCGATGTTGCTAGCATGACTGAAATCAAGATGTTCCATCCAACCTATACTTACATCAAGAAGACTGTTCGTAATTTTGATGCTGTTCCTCTCTTGGTTGACATTTTCAAGGAAGGTAAGCTGGTCTATGATTTACCAAGTCTACCTGAAATTCAAGCCTATGCTCGTAAGGAATTTGATAAGCTCTGGGATGAATACAAACGCGTACTGAACCCACAACATTATCCTGTGGACTTGGCTCGTGACGTATGGCAAGACAAGATGGACTTGATTGATAAGATGCGTAAGGAAGCTCTAGGCGAAGGAGAAGAAGAATGAGTTTGCAAGAGACCATTATCCAGCAACTAGGTGTAAAACCAGTGATTGATGCCCAAGGAAGAAATCCGTCGTTCGCTTGACTTTTTTTGAAAAACGATATTTAAAAAAGCATCCCTTCTTAAAAAAACGTTTTGTATTAGGAATTTCTGGAGGTCAAGACTCGACCTTTAGCAGGACGTCTTGCCCAACTAGCTATGGAAGAAATGCGAGCTGAAACAGGCGATGATAGTTATAAATTTATCGCAGTTCGTCTGCCTTATGGAGTGCAAGCTGATGAGCATGATGCTCAAAAAGCCCTAGCTTTTTATCCAGCCAGATATGAGCTTTGGTGGTCAATATCAAGGAATCTGCTAGATGCTATGGCTGCAGCTGTAGAAGCAACAGGGAGTGCAGTTTCCGATTTTAATAAAGGAAATATCAAGGCTCGTAGCCGTATGATTGCCCAATATGCCCTTGCAGGTGCTCATAGCGGAGCTGTTATCGGGACAGACCATGCTGCGGAAAATATCACAGGTTTCTTTACTAAGTTTGGTGACGGTGGTGCAGATATTCTCCCACTTTATCGCCTCAATAAACGCCAAGGAAAACAACTTTTGAAAGAGCTTGGAGCTGATCCAGCCCTCTATGAAAAAGTTCCAACAGCAGATTTGGAAGAAGAAAAACCAGGCATTGCAGACGAAGTAGCCTTGGGAGTCACTTACAATGAAATTGATGATTACCTCGAAGGTAAACAAGTAAACCCAGAAGCTCAAGCAACCATTGAAAAATGGTGGTACAAAGGGCAACACAAACGCCACCTACCAATCACAGTGTTTGATACGTTTTGGGAGTAAAAAGGTCCGGGGGCCCTTTTTCACTTTATAACTTGAAATAGGAGACTGAGATAGGTCAATGTAAGTTTGAAGCCATCCATAAAATAGAAAGAGAGTTACCATTATGAAAGCACTAGGTACACAAACTATTGAGACAGAACGTTTGATACTGAGGAGATTTGTAGAAGATGATGCTCAAGCAATGTTTGATAATTGGGCTTCATGCTCAGAAAATCTAACCTATGTGACTTGGGATCCTCATCCAAATGTTTATTTTACAAAGAACTCAATTAGAACTTGGGTAGCATCCTATGACAATCCTAACTATTACAAATGGGCCATTTGTCTCAAAGAAAATCCAGACTATGTCATTGGAGATATTAGTCTGGTCAGTATGGATGAAGAAAAATCTAGCTGTGAAATTGGCTATATCTTAGGGATGGACTATTGGGGACGAGGAATCATGACAGAAGCCTTGAAGGCTATTTTATCATACTGTTTGGATGAGATTGGTTTTGACCAGGTAGATGCTTGCTATGCAAGTTTAAATCCTGCCTCTGGTTGTGTTATGGAAAAGGCGGGTATGACTTTTTTTGGAAGACGATTCCAAATGCAGTTGAACGAAAAGGTTATATTGCTGATAAAATTTATTATCAAATCAAAAAAATAAGATGGAAAAAGTTTAGCTTTTCCATCTTATTTTTTATAAAATACTTTTTAATCAAAATAAAGCAAATCTTTGCTGGTACTTGTAAAGAGGTCAAAGCCATCTTTGGTCACAACACCACAGTCTTCGATACGAACTCCGACTTTACCAGGGATGTAGATACCAGGTTCAACAGAGAAGCACATACCCTCTTCAATAACCATGCCGTTTCCTTCCATGATTGAAGGGAATTCGTGGACATCCATTCCGATACCGTGACCGAGACGGTGGTTAAAGTACTCACCATATCCAGCTTTTTCGATCACTTCACGAGCTGCACGATCGACCTCATGAGCTGTCACACCAGGTTTGATAAAGTCAAGGGCAGCTTGTTGAGCTTCAAGAGTCAAGTTGTAAATATCTTTCTTGAATTGGTCAGGTTTACCGACAGCAACTGTACGAGTCATATCTGATGCATAACCATTCACCATCACACCGAGGTCAAAGAGGAGAAGGGCATTGTTTTCAACCTTGTTAGCTCCAGGGATACCATGCGGATTTGCAGCGTTATCTCCTGTCAAGACCATAGTATCAAAGCTCATTTCATAGCCTTCGCGTTTCATGGCAAAATCGATTTGCGCAATGATATCAGTTTCCGTATTATCAAGAGAGATATTGTCAAAACCAACTTTAACAGACTTGTCAGCATAGACACCCGCTACCATCATCTTTTGCACTTCGTCAGCTGACTTAATCAAGCGCATACGTTGGATTAGTGGAGTCAAGTTTTCAAATTCAGCAGTTTCAAAGACAGTTTTCAAACCGTGATATTTAGTCAAAATAAGGTTATCAAACTCAACTGCGACACGTTTGAAATCAAGCTGTGGCAAGGCATTTTGGATTTTCTTCCATGGGTTTTCAGAGTCCACGTAGCCAACTACTGGGAAAGAGACAGTGCTAGTTGCACGTTCAACCTCAAGTGCTGGAACAAAGAGAAGTGGTTCCTGATCTGCAAGAACAAAAAGGAACATTTGACGTTCGTGTGGATCACTGTAAAAAGCCAGTGAGGTAATTGATAGTGACGGGGTCAGATACGACAGCGACGTCTAGCTTTTTTTCTGATTTCAAGATATGTTAGGATTTGTTGTAATTTAGACATATGCTACCTTCTTTCTACCCCTCTATTTTTTTGGCAAAAAAATAGGAGAAAAAGCAAGGGAGAAGGAGAAAAGAATACTAAAAAAATTCCAACAGCTAGAGCATCTTGGAATCTAGAATATTTAAGTGAAAGTCAGCCTTGCTCTTTAACATCGCCGTATTCTTCAGCAACTTCTTGGCTAAGGATATCCTCATAAGCTGGAAGGACGATGTCCTGACCATATTTTTTCTTAAGAGCAGTAGTGACCAAGCGATAGGCTAGGTTGGCGTTACGAGATAAGATAGGCCCGTGGAAATAAGAACCAAAGACATTTTTATAGTGAACACCTTCTCCGACCTTTTCTTCGTTGTTGCCATTTCCATAGACAACCTGCCCCAATGGTTTTTGGTCATCTGAGAGGAAGGTACGGCCTTGGTGGTTCTCAAAACCATAGTAGGTTTCATCAAATTCTTCGTTATGAATTTTAATATCACCGATAAAGCGGTTGTTAGTTTGATTGAGAGTGTAGTGTCCCATGACACCTAGACCTTCGATACGTCTTCCAGAAGCTTCGATATAATACTGGCCTAATAGTTGGAAGCCACCGCAGATAGCAAGGACAACACCATCATTTTGGATAAAGTTATCGATGCTTTTCCTTTTTTAGCAGGCAAATCACCAGCAATGATACTTTGTTCAAAGTCTTGGCCACCACCGAAAAAGGCGATATCGTAGTGATTTTCATCGAAAATCATCATGAAGTGAAACGATGTCAACTGTTACATGGGCACCCAAGCTTTTTCAGCTACGTACTTGAGCATGAGGATATTCCCATTATCTCCGTAGGTATTCATGAGGTTACCATAGAGGTGGGCGATATTTAGCTGGTAAGGATAGTTGCCGTCTTTTGAGGAAAGTGAAGTATAAACCATTAGTTCATCTCCTTTCTAACAAGTTGACGATTGGCTAGTAGTTCTCGAAATTCCAGCATAGCCGTATAAGTTGCAAGGATATAAGCATGTTTGCAGTCTTGAGCTTCAATCGTTTTAAGAACTTGTTCCAGACTGCTTGTTTCAGTGATTTTTATCAGCTGGATAGCCAGTTACTCGAAGACGACGAGCAATTTCAGAATGACGAACGCCACCCAGCGTTGATTTCTGGAATATCCATCTCAGTAATTTGTTCAAAAGTCAGCATCCCAAATCCAGCTGGTATCAATCCCGTCTGCATAATTCGCATTGAGGAGAACAGATAGACTAAATGGGATAAGGAGCTAGTTTAATCATTTCAATGGCTTGGGTAGCACCGACAGGATTTTTTTGATGAGAACCAGTGTGCATTCCTTGTCACCGATATGGAAGGTTTCTTGGCGTCCAAAAGACTGCACGACTCTTGTCAAATCCTTGTTTGATCAGTTGAGAATCAGCTCCAAGGTAACGAGCAATAGCGACTGCTGCGAGAGCATTGTAGATATTATAAAGCCCACCGATTTGGATACCGTATTCTTGGCCGTCAATAACAAAGCGGGAACGATTGTTGGTCAATTCCACCAATTCTGTCAGACGATAGTCTAAGTCAGGACGTTTACATCCACAGTTTTCGCAGATATATGCTCCTAAGTTGGCATAAGTATTAAGCTCATATTTCAAAATACTTTGACAGTCTGGGCAGAGAATACCTTCAGTATTGTAGTGAGCAAGTTGTGCTGGACCTTTTTCCAGATCAAAGCCAAAATACTGAACAGGATTTGGAATTGCAGGTTTGTAGAAAAGAGGACTGTCACCGTTTAGTAGAACAGTAGCAGTAGGGAACTTTTCGAATAGCGTCCAAAATCATGTTGTAGGTCGTATAAATCTCTCCGTAGCGGTCCATTTGGTCACGGAAGATATTGGTAATGACAAAAAGACTTGGCTGGATGTAGTCACAGATGTGTGAGAGACTAGCTTCATCGATTTCAAGCACTGCAACATTCTTCCAGTTTTTGACGATTTTGCAGTCAAGAAAGTCGTTGTAATCCCTGTTATCATGTTGGCACCACTTGGATTAGTTAAAACTTGACCATAAATTTCCTTTAGTATACCGACAGTGAGAGCGGTTGTTAAGGTTTTCCCATTGGTACCAGTTACCACTACAATTTCGTAGTTCTTTGCTAAATGTTGTAAAATATCTTTATCAAATTGAAGGGCGAGTTTTCCAGGAAGCGTACTTCCACGGCCAAGACGGCTCAAAATAAAGTGAGAAGAACGCCCAGCAAGAAGGCCCAAAGTAGTTTTAAATTTCATGTTTCTATTATATCATAAAAGACGGAAAAGATAGAATTGAGATTTTGGATAAGAAAAAACAACCCTAGGGAGGTTGTTTCTTCATAAGTGTATCTTAGGTTAAATCGCAAACAAGTCATTCAAGTTTTCAGCCAATGTTGGGTGAGTGAAGATTTGTTTTGTGAAGTAAGTGTAAGGGATCTTGTTGTCCATAGCAACAGTAATGATATTGATGATTTCTTGAGAACCTTCAGAGAAGATAGTTGCCCCGAGAATTTCTTTGGTTTCAGTGTTGACAACTGCTTTGAAGGCTCCACGAAGGTCTCCGTTTACGTGACCACGAGGCATAGCAGCAACAGGGATTTCCTTAACAGCGTATGGAAGTTTCAAATCAGCAGCTTGGCTTTCAGTCAAACCAACTTGTGAAAGTGCAGGTGTGATGAACATGGTGTTTGGAACATTGAGACGATCTTCAAGTGTGTAGCTACCATCACCAGCAAGATAGCTGTAAACAACACGGAAGTCATCTAGTGAAATGTAAGTGAATTGAAGTCCACCATTGACATCTCCAACTGCAAAGACACCAGGAACGTTTGTTTGACAATGTTTGTCCACCTTTATAGCACCACGTTCAGTTAGTTCAATATCCGTATTTTCAAGTTGAAGTGGTTCTACATTTGGTTTACGTCCTGTTGCGTAGAGAAGGGCATCGAAACGATAGGTTTCTTTTTCAGTTACGACAAGGACTTGGTCGCCATCATTTTGATTTCACTAGTATGGATGTTTTGAAGCAATTCGATTCCGTCTTCTTCCATGTACTGTTTAGCAAGAGCAGCGATAGAAGGTTCAGCACGAGGCAAGAAAGTATCCAAAGCGTCTAAGACGGTTACCTTGCTTCCAAGTTTGTTGTAGAGACCAGCAAATTCAAGACCGATATTTCCACCACCAAGAATTCCAAGTTTTCCTGGCAATTTGTCCAAGTTTTGGATGCCTGTTGAGTCAAAGACGTTTTTACTTGTAGCAAGACCTGGGATTGGTAATACATTTGAAACAGCACCAGTGTTGATGACGATAGTTTCAGCTGTTAGTTCTTGTTTTTCATCACCAGCTTGAATTTCGATGACTTTATTAGAAACAAAGTGAGCTTCAGCATCAATGATATCAACGCCTGTACCAGCAATAGTCGCATAGTTTTTACCATTGAGACGTGTAGTAACTGTATTTTTTGTAGCCATAACCTCGTCAAACGACAAGTCCTTTTCTGCAGCGACTAACAAGGTTTTAGTTGGGATACAACCAATATTGATACAAGTTCCACCGTACATTGCTTTGTTGCGCTCGATAAGGGCAACTTTTTTACCAGCTGAAGCTAGTTTGGCAGCAAGCGTCTTACCTGCCTTACCAAATCCAATGACAATTAAATCGTATGTTAACATTTTTAAATCCTCCTGTTTGATTTTCATTCTAGCACAAGAAAAAAACTTTTGCACAAATCTGCTACGGGAAAAAATATCCAAACAAAATAGTCTTGAGAATGCTTTTGGGAATTGAGCTCATAAGATAGAAAAATCGTTTACATGATTTAATCAGGTGGTTAGACTATCTTTTGCCCCGGTCTTGTGTTATACTAGATAAGTTGCAAAAAAGCAGTACTTTTCTTTAGTGGAAAAGAAGCAACACGGTCTTTCATAAAAGGTATGAAAGTACGTCATGACAAGAAAAGTATAAACTAAGCGCTATAGGATGGCTTCGCACCATCTTTAGAAAGAAGAATAACGTGAAATTTAATGAATTTAATCTTTCTGCGGATTTGTTAGCAGAAATCGAAAAAGCAGGATTTGTAGAAGCAAGTCCGATTCAAGAGCAAACCATTCCTTTGGCTCTTGAAGGGAAAGATGTTATCGGACAAGCTCAAACCGGTACAGGGAAAACTGCAGCCTTTGGCTTGCCAACCCTTGAAAAAATTCGTACAGAAGAAGGAACCATTCAAGCTTTGGTCATTGCACCAACCCGTGAACTAGCTGTGCAAAGTCAGGAAGAACTCTTCCGCTTTGGTCGAAGCAAGGGTGTAAAAGTTCGTTCTGTTTATGGTGGTTCAAGTATCGAAAAACAAATCAAGGCACTTAAATCAGGAGCTCATATCGTAGTTGGAACGCCTGGTCGTCTTCTTGACTTGATCAAACGCAAGGCCTTGAAACTACAGGACATTGAAACTCTTATCCTTGACGAAGCAGATGAGATGCTTAACATGGGCTTCCTTGAGGATATTGAAGCCATTATCTCTCGTGTCCCAGAAAATCGTCAAACCTTACTCTTTTCAGCAACAATGCCAGAAGCTATCAAACGTATCGGGGTTCAGTTTATGAAAGAACCTGAGCATGTGAAGATTGCGGCTAAAGAGTTGACAACAGAATTGGTTGACCAATACTATATCCGAGTTAAAGAACAAGAAAAATTTGATACTATGACTCGTCTCATGGACGTGGAGCAACCTGAACTTGCGATTGTATTTGGTCGTACCAAACGTCGTGTAGATGAGTTGACTCGTGGTCTGAAGATCCGTGGTTTCCGTGCAGAAGGTATTCATGGAGACCTTGATCAAAACAAACGTCTTCGTGTCCTTCGTGATTTCAAAAATGGCAATCTGGATGTCCTCGTTGCAACAGACGTTGCAGCTCGTGGTTTAGATATCTCAGGTGTGACCCATGTCTACAACTATGATATTCCACAAGATCCAGAAAGTTATGTTCACCGCATTGGCCGTACAGGTCGTGCTGGTAAGTCAGGTCAATCGATTACTTTCGTAGCACCAAATGAGATGGGCTACCTCCAAATCATTGAAAACTTGACCAAGAAACGCATGAAGGGCTTGAAACCAGCGACAGCAGAAGAAGCCTTCCAAGCTAAGAAGCAGGTTGCACTTAAGAAGATTGAACGTGACTTTGCTGATGAAGCTATTCGTGGAAACTTTGACAAATTCGCAAAAGACGCTCGTAAATTGGCTGCAGAATTCAGCCCAGAAGAATTGGCCATGTACATCCTTAGCTTGACGGTTCAGGATCCAGATAGTCTTCCAGAAGTTGAAATTGCGCGTGAAAAACCATTACCATTTAAACCATCTAGTGGTGGATTGGGCGGAAAAGGCAAGGGTAGTCGAGGAGGCCGTCGTGTGGATGACCGTCGAGACCGTAATCGCCGTGGCAATGGACGTCGTGATGACTATCGAAAAGGTGGACGTTCAAAGGATCGATTTGATAAAGAGAAGCGTTACCGTAAGGATCATAAAAAACCACGCAATACTTCAAGTGAGAAGAAAACAGGCTTTGTTATTCGTAACAAAGGAGATAAATAATAAAAAAAGCGGTTCACTGAGGTGGATCGCTTTTATATATAAGGAGACCGAGAGTCAATGAAAAAGTAATACGAGAAGTTTGTATTTATAAATTTGTTATCTTGTAATATTATCTTATCAAAAAAATGTAGGAAGCTGTCAATAAGAAAATAATAAAAAAATAGGTAAAAATTTTCGAATACACTTGAATTGCAATTCAATAAACAATTTTTCAGATAATTGTTGAAAGTAGTCAGAATTTTGTGATATAATGAAAGCGATTATATGCGAGGTAAAAAAATGGTACATTTATTAGAAAAAAACAAGAAAAAAATTACATCAATCCTAAAGCGTTCTGAGGAGAAATTACAAGATGATCTTCCTATAACGCAATCACGCGTCAATTGGCAGATATCATTGATTGCAACGCCTGCATTTTTGAAATAGTAAAGGACGCCTCTTGGGATACTTTTATGCGCTACAAGACCAATAATGACCGTGTAGAGCAATTTTTTTCCAATCAAAAATTTTTCCCTGATGAATATATTCAAGCAGCAAACATGATTTATGATACGGAGTATAACCTTCCAGTTGAACATGATTTGACTATTTTTCCGACTGAAAGTCGTTCAGATTTTCCAGATGGTTTGACAACAATTGCTCCAATCCATGTCTCTGGTATTCGCTTGGGTTCTTTGATTATTTGGCGTAATGATAAAAAGTTTGAAGAAGATGATTTGATTCTTGTTGAGATTGCCAGTACAGTGGTTGGAATTCAACTCTTGAACTTCCAACGCGAGGAAGATGAGAAAAATATTCGTCGTCGTACAGCAGTAACTATGGCAGTTAATACCCTTTCTTATTCTGAATTGCGAGCAGTATCAGCTATTTTAGGAGAACTAAATGGTAATGAAGGTCAATTGACAGCTTCTATCATTGCAGATCGTATCGGTATTACACGTTCGGTGATTGTCAATGCTCTGCGTAAACTCGAATCAGCAGGGATTATTGAAAGTCGTTCTCTTGGTATGAAAGGAACTTATCTCAAAGTTCTAATCCCAGATATTTTTGAAGAAGTGAAAAAGAGGGACTATTAATGGCTAAGGCTTTAATTTCTATTGACTATACAGAAGATTTTGTAGCGGATCATGGGAAACTGACTGCGGGTGCTCCAGCTCAAGCAATATCTGATGATATATATGGGGTGACTCAAAAAGGCTTTTGAACGTGGAGATTATATCTTTTTTACAATCGATGCCCATGAAGAAAATGATGTTTTTCATCCTGAAAGTAAACTCTTCCCGCCACATAACATTATTGGGACTAGTGGACGAAATTTGTATGGCAAGTTAGCCGACTTCTATCAGGAACATGCTGATGATAGTCGTGTTTTTCTGGATGGACAAGCGTCACTATTCAGCATTTTTCTGGGACAGATTTGGATATCCGTCTCAGAGAGCGTAAAGTGGATACTGTCATTTTGACGGGAGTTCTTACAGATATTTGTGTCTTGCATACAGCCATTGATGCTTATAATCTTGGTTATCAGATAGAAGTTGTGAAACCAGCAGTAGCATCCATTTGGCCTGAGAATCATGCCTTTGCACTTGGACATTTTAAGAATACACTTGGTGCGAAATTGGTTGATGAAAATTTGCTTGAAATTACAGAATAATACATTTCAAGATGAAAAAATCTGAAAAAAGTCTTGACAATTTTTTTCAAAGTTGATATACTAGTAAAGTAATCGACGCGGGGATGGCGGAATTGGCAGACGCGCAGGACTAAGGATCCTGTGACCGCTTTAGGTCGTGAGGGTTCAAGTCCCTCTCTCCGCATAGTAGATGAGCTAGCTTTGGCTAGCTTTTTTTATTTTTTTGAAAGATGTATCTTGAAAAAAACATACAGGATAGTTTTTGTATGTTTTTTTGTTTTCTTTTTAAAAAAAGTGTTACAATATAGATAGAAAAGAAGGAAAAGAAATCAGTATTAAAAAAATAGAGAGTAGTGTAGAAAAGTTTAATCTATCCTATTTTATAATGGTTATTATTGGGAAAGATTTCATGGTTAAAGACTTGTATTCCCTGATTTAAAATAGGCATTTCAAAAATGTAAAGGAGGATTACGATGGTTAATGAACTTCAACGAATAATGAGCGCATTTATTCAAATTCTCTTTATTATTTTACTACCTTATATCTGGTGGTTTCTGACTGCGAGGGGGAAAGTCCCATTTATGGAATGGATTGGTTTAAAAGCTATTAAAAAGGGTTGAAGATTCTTATCTTATCGCATGGATAATTGGTGGATTTCTCCTGTTTACAATTTTTTCTATGTTTATCTTTCCTCTAACACGTAGTATAGAAACGGCTACTTCGGCATTTTCCGATATGGGTCTTAAAGCTTTGCCAAGTATACTAATTTATAGTTTTTTACAGACTTCTTTGCCTGAGGAACTTTTATTCAGAGGGTTTTTATTAAAACGATTAGTTAATCATATGCCATTTTTCTTTGCAAATACGATACAGGCTATCGCTTTTGGTTTGCTTCATGGAATATTATTTGTCTCACTCGTATCTATAGAAATTACTCTTTTTATTACCTTGTTTACAGGAGTAATCGCTGCTTATTTAGGCTTTGTCAATGAGAAAAAAGCTGGAGGGTCCATTTTAACAAGTTGGATCATACATGCACTAGCTAACATCCTGTCTGGTTTAGTTTCTGCATTTTCTCTGTTTTTAATCTGGAGGATTTATAAATATAAAGTCAGTAGAAATACTGGCTTATTTTTATTTCAAAAAAATTTTTTTCTTATTTCATAAACATTTCATATTTGAATATTATAATGGATTTACAAATATGGAGGTGCTATATGAATCCCACTCAAAGAGCTTGGGCTTATGTCAGCAGAAAACGACTGAGAAGTCTCATATTATTCTTGATTCTATTTGTTTTATTGGCAGGAATATCAGCTTGTTTGACGCTTATGAAGTCCAACAAAACAGTAGAAAATAATCTTTATCGCTCACTGAATACATCTTTTTCGATTAAAAGAATCGAAGCAGATCAGACTTTTCAACTGTCTCAACTAGATGACCTTAAAAAGATAAAGGGCCTTGAGAAGATTTCACCTGAGCTAGAAACAATAGCCAAGTTAACTGACAAAGAAGTCGTTACTGGAGAACAAAGTATCCAAAGGGATGATTTGACAGAGGCTGAAAAAAATCTTATCAGTTTGATTGCTTTGGAAGATTCTTCCAAGGATGTTTCTTTTACAAGTTCCGCCTTTACCCTTAAAGAAGGAAGACATATCCAAAAAGGGGATCGAAAAAAAATCTTAATCCACGAAGATTTAGCCAAGAAACAATCTAAAAGTAGGAGAGAAGATTAGCTTAAACCCTAGTCAAGTAGAAGGAGATAGTGGACAAACGCTAGACTATGAAATCGTAGGTGTTTTCTCAGGTCAGAAGCAAGAGAAATTTACCGGTCTATCATCAGACTTTAGTGAAAATACGGTCTATACAGACTACGAAAGTAGCCAAAATTTACTTGGCAACAAGGAAGCTCAAGTTACTGCAGCCCGTTTCTATCTTGAAAATCCAAAAGATATGGATGGTATCATTCAAGAGGTTGAAAAGTTATCCCTGGAAAACCAAGGGTTCCAAGTTGAAAAGGAAAACAAGGCCTTTGAACAAATCAAGGATTCAGTTTCGACCTTCCAAACCTTCCTACAAATTTTCCTCTATGGCATTATGATTGCTGGTGTAGGAGCTCTGGTCTTGGTCTTGTCCCTTTGGTTACGAGAGCGAGTCTACGAGGTTGGTATTTTATTGGCGCTAGGAAAAGGAAAAATAGCAATCTTTAGCCAATTCTGCCTAGAAGTCATCATAGTTTCATTGGCAGCTATTCTGCCAGCATTAGTGGCTGGGAATGCTATTACTTCCTATCTCTTGAAGACTGTACTAGCAAGTGGCGATCAAGCTGCATTACAAGATACGCTAGCAAAAGCAACTAATCTTTCAACCAGTATCCTATCATTTGGAGAATCTTATGTCTTTCTACTTGTGATTAGCTGCTTGTCAGTTGCACTTTGTTTCCTATTTTTATTTAGAAAATCACCGAAAGAAATTTTATCATCCATCAGTTAATAAAGGAGAAATCATGACTTTACTACAATTACAAGATCTTACTTATCGTTATAAAAAAACACTGCAGAAGCAGTATTATATAAAATCAATTACGATTTTGAACCTGGAAAATTCTATAGCATCATTGGAGAATCAGGAGCTGGGAAATCTACCCTCTTATCACTATTAGCAGGACTTGATAGCCCAGTAGAAGGTGCTATTAAGTTTGAGGGTAAGGACATTCGTGAACAAGGTTATTCTTATCACCGTATGCACCATATCTCGCTCGTTTTCCAAAACTATAACCTCATTGATTATCTTTCTCCATTGGAAAATATCCGCTTGGTCAATAAAAAAGCTAGTAAGGATACCCTTCTTGAACTTGGTTTAGATGAAAGTCAAATCAAGCGGAATGTTCTCCAATTATCAGGTGGGCAGCAACAACGTGTTGCCATTGCTCGTAGTCTTGTATCTGAGGCGCCAGTGATTCTAGCAGATGAACCAACAGGAAACCTAGATCCTAAGACTGCTGGAGATATTATTGACCTGCTCAAATCTCTTGCTGAGAAAACAGGCAAGTGTGTGATCGTTGTGACCCACAGTAAGGAAGTAGCACAGGCGTCAGATATTACACTGGAATTGAAGGATAAAAAGCTGACTGAAACAAGAAAAAATAGTAACTAAATCTTTTAAATATATAAGTGAAGTAAATCTAGAAAGGAATCTTATGTTACACAACGCATTTGCCTATGTCACAAGAAAATTTTTTAAGTCGCTTGTGATCTTTCTTATCATTCTCTTGATGGCTAGTTTGAGTTTGGTCGGCTTGTCTATCAAGGGTGCGACAGCCAAGGCTTCTCAAGAAACCTTTAAAAATATCACCAATAGTTTCTCCATGCAAATCAACCGCAGGGTTAATCAAGGAACTCCACGTGGTGCGGGGAATATCAAGGGTGAAGATATTAAAAAAATTACTGAGAATAAGGCCATTGAATCCTACATCAAACGGATTAATGCTATCGGTGATTTGACAGGCTATGAACTGATTGAAACGCCTGAAACCAAGAAAAAAATCTAACGCCAGATCGAGCTCAACGTTTTGGAAGTAGCTTGATGATAACAGGAGTCAATGACTCTTCTAAAGAAGACAAGTTTGTGTCAGGCTCTTACAAACTGGTCGAAGGTGAGCATTTAACAAACGATGACAAATACCAAATTCTCATGCACAAAGACTTGGCTGCTAAACATGGCTGGAAAGTTGGCGACAAGGTCAAACTGAACTCCAATATCTACGATGCAGATAATGAAAAAGGAGCCAAGGAAACAGTAGAAGTAACGATCAAAGGACTTTTTGATGGACATAACAAATCTGCTGTGACCTACTCACAAGAACTTTATGAGAATACAGCTATCACAGATATTCACACAGCTGCCCAGCTCTATGGTTATACTGAAGATACAGCTATTTATGGAGATGCTACCTTCTTTGTGGCTGGTGATAAGAACCTAGATAGTATCATGCAAGAAATAGGCTCTATCAACGGTATCAACTGGAAGATGTATAGCTTGATTAAGAGTTCCTCTAACTATCCTGCCCTTGAACAATCTATCTCAGGTATGTACAAGATGGCTAATCTTCTCTTCTGGGGTAGCTTGAGCTTCTCTGTTCTTCTACTTGCTCTCTTACTGACACTTTGGATCAATGCCCGTCGTAAAGAGGTTGGAATTCTCCTTTCAATTGGTCTTAAACAAGCAAGTATTCTAGGTCAATTTATCACAGAAGCAGTTATGATTGCTATTCCAGCACTTATTTCAGCTTACTTCTTAGCTAACTATACTGCTCGTGCCATTGGAAATACAGTACTAGCCAATGTCACATCAGATGTGGCTAAACAGGCTAGTAAGGCAGCCCAAGCTTCCAATCTCGGTGGTGGTGCAGAAGTGGACGGCTTTAGCAAGACACTTTCAAGTCTGGATATTTCCATTCAATCTTCTGATTTTGCTATCATTTTTGTACTTGGCTTAGTTCTAGTGGTACTAGTTATGGCACTCGCTTCAAGCAATCTCCTCTTTAAACAACCAAAAGAACTCTTGTTGGATAGTGAATAAAAAAACCTGCTACCTATTCTCACTCAAATGAGATATAATATAGGTAGCATTTTTGATAGAAAAGGATTTATATGAAAATTCTAATTGTAGAAGATGAAGACATGATTCGCGAGGGAATCAGTGATTATTTGACGGATTGTGGCTATGAAACCATTCAGGCAGCAGATGGTCTTGAGGCCTTAGAACAATTTTCGAATCACCAAGTTGCCTTGGTTCTCTTAGATATTCAAATGCCGAAACTCAATGGTTTAGAGGTTTTGTCAGAAATCCGTAAGACTAGTCAAGTTCCAGTCTTGATGTTGACAGCCTTTCAGGACGAAGAATATAAGATGAGTGCCTTTGCTGCATTAGCAGATGGTTATCTGGAAAAACCTTTTTCTCTATCTTTGTTAAAAGTACGAGTGGATGCCATCTTTAAACGTTATTATGATGTAAGTCGTATCTTTACCTATAGAGACACCCAGGTAGACTTTGACAGTTATAGCGCTAAAGTGGCTGGTCAAGAAGTTGCAGTGAATGCAAAAGAGCTGGAAATCTTTAGATTATCTGGTTAAAAAAATGAAGGTCGAGCCTTAACTCGGTCGCAGATTATCGATGCTGTATGGAAGATGACAGATGAGGTTCCTTTTGACAGAGTGATCGATGTCTATATCAAGGAACTACGGAAAAAACTAGATTTAGACTGTATTCTTACCGTGCGCAATGTTGGTTATAAATTGGAGAGAAAATGAGACGATTCAGGTTTATTTAAAAAGATTTTTTTATCTATACCTTCTCGGTATTTTTCTACCTTAGTCATTTGTTTGCATTTGGCCATCTATTTCCTCTTTCCTCTGACCTATCTCAGTCACCGTCAGGAAAGCATCGGGCAAAAGGCTACAGAAATTGCCCAGTCTCTCCAAGGAAAAGGACAGTCAAGACTATTCAGGAAGTCCTTGAACTTTATTCTCAAAGCAGTGATATTAAAGGGAGCTGTTAAGGGAGAGATGACTCAGGATAAGTTGGAAGTCAATGATAATCTTCCCATTGATAAAGAACGACAGACGGCTTCCTTGGTCATTGAGGAAAGAGAAGTTCAAACTAAGGATGGTCAGACGATGACCTTACAGTTTTTAGCTTCTATGGATTTGCAGAAAGAAGCAGAAGACATCAGTCTGCAATTTCTGCCTTATACTCTATTAGCTTCCTTCATCATTTCGCTCCTCATCGCCTTTATCTATGCTAGAACCATTGTTGCTCCTATTTTGGAAATCAAACGAGTGACTCGACGGATGATGGATTTGGATGCAGAAGTGAGGTTGCGCGTGGATTCTAAGGATGAAATTGGCGATCTTAAAGAACAAATCAATAGCCTCTATCAGCATCTCTTGACTGTGATTGCAGATTTGCATGAGAAAAACGAGGCCATTCTCCAGCTGGAAAAGATGAAGGTTGAGTTTTTACGAGGTGCTTCCCATGAACTGAAAACACCTCTAGCTAGTCTAAAGATTCTTCTGGAGAATATGAAAGCCAATATTGGACGCTATAAAGATCGTGACCATTATCTAGGAGTTTCTTTGGGTATTGTGGATGATTTGAGTCACCATGTCCAGCAGATTTTATCCCTTTCCTCCGTGCAGGAATTACGAGACAAAAAGGAGGAAATCAACCTTCTTGATATGACAGATCTTCTATTGAAGGACTATGACTTGTTAGCCAAAGAGAGAGAAATCACAGTAGATAATCAAGTCACTAACCAGAAAGTTTATCTAAATCCTTCGGTACTCAAGCTGATTCTTTCAAATCTTATCAGTAATGCGGTGAAACATTCTGTTCAAGGAGGCTATCTAAAAATTGGGTCAGAAGATGACTGGTTTTTCATTGAAAACACCTGTACAACAGAAGAGCAAGATAAGTTTGAACAATCCTTTACGACTTCTAGTCGCCAAAGTAAGGGAGCTGGTTTGGGACTATTCGTAGTCAAAAGTTTATTAGAAAATGAAGAAATTGACTATCGCTTTGAAAGATATGAAGATCACTTAGTCTTTTATATGAACCTACTTAAAGACCTGTAAAATTAGGACTTTGAGGAGAGTTCCATATTTTTAGATAGAAGAAATTCAATCTAAACTACAGGAAAAACTAGCTTTTTTTGCTAAAAAGTGATAAAATGAACAATGTAAATGGGATATCCCATAAAAAAATATACAGGAGGCCTGATAAAATGGCAATCGTTTCAGCAGAAAAAAATTTGTCCAAGCAGCTCGTGACAATGGTTATGCAGTTGGTGGATTTAACACAAACAACCTTGAGTGGACTCAAGCTATCTTGCGCGCAGCAGAAGCTAAAAAGCTCCAGTTTTGATCCAAACTTCAATGGGTGCTGCTAAATACATGGGTGGTTACAAAGTTGCTCGCAACTTGATCGACAAACCTTGTAGAATCAATGGGTATCACTGTACCAGTAGCTATCCACCTTGACCACGGTCACTACGAAGATGCACTTGAGTGTATTCAAGTTGGTTATACTTCAGTAATGTTTGACGGTTCACACCTTCCAGTTGAAGAAAACCTTGAAAAAGCTCGTAAAGTTGTAGAATTTGCTCATGCAAATGGTGTATCAGTAGAAGCTGAAGTTGGAACTATCGGTGGTGAAGAAGACGGAATCATCGGTGATGGCGAATTGGCTCCAATCGAAGACGCTAAAGCAATGGTTGCAACTGGTATCGACTTCTTGGCAGCTGGTATCGGTAACATCCACGGTCCTTACCCTGCAAACTGGAAAGGTCTTCACCTTGACCACTTGCAAAAATTGACTGAAGCTGTACCAGGATTCCCAATCGTATTGCACGGTGGATCAGGTATTCCTGATGACCAAATCCAAGCAGCTATCAAACTTGGTGTTGCTAAAAGTTAACGTTAACACTGAATGCCAAATCGCATTTCGCTAACGCAACTCGTAAATTTGCTCGTGACTACGAAGCAAACGAAGCAGAATACGACAAGAAGAAAACTCTTCGACCCACGTAAATTCTTGGCTGACGGTGTAAAAAGCTATCCAAGCATCAGTTGAAGAACGTATCGACGTATTCGGTTCAGAAGGTAAAGCTTAATCTAGCTGAACCATATAAAACAGAAACCCTGCCCATGGGTGGGTTTTTTTGTTTGGATATAGAAAGATATGATGGGAAAAAGTCTATCTAAAGTTGCTAAAAAAGAGTCTAATTTTTGTACAATAATGCTATGAAAAAAACTGAAAAAAATGGAGTCTTGGCTTTCTTAGTTTCCTTTCTCTTGTTTTTTTAGTAGCGACATTTATCTTTCATCGTATCAGCTTTAGAAAAGGAACAAGCCTCTCTAACACCTATGGGTACAAACAAGTTCTCAGTCAATGGGCATCAAAATGAATGTTTACGTTGAAAGGGGATGGTCCAGAGACAATAGTGTTTTCTATCTGGTGCTGGAATTGCCTCTCCTATATTAGACTTTAAGAATCTATCAGATTCCCTATCAAAAAAATATAAGGTTGTCATCGTGGAGCGAGCTGGCTATGGTTATAGCGAGGATAGTAATCAATCCAGAGATGTGATGGAAGTTTTGTCTGAGACACGTCAAGCTCTATCACAAGCAAATGTAACAGGACCTTTTATCATTCTGTCTCATTCAATGGCTAGTCTTGAAAGTCTGGCTTGGCAGGAAAAGTATCCTGATGAAGTGAAAGCCTTGATTGGTCTGGATTGGGCATTACCAGCAAGTTATGAGGATTTAAAGGATAATCAGGCCTTGCTTACTGTGGCTTATTGGAGCAGTAAGATTGGCTTATTACGCTATTTTCCTGAGTCCTTTTATATAAAAAATCCAACTCTGACTGAAAGTGAACGACAACAATATAAATTACTAGCATATAAGCAGTTGATGTCACAAGCCATGCTTCATGAATCTCGTTTGGTAAAGGAAAATGCCAAGAAAGTTCCCTCTAGCATTAATCCGAAAATTCCAGCCTTACTCCTGGTTTCTAACGGTGAAGGCACGACCTTTAGCCAATCAGAATGGCAGCATTATGCAGAGACATTTGCTAGTGGCCAGTCTAATGTTCAAGTCATCTATATGGATGCACCTCACGACCTCTATCATTATCAAAATAATGAACTTGTTTCTCGAATTGAAGAATTTTTAACAGAGTAACTGTGATTTAGAAAGTTATTTTGAACTGATGCCAATAATTGAGAGGTGACATTTTATGAAGAACACTTATATTGTACTTAGACATGCTCATTCAAGATTCTCGAGTGATGATTTTAATAGAACATTGTCGGAAAAAGGATTTTCTTCTCTTGAACAGTTGGAGTTTTTAAATGCTTGTAAAATAGATTACTTTATTTCAAGCCCTTATAAGCGAGCTTTTGAGACAGTTAATAGTTCTCCCAGTTCAATTTGATAAGATAGTACTTGATAATCGTTTACGTGAAAGAAAATTATCCTCAAGATTTATTGAAGATACTGAGTTTGAAAAAACAATTCAATATTTATGGCAAAATCCAGATAAATCTCTCATTGGAGGCGAGTCCAATCGAGAAGCATTAAATAGAATTTTAGATTTATTTGCGGACTTGGAAGAAAGGTATTCAGATAAAACCATTTTACTGAGTTCTCATGGAAATTTGCTAGGAATCTTAATCAATCATTTTGATTCAAGTTTTGATTATAAAAAATGGGAACAGATGACCTTTCCAGATTGCTTTCTAGTGGACAAAGATGAGATGTGAAAAGAATTATGCCAGATACTTTTTAGGTAATCATTTAGCTCAATCTATGTGATTTTTATTTTCTGTTATTGTAAATAGAATAGAAGGGAAATAGCCATGATATTCGATCAGTCCTTGCAAGCCTACGTTCATGAAGTAGATGATGTTCTTGTAGCTTGGGAAGAAAGACCAAGTGGAAACTTTGAGATGGAAGCTCAGTTGCTTGCAGCCAATTACCATAAAAAAATAGGTCTCGTATTCTTGCATTTATACTGCCTCATTTACAAGAATTTTATGGGTATTTGACAGATGAAGAAGCTACTGAAAAATTGGGTAAACCCATCATCGAGCCAGAAAGACAAACCGTTACTTTCTGCGATCAAACTTTTGATGATATTCATATCTTTTCTTTTGACTATCAGGGGCAGGCATTTGAGAGTCTGGAGAATTTTGCCATTGATGGTTAAGGTCTGTTTTCAGTTTTAAAAAGAAGGAGAGAGACTGATGAGTACTGCTGATTTTGTCTTTATTGAGAGTAAAGACCCCATATTCCTAGATTTACAAGCCTTTTGTACTGCTTTGAGAGAAAAATTCCCAGGTATTTTGATCAGAGAAAGGACGAATCCTGAAAAAGCTTACTCGCTTTCTTGGGATTATCAAAGTCCTCAGCTTACTTTGGAAAGTTCACTGAGTAGCAAGAAAAATGTTTTTGTGATTGATTACTTTGATTCAACGAACAGGTTACAAGATTATGCCTCCTATATCATCTGGCTTCGGAAATGGTTTCCACCTGAAGAGAAGGTTTCCTTTTGTGATGAAGGATATGAGTATGTGTTTGAACTTCCTAGTGATTTATCCCAAAAGGAGTTTGAAAACTACTTACGAACAAGGTTTGATGAGTGAAGAAGAAGTTCGAAAACGAATAATGATATGGAAAAGTTGAAAAGGAGAATCAGATGCTTACTAAAGATGATATGTTAGTTGCTTTGCATGATGCAATTACTGAAGACCAAGAATTTGAGTTGGCAGACGAGATTGTAGATGCCATGGAGGCTTTACTCTCAACCCTTTGATTTGGTTGACCCCTGTCTTAGACTTTATTTCCAAGCATCCAGAAGTAGATTTTGGAGCTCCAGGTGAGTTGGTTCACTTTGTGGAGCGATTTTATCATCAAGGCTATGAGGAATTATTGATGGAGTCAGTTCTAAAAAGTCCAACTGTGCATAACATCTGGATGCTTCATCGATGCTATAATGACAATGATCCAAATCTAGTCCGGCAGATTCAGATTTTGGTTGGAGAACTGAAGAAGGATAAGACTCTTGATTCACAAGTAAGAAGCATGATTGAAGACTTAACTTGGTAGAGGGAGGTGATGCAGCATCACCTTTTTATCTTTTCTTAGGGATAAAAATTTTCGATATAAATTAACACTTGTTTTCCTTAGACATTTGCACTATAATAGGGTGTTATTAGAGCTTTCTTTCCTTATGTTGAAAAAGAAGGCAGATTTTAAGAGATAAGAAATCGTGCTTGAATGTTCAGGAGCTTGATTTAACAATTTCTTACTAAAGGGAGAGATATATGGCAATGATAGAAGTGGAACATCTTCAGAAAAATTTTGTGAAGACTGTCAAGGAACCAGGTTTGAAGGGGGCTTTGCGTTCCTTTATTCATCCTGAAAAGCAGACCTTTGAAGCGGTCAAGGATTTGACTTTTGAAGTTCCAAAGGGGCAGATTCTAGGCTTTATCGGAGCTAATGGTGCTGGGAAGTCGACAACCATCAAAATGCTAACAGGGATTTTGAAACCGACATCTGGTTTTTGTCGGATTAACGGCAAGATTCCCCAGGATAATCGCCAAGATTATGTCAAGGATATTGGAGTCGTTTTCGGACAACGTACCCAGCTATGGTGGGATTTGGCACTGCAAGAGACCCTACACGGTTTTGAAAGGAGATTTACGATGTGCCAGACTCGCTTTTCCATAAGCGCATGGACTTTTTGAATGAAGTTTTGGATTTGAAGGAATTTATCAAGGATCCTGTGCGGACTCTTTTCACTGGGTCAACGGATGCGGGCGGATATTGCGGCTTCCTTGCTTCACAATCCCAAAGTTCTCTTTTTAGATGAGCCGACTATTGGTTTGGATGTGTCGGTCAAGGATAACATTCGACGTGCTATCACCCAGATTAATCAGGAGGAAGAGACAACTATTCTCTTGACCACTCACGACTTTGAGTGATATTGAGCAACTCTGTGATCGGATTTTTATGATTGACAAGGGGCAAGAGATTTTTGATGGGAACGGTGAGCCAGCTCAAGGAGACCTTTGGCAAGATGAAGACTCTTTCCTTTGAACTGACGCCAGGTCAAAGTCATCTCGTCTCTCATTATGAAGGCTTACCTGATATATCCATTGATAGACAAGGAAATAACCTGACTATTGAATTTGATAGTTCCCGCTACCAATCAGCTGATATTATCAAGCAAACCTTATCTGATTTTGAAGTCCGTGATTTGAAGATGGTAGATACGGATATTGAAGATATTATCCGTCGCTTCTATCGAAAGGAGCTCTAAGATGGTCAAATTGTGGAGACGTTATAAACCCTTTATCAATGCAGGGATTCAGGAGTTGATTACCTATCGAGTCAAACTTTATTCTTTATCGGATTGGCGATGTCATGGGGGCTTTTTGTGACTTTTTATCTCTGGAAGGCTGTCTTTGATTCCTCGCAAGAGCCTTTGATTCAGGGCTTCAGTATGGCGGATATCACCCTCTACATCATCATGAGTTTTGTGACTAATCTATTTGACTCAGGTCAGATAGCTCCTTTATGATTGGTGATGAGGTCAAAAGGATGGCTCCATTATCATGCGCTTGTTGAGACCAGTGCATTTTGCGGCCTCTTATCTTTTTCACGGAGCTTGGTTCCAAGTGGTTGATTTTTTTATCTCTGTTGGACTGCCATTTTTTTAAGTGTCATTGTTTTGATGAAAAATCTTATCTGGGCAAGGGTATTGTAGAAGTACTGGGATTAACGATTCTTTATCTCTTTAGCTTAACGCTGGCTTATCTGATTAACTTTTTCTTTAATATCTGTTTTGGTTTTTCAGCATTTGTGTTTAAAAATTTATGGGGTTCTCAAGTACTTTAAGACTTCACTAGTATCCTTTATGTCTGGGAAGTTTGATTCCCTTTGGCTTTTCTTTTCCAAAGGTCATTTCAGATATTCTGTCCTTCTTGCCTTTTTCATCCTTAATTTACACTCCGGTCATGATTATTGTTGGGAAATACGATGCCAGTCAGATTCTTCAAGCACTTTTGCTTCAGCTTTTCTGGCTTATAGTGATGGTGGGCTTGTCTCAATTGATTTGGAAACGAGTCCAGTCATTTATCACCATTCAGGGAGGTTAGGATGAAAAAATATCAACGTATGCATCTGATTTTTATCAGACAGTACATCAAGCAAATCATGGAATACAAGGTAGATTTTTGTGGTTGGTGTGTTGGGAGTCTTTCTGACTCAAGGCCTGAACCTCTTGTTTCTCAATGTCATCTTTCAACACATCCCTCGCTAGAAGGTTGGACCTTTTCAAGAGATTGCCTTTATCTATGGATTTTTCCTCAATTCCAAAGGGATTAGATCATCTCTTTTTTTGACAATCTCTGGGCTTTAGGTCAACGACTAGTTCGAAAAAGGGGAGTTTGACAAGTATCTGACCTCGTCCTATCAATCCTCTCTTTCACATCCTCGTTGAGACCTTTCAGATTGATGCCTTGGGTGAACTTTTGGTCGGTGGAATTTTACTAGCGACAACGGCGACTAGCATTGCTTGGACTCTTCCAAAATTCCTGATTTTTCTAGTTTGTATTCCTTTTGCGACCTTGATTTATACTTCCTTGAAAATTGCAACAGCCAGTATCGCTTTTTGGACCAAGCAGTCAGGTGCCATGATTTACATTTTCTATATGTTTAATGATTTTGCCAAGTACCCGATTTCCATTTACAATTCGCTCCTTCGTTGGTTAATTAGCTTTATTGTACCTTTCGCCTTTACGGCCTACTATCCTGCCAGCTATTTCTTGCAGGACAAGGATGGACTCTTTAATATTGGTGGTTTGATTCTGATTTCCCTTGTCTTCTTTGTCATTTCTTTGAAACTATGGGACAGGGGCTTGGATGCCTACGAAAGTGCGGGTTCATAAAAGGAAGAAACTCAAAGTCTCGTCTTAGGACAGGCTTTTTTTAATGGAGATAAAATTCCTTGACATCCTTCCTTATAGTGCTATACTATAAGGGTAATCGCCGATTTAGCTCAGTTGGTAGAGCAACGCACTCGTAACGCGTAGGTCACAGGTTCGATCCCTGCAATCGGCAGTGTGAAAGAAGTCCTCTTGGACTTCTTTTTTTCTTTTAATAAGATTTTGACCACATAGTCTATCATGACTACCACATAGGCAAAAGCTATTGTATGCGATTTTTATTTCTGTTATAGTAGTAACTGTCAAGGGGAGATAAAGCTTCCTAACAAAATAGAAAATGAGGTAATATCATGAAAAAAGTATTAGGTATCGGATTTTTAGTCGTTGCAGCAGCAGTCTTATTTTTTGGTTTAGTTGGATGGCCAAGTTTGGATGTTAACATCTGGGCACTCTTTCCAGTAGGTCTATTTCTATTTTTCACTCTTGAAAATCTAGTCAAGAAAGATTATAAGGCCAGTCTCATGAGCTTGATTATTGCCTTTATCATCGCCAATGCCATTCTTGATATCTTGCCACTTTCAAGTGGTTTAGTAATCGGTGCTGGTGTGCTAGCTTGTGTGGGAATTGGATTTCTCTTTCCTGACGCTAATAAGAAAGAAGCATAATACAAAAAAAGCCTCGAGATTTCTCGAGGTTTTTTCTTTATTTGCCTGCGTAATATTTTTGAATACCTTTGACAATACCTGCCACCAATCTATTTTGGTAAGCATCGCTACGAATTTGTTGGTTTTCGTTGAAATTGTCAATGTAACCAAGCTCCAATAGAACAGCTGGTTTATCCGTTTCTCGAAGGACAGCAAAGCTACTTTGGAGGAGACCTGCATCCTTGGCACCTGTTTCAGCTAGAAGAGAATAGTGGATATCAGCAGCCAGGCGATTACTTTCACTGATACGATCAGGATGGTTATGCCAGTATGGATTAATCTTAGAGCGATAGCCCGGGTCGTCTTCGTAAGAATAGGTCTGAATTCCTGAACGGTTAGAAGCAGGGCTGCCACTAGCATTGAAGTGAATACTTATGAAGATATCTGAGTTTGTATTGTTGACCATTTTTGAACGTTCAGTAATAAAGTCAACATAGACATCACTATCTCTCGAAGAAAGAACGGTATAACCAAGACCTTCTAGCTCTTTGCGTAGTTTCTTGTAAACTTGCATGGTGAGGTCTTTTTCATTCGTGTTATAGTAAACAGCACCAGGATCTTTACCACCGTGTCCTGGATCTAAGAAAACAGTTTTCGTGTATTTTCCTTTTTCAAATCCACGACTTACAGGAATTTCGCCAATCCATTTCCCATTGCTTTGGAACTGCTGAGTTTTTCCGTCGATTTTGCGAGTTCCTGTGACATAAACACCATTTTCATCTACATAGTAACGGGCATTGTAGTAGCTGTCGTCTATCCATTCACTCTTAGCCATGTAACCACCTGATTTGAGGTAGTATGAGCCAATCCATTCACGCGCTGCATAAGTACCACCTGATTTCAAGTAGAACCAACTATTATAGCTTTTATCGAAAATCCATTCTCTTTCAGCCATGGCACCGCTAGCTTTTAGGTAGTAGCTCCCTTGCCATTGATTACTTGCCATAGTGGCATCGTTATTAAAGTAGTACCAAGTACCACCAATTTTATCCCACTTATTTTTACTTAATTTGCCAGAAGCTTGGGCATAGTACCATTTACCATCTTGTTTGACCCAAGCGCTCTCGGCCATAGCCCCACTATTGGTAAAGAGATAATCATCAAAAATGGTGTTGCTGAGCATGATACCATCTTTATCAAAGTAGTACCATACACCGCCAATCTTTTTCCAGTCTTGTTTAACGATTTTTCCAGATGGATTAGCATAATACCATTTATCTTTAATTTTAGCCCAGCCACTATCGACCATACCCCCGCTACTAGTCAGTATGTATCCATCATAAATCGTATCACTGAGCATGATACCATCCTTATCGAGTAGTACCATTTACCGTGAATTTTTCCATTGACAGCAGCCTTGTTGGCCTCATAGAAATAGCCTCGGCGGGATGGTAGGCCGTAGAGGCGAAAGGTACGATACGGCTAATCAACCAACGAAAGCGCAGTGTAAATGGAAATCGGGTGCTAGCAAAATCATTAAACATATAGAAAATGCAATGGCACCTGACTGCTTGGTCCAGCGATGCTGGCTGTTTGCAATTTCTCAGAGAGTGATAAGTCAGGTCGCAAAGGAATACAGACTGGGAAAAATCAGGAATTTTGGAAAGAGTCCAAAGCAATGCTGGTCGCCGTTGTCGTAGCTAATGAATTCCACCGACCCGAAAGTTCACCCAGGCATCAATCTGAAAAGAGTCTCATCGAGGATGCTGAAAGGAGGATTGACAGGACAGAGTCAGATATGTCAAACTCTGCAGACGGTCGTTGTCAGAAAGCCCAGAATTGTCAAAAAGAGATGATCTAATCGCTTTGGAATTGGGAGGAAAATCTAGATAAAGGCAATCTCTTGAAAGGTCCAACCTTCTGGCGAGGGGATGTGTTGAAGATGACAGTGTGAAACAGGGTTCAGGCCTTGAGTCAAGAAAAGACTCCCAAGACACCAACCACAAAATCCACCTTGCTCCATGATTTTGCTTTGATGTACTGTCTAGTAAAAATCAGATACATGCGTTGATATTTTCATCCTAACCTCCCTGTGATGGTGATAAATGACTGGACTCGTTCCAGATCAACTGGAGACAAGCCCACCATCACTATAAGCCAGAAAAACTGGAAAGCAAAAGTGCTGTAGAATCTGACATCGTATTTCCCAGCAATGATCCTTGACGGTCTGGATAATTAAGGATGAAAATGGCAAGAAGGACAGAATATGCATGAGAGCGGCCTTTTCGGAAAAAGAAAAGCCAGAGAGTGAGCTTCCTGAACATAAGGACGCACTGTGAAGCCTTGAGTAGCTTGAGACCCCGCACCAGATTTTTAAACACAAAGTGCTGAAACAGCCAGCAGATGGTAAAGAAAAAGTTAATCAGATCAGCCAGACGTTAAGCTAAAGAGAGATAAAGGATCAGTTAATCCAGTACTTCTACAGTACCTTGCCCAGATAAGATTTTCGTCAAAACAATGACACTAGAAATGGCGGTCAACAACGAGATAAAAATCAGCGCTTGGAGCAGCTCGGTGAAAGATAAGGGCCGCAAAATGGACTGAGTGTGTAACAAAGCGCATGATAGCTAGAGGCATCTTTGACCTCCTCCCGATCATAGAGACTATGACCTGGTCAACTGATTGGTCAAGTCACGGAAAACTCCATAATGATGATGAAGGGTGATATCCGCCATACTGAAGCCCTGAGATCAAAGGCTCTTGCGAGAGGAAAGACAGCCTTCCAGAGATAAAGCTCACAAAAGCCCCCATGACATCGCCAATCCGATAGAAGATAAAGTTTGACTCGATGGGTGATCAACTCCTGAATCCCTGCATTGATAAAGGGTTTATAACGTCATCCACAATTTGACCATCTTAGAGCTCCTTTCGAGTAGAAGCGACGAGATATCTTCAATATCCGTATCCTGCTAATCTTCAATCATCGGACTTCAAAATCAGACGGGTTTGGCTTGTAATATCAGCTGATTGGTAGCGGGAGCTATCAAATTCAATAGTGAGCTATTTCCTTGTCTATCCGTGGTGCATATGGGTACAGGCTTCATGTAGTAGGAGAGAGGAGATGACTTTGACCCAGCGTAACAGTTCAGGAGAGACTTCATCTTCAAAATGTTTGCAGCAGCTGGCTCACCGTCCCATCAAAAATCTCCTGCGCTCGTCCAATCGTAAAATCCTGATCTGAGGAGCTGCTCAATATCACTCGAGTCGTGAGTGGTCAAGAGAATGGATAACATGTCTCGCCTCCTGATTGAAGTCCTGGGTGATAGCGCACGGCAGATGTTATCATGATGACTTATCAAACCAATAGTCGGCTCATCCTAAAAGAGAACTTTGGGATTGTGGAAGCACAGGAAGCGCAATATCCGCCCGCGTCCGCGGCCGTGAAAAGAAACCGCACAGGGTCGTGATAAAATTCCTTCAAATCTTCAAAACTTCGTTCAAAAGTGCATGCGCTTATGGAAAAAGCTGAGTCCAGCTACATCGTAAATCTCCTTCAAAGACCGTGTGGGTCTCTTGCAGTGTAAATCCCACCATAACGAATTCACGTTGATAAAAACGACTCCAGCCTCCTTGACATAATCTTGGCGATTGATATGAATCTTGCCAATTAATCCAATAATGAATAAACTAAAATTCCTGTCCTTTATTTTGATAGTTGTCCCGACTTCTGGCACCATTGCTTCGATAAATCCTAAATCTGCCCTTTTGGAACTTCAAAGTTAAATCCTTGACCACTTCAAGGTCTGCTTTTCAGGATGAACAAAGAGACTCGCTCCTTCAAGCCCAGTTCCTTAACTGTCTTCTAAAATTTTCAGAAGATGTTGCACTTCTATCATTGCCATATTTATCTCGCGTAGAAACAACATTGTGTTTTGACGATGAAGCTGTTCTAATCCTTACTTTCTACACCTTCTCAATATAATTACAGAAGGTTTATACCAACCTATTATAATCCAATAAAAAGAATACAAGCGTTTGCTTATAGACATAATTAGATATTTCTCTCTTAATAATGCTTTTAGTCAGAAATTCGGTTTAATAGTTTCCTTAACACACCAAAAACCTTGCAATGGAGCTACGGAAATAATAAAAAAGGCAAACTATTTTTGATCCATATAGATCCTATTTAATCAAAAATTTAATCTTTCATAAATTCTTTTTCACAATCCCATCTCTATCAATTAGAAAACAACTGGAGTAGTCATCTGCTCCCAGCTTTTCATAATCAAAACTGGAATCAAAGTGATAGTAGTAGTATTCCTATCCAGATTCCCGTGTGAATCTGCAAATAAACTCGTTTTCGAGGTATCTCTCTTCCAATTCCATTAAAATTTAGTACTCCTAGCTAGTGCGTCTGATGTTGATTCCTCCTGAAAAGAGATTCACCAGGGATTTTGCCATAAATATTTAATACTGTCTTCAAACTCAGAATCTTTTATAAAGGTTGCTGAAGACAATTTCATGCCCGTAACCGATTATCAAGAACTATTAATACGTAAC
>BNJU01003795.1_pt1 | contig 79647 bp, 83 predicted proteins | sample 8539281 | NCBI WGS metagenome assembly BNJU01 (sample SAMD00202456, study PRJDB9452) | human saliva metagenome | isolation source: human saliva | place: Japan
AGATTCTTTTGTAGGCGAGTTGCCAGCTGTCATAGCTTTGCAATCATTCTTTAACATTCTCATCTTTTTATACTGCCATCAAGTATTATAGTGTCTCCAATGCTCTTATTTTGATGATATCCTGAACAACTGAAAGGTAGGTGGCTTCTCCCAAAACTTCCATGAGAATCAACTTCTTACATTTAAATTTATACTGTCTCTTCTTCGATATATACTGTGAAAAGCTTTGGTATCCTTTATCCTTATCAGTTACAATGTCAGTGTTATTTGTCCAAATATGTATTTCAACCCTGGGCTTTGAAACCAGGCCTTTTCATTCCCACTTAAACACCCTATACCTTCTTTTATCTTTAATTCTCTTTAGATAAGCTGGCTCATCAGTGATGCGACAACTCAATTGACTTTTGTACGCCTATTATGAGTCCATAGTATCAAGACTATTGTTTAAGCAAATGGAATTATACTCATACTGTTTGCACAAGCCGCTGCAAAGTACCAAGCAATCATCATATTTATATAGTATTCAATTGACCTCATCTTTGAAACCATCTCAGGATATAATATATCAACCTTTATCCATGAAATGGCTCCATAAGCATACCCCATTCCAAATCTGAGCGTAGACCCATCAGATTTCAGCCAATCTTTTATATATTCAGATAATCTATTATGGATGTTTTAAATACCTTTGGTGAGAGTTGACTGCAGGTCGCCCAGTTGTCTAGTATATGAGAAATCTGTTTATCCCATCAATACAGTTTTTAAAAGTCCTTTATTTTGAAATAATAAATGCAATGCAATTGATTTTCATCAAAATATTTGAGGTAAGGCTCAGAAAATTCTATACATCACTACTTTTACCGAGTTGTTTTGCATATTTCTAAGATCAGGTGTCTTATACTCATCATATTTCCTTTATCAACTGTAGTACTCAACCTACTGTTAAAATCTCTGTAATCCATATCCTGCATTTTAAAATAATCTAATTTTATCTTGAATGAAGTTCATATCAGACTCCTCTTTAAACTATAAAAGCAACGACTTTACTCAGAAAGTCACGAGAATCTATACATAACCAATTCCAATATAATTTAATATAACAGGAGGGAATTAGATATGAAAAAAGCCAAAAACAAATTATTTTTGATGGTCATCGATTCATTGTTGCAGTAAGCTTTATATGTATTTTCTGATTGCGAGCCTGAAAGAAAAAGAAAAATTTCCAAATGATGAAACCACTAAAATTCAGGTACACCGTACACCTAACAAAATATAAGATCTATCTGCAGGTATGCTTAAAATTTAGCTTCATATGCAAGATAGATGGCGTTTAGGAGGATGTCAGTGGATATGCAAACGGTAAACTGAAAACTGAAGTACCAAGATCTTACATGGTCATGTCGAAACTGTGCAATGGCACCTGGATACAGTGTTTCCTAAGATCTTCTGGAGTATTACCTTCGTGTAGATCCTATGTAAATAAACAGGGAAATGATACATACCTGCATAGAACCAAGTGACATTATACAAAATGAAGAAGATAAACTATAAGAAAAGATTCTGCAACTGAACAAACTAAATATGACAAACCTATCGCAAATAGGAGGTTTTACCTTAGGCCCACCCTTTGATGCCAGTGATTATCAAATAGGGATTACCTTGCTAAAAACCCTCATGGAGGTCATATGGGGATCTACTTCCTTGCAGATACAACTGATGTAAGAAAAACTGAAACACACAAAGTAAGGAGCCAAAGAGATTTCATAAACATCCAAGACCTTCTATTACGAACCCAAAAAGAGCTTATAGATGAGCAATACCTGGTTGCTGTTAACAGGATAATGGAAAGATTCCTTTGCAAAATGAATATTGAACAACTTTATATGAAATTTATGATATTGAACAAAGGAACCACTTTTGTCCAACAGACAAGTTTGAACTCAGGGCTGGTTGGCCAAGCTTTTCAAAACCTATAAAATGAAGATGTAATAAAATAGCAGTGAAGATGAGGCCTAATATGAAATAGAAATAGAGGTAGAAGCTAGAAGGTAATGCCCACTGTGATAATACGCTTTTTGATGATTTGGACCCAAAGAATCAGGGTGGTAAAGATACTGCATAAACAGTGCCTCACCTAAGCCCATCCCCTGTTGAGAAAATGAATACAAGTGATATTTGTGCATTCAGTTTGAATATACTAATGAAGGAGAATAGATGTAAAATGGTCCCAGCCTTATCTTTACTTATATATTATCCATATTTCACACTATTTTATTATAGATCCCCAAATACAACTTCCCAGGATGAGAGATTTTATATATTCTATTCTCACGTAGCACATAGTCATACAAACCATATACAACACTGTCAGCCTTATCCAAAGTCTTCAAAAATCACCTATTTTATCCATAGCTTCCCAATCTCCCTTCCTTCTTCTCTGTCAATGGAATCTTCTCCAAAAAGTCTCTACAATCTTAAATTATCAGCCAGTTCTCTTCCACGCTGAACTCCTTAAGTCCGTTTAGTGACTCCCATATCGCGCCCAGAGCCAACAAAAACTGAAATGGCCTGTTATTTACTTCCATAAAATACTCATGATATTATGTTAAGATATCTTTTTGCTCCAATGTAAAAAATCCTCATAATTCTATACTCATGAACTAAAATATCTATAGTCCAATACATCGATCTAAAATATCCCAAAATCTCTTCAATCTTCCTGAGCATCTTCTGCAGTTACTTACACAAGTTCTTTAATTTCGTTGCTGATCTGGTTGTGATTTCTGTACTTTTGGGAACTCTATTAGCCTTATGACCCATTTTTTACTTCAAAATCTTTTCAAATGATTTCCAGACACTCATAATATTTTATTTATATTTATATTCTAAACGGAAACCTTTTGTCATTATAAAGACCGTGGCCACTGCCCATAGGCACTTGCAATGTAATTTCAAATGTTACGGTCATCTGAACTGTCTGGATGATTCATCCAGATAAGATTCGATCTCTGAAATTTCTTTCCATATGCCTTCACATCTTCACAGCATTTTTGCCGATCAGGATCCTTTTCGAAGTTTTCCGCTTTCAATGATACTTATACAGAAATGCCGCCGCTTTTCGGATCTCCTTCCTACTTTGTGATTATTGGCCACGAGAAAATCCCTACAAGGTGAACAGCTGGATCCTTCAGTGTCGCCAGCGAAGCTGTAAATGCCTATAGAACTGCTGTCACGGAAACCCGGTCCGAAAGGAACGGCAGGATAGAAGCAACCTGGATTCTGAAAGTAGTTCCATACTGAGCGCTCCGACAGTCCCACACCCATACTTGGAAGAGCCAGGCGGAATGAGGAATCACACCCGGCTCATGAGACCCGCTGGTAGATCTGGCGCCGCCCCTACTACGCGCATAACGGTGGTGACAGCCTTGTACATTCGTCACGCCAAAGAAATTCATCACCCAATGTTCTGAGTTCTATCCGATACTTCCCAAGCACCACTCATACCGCTGAACCGGCATTATTGATCAGCACGTCGATCCCGCTGAATTTCTTTATTCTCATGCCGATCGCAGCGCATGGGACTTCTCTTTTCGTAACATCCATAATGACTGGAAGCACATTTCGTTTTCAATAACGGATCCAGATTGCCATTTTGCGGACCAAGGTCATAAACGTCGTTGTTTTTTGACTGCTCTGCAAACGCGTATGCCCAGTCCATACGAAACCTGTGGTAATCATCCATACCTGTCTATGTTTCTTCCTTCCTTATTCACGGACATGAAGTAAAAGAACGCCCATCTGTTCATATAGTTGTTATTGAAAATAATGTCCTTCTACCTTTGCCTGTTCGATCTGTTCCATTTCCTCTACCAGTTCAAAAATCAAAGATCCGATGTTTTACGATATGATCTGATTGTGATAACCGGCGTTATGCCAGCGAATCACCTGACGACGCTCTTCCCGGCTGCTTCAGCGATCGCTGTCAGGCCCTGTTCAGAAGATCTGATCCGCACCAGCAGGTACGTAAGTACAGCATCTGACCCAGACATTATACCAGTACTGAGGACCCTGGTTTCCTGCACTTAGTTTATCTTTTTCCGCAACGCAACTTTGATCGCATCATTGCTGGCTTAGATTGTCCTGCATAACCCAATACCACACAGAAAATCTGGAATCGCCCTTCTGGGCTTCCTGACATGGAATTCATTACTTGCCCGCTCCCATTAACTCTTACGCTTGATTCTAGTGTTCACCATGGAAGGCAAATATGACCGCCAGATGATGTCGCCAGAGGCGATAATAAATCACCAATGCGGGATCCCAAAGCCAATCACCTTAATTGCAATATCGATCCAGATGATCCGATCTACCGCCTTCGTCCTGCTATAGAAAATCCCGTCTCCTATTTGCCTCTGATAAAACGGTCGAGACAGCCCAAAGTTTTGACTGCGGGACAACCCACTGTGTGTTCTGCTGGCAACCGGCTCATGTTCCCGCCGACAAAGCCTGTTACCCAGGAAAGAGGGCAGACATCACGACGCCGCACTCAGACCATCTGATTGTCGACTGCCTGATCCTCTGCCACTGCCAAAGGCTCACCACAGCCCCCAGCCAGCAGAATCGAATGGCCAGTAAGTGTCGACGGAGCGCTTCCAGACTAAGCCCAGCTTTGCTTCAGCCGGCTTCTTCAGCCCAGCACCAGGTAGCCAAATGATAGCCAGTATTGCATCTGTAAAGACCGCCAACGATCCTTTATCATTCACACGAAATGCCTCCTATACCAGCCTATGGTTGTTCATCGTCAATGGGTTCGCCCATTCACTTTGTATTCCTCCTGTACTTTTGAGCAATATGCTTGGAACCATGAGCTGCTTCACTGCGCCGCCAGGCTGAGATGGCTGGATATCACCAGCATCCCTTATGCCTCTTCTGTCCTTTCCTCGCCCTCATACCACATGCATTATAAACACAGATCACAGCCGTCCGTCACCATCAAAGATGATGGAAGAAGGTCTGGCACCCTGGCCTGAATGTCATCAACAATGGGACTATTCCATCGTGAGTGAGCCAGGTAACTCTTCCACAAAGTGCTGTGCCTGCCTCTAATAGGGTCGTGCTGGACAGGAACTGAGATTGCGCACGCCTGCTTAAAGACTTATTTCTCCATCATCTCCCAAGCACCTCTCTGAATTATCGAAAGTACTCCAGGCTTTGGCCACACAGAAAGCAAGTCATACGATCTCTGATCAGTCGACTTTTGTGATACTGTGCCTCTTTCCAAGCGCGATGACTCTTTTCAGCTGGAGGGGATACAGCTCATGGGAAAAACAGGCATAGAATTGTAATTGCGTCAGTGGAGTCTCGGAGAGAGTTCCTTCCTCGACCAGACCTCTTCCAAAGAGCATCATCATTCAATTCTGCGAATTTCGGAGCAGTAACGCAAAGGACTTTCCTGCCATGGTTTCTTCATATCCGTGAATCACCTTGTTAGCCCAGCCTGAGGCTTCCTGCTTCGCTGACCTCCTGCAACCTACCATTCCACAGTAGCAGCATCTGCAGTCTCTGCCCTATTGTCTCTATACTCACTTTGTCTTGAATCCTCTGCACAATATATATGTCGCATTGACATCTCCCATCGTGTTTCTTTTGTATTGCAGAAAGGACAGACCAATCTCTTTACTTTTAGATCTTTTACATTTGTATTTTTGCATCCGCAACTAAAACATAGCTGGCCACTTGCATGTAAATTTCATTCCTGCGTGCAAGCCGCTAAGACAAATAGTAATGAAAGTGTTTTGCGATCCCAACTCTGTGATTCTAAAAGATAGTAACATGTTATAGCCATGTGCACAGCACGGAGGTAGTGTTGCAAAATCTTCTCTCTGTTTTAGACAGCATAAAATCTAGTGTGTTCTGTCTTTTCAAGCGCCAAATAAGTGGTATCTTGAATCCGCACATCTAAGAATTGTGAAAGCCTTTTGTTTTATTGTGTGGCAGTTTCAGCCACTGGCTTCTTATCTTTTGGCGAAAAGAGTTACACTATGAAAGTTACTTATCAAAACCTGTTGTGGTGTCGATGTTCACAAATCTTTTCGTTGCCACAATCATCAAAACTACCGCCGGGATTGAACCTTCTATCAAAAAGAAGCGATTCTCTACCTTCAACAATTCTATTTTAGACTTTAAATCGTGGCTTCTTGAAAATGAATGCCATGATGTCTGTATGGAATCCACAGGTAAATACTGGGTTCCTGTCTTTAATCTTCTCGAAGATCAAATCAACGTTACTCATTGCTAATCCTAAATGGGTTAAAGCTCGTTAGGGTAACAAGGACGATACTAAAAGATTCTAAATGGATTGAGACTTATTCCGACTGGGACTTGTGAAAAGCAAACACATTCCTTGTAGTTGATCCATATTCCAGAGAATACACAAGATATCGTTATGTTTGTTTCTTGCCGTTCAAGTGAAAAGAATAGATATCAGAGCGCTCACTGTTTGTAATATCGCATTAGATTCTGTTGTATCCGATATCTTTGGGAAGTCATCCTCATCCATTATCGATTATCTGCTTGAACAATCAGGTACTACGATTAACCATGAAGAAATCGCTTCAAAACTTCTTAAGAGCCTCAAATCCAAAGAAGACGCTGTGATTGAATCCATCGAAGGATATCAGATGACTGATGCCCAGAATATCGTATAGCGCCTAATCTGCGCACATATGGATTATAATGCCAGCTGAAATCAATGATATAGATAAAACAGATTGAATCTGATTTCTTCCGATCCTGATTATGATAAAGTTATCCGGTTACTAACTACCATTCCGGGTGGCAACGGATAGTGCAATTACTATCATCTCCGAAATTGGTATTGATATGTCTCAGTTTTGTAATTCTAAACGCTTATGTTGTTGGGCAGGTCTTACCCCCAGCAACAATGAATCTGCCGGTAAGAAGAAATCTGTCCGTATTACACGTGCCGGTAAAGTCCACTCTCAAAACCCTGTATTAGTACAGTGTGCTCATGCGCCCGTGAAATCTGACAAAGTCTCCTTACTACAAAACGAAATATGAATCCTTTGTTAAACGCCGTGGCAAGAAAAAGAGTTGTTATTGCCATTGCCTGCATAGGATTCTTATAGCCATCTACCGGATGCTGTCTACCGGAGAGGTATGGAATCCAAGCTGATCTTTTACAAAATCGATATGCCTGCACCTTTAGCTGAAAAACAGAAGGCTAAGGCTATCATGCAAGCCATCCTTTTACAGGAAGACTGCTTCCTCCTGATGAACCTTTTAGCTTTTGATCAATCTACTAAATTCATATCCTCAAATAGTTGCCTACTTAAGACAGTTTATATCAGTGTGCTGGTTTACGGCTTACCTCTACTTTTCTTCACACTATGTTATCTCAGACGGCTCTTTTATAATCTCTATACCTCCGGTTCCTCTGACTACATTTATAAGTCCAGCTTTTTAACTGAGAAAAGAATATTCCTGATAATCGCAGGATTTGACCTTATACTGCCCGATAGAAAGTCACTGGCTATCTTCTTTATCTCTAAAATATTCTCACACGCTAAAATATGTAAATGTGATTGTAAATCGGTTTGATATCTGCATTTGTATACTCCCTCTGTTATTTTTAGTAAAATAATATATTTATTTAATGTAATGTAAACATTTACATTAAAATAGACTGTATCATTACTTCTAAGAATTATTCTACTTTTCCTCATGTATTCTCTTATGCTCATCACTGTTTTATATAATCACCATGATGATGATAATGTTTTCATCTGAACCCAGATGGGAGTGAGTATGTCATGCTTAATTATATGCTTATGTGTTGAGCCATTATGTGTGTGAACAATCGTATGTACATGTGTAATGCTATGATTTTAACATTACATCAGTATACGACGATCACACTCCAATGATCATAAAGATAAGTCCTATAAAATAAACTTTGTCAGCCTGTCACCGTCTACCACAAAATGATAAGAAGTGCCTATAAAAGGAGCTATTGTGTAGTAGGCACTGGTTTTGGTCAGCTCAAATCCCTTCTGTGCTCTGATATATAAAACATACTGATGTCCGGAGGCCACAAACCCAAGTAACATTGAGATCAAAATATATTTTATATCAGGTACTTTCTTCAAGAAGATTTGCACTATAAATGAGCTTGTACCTGAAAAATATTCCTTTAAGATCACAACTTCATAGGTACTTTTTATCTGAAATCATTCTAGTACAATTATTTTCAAGTCCCCAACAACACTGCTGCCAGTATTACAAAACAATGAACCCAGAAAGAGAACTTAAAACTTCCGCTTCCTTCAAATGAAAGAACTATGCTTGACAATGTAATAAATCCTATGAGAAAAGCCACAAATCCTTGATGTAATACACCTTTAAATATTAAAAGAGCAATGAGTGTGGTTGCTACAATTTCAAAGTTTCAAGCAATGATGCATTTGAGTTGAACCTATATTTATTCCAATCATCAAAAATATAGGTGCCAAAATATCGATGACAACCATGACAGTGTATGGTAAATCCGCTTTTGTCAATCTTTCAATATTCTTCGGACTTTGAATGAAACAGATACATTATAATTTACACCAATTCCGGCCCAAGATATGCAAAATGAAGCCATAAATGCCGGTGTCACTTTTTCCAAGAGAACTTTAGAAAACGGAGTATTTATCGTATAGAATGTTGCGTCGTAATGCCATAATTACGCCATTGTTTTTCCACTCTTATTCATAAATAATTAATCCTCCAAAATCCATAAATCTGAGAAAAGGCGGATATATAAATTTAAACTGATATATGCCACTACATCCCCAAAAGTATAGTGGTTCAGTTGGTTCAGACAAAAATCTAAGCATTTTATAATGAACTGATATAGTAACTGGGTAGGGGAGAAACTCCTCAGGGTCGCATGATCATTCAGTAACAGGATTGATATTGCAGGATGCCGGTGTCTGATTGAGTGCTGAACGTTTACAACGTTCAAAGTTGTATGTATGCATATTTCCCAATAGCCTTCCTTGCTTCTCGGATATTGTTGTAGCAGATATGCCTCGTACCTGAAGCTCCGGAACCATCGTTCAATCATGATATTATCAGCCCAGCTACTTTTTACCATCCACGCTTTTGACGGATCTGGTTCTCTTGAGGAAATTCATGTACCCATTGCTTGTAAACTGACAGCCCCTGATCCGAATTACAGGATATAGGGTTTGCACCATAAACGCCTTTTTAACGCAGTTACACTCATTTGGTATCTAGAGTATCATCGACTTCCAGCCAACGACAGCTACTGCATACCAGTCGATCACAGCGGCCGATACAGGAACCATGCTTGATGGGGATGTATGTACGTCGATTGACCATGCGCTGGATTAGGGACGGTCGATAACGGCGTTTCGTAGCGCATAATACGGGCAGACTTTGTTTAGCCTGCTGCATACGTTTAGAAAGGTTCATCTTTGGATAGATTGGATCGATCCTCATTTCATCCATATAACGGCGCGTTTTCCGCTACCAACCTGATGCCTCCACGCTTCTTCAGCTGAGCAGACAGCTGTCGTTCTGTGCCGGTTATCTGTGTGTAATCGATCTATGATCGATGGCAATCTAACCCTCCTGAGATAAGGGCGGCCCTTTGTAAGCTACACACTGGTACGGTTGATATCAAGAAGCGCGTACTGTTTTGAATCTGGAAGTTCTTTTAGTCTTCAAAAGCGGGCTTGACTAAATTCTCTCGTAGTCAGGTCCAAGTGTTTCTTCAGATCAACCAATCCACCTGCATGGTGAGCTGGCCAACCTTTTTCGCATATTCAGCTTTTTCCCTTGCGCTCTAAAGCGAGTTTTTCTTTCAGATTATCCTCTCGTGTGTCATCAAAAACCACGGATGTTTTATCGAGGAACCCTTCTTCCAGTTGCGGAGAAGATTTGGCTGAATATTGTTTTCGGTCAGTGATTGTATTTAAGTCTCTTTTCCTTTTGAGCAGTTCTAATCACTACAATTCTGATGAATTTGGCGGAGAAATTTCTTCTGTTCGAGACATAATAAAAATCCTTCTCTGTAGTGTTTACAGTATACCAGGATTCATTAAGAAATGTCTCTTGAAGTGTTCTTTAAATTACGATACCATTATAAAAGAACATAAATAAAAGATTATTCTGCCATCATATATTAAAAAGGCTATAGGAATAGTCCCAAAACTTCATACTGAAAAACATACTTCTGTAAATACACAGAACAAAGATACCAAACACACCACCAAAAAGAATCCAGATAAGTTTTTACAGCTTATCCTTTGCAAAGATAATCCCCTGTTCTTCAAGTAACTTATCCGCATCTGAAATCCCTTTATTACTGTCCTCAAAATCATCTGATAAAAAGGCTTTGGGGTAAAGTTTATAAATTTTTCTTCCAGATATTTTTGGAGATCCATCTCGAGTCCTTCTACTTATATCTTCTTCTATATTTTGCATAGGTATTTTCTGACATAGTAGGTTAAACATAATATCCACTACTAAAAAGTAATGCAAGTAAAAGTGCTGTTATATTAACTATTATTCTTGGAATTAGTGATAGACAAAGAAAAGATTATAGGCTGTGAAAGTCTTTTAAATATATAAAGCACATCCCACCATAAACAATTGCATCGATAAAACGAATCTTCATGCTCTTACCATAGCCCAACCCTCATAATTTATTTCTTTTGTTAAAAGAAGTCTTGAGATAACTCCTACCTTTTTAAACAGCTTTCTGTTCTCCATCAAGAAAATCCTCGATGTTTTCCACCAACTTTTCCTGATAATGCAGTTTCATCCCGATACTGTCTTTTCGCAAAAATTAACAACCATATATCGAAGTGCATGACTGCTATGTAAGGAAGCTTATTTGTTTTAGGTCCACAAACTGGATTTATCTGTGTTTTCTCATAATATATTTCAGTTTTGGAGTTTCAACCACTTCATCAACTTCAAATCCTGAAGTTTTACTGTAAACCTGCTTTGTACTTTTTATTAAAATCAAAACGGCTAGGAAATACTCTAATATTTTCATCTTTGAAAATAAAATCTATAAATTCTTCTTAACGCTTGTCCAAAACCCAATCCTGTGAGGATTTACTATAAATCTCCTATATGGATGTTATCTTCGATTCGCACCTCTGTATCATTCCAATGAACTCTTCATCATTAAAGATAGAAAACTTATTTTCCAATTTTTAATTTTATCATAGGGTCACTGGATAAGTGAATTTGAGAGCCCATCCATTGCCCGAAACGCTGAGCCTAGTTCATTAGACCAATAATATAAAAGTTCAATATTATTTTTATTGATCCCTTTTCCAAATTATGCCCACTTCCAGCTCTCAACTTTAATTTATCATCTTGTAATGTGTTTTTATATGTTCTCAGAAAATCTGTCAGACATTTCGTACTCTTTCGAGTTAAAAGTGCTCAATGTCAGATGAGTACAGAATAGGTTTCTGCCCATCAATAACTAACATTCAGTATCAGAAATCCTGTTCTGATTATAAAAGAAATTTTTTCTGTATTCTGTTTTCAACCAGTCAAGTATCTTGTATCACAGTCCTTTTGATCTGATTCATTTCATTTACGCCAGATAAAGCTACAAAATATATTTATTATCCTCCACTGTATACAAAACTCCGCAGAACTGGTCATCATAGTACAGGTTCTGAAATTGACATCGAAATGCCAACACCTCAACAACTCACATCGGTATCTGCTCATTTTGTGGAAAGTACTGTTCTCATTAGATAACAAACATCTTTGTATTCATACAGTTTTCTAGAAAAAGTTTTATCAACAAGCATTTCCTATATTCATCCTCACAAATTGAATTTGTTACTTTTGTATCGTAAATAATTTTGCCTGCAAAGTAAATTGAAACTGTCCATTTGAACTAAATTCTGTCAAGATAGATAAACAACTAGAATACAATACTTGATTATACCCATGTAATTCATCTACAATTTCAAAAGCTATAGTTTGTATCTCTTTATAAAATGTTCCAGTTCTAATTTTCACCGTTGAATTTTCCATAGTTTCCCATTTGTCTGCAAATATCACGCAGGTACAATCAAACCACACCTTCGATTGTAATGTTTCCTCTCGACTGTTCAAAAGGTTCTGGTAAGTTTTTATATCCGTCCTCAAATTCAAGTGCTATTGTTTGATCTTTGAATTATAATCTTGACCCGTATATCATGCAGACTATATGGAATGGGACAGTGATTGTGTTTATTCGTCCTCATGAGACCTCCCCTATCAAATTTAAATTTTTTCTCTAAATATATATTATACCATTTTTGGTATTTTCTATGGGCCAGATTTCTCTTCTCTACCATTGTTCCATCTGGATTTGAGTGTAGCTCGTTCTTTACTCAGGCATTATTTCTCAGACCGTCTCTTTCTTTTAAAATCGAATTAGATAATTTAAGATAGAGTGCCCGAGAATAGCACATTTTCCGGGCTTTTTAGCATTTTGAAATTTTCAATTATCTCTTTGAGAACTGTGCAATACGACAAGCGACCTTGAGATTGTACTCAGCCGCTTCAATCCAAAAAGTCCAGTATTCATGCAGTTTTCGAGCTTTTCTCTCAGTAACCCACGAAATCGAGGAATTTCTGTATAGTTTAACACAGTCCGAAAGAATCTGGTTTCGGTCGCATTTATGCTGATTGGCTTGTCGATCTATCCGCCGTCAATTTTCGTGAAGTCCTTAGTGATATGGCAGGTCGTAACTGTCCTCACTGATTTGAATGGCAAGAAAGCCCTTGCTTCCCAAATCCTATGTGTCGTTCTTCCGTAATCAGCAGCCCGAGTTTCAGAGTATATACGTCGTCAAGATTCCAGCATTTCTGCCAGCTGACAGATGTGCCCTTATAGGTTAGTGAATAGTGATTTTCCATCTTGTTCAACAGATTGACTGTACAATGCAAATAATATACACATCAGTGCACAACAAGAAGGAAAGGAGTTGACATTCATGGCTACCATAACTAATCTAGTGTCTTGTATAGACAGTGACATTGAAAACCAGCAAAGGGCTAAATGTATGGTGAATTAGATATCAACTCACTACCGCTATCAATGTTTTCTTCGCCAGTCGTTCCGTGTCGATGTTCGATGTCTGTATGGAGCAACCGAACAAGGAAACGATGTCAATAATACTGAAGCAGAACGCATTGCTCTGTGATCCGTCTGTAAAACGTGACCTCATATAGAGGAAGCATTGAGAGCACTAAAGAATGAGTAAACATTTTAGACATTGTTTTGACAAATCAATTTAAGAGGTTCTATAATTAATGTTGATTATATTGCTAATCTCAACATTTTTATTATTATAATAAAACCTCCAAGTCCCCAGTTCACTCACAACTACACTGGAGGAGGTGTTCATATGAACGACCTAGCTAAAATGAGCATTGATGAAGCAAAGTCAATATAAAAATCTATAAAATGATCATGCAATCTCATTTTATATTCAGACAGATATCAAGCTCTCATTCATGTCCTAACTGCAACGCATTGACTTTCTAAAAGTACATATGACTATAGGATTCAAAAGATGAAAGATATTCCTTGCAGGGTAAACATGTATTTTTGAAAAGAGGCGTTATCATTGTTCTCATTGTGGTAAGCACTTTTATGAATCTTATCCCTTTATTGCGAAGTATCTACATCGGACATCCAGATTTACTGATGGATTGCTACTCATCTTTCGATACCCTGAATATTCAGATCAGATAGCAAACAGAGCCAATCGTTTCATCTCGATACCGTTTATCAAGTGCCTCTACAATCTCATCATTCTTTCTTCTAATCTTGAGAAGCTATTTCCATAGATGATTCTATAGAATGTAGGCACTGGAGAAACATCAAAACGATAGTGGTTGATCTTGTAAAACATAGAGTATCTGATGTACTCTATTCTAGAAAAGGAACTTGTCTGGTCGACTATTTTAAATCGCTTGATCAATCTAAACGTATGAAAGTCCAATACTTTTTCTTGTGACATGAATAAAACCTTCATCGACTTGGCTAGGATGATATTTTCCCAATGCAAAGATCGTTATTGATCGTTATCATTTCTGTCAGATGTTTATTGGCTCTTGAAATGTACGAAAGAGAATTAAAAAGAATGTTAGCTTCTTAGAAGTACTACAAACGAAGTAAGAGCTAATTACAAAGAGAAAAGCAGCTATCGAACGATAAATCGAGCTAAGACTTGAATGAATGCTTGAATATTCAGAAGATTTAAGAAAAGCACATTTTATTAAAGAGTTATTTGTTATTATTCTGATGAAAACGTCTATTCAAAGCAAAAAGAACTTTGTTTAGTGAATGGCTCCGTGAGGTAGAAAACTAGAACTAAGAATTCAGATAAAGAATAACCGTATTTAGAAATAACTATAGCATATTCTAAACTCTCTTGCTAATAAGGCACATTTCAAAATGGTCCCACAGAAGGATTTAATAATAAGATAAAGGTGCTGAAAAAGAATATCTATGTACGCATGAAACTCTAAAATATTTTAGAAACAGAATTTAATGGCTATGGTTTAAAAAGAACTGGGGACGAGGCTTTTTGTGGTGCAAAATATACCTAAACAAAACAGATATAGAGTATCTATAGATCTGTTAGCAAAACTATGCAATTCCTTTCTGAAGAGTAAGGGTAAAATCAACCCACCCCCAACATTTGACAAAGAACCCAAAATTTCACTTCGTCACGCCGACGCTTCAGAAATCGGTTCGACTCTTCAGACAATGCAAAAAGTAGTCCCAATTTTAAGAGACGAATAATGTCTCATAGATATTCAATCGTTTTCGTTCCATTAAAATGCGGTTAAAATGGATCTGTTCTGATTTCCATTTCAAATATTTGAGACATTTCTGTTCTCCCTTACTTTAAGTTACCCTTCATATGTATCCCACTGTCGAATATTTCTTCCAGATACCAGCCTCTGACGGAATTGAATATTGCCGTCTGATTCTTCCATAGTTCTACATCAACATGAAAATGACCAAAACTAACAATGTCGATACAGAACTTTGTGCTGAATGTTATCAAGAAACGTGGGTAAGTGGCAGTTCCTCTGTAACGCCATTTTTGATCTTGGATGTCTTAATGTTGAAAGATAATATACGGTTTGATGATGCCGTATGTATAATAACATAATCCAATTGATACTTTACTTGCTTTAAGATTTGAAAGTGCATTTTGATATTCTTCTGATGCATTTCCTCAGACCACCATGAAAACCCTTCTGTTCTATTGATATTTGTCGATAGAATAGCGCCACCCATAACATGGATTATCCATCAATGTGTATATTTCACCCCGCATAAGATGAATTACATTTTGCGGATTTTATAAATTTCTTCTACCTCCATATTTCAACTGGATAATTATACAGTTTTGGAAAATCTCATGATTTTGGCCAATGAAAAGAACAATATATTTCTGCTTTTCTATCATAGAACATTTCTTCTGTCCAACATCTGCCATCTCCAGAAACTTACCCAAATACCACATACAAGAATCTTATCAACAGGGAGAAAGAACTGGTTCAATTTGGTTTCACCTCACTTGTACTTGATTTACAGGGTATCTCCTGTTATGTAAAAATGTCCCATGCATATTCTCCTATAATATATATTTCCATTTGCTTTGGATACAGCATTATTAGTTATTAGTGCAAAAGATAAGCTAAAACAAAGTACATAATTCCTATTCCTAATGCTGCCAAGTTTGTCTCCGCCACTCCAAAATTTGGAAACAGAAGAAAGAATAAACACAATTATCCAGCTCAATGGATACAATGAGCATATATTGTGCTACTTGTTGATATACCGTTTTTGAACTACCCATGAACCAGTGTAAACATCAGTATAATAATCCAATCCATCTGCATTGTACTGTTATTTTGCTGACTGGAAAATATTATAGCTACTTTTTATAAAACAAAGAGCCACATTGGAAACAATGCGATAAACACTAATTACTTTAAGGCAAATCTTATTGAAATATCAAAATACATACTGTCTCTCCCCAACTAAAGAAACTTTTTATTTCTCTCAAAAATTAAAGTTGTAGTGGTCAAGCATTTTGTAACACTCTGCACCAATTTCTTATACAGCATACCGTGCCTCAAAAGGAGGTGATATCCGTTGTAGGTCATAGTCACATGATTATACTTACATATGCAAAACCTTGAACGGCATCATACAGTTCTGTTCCTTATGGTAATCAGTGGCATACTCTTCATTTTTCAGATGTTAAAATACTCTTCCATTGAGTTGTCTACTATGGATAGCTCCGCCTTACTCATGCTCGTGTGATCTTTTTCTTCTCACAGAATTCAGTAAAGGACTTTGATGTATATTGGTTTCTGATCACTATGCGCAAAAATATCTTGCTAATAGACTTCCCGACTCTCCAAAGCTTTTTGCAGAGTCCGATGGCAAGATCGCTTGTTATATGACGATCTGTTATACTTGCAACATTACATTGATCGTAGAGATCTATAATAGTGCAATTATATCTACATCGCCTGCCAAGGAACAGGTGCGTAGTGTCAGTAGTCCATTTTTGATTGATTCCGGAAGCTAAAGTTTTGGCTTATAAGATTATCAAACTTTATGTGCTCTCCCACCTGTAAGTTGGCTTTTACGCCTGACTATAGAGACGAGTCCTAATTCCTTGTTCATATATTTGCTGATCTGTAATTGACTAATACAATACCTTTTACGCTCAAGATAAACTTTCATGTTATGATATCCCACAACGCCATTATTTTTGTGGTATATCCAGATATAGTTTCAATCTCTGTGTTTTTTGCAAGATAAGAAGACTCCTGCCTTAGTAATTGTGGCTACATTTGAATATATATCAGATGTGCTGTGCATAGCTTCAACGAACTCCCAGTTCGTCCTTGTTTTTATCAATGAATCGGATACGCTCTAATCGATTTCTGGCAGAATGCCGCTTTTAGGAATAAATCTTTCTTACGTGCCCTCTTCAAGCTCTGCCTCGAAGTCTGCAGATTTTCTTTCTAATTCCAGTTCATTTGGGGCAATTAGATTAGTTAAGGCTTGTTCCAGCGCATTCATTACTAAAACTTTCTACACTATATGGTAATGCTTGTCGGCAACACCATACTCAGCAGAAAGCTATTTCAGTGCAGGTCCTTCTCCAAATGAGTACGATGTTTTTCTAAACTCTGTTCTGTAATGTTGATGTGACATAACAATTTCCTCCCATTTCATAATTATATTTATTAGTCACCCTGTTGCAACTATATTTTTATCACAACAAGTTATACACAGTATTTACTAATCTATCCCAGTTCTCTTTAATAGTGCTGATATGAACTGAATAAAACATATCTGTTTTTAAGATTTTCTGTTTAAAACGTCATGTTAAAAACTCACTATTTGGTTTGAAACAGTAAATATTCTGTGCTGTATTTTCAGTTAGTTTGGACAATCCAGTTGTCTTTTAAGGAACAAAATATTCTCACTAATAACAGCAGTATGTTCTTCGTACCTTGAAACCAGATGAATATTAGTGATTGATATAGAACATATAAAGAAAACAAATAAACTCATCAGAATGCAAAATAAATGAGCAGCTATTCCGCTGTTTCTCATTTTACAGTTTGATCATCAATTTTGAGCAAAATGATTAAACCGGAATCTGATACGTAAATCATTTCATCCAAACTTGAACTCTTTGTTTTATATCCGGGGTAATTTGATGGAAACAAACAGCTCTCCCAGTTTATCATTGTGAAGATCAATAATATATTCCTCGTTTTATATAGCGTCGCTTAACATGTGAACGACCGGAATATATTATTGACATGTACAGCCAAACAAACAATTGCTGTAATCCATGGGGTACTATCTGGGTGATACTTATACCATAGAGAACTAATCCGAAAATAATACAGAAATTATCGACCCAATTACTTTTTCCACAATATCCTCCCACGTAACGAAGTAATCTCTGTTTTCTTAATCAGGCAGTCATAGATAAGCTGACTTCAACACTCTAGTAACCACACAGGATTGCATATTTTCCAAATCATAATCCTTGTATTGACATCATGTCATTACTAAAGCTTATAATGACTGACATTCCGATATTCATCACATGTGTCTCAGACTTTAATGCAATTGAGTTGGAAAACGCTCCAGAAATCTCAGCAAAGTTCTGTCATCTGTCCCGGAAAAATAATATATCAATCATGGTGATAAAGTCTGGGTACATAATCTGATTGTTTGGTTTATACATCCAAAACTACTTTATCAAAAACAAAAGAAATCCAAATTCTAAATCTCACATCTAATCCAGGTTCAAATGCTTTTTCAAGGTCTTCCTCTCCAATGTAAAAATGAGCTTTCTTCTGTTTCTTCGTAATGTGTTACAAAGCAGCGCGGTAAAAGCCAGGATCAAACAGTATTACTATCATGTTTCGAAGATACGAGTAAATTCTCCAGCCCACGCTCTTGTCATGAAACCAAGTGAAGCAAAAGGAGCCCAAAAATCATATGCCGTGGTCACACGCACAGCATCGCCCAATCGATATATGCAGCCTATAAAAATTGCTTTCAGGAGAAATCCATTCTTCATACTGTTCTTCCGGACTTCTGAATTCTCTGGCAGAATTTCTTTATTTTGAGCCTGTAGTTAATCTGATATATCCTGTCAGCAACTGCATCGACCTTTTGTATCTTCCAACATCAGTTAAATTACACTGATGTTCGCAAACATTGTGAATTTCCATACAGTCTGTATCTCAAGAACAAAACGCCCTACTCCAGATCGTGCCAACTGTAAAGCGATACAACTTCCCTACGGAACCACATCCACAGATAACAGCAATATTTGTCATCCATCCAGTTTGTTTCAATCAGACCGCCGTTTCTCGAAAAACATCCTGCTTCATAGTATATACATCTATAGACAACTCAGTTCTCTTTTCACCACATCGTCATCCATCAGATCAATTACTAATTTTTCACCATCCCACTTCTCCAGACAAATAGCAATGCGAAATTTGGGTAATTGGTTCTCAACATATCCACAATATTTGTATCCATGAAAGCTTTGGGTATTTTCCTTCCCATCCGATAATAACATGTATCCAGAATCTTTTCTGATATATCCATAGACAGGTCCACTCATATCCTTTTTGCTCCATAAGCTGTCTAGGAATCATTACCTTGTTAAACGGCGCTGGTTTGCTCATCACACTCGTTTAAAAATGTTAATACATCTCATCGAGCATATATTCTGCTTCCATCATGTCTAAATTAAACTTGTGCAGTAGATCCTGCTTTGTACGAGGTTTATCTTCAACGGCGTTTATTCCTCGCTTTCTGTCTCAGATATAGGTATTCCGTTTCATCACTACATTCGTCTGAAAGCTGTCATCCAGTTCGCCATCATTTTAAACAAGACGTATCATCCGGTTCATCAGATGTCCGTTCGCTTTATCAATCATCTGTATCCTCAGTCTTTTTCAGAAGACAATGTCTGTATTGTTGCTTTTTGTAATTACATTCTCATCATTAGGCTTTCAATAACCGAAGACTCAGTTTCTGCTTTTGTTGTTTCTAATAATTGATCCATCTTAACTGAAAAATCAGCCAACGTTTTATCCATATCATTAATCTGATAGTTTGTGCCAAAGGACTGTTTTATTCTCTATGCCGACGATAACTTCAACAACTGCTTGATAGTTTCACTGGAAAGATATTCTGACTGATGTTCTGAAAGAAAACTGATGTGTTATTCTTTTCTTTCATCAATTACAGTGTCTTCTATTTCTTTGATTTCCCAAATTTGACATTGATGTTGTTTGTCGCAAACAGAGGTATAGCGAAGAATTGCTTTCCAAATTAATCACTTGTCTGTAATGAATTTCAAGATTTGATCTGATTCAGCCGCCTTCTGATAATCATCTGTGTCCCGCATATTGAAGCAGTTCACAGGAAAGATTGACACTAACATCATACTGTATAGGTACTTTATTTATTGCCATAACATAGTAATATGTCATCCTTAATTTGGGATCAATATTTACCAGCATAGACAATAACCAGCTCGAAGTTCTCGAAGATTAGTTTCGATGGTGTCTCATCTTTGTCCTGAGAAATAATCCATATTCTAGGGTGATGGCGATGCTAGAATCCTCAAAATTGTTAATGGTTTGTTATAGATTTTTCCAAGTCCTTTTTGCCTGATGATTACATAGTTGAACCCATTCAAAAAGCAACTTGGTTTACAGTGTCAACACTAGATCTACTGACTAACAATATACCACGCTCTATTAATAATATACCCTAAAAACACCGCCTGTTCTTGTTTTGACCATTTGCCATCACTCTGTTATAACAGTAGCATAAGTCCCGGTCACTATGTAACAATGAACACATCTTGGGTTTTTATATTGAAATCAATATATTTCATATTATCTCGTAAAAACGGCACATCACCCCTCTCACAATCGATAACATCCAAGTGTTTATTAATTATTCATATGAGTTTGCAATCTGAGTCCAAAAATTTGAATCCATCTTTCAGTAAAAGCACATAAGAAACAGCTTACAACAATGATTAGTATCTATCACATCACTTGGGTTTATTACAGAGAGCAGATGTCCGTATTGCTTTGTTGCCATATATGTGGAAATAGACTTTTCTCTAGTCCTGCATCAATCATCTTTTATTTTATCTCTCTTAGATAGGGCCGGCTCTTTTACAGGGGCTAGCAAAATCGAATCCCTTCCGCTTCCAGTATATGGATGATTTTCATGATATCACCATAACTCCACGTGCCCAAATTATCAACAGATAAACTGGCACCCAATACATTGCCCCCATCTGATTTGAAAAATCCAAACTCAGCTTTTTGGAAAAACTTTTTCATTGTCGCTATTTCACTTCTAAATAATCTATGGTCATACTATACTGCAATGAGTGGAAATATCAGGCAATTTATTTGGCACTTTATTCCTCCCTTGTAATGCAAATACTATTAAATCATCAAACTCTGAATGCTTTATCGTCACACCATTTATTCCATATTTTCATTTTCTATACCAAGTTCAAAATGGAGAGGTTTGTCAAAGTCGCTCATTTCAGCAACGCTGACGCAGTATATTTCTGTATTCCATCTTTAACATCTTTCTGTGCGTCTGGTACATAGGTGTTCCCAGATTGTCATCATGTAAAAGATGTGGGACTCTAGGATGTCCGTATTAGCAGTCAGCCTTTTAAACTGCTTTCTGTTAGGTCTTATAGACACACTTTTGGATGGAACCACTGTATGTGTCTGTTGTGCGGATGATTTTGTCATAAACCAGCATGAAACGCCATGTCTGAGAAAACTCTGTTCATTGATTTTCAAGTCTATTACCCAATACATATCACCTGTAGATTTCATGAAGCCAACCTGCTTTTTAGGAAAAATCATTGTCGCTTATCACTTCTAAATAATCGATGTCATTTTTATTATACTACGTGATCACTGGGCATTTGACGCAAATGTTCCTGTATCGTCTCGCGTCCATTTTCTGTAGTGTCACTACCACCATCAAGATGTACTACACCATCAGTGTATACTGTCATGATATCCCATTATAGCAAGCATCTGCTAAATCATTCATTTCTTCTGCCTGTGTTAAAGCTCTCCTGCAAATGTTCCATCAGATATCTTTGCTCTCGTTTTCTGTACTGTACGCCACCCATCAAGATGTGCCACACCATCTCTGGTTCATTAAGTTGTGGTATCTCCATTATAGCGGCATCTGTCAAGTCATTCATCTCTTCTGCTTGTTAAAGGTTCTGCAAAATCTTTCCAGAAATCAACATACTCCTCATCCCATATATTTTTAATCCGTTGCTTTTGACACTACTTTTACAAGTACGCACCTATATATACATTATTAAAACTTCCCACACTGGTCATGTTGTGTTGAACCTTGAAAATTCAATATTTCAGCTCAATAAAAAGGCATAAACCTAATCCGTTTCGCAGAATGGAATTGACTAGGAAAACCAGCTTACAAAGGAGATTTATGCCACGTCCAGTATACGACAAAACTATTTCTCAATGAGAACGACTTAAGTGATTGTGTTAGAGATCCAAACACTCATGTCGGTAATCTCTTTCGCCAGATGTAATGGAATGAAAGAAAAAGGTATTTCTGTTTGTTTCTCTGCTTCGTTACAAACTCAGTAACATTTTGTCGGAAGAAGTATGTATATACAGAACAGACCGCTTCTTTAAGGAATCTTTTCTCTAAGAACACTTTTTACCGTTTCTTAATTCTGCAAAACAAACTGGCTCTGTTTTACTTTCTTCTTGTAGCCTGACATCGTTTAACAATGACATTCGTGATCTGACAGATCACGAATGGAAAAATGTCTTTTCATTGATGACAGTCTTTTCAACCGTACCAGCTGTAAAAACAGAACTGGGATCAAAAGTTTTTGATCACACGGATATGCATTTTAAAAAGGGCTTCCTGGATGCTTACTGGCTGGAGTGATGGAATACATCAATTTCAGAATAGGCTGTCTGTTAGCATCCGCAAAGGATACTAATATCATATCTCGCAAAGGATTTTGATCACAGAACACTTGCAGGAAAGACGTAAGCTTGCTCAGACAAAAGCGCCAGAGGCAATGATGACATTACTGATACTGCCTCCGTGCAGGTATGAATGCAGACTGTTCCTGTTTAATTTTCTGTTTTCCAACCCGGCACAGATTACAAGCTTCATTCATTCCAAAAGATATGGATGTAATTACAGTGATCAAGAAAAGCAGTCGGATCAAATATTCGTACTGTGGGCGAGCAAATTGAATATCAAAGAGATCTATTCCCGGAATAAAAGCGTCGTGGTAGATCAAAGCATCTGCTTTCGTTGACGTTATGGTAGGAAAGGAAAAATCCATTCCCGGCGAAAATCGTATGCGTAAGAAACAAAAGCGAATCGTAAAGATCGGTTTGTTTTTATCTGTACAGATACGACTCTTTCTGAGGGAAGAGATCTATCCGCATTTATGGAAAAGCGCTGGCAGATCGAGTGTTTTCAAAACCTGCAAATTCTATGTTGAACCTGATTGGGGAATGCCATAGTCATTCTTATGATGCACTGATTGGCCCATGTAGCGATTGTGTTTACCTGATACACGCTACTTGCAACGGAACAACGCCAAAATGAAGATCAACGAACTCTTGGTGAATTGTTCTTTTCCCTTGTTGATGAAAATGGCAGATATTACTTAGCAGATCATTTGGCATCCTGATGGATGCCTTAATGGCAGTTTTAGAAATCTGTAAAGTTCAGCAACGAACAGCTGACTGCTTTTTACTGCTGATTTTGAAGCAAGATCTGCTGAACATTCTCAGGAAATGCGCTTTCTATCCTGAGTCTGTAGTGGCATAAAACCAATTATTTTGTTAGCTGAAATATTGAATTTTCAAAAGGAATCCTATTTAGGTATGGAAGTCTTAGCTATTATTTATTTTATCTGATAACTTTCTGCACGCCAATATTTTCACATTTCATTGCGATTTTATACGTTTTTAAGACGACTTTATCTTTTTCTACAATTTACAAACCTCATTAGGTTTTAACGAGTCTAAAGCCGCATAACTCTCAATGTAGCAAAAGCAGAACTGGAGCATTATTATTTTATATACTTTTCATTATAAAATACTTTTATCTACTTCAGCGCCAGTTTTCTACTGTCTCTTCACAATATTCGTATTGCTGACAGCCCTAATCAGCTTTGAATCAGCGTTCTTTTTATAACAATGCTCTACAGAAGGATTTGTCTCTGAAAAATATCTCCGAATAAATAAGCATCAAATCCAGCTTGTACTCAACTCTGCCTGTAGAATACAATATTAGAAGTTTCTGGTATAATCGTTTACTTATCGGCAACGCTGGACAGTTCACCTTGAACATTAATGCTTTTTAATAATTTTGACATTCCGTCTTTTTCTTTATCGCTAATCGTTGGTTTTCTTCATAGACTCGTATGGGTTTCTCTCAAATTTTGGTTATACGGATGGCCATTACACCTAGAATCTTCAGTATCAGAAATTATCCATTATCTGCATAATTTTTCTGATTTTGGTCTTTTCAGTCTGAGCATACTTATGTGTTACTTTCTGTTATATATCTGATCGAGTTATTCCATAATTCCGAAAAATAATCCTGCACATATTGACAAATACATACGGAATATTTAAAATCAACACCTTGTATATTTGATTATGTACATGAGTTCGGACTGTAGATAATTTAATATCCAGTCTAGAATCAGTTTTGTTATATTCCATCTGATGAAATCCAGTAAGATAATAAAATTGATTTTGATTCATATTTATTTTCAGTCAAATCCTGAAACTATAGTGTTGGAGATACAGAACCACTTCTAATAAAGACAGTAATCCATGCCGTTGATTTTTGTTCTTGGATGATACTCAAATTATATAACTGAGAGTCTTCAAAGAAGAAAGGAATGAATGTAATTGTCGCTTAAATTCCACCAAGAATGATTACAATTGCTTTATGCATTGATTAACTGCTTCTGTTTACTTTTATTCAAATCATTTGATACAAAAACCTTTTGGTGCTATCAGTGTCCATTAAACCACATACCAAATTTCATGCATGCTTCTCTTTCAGCCAGATTCACAATCTTGTCCTGTGAATCTGGGTATAAATAGTATTGGTTATTCTACATAAAATCATCTTTCAGTAAGCTCCATCAGCTCACCATCCGTCAAATTTCTAATCTGGCTTATTCTGATATTTTGATTCAAACGCGCTAAAATATATTTCTGACAACTCTTCCATTGCCAAAATTATAGCCATTTGTTCTTTTCATAGCAAAGCTGTTCTTCAACCTTTGATTTCATTTTCAGTCAAGGAATATCCATTCTCACGCATCTGTAATTCAAAAATTTTTTAATAACTGGTTTATTGAGTAGTCTTCAAAACCCTAGTATGGTCAAAATCTTGATTTTAATCCTGGATTTGATTGAATAAAAATCATTCATTTCACAAGGGTATCCAGCAACAATGACCACTAATTTGTCACGTTCATTTTCCATGTGCCGCAAAAATGGCATCAATTGCTTCCCTCGTCCAAAAATCATTTGTGGGTTGAATTTGATAATGTGTGTTTCCATCAATAAATAAAACACCACCCCATCGGAATCAAGAACTGCTTGTTTTCTGTTTTGCCAATATATTGACCGATCGAAATCTTCCTGTCCAACCTCAATAAGTGCCCAGAAGGAAGCACACCAATTGACTTGCTACAATTCCCCCATCATCCGTGCAACTGTTGCCTTTCCGGTTCCTGATTTGTAAACACCATATGCAGACTTGTTTTGCTAAACAGGAATCTCTTCTTCTTTTTCTGTCTGCGTTTACTTGGTTGATCATTTTTGCACTTCTGTACCTGATCCATGTCAATAAATTGATCCCAATTCCTTCCAGTAACTGTTCTGTGCTTTTGTCTGTCTCTAGTTGGCTACTTTTATGCTGGCAGGCAGTAAAAAATCTGAAGGAGAGAGTTGTCATTTCTTCAAAAGAAGCTTGTATGGTCGGCGCATATACGCCCTGCAAGCTTTTCGTATTGTCGCCTGTACAGATTATGAACATATCTCCGTTTCCAAAATCACGTCTCCGTCTCTTTTTGCCTTTTTCAATAATATTTGTCGCATGGACAACAGCATCTTTGGTCCAGTCTGTGTCCGGATCTGCCATACTGACGAGGATTTGCATTAACTCATCCACAGAATAACTCCCTGAAATGAATATATTGTGCAAATCGAGAGTTAAACCATGATTGAATAAAAATAGTCGATTTCCATCTTCTGGATACCCTGCAACAATAACGACAAAACACCATCTCTATTTTCCATAACGTAGCAGAGTATCTACTGCTCCGTCCATAATCATTGGATGAAGTACTTGTCAGGGTGTATGCCTGTCAATAAATAAAACCCCGCCCTTGGCTGAATCCCAAAATATCCTTAGTTTCTTGATGTATGCCCAAACATATTGTCCAACCAAATTTTCCTCGTCCAGCTTCGACTAACTGCCTTGCAGACAAAATTCTATTGAATGATAAATTTACTGATTAATCTGGCAAACAACAGTTTTTCCAGTTCCTGATTTCCTGTAAATACCCAATGAGATTCTTTGATCTATAACAGGAATTTTCCTCACTCACTACAATTTGTTGTAGCTTTTGAAGTGCGACCAACTCATGAACTTTTGATACATTAGTCAGACCAATATAGAGAAATCAGCTCTATTTAGTAGCTTTGTCCAGTGTTGCATCTTCATTCATCTCATTTTTATCACATCGATATTTGCAGAAACACAAAATCTTCCGGCATAAACAGCTTGTGTCCTCTGCCGTTATCTGTGTCTAATTTGGATATACGAACAGATAAGTCGTTATTGCAGTTTCATATCGTTTCGTACATATCTGCTATTACTCAAAATCGGACCTCCGAATTTTGCCCCAATCGCATGAGCTTCTTTTGCTTTTTCAGAAAGACTATTTGTTGCGTATTGGTCTTTGTCAATATGCAAAATATCCATAAGTTCATCCAGCTGAATAATTTTCAAAATTCACATATTTTTAAATCTGGATTAAACCTTCATTTGAGCTTTATGAACTTTTCATTTTTCTGGATATCCACAAATAATAACAACCAGATCATCCTGGTTATTTTCCATATGACGCGACAGTGTTAGTTAGCTTCTGCCAAAAATCCTGCCTCCACCTTTGCTTAATGTATAAGCTTTCCGTCAATAAATAAACGCCTCCTGTGCTCTATAACACTCATCGTTTTGCAGTCTGCCCCACATATGAGCAAGCCTAAATCTTCTCTCCCCAATTTATCGTCTGTCCTGGGAAAGAGCCCCAATAGCTTTTGTATATTTTGCCTACCAGTGGGCGCAACGGTTGTTTTGACTGGCAATTTTGGATTTGCAGTAAAACTATATGTATCTTAGGTCTGTGAAGGCCCTGCCACTTCTCCTGATCATTATTCTGCCGGTACCGCAATCAGGCTTTTGATTTCTCACTTCAGCCAGTCCTACCAGTGAATCCAGTTCTTCCATAAGCTGGATCTATCGTCTTCTTCAGCAAAGAGGTGGCCTAGTTGAAATTCTCTACACCCCAGTCAGCAGACCTTCCTTGTTTTTGGGGACTAAATCCAGATTCCTTTTCTTATATCCTTTTCGTGTCATATATGATATCAATCACCTCATCTTTCATAACACCATCCCAATTGGGGTTAGCTTTGGTATTCGGCATCAATAAAGGTACATAAACGTTCGTACATTTCCTAGACATAAATCTCAAAGCCCTGTCTTTTGACGATGTGTATTTACTTTTCGAAGATAAAAGAATATGATCTGCTAATTTTTAACTATCAGAATACATAAATTTTATCTTATTTCCATTCGCTGTCCCGAAGCAACGTCAAAATATCTGAGCACATTACATATTTCATCGCTACTAGGACTGTGCTACCTTGAAAACAGTTAATTGATTCAAAGCAGAACCGTTTTCACCACAGGAACGACGTAAAACTTACTTTCAAGACCAAATTGTTCTGATTTTATTTTCCAATGCCGACTGTTATATAAATGTTTCAGGAAAAGTATTTAAACAAATATTTCCCCTGCTATTCTTTTCCCAGATATCTAATATATCATCTTTTAAATCGAACTTTTTATATCTGTGGTCAAAATATTATAGAATACAACAGCCATATGGCTTATTTTTCGAAGCATCAGCGATGATGGTAAAATTCGCTTATCGTTTGTCCACGGTAGGAATATCTGACAGCTGAAGCAAAGGTACGCTCTGGTTGGTTCAGCAAGAATCTCATTTTCCGCTCATCTTCAGGAACCTACTATAAATCACCCGGAAAGTATTCATCATTGTCGTTATCTCCGAATAGTCTATCCCAAGGCATCGCTTACCTGAGAACCTGTCGTATGGCTATTTACCTCCTGGCTTTCTATTTCAGTATAATTTCAGTAGTTTCCGTGCTTTCAAATCCATCCGAGAACATTTGGGGCAACGGAATATTAAGATTTGCTGAGATCTGCAATCTATTCTCAAACATATGTCTTTTGTGCCTGTTTCACCAGAGAAAAATAATATGCTCGTATCCCCTGCTTTTTGAATAATTTCACGAGATAATGCTCTATGTCTCTTGGCATCAGATCTGGACACCAGATAGTATCTTTAAACTTCCATACAAAAACAAAAAGTTTTCGCTCTTGGACATATATTTGTATCTAAAAAGTTTTCATCATATTATCCTGCTTAACTTATGTTATAGAATACTTTTTGTCTGTATTTCTTTACAGATTCTTTATTGTTCATTTCAGCTGATCAGATGCCTGGTTAACCTTTCTCATGTGCCCAAGTTGTCCGCCTATTCCTGCTTTATTCAGTGTGGCATTTAGATGTTCTCTAGCTCTTCATTTTCTTGTCAACTGGTCTTCCAGATCCATAAAAAGTCAGGATTTCATTGCCATTTTGAGGATATCAGTAGTTTCTGGAGATCATTATCCAATGTTACCGAAATGGTATTGCTCTGTCATTTTCTGGACAAAATGAACAACCAGCTTTGGCTTGCATCTCCTCCAACTGGCACTGCCTCCAGTCCATTTTATAATCCTGTTCGGTCATAAAATCTGTCAAACTACCTCTAATAGGGCAGGAGCCTCGTCAGTAAACCTTTCATGAAATTCTGTGGAATAATCGATAATGTGTCTTGTTTTCTGGCTATTTCTTCATCAAACTGTCTGAAATCTGGGATATCCTATATAACGAAGTGTTGTTAGTTGTGCAGCTCTGACAGTCTCTGTAAGGCTGTCAAGCATTTTATATTTGCCCCACTAAATTATTAAGGTCAACTCCCTATTTTCTTTTTGTTTTTCTGTTTCATCGACAAATTTAAGTACTGCTATTGACATTTCTCAAATAGTCCTTTCTATTTTTGTAACAAGCTCCATTATAAGCATATCTGATTCTTAACTCATCCTGCATATGTTCAGACGCTGTAATTGCAGCATTCTCACGACCGTCCTTGCATTGGAAAAATGCTCTTTGATACATTGCCTGATCCATCATGCTTCTGGAACGTCGTAGCAGGTAGATTGTTCTCAGCATGATTTACAAAGTTCGTATCTCTTTAGAGGATTTAGCCATTGACTCACTAACTCTTGTATGACGCTCAGCATCCCGCAAAGATTTATGGTATGTTCTTTTGCATTTCCACACTTGCTACTGTTTTATCAGCCCACTGAATTAATTCAGCTCTTTTCTGCATTACTCCTTTTTCTATTGTCTCAATGCATTTTGGATAGACTTTTTCGTCCTTGAAATAAGATTATCCTGATAATTGAGCTGCTGCTCAAATTTGGCAGATACTCCGTTCCTGCTGAGTATTTATTTTTATCAAGTTCATCTGCAAGGTTTTCATCGCAAATCTTTTTAATTCGAGACCTATTTGTTTGAACTGTTCAGACATTTCATCAACAATCTATAAATGCTGATCGTTTCATCCCTGACAACAGATCTCATCTGAGAATATATGAACTGTTGAACACTGCACTGCCCAACAACCAGTTCTTCTTTTTCCTGTTTCTTTTCTGGTCACACCGCCTGTTTTCCAAGAAAGCTTTCCTATTTTTGAGAGCCCGTAGAAATAATCCTCAAATGTAGCCTAGCACTCAGTACTACTACAGGTGGAACAGCCAGTGCCACTACACCACCAACAAGAACACCGCCAGCTTCTCCGTCATACAACAACTCCTCCATCTCTAATGATATCTATATATATTTTATTTGCTGTTCAGGATTAGGGTCTCCTTTTTCTTCGGAATCACGAACCTCTTTTTGATTTGTACTAAGTGCAATTCTGAGACAGGTATATGTTGCACTAAGCTTTTGTATTCTGCGTACGTTTGTTTCTGCAATTTCATTTCCTAATTCAACATCCTCAAAGTTTTGGCTAATAATGATATCTGGTAATACACTCATTTTCGAAACTGCAGACCCTGATCTCTGCTCTCACAGGCACGAATGTATTAATATACAAAATCGGATCCTGAACTGCTCTTAACTCAAAACTCATGTAACTCCAAAGGATTTTGCCGATCTGTTTTCCATCTGCGTAACCAACTACTGTGTCTAAAGGCTATCTGGTACTGAACCGCCTCTCTAGCAATATAGCTAGCACCTGAATCTCAAACAACGGCTGACTTCTCCTTGCTAACCACCATCGTCTCACTGCGGACAATATGCGCTCACTTACTATACAATTTGTGAATTCCTAAGTTATCATCATCCCACCGTCTGGCTTCTGACACTTTTGCATACTCATTCCGTGCTTCATTGTTTGATGATTTTGATGATCAGCGCCAATAGATCTCAATCTGTCTGATCAGTTCAGCCAACCAAAGAACAATCTTTAGGCTTAAATGGAGATATGTACCACTGCGTCCAATAGTTTATTTTCAGAGGGAAAGCTTATCTCAGAGCCCATTGTTTTTGATTGAACTTTTGTCTGTATATTGATTTTATTTTACCAGAGCTTTTTATTATTCTTTGAAGAATCATGAAACGTCGTAATCCATTCATCAAGAGCCTGTTCGACTTTGGTTTTGAGCAGATCAAACCCATTATTACACTGCTGGCATCAGATGTCACGCCTGATACATTTTCTTGTCCTATTTCTTCAGAAATTTGTTCCACATGTGAATCAATATATTGAATTCTCCCTGAAAGATCATGCGAGTAATTTCTACGCTTTTGTATCTTTAATTCTTTCCATAAATCAACGGGATACATATGATGACTATTGTTCACTATTTCTGAATGTGTTTTTACTTTTCTGGAAAGCTGTCCGTAGTCTTTCATTATAACTTTTTAATTCTCTTCGAGCTTTTCATTTTGTAATTTTACAATATGTTCAGCTTCTTTTTCCAATTTTGTAATGCTGTTGCATATCCTTGCATGTTGTCTCTGAAAAGAGCGAATTCTTGCTGCTATAATTCCTCTGTTTCGTATGCCGGATCAAAGCACTTGATATTCGGCTTTTCATCCGTGCAAAATCTTTCATTCATTTGTTGGCTATATTATTCTGAAAAGTCTCATTTTGAAATGTAAATTTTCAATTTGAGACTGGAGTTCACTGATTCTCCTCTGAGCTGACTTTCTGTTGCCATTTGCATTTCCTCCTGCTTCATCACTGGTCAGAATCGTTCCGTCGCCATTAAAAATAGCATCTTCAACTACCTGATTAAATTTAGTGCGGCATTTTAGGATAAATACAATTTTTCTTTTCATTTCTTCGATTTTTATCCATTTCTTTTGTAAAGTTTTGCAAAATACTCCATGTTTTAATCTCTCTTCAGATTCAAGTAGTCAGTTGTTTGGCATCTAAATTAACTCTGTGCTTAATTTCATCTCACCTGTTTTTGTGATTCATCACAACTAAATCAATAAGTTCTTCTGTTCCTCCAGTGTTTTTAAGCTGATGCTGTAGTTCTACTAATTCGATCTATCAACAATGTTTCTTGGTACCATTGATATTTAAATTGCAGTGTTCATCATATCTAATACATTCTTCTCTCGACCTCAGGCGCGTTTGTTCATTCAGAAGAGAGTTATGATTTTAATTTTCCTGGATATCAGATGATAAATATTCCATATTCTGGGAAGCATGGAAATTGCTTCATCAATCTTGGCATCCACTATTTCTGCAAAATGTTTTACAACATCTTCTTCTCTTCCAGCTTTTCTTTTAGTCTTTGTGTTTCTCTCCGGCATTATTACTATTATGTCCTTCTGGAACTCTTTCTACACTGGAAGAAACGTCTTCTAGGGAGTTTGTTGCGTTTGCGCAGTTTGAATCTTCAACTTTCCTACTTTCATGAGGGTAGACATCAATTCTGGATGTTTTGTCAAAGGTTTGAAACAATTGGCTGACTTTCAGAAAAATAAACTGCTTTTAATTTTTTACAATACCCTCGAAAAAGAAACAACTATATAATCGTCTGTTTCTTCCGAATCATTTTTCACGCAACAGTCGTCTGTTTTTACATTCAATAATCCAACGTCCCACTAGACAGGCCTCGTGCATCGCATACCGAAACTTCAAATTGATTACAGGTGCAAGGTTATTTACACTTTGAATAGCTACCATTTGCTTCGTATCAACTTCAAATTCTATAATTGTATTAGGCGTATATGACAATATGTTATCCATGAGACCTATCCTTTCCACAACAAGTTTTCTAATTATTTCCTTTAATTCTCCAAGCAGTGTTTCAAAAGTCGCCTTTTCATACAACTGAGGTCACACTTATGTGGGCTGAATTAATTAAACTCATGCGAATAATTCCCAGCACTCTAATAGTTTTTCATCCATATCTTCTTTCTCATCCATTAAAATACAGTCCCGCTTTTCATCAACCCCAAAGACGTTCTAATTCATAACTAGTACATTGTGCGGACCATAAAACAAAGCCACTGAAAGAGCAAGACAGATCTTCCTTCATTTTGTCATTTGAAGACCAATTAATATCTTTTCATGTGTCCTGTCCTATAATCTGGAGTGCCAGCTTTTTCCTTGTCATGACCAAAAATTTACAATCCTCACTATATAACAGTTTGGGATATTTCTCAACTAATTGTACAAACTCTTTTTCAGTTAAATGTATTATCACTGAAAATAAAAATGATGGCTGGGATCTTGCATGGTCCATCATAAGCAATTATCGGAAAAGAGTTTCTATAATATCAGCAGACAGGTCCTGTATATATAATCTTTTCATTTGCATTCCATGCACTAACATTAAGTTCAGGGTTCAATTCCTTCTGCCAGTCTATCTCTTCATTACCACTGTCATATACAATACCTTCAACGATTAAACCACACTGAAACAGTACCTGGTATATTGTCTATAACTAGTTTTTCTTCCGTACTATTTATCATACACAAAACAGAGATGCAATAATCATCTTTTATTATATCTTATACGGTAAAACAAATAATCATATACATTACTACTGTTACATCGCTTAAACTGCAGATTTGGATAATCTTACCTGTCAAAATTTTTAGATGCGTCATGAAAATTTCATCTTGGTCTCCCTATCTGAAAAATACATTTTCTCAAATTTATTCTGAAAACCTAATAATTTTTATATTGTTCCATATTTCAGCCTGGTCTTACTTGGAACACCAACCATCAACGTTTTTATTGATTCAATTCGAATTTTCAACTTTACGCCCTGCGACTCAAAAATAATATTCTTTTATGGATTTTTAAATACCCGTCCGTCAATGGAATGCATCTCGATCTCGATGATCCTCATACGGCTTATCATCATTTAGTTTCTTGATAAATGGTCCATCTATCAAGAGATCTATTTCATTTAAAAATAACTTTTACTCCATTATCATCAGAGGTTTTAAAAGCTGTCTCATATAAAAAGCCGGTGCAAACAATTACGCCCACATCTTTTATGTTCTCGGATTTTCTTTATCATTAGTGCAAGTGCTTTCCGCCTGTAACATAGGTTCTCCACCGCTTATTGTTATCCCATCCGATGGTGTATTAACAAACCAGTTTGCTAATTCATCTATTGTATCTTCTCTATACGTTCCGTTTTTAAAATTGTAGTGCAATACATCCGTCGCAGTCAAAACAACATCCGTATACCGCATAGGACAGCTCTGTTTCCGGGTCCCAAAAAGCTGAGTGTTTTCTATCACTATACTTTATCTTTCATCTATTTTTACATATCAAAATGCATTACATTATCAGAGATCTGGACAGTCCTGGCTCTGTTATACAGTGCAACATCAAACTCCTGTATCTGGATTATAACTGACTTGGAAAGAAAGAGGTTCCTCCGAGTGGGGGCAGAGGAATATTTACTAATATTTATATTCATCACTAATTGTCTTTCTTCTATAGGATCACCTGTCAACACATAAAACACATATCTTCTGTCCGCAGAACGATCCACTCTAATTTTGTAGAGTCACATAAGGCTTCCACTTCTATAAGTCTATATTTTTGTTTCCGGTGCTATTTTGTACACATAAATATTTTTCAAAAAGCTCATTAGGAGCATCAGTCTCCGCTTTTTGACACGAATTGTATGTACGCACTCCGGGTCCGAAACGGAACAGTTTCAGTTTTTAACACAGAACATATCATGCCCATTTTCATCGGTAATACTCGCACCTTCCTCGCATGACAAGGAAGAACCTTCTACAGCAAATCTGTCGGACTTAACTAATCTGGTCATTGTCTTCATAATTAAATACCAGTGACCGATGTATACTGTTTTACAGCTTTTTAGAACATATTTAACTCCTTCAGAACGTTTTAAAGGATCCTAGGATGTAAACTTTTCCATAGCAAGACTGAGTAAACTCGGAAACATCTTCAGCTAATTGATCAATCCTCTGCTAGTAATTAATCTCGTCGCTAATATTCCCCATTTCCTTCATCGCAACAACATTAATAGATTTGTCATTATAAAACGAACGCCCATTAATCAAAAATAGCATACATTACACCTAGCGTAAACCAGGCAGACATCTTATCAGCCTTCTTTTGCCCATAATGACTTCCGGTGCTATATAATCAAAATTGAGTTGGGATCATTCAGGAGTAACGATGGTTCCGTTTTTCATTTATAACAATATTCTCCGGTGAGGCTCTGGATAACCTCGCCATTTTCAACTGAATTACATAAACAATACAGGGAGTCTCACAATGTCTTCCGGGTTTATTCGTCCCATATTGTTACTCAATAGAATCCTCATTCTTATACTTTTCATATAATGTAATCATCTCCTGTATCCGTTTTATCTTATAGATCTAAATATCATTGCAATTCCATAAAGCATCAATCCGATTACTAAAAATATCCAATAAGGGTTGATAATGTTCCACTGACAGCGACTCATTACAATCTCCCCAAATTTTTGCAACTGAAACAATACATAAAGAGTAAGAACAGCACTGCCCAGACTGCTACAATAAAAATATTCTTCCTAATAAAGTATTTCTCATCAAGTCTTCTCCCTACCATCTTCACGTGGACGCCTGAAATTCCTTGTAATCCGCCAAATAAAAAGCAACTATCAGTCCAACCACCACAAGCAATATCACTATGTTACATAACAATGGTAATAACATATTAAAAATTGCAGTTGTTACTTCTTCAAAATTAACAGCTACACCTATTATCATTAAAATGGTAATTGATACAAATACAATATCTACCCGGGCCAATCTCTCAGTGTGAGAAAAATTAAAGTTTTTCTTCGTCTGTGTATTTTGGGAATGTGTTCTTCTATAGGAATATCTTTTTCATTTCCAAACACACCAATTGATGTTGTTTTTTCTTTTTAATGACGAAGTGGACTTTTTCTTTCACAGGTTTATAATTTATCGGTTCATGTGGAATATTCTCTTTCTCCTTTTTCTTTATTGTAGGCTCAATATTTACTGTATTCTCATCCGTACAAAACCCCTTCTGGTCGATTGTCTCCTGATCACCATATTTTTCCCATAAATCCTCAAATCCCATATTCCCTACATATTTCTAATCTTTCGGTATAAACTAACGGTGTCACTTGGTTTCCTCTTGCAATAGCATACCAGTCATATCTTCAACTGTGACCCGTTTGCTTTTTCCATATGTATCATTCCCATGTGAGGTGCTCCTATTCCAAGAAGCTGGAAGAGTCCAGGACACCTCCCTACACCTTTGGTTGGTTCATAATGAATGTATGTCCATATTTTGCCAATATATTTTGCTGGTCTTCATAGTCTTCAATTCCGGAATTAAGTACAACCAGCGCTGGAAAATTATTAACAAAAACTGATTTTATCCTCTGCATGAGTCATTATGTCAGAACTCGCATACACCTAATTTTCCTCTTTTTTCTGAGTTGTTATCACTTTAATCATGGATCATTTACACAAATGTCAATATCATTTAGGATAAGCAAAAAAATCAAGCCTTTAGCATTACGAAGATATGTTAATTCTTTTGCCAATACTCTCATTAAAAAGCTCTTGATTTTCGGAGTCGGTCCAGATCAAATAAGTAGTATTTGAGTTGTCACTTGAAAGAGAGAACTCGTTAGTCTGCTTACCGTGAATACTCAGGAATGCCCTCCCGAAATCTGTTAATATACGTCTGAAAGCACTCCAGCAATCTCATTTTTATGTGATTTAATAATACATCATCAATGTTATATGATCTGCCTAGTTCCGAAATGCTTGTACTCATTCTGTCTGGTCATTGAACATCGAATGGAAATCTATTGCATATCTAATATTTTTCAAAAATGCCTCTGTATAGTCCCCTAACGCAGTAATATCATTGCTGCCCCTTTTTGAGCCTCCTTTTCAAACAAGAACCTGATCGCGTCATCTGGGCATTCCGTAAAAACAAATCATAATTCTTATAATAAGGAGAAGAAACAATCAGTTTTCCCCAAAGAATTGGTGTTGCTAATGAAACAAGATCACATTCCCGACTTCCATTTAGAATGATAATAGGTCCATACACTTGTTCTCTGTAACTCTTTATTGCTTCTGATAAAACCTCGTTTCATATATATATTACCACCTGTTATAAGTATATTTTGGTGGATTACCTCGGACCAATAACTGCTTAAACATAATGCAGAAGAATATTCGTTCACATTTCTGTTCCTTTTATTTCGAATATCACATTCTCTTTTTATACTGCCTAAAAAAGCCAACTTATTTCCCCCAGTTTCCATAACTATTGTTTATAAGCCCTATAAGATAGTATGCGACTGCTCAAATTCTGAAAAATTGAAAAGAAAAACAGGCTATATCCAACCAGATTTATGTAGGCTTGGCCAACTTGTAATCCGAGAATATCCCAATCCTCCACTACATGACCCGCTCTTTGAACAGATACTGGAAGTGAACAGGACTGATACGCCAAGTTTTCGTATTTTTCACCAAAACGTTCCATAACGAATTTTCGTGAGTCCAAATCAAAAGTCTGAAAGCAAAAAACTATTCATAAAATCCTGATGCAGTACTTTTTCCTCTATCAGCCCCGTATATGTCGATATAATTGATTAATACTTTGCAGGCCTGCACATACCTTTACCTCGAGGTCGCGACCAAAGTTGAGCGCATCATCACGTGCATCAAATTAGGTACCAATCTAAACTCATCAATATAGATATGTATTCCCCTATTACTTACCTCGTCCTCCTAAAGTTTCTTTCAATGCAAGATCAAAAAGGATTCGGTACATTGGTCCCAGAGTTTCTCCTACACTGAGGTCATATTCTACAAAAACCATTCTGCGATCTTTTTCTCCTACAATGTTTTTCATTGAAAAATTGCGATGCCCATCTTCGTTCGGCAAAAGCACGCCACAAACAAGTCGTTACCATTGAATTAATATAACCGAAAATTCCAAGTGCCTGAGCTGTCATTTTCACCAGGTTTACCAAATATAATTGGGCACTAATAAAATCCTTATTATGTGGATCATTAGTCATATCATAATACTTCTGTAAATCTGCAGTTTTAAAAATCCACAAATTTATCTGTGCCAGCAGGTTTTCATGTATGTTCTTGTTGCTTTCCTCTCATTAGATGAATCAATACCTTTGCAAACCAAATCAGTCAGCGCCTGAGAAAAATGGTTGTGTTGAAGATTCCTTCCAACAAACAATTGTTTGGCAATTTCTTTTGCGATTAGCTCGCTTTCTTTTCCAAAACATCCATTTTTCCTCACGCATTTCATCAAAGATATTCCAGTCATGCGATATATTCTTATATCGTACATCATTTCCAATCAACCAATGAGAAGGATTTCCTTGATTATAAAACCTATTCTTAAAATCACCTTTTGTGTCAAAAATCAACATAACGTCATTGTCTGTCATTCTTTTTTGTAAGGATTCAATCAAAAAGTTAAATACATTAGTCTTACCACAACCAATGCCACCAAGAAGTAGCAAGTGCTTTGACAATAACTTATCATCCATACCAAAAGAATCACCATTTTTTGTACGAAATGCGACCTGATAAGCACCAGACATAGTATCTGCTGGAACCTTTGTTTTCCTTAGATCTGTGCCATATAATACAGTTCTTTCAATGCCGGGCTTATCTCTTTCCACTATATTGGGTTTATTGCGTGTGTTCACAGGTGCACGAACGGAAAAATCATAGTCCATCATTCAGCCTCCTTGACTATTCGATGCCTCCATCATCATCAACACCACCATCGTCATCAGCACCGCCATCCTCTTCTATTCCACCATTATCCAAATCATTTACATCGGACACAGCATCATCTGTCACGGTTTCTCCTGCATTTTCTTCGGATATTTCGGCATTTGTGATATCATTGTTAGACATAATCACCATTTTCATGCGCTGTATTTATTTCATCCATCGTATCAAGGTAATTTTCAGCCATTTGGCTTGTCTGACAATAGCTTCTTCCCTTACTCATAGAGGAGTCATTTAGCGCATCATAAAATGCATTTACAGTTGCTCTCATACTATTATCATAATCTTCTACAGTAACCGGGGTATATGATTTATCCATGATATCTCCTTTATTCTCAATTGATGCTTTCATTTGCGCCTGATAGCTCGCTACCATCTCTTTCTGAACTGCAGTTTCCATTTTCAAATCAACCGGCACATTAGTCCCATAATACTGATTTTACAAGGACCTGGTTGATATCTTTATCAAAATTATTATTCCCAAATAGTTCTTGCCCTTCTTGAAAAGTTGCCTGATATCCGTTAATAATAATGCCTAGTTGGTATATCAAAAATGATTTTTCAGTATCATATTTTTCCTGTAAACTGTTCATTATCTGTATTGTCTGACGCTCTGAATATAGATGCGCATCTCTTTCGGTAGACTGAAAATAATACATATAGTATCCTGTTTTCTCTGTCATTCCATTTAAGTAATGTGATCCTGACTGCATTTTGCCATCTTCACCAAGGACCTCAGAAACTGTAAAATTATTAGATTTATACTCAGACAACAAATCAGCATTTGAACATTGAATAGTTCCGTCGATACATTGATTTTGCCACGCATGGATATCTTCATGAAGAACTGTTTCTAAAGCTCTCATATTAGAATCAAAAACAGGTTCTTCAATAAGATGTCCATTATAATTATGGGTGTAAACATCATTTACAAACACAGACCTATTCATTTCAATAGTATTCCCGCTTTGAACACCTAAAGTACTGTGTCTAAATTAGAAAACGCACTTCACAGGCTCCAAGTTCACCCTTTGCTGATGCAGAACGGTTTACTCGTTTCCTGTAGCAGTTGCTGTCTATTATCCTCTCCTAGAGAATTCCAAGAACTTTCTCTATAAGGAATACAATTCATCGTTGGACAATTTTCCATATATCGTCGGATGAAACCCATATCCTTTATCAGATTCCATTATTGTTTTCCTCTCCAAATCAAATGAATGCCATCTGCTTCATTACAAAGATAAGTATTCATAGCTTCAAGTGCCCCTAAAAATCGGAGTCACCCCTGATTGACATTATTGCATTTTACAATATTTTTCCAATCCAAATATCTGAAATCTTTTTTCCCATTAATCCATTCTTTCAGATTGGGTATCAGCCTTTCATCCAAATTATCAATTAGTTTCTGCACATAATCCTCTAATTGTTTATCATTCAGTCCCAGGTTTTTTATTCTTTAGGCTGTAATTAAGCATTGTTTATCTATACCCACAGTAACCTCCTCCGTTGATTATCCTTCAGTTATTCATGAGTAACCATATTATTATGAAGTTTTTGATTCGTGTTCATCCTCAGGAACATATTCAATAATATCTCCGAAATCACATCTAATACATTGCATATACTGCCCTAGTACAGACAATGTAACTTCCTGCTCTTTTTTCATCCTCGTCATTGTGTTTGGGGCAATTCCAGCCTCTTTTACGAAGCGTTGTTGCTGTCATCTTTTCTGTCTATTAGAAGTTTCCATAATCTGTCATATGACACTTTCATTACCAATCCTTTCTTTTTATTCATTCTTACTAATGCAAAATAATACAACCCTGTATATACTTTTAAATTATATCTTACGAGTACCTTTTAGGTCAATATTGTCTCGCAACAAATTGCGAAACAATATCATTCTAACATATTATTTTTGATCTTATCTTGACAATATATGATGTAACAACAAATATAGTGCAAGATGTTCTGATGGTTCAATCAGCTGTTTAGAACATCTTGTGCTTCCATGTAACTAGTAAGTACCCTGCTCAGTATTATAGTGTGAAAGAAAGTAGAGGTAAGCTGTAAATCAAGCGCACTTAAATAAGCTGTCTTAAGTAGGCAACTTATTTGAGGATATAGATTTAGTAGATTGATCAAGAAGCTAAAGGTTCATCAGGAGGAAGCAGTCCTTCCTTTTGTAAAAGTTTTTTGGCTTGCTTGATAGCCTTAGCCTTCTGTTTTTCAGCTAAAGGTGCAGGCATATCGATTTTGTAAAGATCGCTTGGATTCCATACCTCTCCGGTAGACAGCATCCGGTAGATGGCTATAAGAATCATACGGGCAATGGCAATAACAGCTCTTTTCTTGCCACGGCGTTTAACAAGGGATTCATATTTCGTTTTGTAGTAAGGAGACTTGTCAGATTTCACGGTCGATGAGCACACTGTACTAATGCAGGTTTGAGGTAGACACCGGCACGTGTAATACGGACAGATTTCTTCTTACCGGCAGATTCATTGTTGCTGGGGGTAAGACCTGCCCAACAACATAAGCGTTTAGAATTACAAAACTGAGACATATCAATACCAATTTCGGAGATGATAGTAATTGCACTATCACGTTTGACACCCGGAATGGTAGTTAGTAACCGGATAGCTTTATCATAATCAGGATCGGAAGAAATCAAAGATTCAATCTGTTTATCTATATCATTGATTTCAGCTGTGATATAATCCATATGTGCGCGAATTAGGCGCATACGATATTTCTGGGCATCAGTCATCTGATATCCTTCGATAGATTCAATCACAGCGTCTTCTTTGGATTTGAGGCTCTTAAGAAGTTTTGAAGCGATTTCTTCATGGTTAATCGTAGTACCTGATTGTTCAAGCAGATAATCGATAATGGATGAGGATGACTTCCCAAAGATATCGGATACAACAGAATCTAATGCGATATTACAAACAGTAAGAGCATTCTGATATCTATTCTTTTTCACTTGAACGGCAAGAAACAAGCTTTGTAACGATATCTTGTGTATTCTCTAAGAATACGGATCAACCTACAAGGAATGTAGCCGCTTTCACAAGTCCCAGTCAGAATAAGTCTCCAATCCATTTAGAATCTTTTTGTATCGTCCTTGTTACCCTTAACAGCTTTAACCCATTTGGGATTAGCAATGGTAACGTTGATTTGATCTTTCGAGAAGATTAAAGACAGGAACCCAGTATTTTACCTGTGGATTCCATACAGACATCATGGCATTCATTTTCAAGAAGCCACGATTTAAAGTCTAAAATAGAATTGTTGAAGGTAGAGAATCGCTTCTTTTGATAAGAAGGTTCAATACCGGCGGTAGTTTTGATGATTGTGGCAACGAGAAAAGATTTGTGAACATCGACACCACAACAGGTTTGATAAGTAACTTTCATAGTGTAACTCCTTTTCGCAAAAGATAAGAAGCCATTGACTGAACTGCCACACAATAAAACAAAGAGCTTTAACAATTCTTAGTGTACGGATTCATGATACCACTTATTTGTGCTTGAAAAGACAGAACTTACACTGATTTTTATGCTGTCTAAAACAGAGAAAGTTTTTACAACTTTACCTCCCGTGCTTTGTAGTATAGCTTCTTGTTATATATTTTAAATCACAGAGTTGAGATGTAAAACACTTTCATTACTATTTGTGCCGCGGCTTGCCCGCGGAATGGAGATTTTTATGAATCTTATCCCTTTATTGCGAAGTATCTACATCGGACATCCAGACTTACTCGATGGATTGCTAGCTCATTTTTCGATACCCTGAATATTCAACAGATAGCAAACAGAGCCAATGTTTCATCTCATACCGTTTATCAAGTGCTTTCTACAATTCATCATTCTTCTTCTAATCTTTGGAGAAGCCATTTCCATAGATGAATTTAAGGGGAATGTAGGCACTGAGAAATATCAAACGATAGTGGTTGATCTTGTAAAACATAGAGTATTCGATGTACTCTATTCTAGAAAAGGAACTTGTCTGGTCGACTATTTTAAATCGCTTGATCAATCTAAACATATGAAAGTCCAATACTTTTCTTGTGACATGAATAAAACCTTCATCGACTTGGCTAGGATATATTTTCCCAATGCAAAGATCGTTATTGATCGGTATCATTTCGTCAGACAAGTCTATTGGGCTCTTGAAAATGTACGAAAGAGAATTCAAAAAAGAATGTTGCCTTCTCTTACCTTCTCTTAGGAAGTACTACAAACGAAGTAAGAGCTTAATTACAAAGAGAAAAGCAAAACTATCGAACGATAAACTCGAGCTAAGACTTGAATGAATGCTTGAATATTCAGAAGATTTAAGAAAAGCACATTTTATTAAAGAGTTATTTGTTGATATTCTTGATGAAAACGCCTATTCAAAGCAAAGAACTTTGTTTAGTGAATGGCTCCGTGAGGTAGAAAACTCAGGAATTGAAGAGTTTAAAGCAAAGAATAACCGCATTTAGAAATAACTACAAGTATATCTTAAACTTTCTTAAGTACAGGCACATTTCAAATGGCCTCTACAGAAGGATTTCATAATAAGATAAAGGTGCTGAAAAGAATATCTTATGGCGTACGAAACTTTAAATATTTTAGAAACAGAATTTTAATGGCTATGGCTTAAAAAGAACTGGGGACGAGGTTTTTTTGTGGTGCAAAAATATACCTAAACAAAACAGATATAGAGTATTCCATAGATCTGTTAGCAAAAACTATGCAATTCCTTCAAAAAGAGTGGGTCGAAAATCAACCCACCCCAACATTTGATTAAAGAACCGAAAAATGGCACATTTTCCGAGCTTTTTAGCATTTTTGAAATTTTTCGATTATCTCTTTGAGAACTGTGGAGCACGACGAGCTACTTTTGAGACCGTACTCACCTGACCTTGATCCAAAAAGTCCAGTATTCATGCGGGTTTTCGGGCTTCCCTCTCAGTAAAACCCATAGGTAAACCCACGAAATCGAGGAATTTTTGGTGCAGTTTAACGTGCATCTCGAATGCAAGATTCACAACGTCGCTTAATTCCTCAGGTTTATTATACTTGACTTTCGCATAGATGTCCATAGTCGTTTTGTTGTTCTCATGGCCTGCCAAATACTGCACCGTCTTTGGATCAACACCTTTGTAAATCAGATTGGTGATGTAGGTGTGTCTTAAGACGTGCGGAGTCACCTTGAAGTCCATCGTATACACCAGCTTGGGATTGTTCGGCTGATGCTCACCAAGCCTTGGCTTTATTCTATGCTTGATGGACTGCCTATTTACATAGGTGTAATAACAGCGTTCTGCGGTGGAACGGACTGTTATGTACTTCCAGACCCTCACAAACTGTGTTCCGTCAAAACAGTTCCCTTTGAATTGGAGATCATATATTCTGATTCTGATTTTTTTCCCTTGCTTCCTTGAGACAGGCTACCAGGCATTTGGGAATCGGAACATCTTGCTTCGCCGCTGGAGTCTTCAAAAGTGTGTTGACCACCGGCTCACCGCCTTCCATACGCCATGCACGCCTTACAGAAATGTACGGCGTTTTTCATCCAGTGAATACGCAGTCCCATTTCAATCCAAGAATCTCTCTCTACGCAATCCCGCGTACAAGCCGATCATTACGAAAACATACGGTGGTAGCTCACGAATACTATCCAGCAAAATGGCAGTCTGTTCATCCGTCAAAGCTTAGCGCCGTTTCGCAGGCTTTTCCTCCTCTTGCGCAAATCGTTTTGGATGGATTCTCTTTGATCACCCTGCTCTCTTCTGCCGAATTAAAAATGTTCTTAATCAGCATATTGAGCTGACCATACATTCCGGAAGAACCTTTTGATAGCGGAACCATCAGCGTACCGCAGGTCATCTGTGGTCACCTCATCCATATACATCTGTCCAATTGACCCACGATGTACCGATTCACCATCCGCTCGTATCCCTCCAACGTATTGGTTCTTACCGTTCCAGACCGCATCAGCGACCATTTTTCCGCAGTACTCTTCCACGGTCGGATTCTCTCTGTGGAAAAACCACTTCTGCAATTTTCTTCCGGGCATCTTCCACCCGGTCATACAATTCTTCGCGTGTCAGCCCATAGATTGCCACTCTCTTCCGTCTGCATCTGTAATTCGGGTACGATAATACTGTACCCCTTTCATCATCACTGTTCTGTATTCCGGAAGTTCAGCAGGACGCTTTTTTCCTTTAGCCATGTGTTCTCCTCCTCGTCTATCTTCATACATTGCGTGTTGTCACTTTTATTATCATGGCGTACACCACTTCCTTCAAGGATGTCGAATGTATGTAAAAAGGGCAGGGATTTTTGACCATCCCTGCCCCAAGTTTTTTCTGATTTACTCTTAATCCCACGATGCAAAGCATCTTCCAGCACTCCTGCGAGTCGCTCTGGGCGATTGTATTTCACCTTGGCGTAAATATCCATGGTGATCTTGCTGCTTTCATGACCGGCAAGATACTGAACTGTCTTCGGATCAACCGAAGCATGAATCAGATTCGTAATATAGGTGTGCCGCAGCTGATGCGGAGTCACCTCAAAGTCCAGACTGTAAACCACATTTCCATTGTGTGCCGCCTTTTGCCCCAGAACTGGCTTCACCGTATGCTTTTACCCTCTTGCCATCTTCATAGCGATAATAGCGGCTGTTCCTTGGTGGTACGGGTTACGATATACTGCCATAATCTCTTGAATTGCGTATAGGACAACGGGTCTCCATCCCGGTTTGCAACCACATAATCCGATGTCGATGTCTTCTTCGCCTCTTTTCAGACATTCCAGAAGATTGTCCGGCAGAGGGACATTCCGATGCTGTCGCCTTTTGTTTTCAGCTCTGTCAGAATCACCGGACGATTATGCCCGTATGCTGGCTCTCTGAACGGTAAGGTACGGAGCCTCGCAATCAAGATACACCGAATCCCATTGAAGTCCGAGGATTTTCTTCTCCGCAATCCTGCGTACAGCCCCCAGCATTACAAACACATACGGCGAAGCCGTAAATGGCATCCAGCGACTTATCCACCTGCTCATCCGTAAGCGGGAGGCGTTCCTTCTGGGGAATTCCTCCCACATTCTTCTTCAGATAGATGGTCGGATTCTCATCAATGATCTTGCTCTCCATTGTCGCCGTAAAAATACACTTATATATAACGTTCACCGATTTGTACACGGATGCCGACTTTTTGATGCCGCCAGCAGTGCCAGGCGAATGTCATCTGCTGTTACATCTCCCATATGCATATCGCCCAATGGCTTAATGATGTAGTTCTTCACTTTCGATGTATAGTCAATCAGCGTTGTCATCCTGATCTGTGCCGACTGCATCAGCAGCCATTTCTCGCAATACTCCTCCACTGTAGGTGTACTGCGGCGATACGTCTTGTTCTCAATCTGCTGGATCGCTTCCTGTTCCTTCTGGTACAGTTCCTCTCGTTCTTGCATATAAGAAACCCATGCCCCTGCTGATCTGTTACACGGGTTCGATAATACTGCGTTCCTTTCATACTCACCGTACCATAATCAGGAAGCATCATTCTTCTTGCCGCCATATCATTACCTCCAATTCTGTTGTTGCTTTCATTATTGCGGATTCATCGTCCATACTCAACGATGTCGATTTTCACCGCCGAAAGCTTCAAGGTTTGCGATATGTCACAGCACGTTCCATCGGTTTTGCACGGTGTGTACATTTTGCAATGTACTCCTGAATCTCACTTCCCGTGAAATAAACGCGCCTGTTTTTTCCACATACTGAACATAGGAGATCAAACCGTCTGTTCTTGCGAAAGATCCAGTGTTTTTACGCTGATTCCCCAGTATACTGGCCCTTCCTTCCTTGTAATCAGTTTATCCATCGCCTTCTTCGCCATCCTTTCGGCATTTGCCCTGTCTTTTTCTCTGCCTGTTCCGGAATGTAATAACCAAGCTGAATCCTTACAGCTTCATCAATCCCACGCATCTGCCCCTTACTTACCAAAAAGACTATTTAAGAGATGCATATGAATCCGTATCTCAATCCCACGCATCTGCCCCCTTACTTACCCGCCCAAGATAGCGAATCACGCATACCTTGTCACAGGTGTCGAGCTGTTCTGCCAATACCATAGACGGTTTTGCCAGTCCCTTTGCTTTACGGAGAAAGAAATGCGTTGGTCGCTCGCTTCTTCTCAATTTTTCGATGTCAGCGGAGCAATCGTGATCGTCGGCGCATAATACTGCCAACATCATTCTGAAGAACCACAACAGGACGAACACCGCCCTGCTTTTGATCCGACCGGAACACCGAGATTGGCAAGATATAAATCACCTCGCCGATAAACCCAGTTTTCTTTCATTTGCTGTTGTCTCCAATCTCCATACACTGATATGGATAAAAGCCTGCCGGTATCACGCTGAAACAGCACCGGCAGTGCTTTCTGAAAAATATGGTTTCTCTGTACTTTTTCTTATCACCCCAGAGATATAGGATTTCTCACAGGCAGCAGTGTGCTTCACTGCTCCATTGAATTTAACCATCCCGCCTTCCTTATGGCCGGACCGCGAATTACGGAAGTATCATTGTCCCTGTCTGGCTTTTAACACCGCCGCCGGTTGCAATCCGGCATTTGCTTCTGCGAAACCGCTATCGCCCCTGATGGGCTTCATGGCGTGCAGTCGAAGGCTCGACCAAACAGGAATGTACCTGAAGAATGAGTATTCAGTTTTCAAGGGACATCCGGACTTTCGTCCTTACAAAGTAAGTTTAACAAGAATCCTCCGGTTTCGCGTTGGCCTCGTAGGCGCACTTTGGTTGTCCTTGTAGGGACTACCTACGGTTCGTTTTGACTTTTCAGTGTTCTATACAGCCGGATTGGGGCAAATAAATACCCCGTTGGTTTCCCAACGAGGCATCAAAGATGATTCTATTCTGTTTTTCTGTAAACTGGTACCCGTTTATCTCCTGGTGACCATTTGAGTCACGGCTAATGTATCAAAAAAAGCAAAGCTCATCTCAGCAAATCAGACAAGCTGTATTCTTCTTTTGGGGATATTTGCTGTTCTATGATACCCTTTTTATGGCTTTCACCAAGAGCTGTGGGTTACTGAAATACTGCTTCACAAAATCATACGACTTCACATCATGCATCCGAAGATTTGTTTTACAAAATTCGCTTGGTTTTTTCCAGAACGCTTAAACTGATCATATGCTCCTTCCGCATGAATAATCAGCATGTGAACTACCCATAGTCTAAAAGCCCTATGGGCTTCCTGCTTCGCTGACCTCGCAACCTACTATCTCCACAGGCGTTAATTCGGGCAGTCCCTGCCCTATTGTTTTTTCTTATACTACTTGTCTTAATCCTTCTGCCAATATATTTTTTGCCGCATTGATATCTCTATCGTGTTTTGTATTGCAGAAAGGACACATCCAATCTCTTACTTTTTAGATCTTTTTACATTTGTATTTTTTTATATCCACAACTAAAACATAGCTGGCTACTTGCATAAAATGTATCTATCTTAATATAATTTCTACCATTCCATTTTGACTTATATTCCAGTTGTCTTGTCAGCTCATACCACGATACATCGCTTATAGTTTTTCAGCTAAATTATGATTTTTTTCACCATATTTTTTTATCTGTAAGTTTTTCCGAAACTATCACTTGGTTTTCGTTTATAATTTCGCTTGAAATCTTATGCAGATAATCTTTTCTTGTATTAGCTATTTTTCTCATGGCATAGTGCTATTTGTTTCCTTTTTTTCTGATAGTTCCTACTCCCCTTTGTTTTTATTTGCTAATTGTCTTTGTAATTTTTGTAAGCTTTTTTCTCATATTTTTTTAATTGTCTTCGGATTTTTCATATTTCTTCCCATCTGATGTGATACATAAATCTTTTTATTCCTAAATCCAATCCTATTTGTCCGTTTGTCTTTACAAGTGGACTATGTTCAGTTTCTACAAGAACAGACACATAGTACTTGCCACTTGGTACCTTAGATATAGTTGCTGTTTTTTTATCCGACCTGAAAAATTTTCTATGTAATTTTATTTTTACCCTTTTTTTAATTTTGGCGACTTTTATTCTTCCTCTATCAAAATCTACAGTTATATTCCCATTTGTAAAATTGGTTGTGTATGATTTACGATTACTGTGCTTACTCTTAAACTTTGGATAACCTCGTATGTTCTTTGAAAAAAACTTTTTGATAAGCACTATCCATATTATAAATTGCATTTGTTAAAGCAAATTTATCTACTTCTTTTAGCCATTCATAAGCTTTTTCAGCTCTCTATTGCAATACTATTACAATCTGTCTTACTGACAGACTTTTTTTCTTTTTTTCATAAGCATCTTTTCTGTACGCAAGGGTTTGATTATATACAAAACGACAACAGCCAAAATGTCTTTTGCTAACTGTATTTCTTGCTCTTTGTTTGGATAAATCCGATATCTATATGCCTTTAACATTAAAGCTTACCCGCCTTTTCTACCCTTGATTTTTCTATATATTGCTTTAACATTTCTTCAGAAACATTGCCTACGCTACAAGCAAAATATCCATCCGTCCAAAATGTATGTTCTTTCCAAAAATGATTCTTAAGATATTCTGTATGCTTTTTTTCCATATATGATATGTTGTATAACTCTTAATTAGATTAACCACTTTACTTATGGATATTGTAGGCTCAGTTTCTATCATATAGTGTATATGGTCTTTGTCTGTTTCATATATTTTATGATTATATTACTCTTTGTGCATATCTCATAAGAAAATTGTTTTATATAATCTTATATTTCTTTTGATACTAAAAAGCTTTTTCTATACTTACATACAAAAATAATATGATACTGTAATAAATATTTGTGTCTATTCTTTGATTTCCATACTCCCATAACGCTAGTTATTGTATCACAAATATCTATTTTTTGCTACCTTAACCCACCATCTAAAGCTAGTGGGATTGCGGTAGCATTATTTCAATTTCTGGAGCAGTAATGACATTTACCACGTCAATTTTCTGCTCATATGCTTTACTCAATCGAAATTCCTCTCTACGAGAATCCAAAATCCGTATCACAGAAATCTGCTCATCGAATCCTTTCCGTAAGTATCGCTCCTCGAATCGTTTAGCACTTCTGCAACGGATAACACGTTCTTCCAACATTTCTTCTCTGTTGAAAATCAGAAGATCATTATCAACCAGTATGTCGATAATAGCTTCTTCGGCAGAGCCTTCACATATACACGCCTTGTATTTTGCTAATTTCATTCTGCCGCCTCCTTAATTGATCGAAGCAGCCAGGCTTTTCTTCAAGCGCATATACGCTTCATATGCTGGCGTTGTTCCCTCAAGGAAACCGCTCTGGTAGGCATCACTCTTTTTAATATCATTACGTTTCAATATATAAATATATAGCTCAAATTTTCTGCTGTAATGCCATTATAGTTTCTTACAATACAAATTCCGTCATTTCGGTCATATTCATCCAGCAGTTCCGGATAATGCGTAGTGAAAAATAAGCGTTCCGCCATTTTTTTGTTCAGTCGGCTGTCCATAAAGAAGCGCACTAAGGTCGTTACAATTTCCTTGTTGAAATGATTCTCTATTTCATCTACCAGAAGATAACCACCTGAATGAAGAACTTCCTTTACCATCGAGAATGTAATAATGCCCTTAATCATACCAGAGGACAGATACTGCTCAAGGTCTGCCGCATTATTCAGGATAATCTCTTCTTCATCCTTAAACTTCAAGTGGATAAATGTTTTTCCCTCTGTCTGCTCAAAGCACAATTTCTCAATGGTCGGATCGAGAAATGCAATTACCTCCAATGGAATATCTTCAGTAAATGGAAGCACATTCACATTCGTATAGGAAAGCATACCTGAATTTCTGATTTTTGAAAAATTGGAAAACAGGCTCCTCTGGAAAACAATCGTTATTCAGAAGGGCCTGTTTGAGTTATCTGCTTTTGGGAAATTAGGGGGTCTATGGCGAGCGTTTTTGTGCTTTTGGAGGCATTTAACCGTAAAGTGGCTGCTGCACTTGGACTTTTTTCCTTGTGCAACAGCCCCTTCATACATTCATTATAGCTTTTATCATCCATTTTATTTGCCCCAAACAGCCGCTGCATTCGACCTTACAAGCAGTTCTTCCACAGGCAGACCAATCGGACAAATATCATGACAAGATAACGACTTCCCGCATCCCTCAAAATATTTCTTCTTATATTCAGCAGAAATCTCATTCAAATGAGTGCTTTCCTGTTCTTCATTCAGAATCCGAAATGCGTTGACTGCGACAACAGCGCCTGCAAAAGTCCCATTTGCAGAGAAGTTAGGACACACTTCAAGGCAGACACACATCAGACAGCGTGCCGACTGGTATCTCGGTTCATGTGTCCACGAACTCATATAAAGCTTCACTTTCAAGCCAAAGGTTCAGTTTTTTTCAAATTTTCAAACAGATTTGACCGGTCAACGATCAAATCTCTTACAAGCGGAAATTTGCTTAAAGGTTCCAAGGTAATTGTAGAACCTTTTAACGTATGTAGAAATGTAGAGCATACCAGCCTCGGACGTTCGTTAATCAGCATGGCGCAAGCCCCACACTTTCGCACCATACAGCTACATTCCCAGCTGATGGGAGTAACTATATTCCCTGAGTTATCTTTCAAAGGGGTTCTACTGTTCAATTCCTTTAGAACAGTAGCAACAGAGCTGTTTCTGCTTCCGTCAAACTCAAATTCCTGCCAATAACTGTCTGCTTTCTGACTCTCCTGCCGCCTGATTCTTATTTTATATACCAAGTGAATCACCGCCTTTCTGGAACAGGTACAAAGGAAATCTGTATCTGCTTTCCATCAAATCTGGCTACCGTTGTTTTAAGGTAATCATCGTCATTGCTCTTCGGATAATCCTCCCGCCAGTGTGCACCACGGCTTTCTTTTCTTGCAAGAGCACTCTTTAGAACTGCCATGCCAAGCAATGGAAGATTTCCTGTCAGCGCTTGTACCGTTTGAATCCCATTTAACAACGTATTCTCATTTCTGACAACGCCCATAGTCTCCTGCATCACTTTGTTTAATTGCTTTATTTCTGAAATTTGGGACGCTGGTGGAAAATCTATCTGTGTCGCACAAGATAGATCTACTACATCTGCCTGTTCGCATGCTGATTTTGCCGCAACACGTCCTCCGTATAACGCTCCTAACAGAGAATTTCCACCAAGACGGTTGGCACCATGATATTGGGCACAGCATTCTCCGGCAGCGTAAAGATTCTGAATCGGCGTTCTGTGCTGCTCATCCACCAGAATGCCTCCCATAAAATAGTGAATTCCCGGTAAAACAGACACCGGTTCCTTTCGTATATCTTTATGTAGATAGGTCATACAATCGTCTGCCAGACCAGATAGCTTATTTGAAATAATCTCGTCCGATATTTCCGTCATGTCAAGAAATACTTCTGATTCATGGCTGACCTTCCATATCTCTCTGGCGGTAATATCTCGTGGCATCAGATTTCCAAGCTCTGGGTATTTTTCCTCCATGAAATACCATTGTTTTCCATCTTTCATGGCAAACAACCTGCCACCTTCCCCTCTGGCCGCCTCGCTGATGAGCATGCGTTTTCCACCACATTTCACAGTTGTCGGATGATACTGGATCATCTCGCCATTTGCCAGAGGAACACCAAGCCGGAACAATTCTGCGGTGACTTCTCCTGTATTGCTCAGCGAACCCGTTGTATTTCCAAACAATCCGTGCATACCACCGGTGGCAACAATAACCGCATCCCCCGGTAATTCCACAGTCTCCTGACTGTATTCATCCCCTGATTACGCGACCCACAACAAATATTGTCACACAGACGAAGTGTTAGGAAAGAATGATGGCTGAACCGTTCTACCATACCAGATGCTTCTTTCCTGCGAACAGCGTCTATCATAGCTGTCATGATCTGCTTCCCGGTATCGCTCTGCGCAAAAGCAGTCCTTTTCTTTTTCTGCCCGCCAAAATTCCGCAGATCCACATTATCATAGCCGCTCATGTTAAATTGAACTCCAAGTTTTAACAGCCAGTGCACCAGCTCCGGTGTCTGCCTGTGTCATTCCCCCAAACTGCATTTGGGTCTGCCAGACCGCAAAGTCGCCTTTTATTGTATCTGTGAAATGTTCTTCGGGACTGTCGTTTTCATCTTTTGTATTCAAAGCTGCGTTGATACCGCCCTCCGCCATAACAGACTGCGCCCGCTCTGATGGAAAGGAGGAAACCAGTTTTACATTGCATCCATTTTCCGCTGCCTGCAAAGCCGCTGAAAGTCCTGCCAGTCCAGCACCTATAATAATAATTGTCTTACTCATAGATATTGCCACCCAATATAATATAAAATAACTGCGCCCGCTATAAACAGAAGGAGCACCGAAAGAATCAAATAAATATCACCCCTTCGTTCTTTATAACTGATGATTCCCAGCGATACGAGCAATGGGCGGATATTGATAAAAATATGAACAAAGATTGTCACTACGAACAAAAAGCTGAGTTACCATCTTTACCGTTGTAAAAGGGAACAAAATATATGTCCCATTCTGCACCTTTCCAAACAAGCCAATATGGAAGAACAGCAGGATCAGTATTGCCAGCCCACTGGCTCGTCTCGCCCAGAATATGGCGTTCTGTTTCAGATACATTTTTCCGGATTGCTTCGCTGTCTGTAAACTCTGAACTGTCAGGATGACACCAATCACCGTATGCACAACAAGAATACCAACACCAATCCATGCAAGAAGTTTCCCTGCGCTACTTCCAACTCCGTTCAGCATAAAGCTGCCCATGATTCCATGAATCATAAAAATGAGAAGCATTAAAACAGACAAAATCGTATTCCATTTTCTCATAAATTCCCGCTCACCTCATTTCTTCGCTGTCCATAATCATATAGTCCATCTGTGTTAGCGTTGTAATGTCAATAAAATCATCCGATGCCAGGAATACATCATACTTTCCACTTACCACTCTTGATAGCATCATTGTGTTACTGTACTCTTTCAGATCTACGGAGAAACCGGCCTGTTTCAACCTGTCACAGAGTTTCTTAGCATAACTGACAAGCGGATAATCCGTCTCAGATACATATAACCAAAAACTAATGTCCGTTTTCATGAGATCTGTTTCATTTGTTTCCGAATCGTCCAGTGCCAATTCTTTTAATTTATTCCGGGTGTTCTCGTTGTCGAGACCATCTGACATCATATTAATACCGAGAACATAAGAGCCTTCCAACTGTGCGGAGGCTTGAGCCGCCTTTTTTGACTTCGGTGTTGCTCCTGTGACTACATCAATCATAGAAGGCGGTGAATGTAAAATGGCACCAAACCCTACAAGAAAAACAATCGTAACAACTAACAGAATCAGTTTTCGTTTCACATTCCCACCTCATTTCCTATTTTTTCAAAATTCTCATTGCGTTTAAAACAGCAATTATGGTAACGCCTACATCACCAAATACAGCTTCCCACATTCCCGCAATACCAAGAGCGCCAAGAATCAGGAACACACTCTTAATCCCAAGAGCAATCACTATATTCTGCATGACAATCTGTTTTGTCGCTTTTGCTACTTCAATCGCGTCCACCAGCTTAGACGGTTCATCTGTCATCAGAACTACATCTGCTGCTTCAATGGCCGCATCCGAACCAAGCCCACCCATTGCAATACCAACATCTGCACGGGCAAGGACAGGAGCGTCATTGATACCATCACCAACAAAAGCCAATTTGCTTCCCGGTCTCTTTTTACTATCTAAAAGCTCAACCTTTTCCACTTTTTGGTCAGGAAGCAGCTGTGCATAATATTCATCCAACTGCAATTCTTCTGCAACGGACTTCCCAATTTTTTCATCATCACCGGTAAGCATGACTGTTTTTTCCACGCCGATATGTTTCAGATCAGAAATTGCTTTTTTACTGTCCGGCTTCACTTCATCTGTTATCAAAATACATCCTGCATATTGACCATCTACAGCCAAATAAACTTTTGTACCTGCGTTTTCACAGGTTGTGTACTCTATACATTCTGTATCCATAAGTTTCGTATTGCCAGCAAAAACTTTCTTTTCCCCTGCCATTACACTGATTCCATATCCTGAAATTTCCTTATAATCAGAAATCGCTGACTGATCAATTTCTTTTTCCATAAGCGAAGAATGGATTTTTGCAATAGGATGGTTAGAAAAACTCTCTGCATCTGCCGCATACTCCAGAACCTGTTCTTTTGAAAATCCATTTGCAGGCAAAATATCCGTCACATTGAAAACACCTTTTGTAAGTGTTCCGGTTTTATCGAACACAATAACGCTGACATTATTAAGTGCCTCTAAATAATTGCTTCCTTTTACAAGAACACCTCGTTTAGATGCTGCACCAATGCCGCCGAAGAAAGTCAGCGGGATTGAAATAACCAATGCACATGGACAAGATACCACAAGGAAAACAAATCCTCTGCGAATCCACTCTGTCCAGCCTCCGCCAAGAATGATCGGTGGCAGAATCGCCAGAAAAAGCTACTAAGATTACAACCACAGGTGTATAATAACGTGCAAATGTAGTAATAAAAATTTTCTGTTGGTGCTTTTTCGGCTTGACGCATTTTTCCACAAGATCAATAATCTTTTGAAGCCGTAGATTCACCAAATGCTTTTGTTGTCTTAATCATTAAGACACCCGTCTGATTCATACAACCGGAAAGTGCTTCGTCTCCTTTATGAACACTTCTCGGAACTGATTCTCCTGTTAAGGCGCTTGTATCCAGCATAGAATCTCCATCCAATACCACACCGTCTAATGGAATTTTTTCACCAGGCTTTACAATAATAATCTCACCAATGGAGACATTTTTCTGGAGATATGGTAATCAATTCCCCATTTTTTTCTTACTGTAGCAGAATCTGGACGTATATCCATTAAGTCTGATATAGATTTTTCTTGAACGCTTAACAGCCAATGACTGAAAAAATTCACCTACCTGATAGAATAGCATAACAGCAACTGCTTCTGGATATTCACCAATGACAAAAGCCCCAATCGTAGAAACACTCATCAAAAAATGTTCATCAAATACACGCCCCTTTGAAATGTTCCTCACAGCCTGCCATACAACATCTCCACCAAGAATAACATAAGAAACAATGAGAAAAGCTAACTCGATAGGCAGTGACACTTTCGCAAAAACAGTCAATGCCATACCAATGGCATAGATTGCTGCACCAGTCGCTAAACGAACTGTCAACTTCTTATCCTCATTGTTATAGGATTCATTGGCCTCCTGCTTTTTTTCCGGTATATAAGATTCCTGTACAATTTCAGAAACTTCCACATCTGGCTCATGGCTATGAACAATCGTTTCAATCTGACTGGCTATCGTATCTGCGGCTGTCTGAGCAACAATGATTGTAAGCGTCTGCTTCATCAGATTTACCACTGAGGATTGCACTCCATCCAACTCTCCGACTTCTTTTTCAATTTTTGCGGAACAATTCGGACAGTCCAACCCTTTTAACGAATAACTCTGTGTAACATTCATAACGGTTTCTTCCTGAACTTCCACATCTGGCTCATGACTATGAACAATCGTTTCAATCTGACTGGCTATCGTATCTGCGGCTGTCTGAGTAACATTGATTGTAAGCGTTTGCTTCATGAGATTTACCACTGAGGATTGCACTCCATCCAACTCTCCGACTTCTTTTTTTCAATTTTTTTGCGGAACAATTTGGACAGTCCAACCCTTTTAATAGAAATATGCGTTTCACGATAATCTCCTTATAATTTGTTTAATTGTTCAATTACTCAACTATAATGTTAAAAAATATTATTTCTGCCAAAGATGCTCAAATCCCTTGTCAATAATCTCTTTCACATGATCATCTGCCAGCGAGTAGTAAACTATCTGTGCTTCTTTACGGAATTTTACCAGATTCGCAAGGCGTAATGCCTTTAACTGATGCGAAATTGCAGATTTTGTTACCCCCAGTAGCACTGCAAGATCACATACACACATCTCACTCTGTTCTAGAGCGTGTAAGATTTGTACTCTAGTTCCATCTCCAAATAGCTTAAACAAAGAAGCCAACTGGATATAATCATCTTTTGGCTGCATCTTGGATTTCACATCATTCACAATATCCTCATGAATTACATCGCAATTACAAATATAAGACGTTTTTGGCATATATTCACCTCCAAATAATAATAGTTGAACAATTACTCAACTATTATTATACTTATTTTTTAAATTCATGTCAATAAGCTGATGTTAGTTCCCCATAAATTTTACAATTAAAACCAGCTCTTTATTCTTTTCTTAATCTTTTTTCCCAGTATACCATTTTGGCTTTCTTGTCACACTTCCATCTGCATGACGTTCCACATTATCTCTGCTTATTCCGGAATGCAATATCCAAGCTGAATCCTTACAGCTTCATACAGTTTGCTGACGGTAGGGAAACAGTAAGGTATTCCGGTTCTGTCAAGAGAAGATCATTCTGAATTTCTTTTTGAACCAACTCCGAATAATGATTGTGTTCAAACAAAACATCCAAAAGAATGTAGAATGGCCTGTTATTGATCGGTGAATCATATGTGAACTTAAAATGCCTTTTTTCGATATTGTTCTTTCAAATCCGCTTCTGTTCCTCAACATCCTTAAAAGGAAAAATCTCCGATGCACTATCTAAATACTTATCCAAATCTGTCCCTGGCTCGGCAATAATATCAATATCTGTGGATAACCGACGCGGATGTTCCATCAGCAACATAAGACAGGCACAGCCAATGATAAGTCCTATGATGCAACCCATGATAACTTAGAGGATGACACCCATCAAGATATCCACCAAGTTAGCCACCAAGATTCTACGCCGTCAGCAGTTAGGCATTCCATCCTTTCATCGGCGTTACGGAAAACGATATGCTCATTTTGAGCACATCGTTTTTCTCCGCAACTGGGAAATCAACGTCCTGCCATTCTCCCTGCATGGCTTTCCTGCCCCCTTCCGGCGGCGTTTTCCGGCTCTCCTTCTCAGGGTCATCGCCTGGTATCCCATGCAGACGGTCATGCGGTTTTCAAGGTGCAACGGGCAAAACGGCAACAAAAAAGCCGTCACAAAACAGACCACCCCTACCTTCGCTTTTTCTGGAAGGTCATGCTAGTCGGTTATGTAACGGCTGAAAGCCAAGATGTTCAGCCCCGCAGGGCCGGAACGAATATATAAAAATATGTTATATTCAATTGTTGGGATAGATTACCACAAAAATCGAGCTGTGTCAGCAAAAAGTTTTGAAAGCGTGTCATTTTCGGCAGCTTGCAAGAAAAATTGAGGGAAACTTTTGCAAAAAGAGAGAGGGCTGGACGGTGCCAGCCCTCTTGACAAGCAAATTTATATAGTTTGAAGGCGATTTTTCAATGCTATGATATTTTGATGGATCTGCATGATCACATCCTTAAACGCAGCATCATCTTTTCCAGTCGGGTCTTCCAATCCCCAGTTATCATCAAATGGTCTACCAACAAAAGGGCATCCTACATTGCATCCCATCGAGATTGTAAAATCCGGTTCAGGAATCGCAGAAATCAGCTTAGAATACTGCGTCTGCTCCATGTCGATGCCATAAAGCTCATTCACCAGTCGGACAGCATCCTGATTGATCCGGGGTTTTGTTTCCGTTCCGGCAGAATAGCTTTCAAACACGTCGGACGCCAGCGCTCTGCCCAATGCCTCTGCAATCTGGCTGCGGCAGGAGTTGTGGACGCAGATAAATGCAACCTTTGGCTTTGTCATGCGGGGAACCTGCCTTCCGTTTTGTTTGCGATTTTTACAAGGAACAGCATCACCGGCACTTCGGTCAACACGCCAACCGTTGTGGCAAGTGCGGCAGGAGAGGTTGTTCCGAACAGGGCAACGGCTACTGCAACCGCCAATTCAAAGAAGTTGGATGCGCCGATCATTCCGGCAGGTGCTGCAATGCGGTGCGGCAGCTTGAGCAGCCGACAGGCACCATAAGCAATGCCGAAAATCAGGAAGGTCTGCAAAATCAGTGGCACGGCAATCAGCACGATATGCAGGGGATTATCCAGAATGACCTGCCCCTGAAAGGCGAAGATCAGTACCAGCGTCAGCAGAAGTCCAACCGTCGTAATGCCGTCAAATTTCTTGACAAAGGTATTCTCAAAATACTCTTTTCCCTTTTTCTGGGTCACAAAATACCGGGTCAGCATACCACCTGAAAGGGGAATGACCACGAACAGCACCACCGACAAAATTAGCGTATTCCACGGCACGGACACATTAGAAACGCCCAGCAGGAACTTCACGATAGGGACGAATGCTACGAGGATAATCAGGTCGTTGGTGGCCACCTGCACCACCGTGTACGCCGGGTCGCCCTTTGTCAGAGCGCTCCACACAAAGACCATCGCCGTGCATGGCGCAGCGCCCAGCAGCACCGCTCCGGCGAGGTATTCCGTCGCAAGCTCCGGTGTAATAAACGCCTTAAACACCACAAAGAAGAACAGACTTGCCATGCCATACATGGTGAAAGGCTTGATGAGCCAGTTGACGATCCAGGTGACGAACAGACCTTTCGGATTTCTGCCCACATTTTTGATGCTGCGGAAGTCCACCTTCATCATCATGGGATAGATCATCACCCAGATGAGAATCGCCATGGGAATCGACACCCGTGCATACTCAAACCGGTTCAGAAATTCCGGAATCTGCGGCAGAAATTTGCCGACGCAGATCCCCACCGCCATGCAGAGAACGACCCATACGGTCAGATACTTTTGAAAAAATCCAATGGGAGAAGCGTCACGCTCGTTCATGCTCTTACCTTCTTCAAAATAACGATGACTTCATCCTTTTTCAGCACCTTGCCATAGGACACCACCTGACCATCTACCACCAGCGCAGGTGTTGTCATCACTCCATAGGCGGCGATCTTTTCAAAGTCCCGCACATGGTCAATGGTCATATCCATCCCAAGCTCCCGCAGTGCGTCTACAGTTGCCGCTTCCAGCGCATTACACTTGGCACAGCCGCCGCCAAGAATTTTGATCCCGGACTCCTTCTTTTCGGCTTCTGCCGCCTGCATTGCTTCCGGCGTACAGCTCCCGCCGCAGCAGCAAGGCTGCTTTTGTTCTTCTTTTTTCTTACCAAATCCGAAAATTGACATTTTGATACCCTCCAATTATAAAATGAACCCCTGAAACAGGTTGAATAAGTAGCCTACAACGATAATGCCCAAAGCGCAGATAGCGATAAAAACACCCAGCAGCTTCGGCTTAACTGCCTTGCGCAGCATGATCATTGACGGCAGGGACAGCGTAGTGACGCCCATCATAAAGGTAAGCACCGTACCAAGCTGTGCGCCTTTTTCAAGCAAAGCCTCGGCAATGGGAATCGTGCCGAAAATATCGGCATACATAGGAATGCCTATGATGGTTGCTAATATTACGCCGAAAGGGTTATGGCTACCAAGAACCGCCACAACCCAGCTTTCGGGAATCCAGTTGTGAATGACAGCCCCGATGCCTACGCCGATGAGAATGTACGGAAAGACCTTCTTGAAGGTTTCCGCTACCTGATCCTTGGCATAAACTAGCCGTTCCTTCTGCGTCAGTGTTGGGGAGGCAATGTCCACGGCAGATGCCCTGCGGATAAATTCCTCCACCTGATTTTCCATGTGCAGCTTTTCAATCAGCGTACCGCCAGCCACAGCAATCACAAGCCCCAGCACCACATAGAGAATCGCAACCTTTGCCCCGAAAATACTCATCAGAAGAACAAGACTTCCCAAGTCCACCATAGGCGATGAAATCAGGAACGAGAAGGTCACACCCAGCGGCAGTCCGGCACTGGTAAATCCGATAAACAGTGGAATGGACGAGCAGGAGCAGAACGGTGTTACCGTGCCGAGCAGGGCTGCGATGCAGTTTGCCCAGATACCGTGAAACCGCCCCATAATTTTCTTACTGCGTTCCGGCGGAAAATAACTCTGAATGTAGGAGATCAGATAAATCAGCACACAGAGCAGCACGGTAATCTTAATCACATCATAGAGGAAGAACTGAATGCTCCCACCGATTCGGCTTGTTGCGTCCAATCCCAATGTGCCGAGTAGATTTCCAATCAGCGTATTCAGCCACTTCATGCCGAGGATTTGATCGGTGATAAACTTGCCCATCAGGAGCAGCACCCCCCTTCGCTATTAGAGCCGCAGCAGGTCAGTCCCTCTATAAATTCTTTGAACTGGGTCAGGGTTTCGCAGTTCAGGGAGTAATGCTGCCACTTGCCATCCTTGCGGGCATTCACTAGTCCGCACTCCACCAGAATCTTCATGTGGTGAGAGAGGGTCGGCTGGGTAATTTCAAACCGTTCCAGCAGCTTACAGCCGCACTTTTCTCCATCCGACAGCATCTTCACAATTTCCAGCCGGTTCGCATCCCCCAAAGCCTTGCAGATCAAAGCCACATCTATAGCGTTCATAAAAACACCTCACATTGATATTTGTCTATGTAAGTAGTATAGCAAATACATCGATAAGTGTCAATGCATTTGTGCAAATAAAAGCAGGTACACCGCATTTCTACACTGTACCTGCTTTTCATCATAACCTTTCTTTACTCCGTATCGTCTGATTTGGCTGAAAAATCCCCCGTTGGTTTCCCAACGAGGCATGTGATGCTTACAGATCGACAAAATACTTTTTAGATTTTCTTCGCAATCGTAGACAGCTCCGAAATAATGCGCGGATGCGCTGAATACTACTACTGAGTACCTGCTGGGAAGCAGCGGCACCTATGTCGTAGAAGCTCACAAAAAAGGCGGCGCAAAAGCAGCGAAGGATATTGAAGAACTGGTCAGTGAAGTGACCGGTATGTTCGCTGGCGGCGAATTAAGCGAAGATGCCATCGAGGGAGCCTATAAAGCTCTGACCGATGCCTACTGGATTGCCAAAGAGAACAATAAAAAATACGCCCCGAAAATGAGGCGTAAAAAATCCGATCAGTGATATTTATCGTACACACTTTTCGCTATACTATAAACTGGAGGTGGTATGATGAATGCGGAACAGCTTTCACGGGTCGGTGAGAAACTGGTAAAACGCTGCGGTTCCAGAGACCCTTTTGAAATTGCAAGGCAGCTTGGTGTCCATGTCATGCTTTGTGAAAACCTCGGTTCCCTGAAGGGAATGTACCGAGTGATTAAACGAAATCGCTTTATTTTCCTGAATAACAGTCTGAATGAAAATATGCTGCGCATCGTGTGCGCACATGAATTAGGGCATGACCAGCTTCACCGGAATATGGCGAAAACCACCCCGATTCATGAGTTCATGCTCTACGACATGAAATCCAAGCCGGAATATGAAGCCAATATCGTAGCAGCAGAGATCCTGATGGACAGCGATGAAGTCCTTCGCTACATCTATGAGTATGGGTACACCGCCGAGCAGATCGCCAGTGCGATGTCCACTGACATCAATCTGGTTGCGCTGAAGGTAGCACACCTGGCCACACTTGGATATAATCTGCACGCACTGGAACATAAAAGCAACTTTTTGAAATAACGTATCTTCGAGGAGCCTTGACCGGCTCCTCTTTTTTTTGCAAATTGTGCAGATGCCGTCTGCACAATTATCAGCCTAACATCGTAAACGCTCCATAGCAAGTACCTTGCCAGCCCCAAAGTGCTGCAACATGGTTTTGCAAGCAATAATCCGCAACGTTCGCTCCTCCAGTATTCACCTGTAATCTCCATACCGCCATCTTCTCATCTCCCCGCTTTCTTCTTTAGTGCTTATCCACCTTCCGCTTCGGGAACCATCCTTTTGCCACTCTTATTTCCTGTTCTTTCAGTTCCTTAATGCTCCAAAAGCAACTGACGCCCAAAACACCCAGGGAAACCGACCAAAGTATTTCCTGCATTCTTACGGATAGAATCATACACAAAATGCCCACCAGCAAAAATACCGGCCAACAGCGGCTTCCAAAGTAATACTCCGCATATATAACAATAGGATGGAACAATCCAATCAGAAAAAAAAGGTAAGCACACCAATCAATATGCCACTAAAATTCATCATAACTCCTTGTCCTTTTTCCTTATACAAACAGCACATTATCGCAGACCGGCGCAACTTATCTTCTGCGTGCAACAGTCGCCCTCAACAACATATCCAATATGCGCAAAGAAGAAGTATTGCAATATAGAACTACAACCTTCCTCTTCCATATTTTTTTAAATATCTGACACATTTTTTTATGGATTGCATTTTTTTACACGGATCATAACCTGCGACAATCAGCGCATCCCTACTCTCTGATGAGGATTTTTTTATCGCTCTCCTTCATCTGTTTGACCGATGAACAGGACGGCCGATGAAATTTCTTTGTATTGGTATTGAGGATATAGGATTCCGTGCTGGTCTGCTGAGAAGTCGCCTGCGTAACAGCCTGTGTGGCCTGCTCTGTTTCTGCCGTCTTGTTTGTTCCAGAAGCCGAGCTGTCCCCCGTCGCATAATTGATGTTAATTCCCGGCTGAACATTATAAACGTAAACGCAGTACAAAATACCTTCGCCTTTGTCTTCTACGGATTCCGCTTCCATTAGTACGCCGGATGCTACGAGATTACTGCCTTCAAAAACCGGAGTCACCCGATACAGCACATAATTTCCAGTTTCTTTTACATAGTCCGCTGCCATATTCTCAAACGGCAGCATTCCCTGAACATTCAGATATCTGGTCCCAGTGATTAAGTTCTTCTCATTCGCATTTTCTGCAGTGAGCTGATAACCGATCAAGTGGCAGCGATTATAAATCTTTTTTTCGCATCTTTCTGTCAATCATAAGTTTGAATAATCTGTTGTATGATACTGCCATTTTTCCTCGCCTTCTATCTTTCTAAGTGGTTTCCAAGCCATCAAAAAACTCTATTGACATTATAGCACAACGCGCTTTAAGAGTAAATAAAAAATGCCGACTTCTCGCAAGTGTCACTCTTCTGCAAGCAGGGCTTTCGTGACACGAAAGCGATTTTCTGCTTGTTGGGGAAACTCCCCAATCCCCATAGAACGCTGCCTACGGCATCGGGCTGCGCATCCGTTCTGGATGCTTTAACGGCAGTTCCTGCCAAAGAAAAAAGTCCGGTGCAGTATGAGCATTACGCCCACACTGCACCGGACATTCCATCATCTACTATTCTCCTTATTTTCTTCTTCTTGCCACACTTCCTGCTCATGCAGCTGCTCTTTCTTCTGTTCGTCCTCTTTCAGGATTTCCTGCACAATCTTCTGCGCCACGAGCCAATCTTGCATTTCCGATTTGGTCTTGCGGTACTCTGCATAGGAGCTTTTCTTTCGTTCCAGGAGCATCGCATACTCTGCGTTCAGCTCGCTGATGCGTGGAAGCTTTTTGTCAGAACCGTTCTCTTTCTTATAGGCATCAAACGCCTTTTTTGTTGCGCTGCGCAAGGCCAGCATATCCCGATGGGCTTCATAGAACTCCCTATTGTAACCGGATGCTTTATAAGCGGCAAAAACATCTTTTGTCTTGGCATAATTGATTAGATGCTTCCGCAGCACCGACACTTCCGACATCCGTGCCTCATCTGCCTTTACAGATTCCAGCAGCGTATCACATTTTTCAGAAATTCCATCTGCCTTTTCCTTCAGCTCTGCATAGCTCTTGATTCCATGCTCTTCCATGAACATCATCGCTTTCGCCATCTGTTTCAGATTAAAGACTTTTGCCCAGCGCGCATATCCCGCGCCTTTGCCCTCCTGCATTTTGGCACGGACATCAATAAGGAACGACAACTCCTCCTTCTGATGCACCTGTGCCGACCGTGCACTTGTGCGGGTTTTCTCTGCAAATTTGCTTTTATGAACCGCATTCCCTGCAATCACCTCGCAGAGTTCTTCAATCGAATATCCTTTGCCCAGAGAGCGGAAACGAGCAAATCTGGCATAACCTTTTCCCCGTAGGGCAGGCTGTTTTCCATCTTTATACTCGTATCCTGCCTCTTGCAAAATTCCAATCAGTTCCCGAAAGTCTTTTGGTTTTCTTGCCAATGCTGCATCAATGGACTCGCAGATTTCATCCCGCTGCGATTTTTTCTCCGGGTATTCCGTTCTCTTCTGCCGTTCTCCATAGGGCTTCTGGATAATGACCGACAACCGGTGTTCCAGGCAGACGATGTCACTGAGCCTCGCCAACGCAAGACCTGACAGACGAAAATCGCGGAATTTTCTGGTGCAGTCTAATGTAGTCGAATTAAAAATAATGTGGTTATGAATGTGCGCACGATCAACATGGGTAGCCACGATAAATGCGTGTTTTCCCTTGGTGAATCGCATGACTGTCTCATACCCAACCTTGTTCGCCTCCTCCGGCGTGATTTCCCCAGGCTTAAAAGATTGCCGAATCTGATATGCAATCACATCATGCGCCTGGGTTCTACCGGTGATATGCTCATACTGCCGTTTAAAAAGCAGAAATTCTTCATCACAGGTCTTTGCGTCACAGGCATACGCGCTGATATATTTTCCATCTTCCGTCTTTGCTGCATTCTCAGAATAATCAGTACGGTCAGCCAGACACTGCGCTATCCTTCCAGATAGGAATCTGCAACGATGTCACTAATCTGCCTGCGTTTTTCCTCCCAGTAATCCCTTGCAAGGCGTTCTGCCGCTTCCATGATATGATTTTCCAGAGACCCGGCACCGGCAGGAACATCAAACGCTGCATCCAATGCCCGAATAATCGGCTGCTCATGCTCTGCATTCATTTTGCAGAGCTGTACCGGACGGGAATTCTTCCGTTCTCCGCTATCTGCCACATCAAATACATACCGCAGTTTCGGCTGCTCGCCGCGCATGTCCAAAAGAGCAATGCCCTTGGAGCCACGCTTCACATAGCGGTTCATCCGGTCATTCCAAAGATCGTACTCTGCACAGGCCGTTGCCTCTGGCCTCTGCTTATAGATCATCAACTGCTCCGCAAACGGATACTTATAAAGCCGGGCGGATGTGGTCAGAAACGCTGTCCACTGTTCTTTGCTGCCAGTGATCTGCGCCGCTGCTTCCTGCGCCATCTGCATATAATAAGCCGTTTTTGTCATCATCTGTCTTTTTCCTCCTCTCGCTTATTCGTCCGGATACAAATCCAGTGCCTCATATTCTGCATCTGTCATCTCTGCCAGTTTCGCAAGCAGTGAGGCCATCCACCTGCGCAGGTTTCTGTCTCTGCGGTCAGACTTTTCTGCATCTTTTGAAGCTCTTCGATCAGTCCTGTCTGTGCGCCAGGGCTGTAAAGCATCATGAGCATCCATTCGTCATCCGTAAAACGCATTTATAACTCCTTTTCTTCGCAGCACCTGCGAGTTGGCGCAGGCGGCACCGCCTCCTGCTTTTCCTTCAGCTGATCCAGAACCGATGCTTTCTCTGCCGGTTCTTCCTTCTTTCCGTTATTGCTCACTCCGTCAACCATGCCATAATCGTCTTCCATTGCCATTTCTGCAGCTTTCAGGTAATTCTTCGGTTTCAAAAAACTGGGTAGTTCCTTGAATCCGATGGAATCCACATAGTGACAGCTTACAACACCATTCTGCCGTAAAGCCACGATGTCAGACACAGAAAGACTATGCCCAGTAAAATCATCAGGGCGGGAAACATTGAATTTCGCATACAGTTCCTCCAACATCGTATTCTGATCCTTGTAGGGAAGAAGCGGAGCCGTATACACCACCTCATAATAGTCAATATCCGGTTCCAGCCCCATCCGTTCCAGTTCGCGCATAGACGAAAATCGTTCATATACCGTATCCTCGCTGCAACGAATCTGCAAGATCGCATACTGGTCGGTAGTACTGTCGAGAAATGCCATCATCTTCTCATCTAATGCCTGATTTCCATGCACTTCATCCCATTTTTCAATTCTTGCCATCATTCATTTCTCCCTTCTCCATAAACGGCAGTCCATTTCCTTTGCTTCCTGTCGCTGCTGTTCCCGACGCTTTTCACTGTAAGGCGGTCGGATACCGACGCAGCGTTTCGGAATCGTATAAGTGACCGACCCATGCTTCCGGCGCTCTAAAACAAACTGCTCCGGATACTGTTTTCTCAGTTCCCGGAGCTTCTTAATCAGGCGGCTGTCATGGGTGTAAATACTGGCAGTATCCAGTTCATTGTCAAAATTGATGACGGTTTCCTGCTCTGCCTTCGTAATCTTATATTTCATCGCTCCGCCTCCTTCGCCTTAGCAGCTTTCACCGGCGTATCCGTTCTGGAAGACAAATCCGAGAGTTTACCCAGCACAGATTCCCGTCTGCTGATTTCTGCATCCTCTGCACGATCACAAAGTTCATCATAGTCAATCTGCGTCATGGTGCGTCCACCGAATCCATAATCCGAAAGGATCTGGTCTCTGGCTGCATTCATGCTGATTTCCGGGTTGTCGATCTGTCCACCGTCAATTTCCGTGAAGTCCTTATGATATAAGGTATAGTCGTAACCGTCCTCACAGGTCTGAATGGCAAGAAAGCCCTTGCTTCCCAAATCCCATGCACTTCGTTCTTCCGTAATCAGCAACTCCGGACGGCAGGTACCGCCACCGCGTTCCAGCATTTCTGCCAGCTGACAGATGTGCAGAACATCATACCCTAGGCGAAGATGATATTCGTCCATATATTCACAGCGGGCCGAAAACTTCCGATTCGGATACTCGATTTCCACCGCACTGCCATCCGGTATTTTGAACCTATCCTCGTAGCTGCTGGTGATAAACCGGATATTTTGGGTATTCTCCAGTTCAGGATCAGCCTTTTTCATCTGCCAGAGAATCTTTCTGCCACCGCGCATCTGTTCCAGCATCTTTGGGGCTATCGGCGCAACGGTAAGACCGGAAAGCTGGGGAATCTTCTGGAGTGCTGCCATCCTCGCGTTTTCTTCCAGCGTAGAAAACGACTGTTTATCCAACACATCCCAGCCAATGTGTCCCTCGGCAATCTGCACCTTGCTGTCCATATCAAAACAGTAGAACTCCACGCCGTCCTGCTTTTCCTGCAAGGAAAGCAGAGCGACATTATCCACCAGATAAGCTGCATTCATCATTTTCATGCTCATTTTTTACCTCCAAACTCCAGCTTAAATGCTGCTGCGCCGTTCTCTCCTGTCTCTACATGAACGGTTGTGTCATAGTAACATCCAGACTTCTTGGAATAGCAATGGGTAAGCCGTGCTTTGCCCTGATTAACCAGCTGCTTTACCAGTTCCTCTGTCATCTGCTTGCCCAGTGTCTGAAAAAATCTATTATCCTTCCAGAGCGCAAATTTACAGCTCTTATCCCTGCAAAACCATCCCTTTGCCGTTTCGCAGACATCACTGCCGCAGGCCGGGCAGGAACCAATGACTTTGCGTTCCAGCTGCATCAGCACATCGGCTCCTTTTACAGCCTCGTAGGTTTTAACAAGTCCGTTGACCATGCTGCTGATTTCGTCCATAAAGGCATCACTGTCATACTCGCCGTGTTCTATTTTCAGCAGTTTTTCCTCCCAGTCTGCCGTCATAGATGGGGACTGAATCTGTTCCGGCACCACCGTCACCAGCGCATTTCCCTTGTCCGTAGAGCAAAGGTATTTCGTTTTCTTATCACCCTTGCGCTCGATAAAGCCTTTCTGTACCAGTTTTTCGATAATGGCAGCGCGTGTGGCCGGTGTACCGATGCCTTTACGCTCTACGCCAGCCGGGAACTCATCCGAGCTGGCACTTTCCATTGCTGAAAGCAGAAGATCTTCGGTAAACCTCTTGGGTGGGCTGGTCTTACCTTCTTTCAAATCGACACGGGCAAGTTCCACTGTCATGCCTTCTGAAAGCTCCGGCAGTTCACCTGCCTCCGCATTCTTCTCAGCCTCTTCACTTGGCTTTCCTGCATATCGTCTCCAGCCTATATCCGTGACTGTTTTGCCTTTTGTACGGAACTTCTGACCGGCGCACTCCACTTCTACTACGGTTTCTGCATAGAGGCAAGGTGTTCCGACTGCACAAATCAGCCGCACCGCCAACAGAGTAAGAATCGCCTGTTCTCCACTGGGAAGAGAGAAAATGTCATAACCTGCCGCTGTTTTTGTAGGAATAATGGCATGGTGATCGGTGACTTTCTTGGAATTGATGACCTGCGCTGCATTCACCGGTGCCAACACATCCGGCTGAATCTGAAAGCTCTGCTGGATCACAGAAACAAGTTCCGGTACCAGCGGTGCCATATCACCCGTCAGATACCGGCTGTCAGTACGGGGATAGGTTACGAGTTTCTTCTCGTACAGAGCCTGTGTGTAATCCAGGGTCTGCTGGGCAGTGAATCCCAGCTGCCGGTTTGCTTCTCTCTGAAGCAAGGTCAGATCAAACAAGGCCGGGGGCTTCTCTGATTTTTCTTTCTGCTCCACCTTAGTAATGATGGCACTTCCCGCCTGACAGCACTCTGCCACCAGTTTTTCTGCTTCTGCTTTTTCTTTCATCCGCTCACCGCCCGCTTGGAAATCCCGGAATTTTAATTCTGCCGAGTAGAATGGTTCCGGCTTGAACGCCCGAATTGTTGCATCCCGCATGACCACCATCGCAAGCGTTGGTGTCATCACGCGCCCCACATTCAGGGTCTGCCCCCATACAGGCATGAAAAAAGCCGGGTGGCGTTGATTCCGACAATCCAGTCGGCACGCTCCCGCCATAAAGCCGCCTCATATAAGGCATCATATTCTGTTCCCGGTCTGAGCTTCTGAAAGCCTTCTCGGATCGCACTGTCCTCCATTGAGGAAATCCAAAGGCGTTCCACCGGCTTTTTGCAGCCACACTGATGGTAAACCAGTCGAAAAATCAGTTCTCCCTCACGCCCTGCATCGGTTGCACAGATCAAGCTCTCCACATCTTTCCGCTGCATGAGCTTTTTCAGGATTCCAAACTGCTTTTTCGTGCTGGCGAACACCTGATACTGCCAATGTTCCGGCAAAATTGGAAGATCATCATATCTCCACTTAGCATATTTTTCATCATAGGCTTCCGGCTGGGAAAGTTCCACCAGATGCCCCACACACCAGCTGACAAGGTAACCATTGCCCTCCATATAACCGTCCCCGCGCTGATTTGCCCCGATCACCTTCGAGAGACTCATGGCAACCGAGGGCTTTTCCGCTAATACAAGCTTCATTCGATACTGCTCCTTTTGCAAAAAAATTAGCAGCCAAACACCGAAGCGCATGACTGCTATGTAAGGAATGGTATTCTGTTTTAGGTCTACAAACTGGGATTTATTTATAATACTCCTCTATTTTATCTCCATAATCGTTTAGGAGTTGTCTCGAATAAATTTTTTCATTTTTTGAGTCTCTAACTTCTTTCCATATAATAGCAGCAACTTTTAACTTGTTAGAATAATAGTCGCTAAATTCATCTGAGCAAAAAGTCCTTTAGGAATTGATTCCATTGACAAGCTGAATTATCATACTTAGCGTAGTCTGACTCGCCATAATATACTTTGAGCATATCTTGAATTGTAAAGTTTAAGTCATTTTCTGTTTTCACTTTTCTCCATGCCGTTGCCATATCGGCATTGAACTTAAATGGACTAACACCCGTTACTGCAGAAAAAAATAGTCTCTGAATTTTTTTGATTAAAGGAAAAAGCACATTCAAGTAATGGTGTACATAATGTTACAACTTCTGTTTGATTTATGTTTCCATTTCTCTGAGACTTCTCTATTCTATTTCCCATAAAATATTGTTCTATGATATGATTCAGTTCTTGCTTTGTACATCTATATTCTAATCCAAGTGACTTGCAAATTTTTGAAAGTTCCTCTCTGTACCAATAATATCTAGAAAATTCTTCAAACGACTTTATATCTTTGAAATCAGGTCTACCGTTCTTCATATAGCCATACCCCATAAATTCATATTTGTATCACTGCTCTTATTTTCTATTTTATCAGATATCGCCTACGGATTCCATAGTTTCATAGCTCAAAATAGTTCATTCGCAAAACATTTAGCTATGTAAAAGGGACGGCTTCTCAGCCGCCCCACCGGTCAACGCTGCGTTAATCAGACAGGTTCATCGTCCGATTCTGCTTCGTAATCCTCATTGACATCCACTTCTTCATCCTCGTCACCATCATCCTCCGGCAGCTGGAGCGCATCTTCATCTTCATCGTGATAATCTGCATCCGGGTCCGGCTGATTTTTCGTGGTTGCAGGCTTTACGCCCCTCATCTTGATATAGAGATAGCCGCCGACACCGGCTGCACCAATCACAAACATAAGCAGCATAATCATCGGAAGCGGAGAAGCTTTCTTCTGCTCGCTCTCTGTTTTCTGTTCTTCTGGTACAGGTTCTGTCTCCTGCGGTTTTTCGGTTTCCGCAGGTTCCGTGACTTCCGGTTCCTTCTCCTGATACTTGGCAGCTTCCTCTTCATCCATCAGCGCAAGCAGATCGTCCTCATCCACCATGTTCAGGAAATGCACATTCTGGTTGCCGTCCTTATCGCGGTCGATAATCAGATAGAAAGTGTTTCCCGCCTTTGTCACCAGCGTGATGAACTGCTGGCTGGATTTATCTTCTTCCTCACCGATATCGTCCACCAGCGTCATATTTCCTTCCGGGGTCAAAGCTGTACTGGATTCCGCCTCATCTTCGGATACCATTCCTCTCTGCATCAGATCCAGAAACAGCTTCAGAGCATCTTCACTGAACATGCTGCTGTCTTTTGCCGAATCCGTGACATTCAGATACTTTCCATGCGCATACCCGGTTTTGCCGTTGAAGCTCACCTTATACCAGTCACCGCATTTTTCGACAATCTCCACTGTATCGCCGGAATGCAGATACCCAATAATCTCCTGATCCATGCCGGGACCGGAACGAAAATGCAGGCTGGTGATACCCGGCACCACCGTACCAGTCTGCTTTTGGGACTTTTCGCCGCCGATGTTGTATTCTTTGCCGCCCACCGTAACGATCAGGTTCCCATCCGCATCCGTAGCGACTTCGTAGCCATCCGGCAGCACCTGCATATCCGGGTCGATTTCGATGTTGCCGTCACAGTCTGTTTTTCCCTGCATTTGCGCTTTCCGCCACATCTGCTTCCTGAGCAGCAGTACTGACAAACGTATTCTTCTGCCCATCCTCACCCGTATAGGCAAATGCAGTAGTCATAAAGGTTCTTGCCGCCAGTAGCTCGCCTCAATGGAAGCATAAGAAATGGGTGAGCCGCAGTGGAGCATCATCCCGTTGCCAACATAAATGCCCACATGGGATGCTCTGCTGGTGTTGTAGGTTTTCTGGAAGAAGATCAGGTCTCCGGGCTTTGCTTCACTCTTTGGGATAATGTCGCATTTCCCCATCAGACCGTTGGCCGTTTGCCTGCCTACATTCCAGCCATTGCCGCAGTGGTTGATGACCCAGCTGACAAAACCGGAGCAATCAAAGCTCGTGCTCGGTGAACTGCCGCCCCAGACATAGGGATAACCGAGATATTTCTCTGCTTCGGTAATCATCTTTCGGAATTTCTCATCTGCTGTTGCCACATGGTGTGCTTCCTTTTCATCCTGCCGAAGCAGTGCCTCGTACAAGTCCTGCAACACCGGCATATTCTCCGGCACCGGGTTCTCAAAATAGGTCTGGTAAATCTGATAACCACAGCGGTCGATGACTGTCTTTTCTACCGGCTGTAAGCCTTCCTTGCCGCCCACGATCAGCTCGCACAGGGACAGGATAAAATCTGCTTTCAGGGCAATCGGATTATCCTCTTCCAAATAATTCGCGTTGATGTCCATCGGATTGATATACTGCGTACTGGAAGGGCTGATTTTAATAACCTGCCCCTCAAATTTCTGCACCAGTGCCGTGTACTCGGCTTCCGGATTGCACACGATTACATCATCATCCGTCACCAGAAACGCATTGGCGATTTCACGCTTGGCAGAAAAGGATTTACCGGAACCGGGGGTACCAAGGATCAGCCCATTGGGGTTTTTGAGCTTTTTCCGGTCAACCATAATCAGGTTGTTGGACAGCGCATTCATCCCTCCGAATTCACAAAGGTATCGAAGTAGTCTGCCTTGGGCTGCGCCGCATCCAGTTGTTTGCGGATACCCTCAAGCTGCTCCCTCTCGGCTACAAGCTCCTGCGCCAGGGTGTAGATGACCTCCGGGTGCTGAATCACCTGATCCAAAATGGAATCGCTCATATACACTCCATACTTTCGGATGGACGGGAGAACTTTATCAAACACCCAGTGCTCAAATCGTTCTGCCGATTGCAGTTTGCTGTGGACGATCAGCCGGTAAACATCGCCTTCCGTAATAAAGGAGATTTCAACGACCTGCTCTCCAGCATCCCCATACTGATTCACCTTCTGAACGACCCCCTTGCGTTTCATTAGGAGGCCTCTGCAATGGCGTTTCACAGCGGCGTAGGGATTCACATACCCCAACGCTTTCGCCACATCGCTTGCGCAGAAGAAGGTCTTGCCTGCCTCCTGTAACAACCGGATCGAACCAAACTCCTGGTTCTCAAACACCTCCATCATCTGCCTCGACTGTCCGCCATGACTGCCCACATCGGTGTCATGGGACTTCTGATTGAAATCCGTCATACCTGTTACCTCCTACTCAAATTTGTCTCGCCGGATTTCGGGCGAAAAAAATAGAGCCTCGACCCATTCTCGTTTTCAAAGAATGAGCCAAGGCTCTATGTAAATCAGTCAAGTATGTGTTCGTCCGTCGATGGCAAAGTTGGACTTCATTTGCTCCTATTGTCCACCAGTAATTTAACCCATAAGAGGTCAAAATGGGCTTGTCCACCAGTAATTTGGCCACTATAAACCCATAAATTTCCGTTCAAATTCCATCAAAACCGAACAGTCCAGACAGAATTTTGGGCATAGAAAAAGCCCGAAAAATGTCATATCTTCCGAGCTTTTTTAGCATTTTGAAATTTTCGATTATCTCTTTGAGAACTGTGGAGCACGACGAGCGGCTTTGAGACCGTACTTCTTACGCTCTTTCATTCTAGGATCTCTTGTGAGGTATCCTGCTCTCTTAAGAACTGGACGGTACTCAGCATCTGCATGCAAAAGTGCTCTTGAGATACCATGTCTTACAGCACCTGCCTGACCTGTAAATCCACCACCATGAACATTTACAAGCACATCGAACTTGTCAACTGTCTCTGTGGCTACAAGTGGCTGACGAACTACAACCTTGAGTGTCTCAAGACCGAAGTAGCTGTCAATATCTCTCTTATTAATTGTGATCTTACCTGTACCAGGTGTTAAATATACTCTGGCGATAGACTTTTTTCTTCTACCTGTTCCATAAAACTTATCGTTAGCCATTACTCTATTCTCCTTTTTGAACCGTTATTAGCCTTTGATTTCCATAACTTCTGGCTTCTGTGCAGCGTGTGTATGCTCAGCACCAGCGTATACATGAAGCTTTGTGTATAAAGATCTTCCAAGTGGTCCCTTTGGAAGCATTCCCTTAACAGCGAGCTCGATAACTCTCTCTGGCTTCTTAGCTAAGAGTTCACGAAGTGTTGTCTCCTTCATACCACCAACATACTCTGAATGTCTGTAGTAGATCTTCTGGTCTAACTTCTTACCTGTTACCTTAATCTTATCTGCATTTACAACAATTACATAATCACCGCAATCAACATGTGGTGTGTAGATTGGCTTATTCTTTCCACGTAATACATTTGCCACCTCTGAAGCAAGGCGTCCCAAAGTACATCCCTCGGCATCGACAACATACCACTTTCTGTCGATCTTATCCGGATTAGCCATAAAAGTATTCATCATTGACCTCCATTAACTTGAACAGTTAGTTTTTCTATTTATTGACGTAATGTATGGATAAATGCTTTCCGGGGCATTGGAAGAAGCATCAATCTCTAATGTTACAGCAATAGATTATACTCGTTATCTTATTCTGTGTCAATACGGTTTTTCAAACAAAATGAATATTCTTTCTCTTTTTATCCCAAGAAAATAGGAGTACAATAGTATAGTATCATTATGTTTACTTTTAAAAAATGAATACATACTATAATAATAGGGAGAATAAAAACAAAAAAATGGAATTAGGCAAATCTTATCTCATCAAAAAAAGATATCTTTTTCATTTACAAGCGGAGAAATTTGGAAATTAGTCAATCAAGGATATCAAGCCTATTATGGCGAATACAATTTTATCTTTTACAAATGATAAAAAAATCAAAAAAATGGTTGATTTTACGAAGCCATTCTGATGAAGATATGGAAATATATCATCATTTAGATATGTATTTTATGGAAACTACTGATAAGGAGACAAAATGCTAACTTGGAGTGGAATACGAAAAAAGCTAGAAAAGGAATATCTAGCTCCATGTCTACAGGGACATATCCAATACTACGCAACATCATATAGTAAAAGCCCAGATCACGAAGGAAGAGCAGCTATCAGATATGATGGAAAAGAAATAATCAAGGGCTGTTATTACAATAATTGGACAAAAGCAAATCAATTCCCAAAAGACGAAAAATATGAAAAGCGTATGAGAGAGGAATTTGCATTTATCGACGACACTGCAATCAAATTGGGCATATTTGATCAACGCTGTTTTTTATACTGCCTTCTATGAATTTGACAATCAAAGTATCGAAATGAGTCTAAATAGCGAAAACTTGCTGGTAAGAATATTTGCAATTTTAGATAGACGAGTTGGAAAAAGAAGATTGACTTCAATCAGAAGAACGATTGAAAAAGATGAATCTATATCCAATGTGTTTAAAGAATTTTTTGCCATTCGAATAAAGGCTGAAGGTATGATATTAGAAAAAAATTTGAGTAATTAAGTGATTGAGTAATTGAGTAATTGACTAAATTGACTAAAATTAAAGAGGACAACACTATGGATTTTTTTATAGCTGAGGAGGGAATCCCTCTAACCATTGGTTGTGAAGATACAACAATTGCATATTATGGAAGTGAAATAGAATTACATTATGAAACAAAAGTCTTCCAATGGCAAACTTATTTTTCTCTGCAAAACTGCCGATACTAAATGTAGAGCTTCCATTTTGGATTTTTTTGGTGAACAGCTAATATTTTTTTAGATGCATACTATTTATTAACTGAAATCGTTGACAAAAAAATACACAGATTCCAATAACAAGTACTCTCATCAACATCCACACAGGAAAAATACGCAAAAACTAGATCACTATTATCCTCATATAACTATTGATGAAGAAGTAAAACTTCAAACTGATGATGGAAATATTCTGATTTTAAGAGATATAGATAACCTGAAATGGATAAATATAGAATAAAAGATTAATAAAAAATTATACGCTGGGCAATTGTCCCAGCTTTCTTATCGCTGGGGCTTGCTCATAACGTATTAAAATTTAAATTACAGTAAAACAACCTACAATAACATCACTTCTACTGCATCCACACAAGTTGCTTGACTTCGTTATAGAACTCCTCAGTTGCCTTGTCTCTCAATCCTATAACCTCTTTTAAAAGTTTATGTGTGGATTCACTATCTGACTTATCTCTGAATGTAATATAGCGACTATAGCAATAGGCTCTATTGCGACTCATGCCATAGATCTCCTTCAACACAATCAATGGACTGACAGCCTCAAGTACCTCCTGTTCTGTGTCATTTACAATATGTGGATTTAACTCTGTCATAAAGACATTTGCATACTCCAATGCTCTGTTATAAGAAATGCCACTTGATTTACTGATCTGCTGTAAGCTATTTCTTACTGCTTCTCCCAATTCCATTGAAGTCATCATTCCATCGCCGAATTCTTCATTGAATTTTCCACTATCCTCTAACTGTAGTAATCTTGAAACTTCATCTCTAATCATTGTTCTCTCCTCCTAAATTTTATTGTAGAAATTAGTAATGTAACAGTATCTACACATTCCAACCCTTCAACGGAAAACAATTCATATCTCACTCGCCTTAAAGACTATACCATAAAAAAATATATAATGCAAATTTTTTTACTAATAACTTCTCAACTCATTAGACTTATGATATATATTCTAATTTGGTACGATTCTAATAAAAATGTGAGGCGTGCAGGATATGCTGTCCTTGTCGATTTACATTCCACTCTGGTACGATTCTAATGGTAAGTCCACATTCCTTGCCATTTTAGGTAAAGAACTTTACATTCCACCCTTGTGTCAAGTATTGGATACATATTTTTTCAAATTTCCAATCCATTTTTTTACTTCTATTTTAACTTCAACACCGGATTTTTTTCAAGAGATTTTTTTGATAAGGTCTGTATAAATCATCTGATCGACCACTTCTGTTATGCTTGTGATTCTTTGTCCTGCATCTTTGGAAGACGCTCCGCAATGATAGATTCGCTGATGTTCGGTATTCCAGTCGATGAAAATGTATCTGTCATGAAACTCTCCACCGGATCTTTGGAATCTTATCTTTCTAAACGGATATTCCCTACAGAAATCCTGATATTCAAGGGTAGGTTAGCAGTTTCAGATAATATAGAAGAAATATAAAAATATTTCTTCTATTTCTATATTTATAGTTGACAAAGGTTGTCTTTCATGCTATACTAATATTACAAAGTTAACTTGAAGAAATTCCTCGGAGGTATAAATGGTTAAGACTAGTCAACTCACAAAAATCTCATTACAAACCAAAAGATATTGCTGAATTCTTAGGTGTCACCACCAGAACCTTACAAAAACTGGGATAAAGATGGTAAAATCAATTTTAGACGTGACCCTGTATCCGATAGGCGATTCTTAACTAAAGATGATACTATCACATTGTTACGAGAACATAATCTTTTATATGATGATGCAACTGACAAACGACGAGATGTTATCTACGCCCGTGTATCATCGCATGACCAGAAGTCTCATGGCGATTTAGACAGGCAGATTCGGTTTCTTATTGACCAATCAGATAACTTGCAAAATGTAGTTGTACTGTCAGAAGTTGGTTCCGGTTTGAATGATAAACGTAAGAAATTACAACAGTTACTTAAAATGGTTATGAATGATGAAGTAAATCGTGTATTTGTAACCTATCGTGACCGTTTAACTCGTTTCGGTTTTCATTATCTCGAAACCATGTTTAATGCTAAAGGTGTCGAAATCGTTATTGTCAAACAACAAACGGAAACAATGTCTGTCGAACAGGAGTTTATGAACGATATGATGTCACTTATCGCATCGTTTTCAGGCAAGCTCTATGGTATGTGGTCAAAAGGTAAACAAGAAAATAAGAAAGGACAAAGCAATGACCCAAAATCATAAAGAAATGACGCTAAAGGAACTAGAGGAATGGTTAGGGAAAGAACAAGTTGAACGTTTGTTCTTAGAACATTATCTAACTCTTGTAGGTAAAGATAATCAAAAGGTAAAACTAGCTGATCATCTTAATTTAGACGATATTATGGAATAGAAAGGCACTCATTCATGCAAAAACGTAAGTTTACAGTTGTAACTCAACTACACGATAAGAACAATTCTCAAATTATTGAATATGTTGAAAATTCTCGTGCGACTTACGCTCACGCTATGAGAAAAACCTTTCAACACATTAAGCATACAGACAATTTTAATAAGTCAGCTTATAACACATATTTACAAAAATCAATACAGTATTACTAAGCGTACTGCTAATTCTATTATATCTGATGCACAAGGACGATTGAGTGCTTTTAATTGAGTTGAAACGACACGAAAAAAACAGGTTCTTGAACATAAGATTGATTATTTTTGAGACAAAAAGTTATCCCTCAATTGCAAGAACAACATGACGATAACTGTGCGATGTTACGAGCTGGTTTGTTTGTCAATCTAACCAAACATCGTAATCTCAAACGAAAGCTGGTTGCTAAGAAAAACAAGCTCAATCGCATGAAACAGAAGCTAAGTAATCTCGATTACCAACTAGAATCAGGTCAAGTCAAAATTTGTTTTGGTACGAAAAACTTATTAAATAAAGATTACGCCGGGTTCATTGAACGTCGTGATAATCAGATGTCATTTGTTGGAACAAAAACGGAAACCTCTGGTAATCAACTCTTACAGTTGAACTATAACAAACTGAATAACCAGTTCAATATTAAGCTCCGTAAGGACTTTGGTGGTTTCAAGACGACTCAAGGGAATGATAAATACGCTTTTGGGAAAGTATATTTTAATCATCATAAACAAGAGATTATTTCTATTTTAGAACAAAAGAATAGTCCTCTTTCGTATAAGATTATCAAGCGTTATGGACGATACTATCTCTATTGCACCTTTGAAATCCAACAAGAGGGTACTGATATAATGACTCGCAGCACTCATGGTGTCATTGGTCTTGATTTTAATAAGGGGTTTGTGACCTTAACCGAAACGAATGCGTTTGGACACATGATTCAAAACCAATTCTTACCATACAGGTTTCAACAAGGACATGCTACAAAGTCTGACTTACAAGCTATCGCCAACGATATTGTTAAACTTGCTTTAACTACTGGCAAAGATGTGACGATTGAGGACCTTAATTTTAAGCGTACGAAAGCTAAAACAGAATCCAAGCGTGGTAAGAAGTATAATGAAATGATACACTCGTTAGCTTACCGTCAGTTCGTTGAAACAATGGAATCCATTACTTATCGCAACAATGTTTATCTCAATAAAGTCAATCCCGCATGGACAAGTTGGATTGCTAAAAATAAATACTGTCCGCAAATGAAGCTAAATACTCATGTCGGAGCTTCATTTGTTATTGCACGACGTGGACAAGGCTTTAGAGATAAAGTCTAAGAAAAAATAACCATAGACAGATGTAGAACTGCAAGACAAGTCCGCATTTCCCTATATGGTTATCAATTTAGAAGCGATGCCAATAAGTGCTATTGTATTGGTGTTATATCGAAATAGCATGAGGTATGGTGGATGAGGTTAACCGTAGAACCTTTGGTTGAAAAACCATAAAACTAATCTAAGAATACGACTTCTGAATTTTTTTCACTATTTTTAGTTACGGTACAGTCCAATTACCAACAT
>BNJU01004381.1_pt1 | contig 79609 bp, 112 predicted proteins | sample 8539281 | NCBI WGS metagenome assembly BNJU01 (sample SAMD00202456, study PRJDB9452) | human saliva metagenome | isolation source: human saliva | place: Japan
ATGGTAGTAAGTGTAGGTAAAGAAGATCGTATAAAATAAATTTATAAGTTTGTTATAACTTATGTAGAAAGAAATTGGTTCTTTTTATTAAAATTATTTAATTATTATCTTTAAAATTATGAATATATGGTACTCTTTGCCAAGGTTTATGATAACTCTTTGCTTGAGTTTTCTTTATTAAAGAAAATATATCTATATATAAAAGTATTTTGAAATTTGAAAATGATATCATGCACAGTCTCTTTTCAACATATAGATAATACGTAATGCATATTAACTAAAATTGAAAGAGAGGATGGTTGAAAGACTGATCTACATTTATGTTAACGTATTTATTCGGTTGTAATTCTACAGGGCATGCTTATACAGTTGTGTGATGCTTAACTAGATATAAAATTGTGGATTTGATATACTTTTAACAGGTACATGGAACACGAACAAGATCTGAATAAAAAGTTAAAGAAAAGTGTATTTCGAACAAGCTATGTTGATGAACATTAAAGATAAAAATTATGGGGCTATGGATATCGACTATAGTAAAATATTCGTACCACAGATGATTACTGGCAAGAGCAGTAGCTGAAATTTTTGGACAGGCTAGTTGAAAAGGATATTTATTTAGAGAATACAAAGGTTGGTGTATTCTATTAGGTGACGAAGAGTATTTCATTGTGCAAACACAACTTCAAGAAGTATTCAGAGATGCAGAAGGTAATATGATTGGTATTGCACCAAGTGGAAAATGTTAAATTAAAAGTGAAGAATGTTATTTCTTCAAAAAAAAAAAAAAAATGAGTAAATATGCTGACAGATTTCTAGTTAAATACTATGATGAATATCCTGACTTATTCTACCTGAAAGTAGAAAATGAGATGCTTAATAACTTTATTAAACCAGGATTAAAGATTTAGCCACTGTACAACTTTTGATTGGGGAGTAAAGTAAAAATCTAATCCAAAACATGTTGTATGTTTGGATTGATGCTTGCTAATTATATTACAGCTTTAGGATATGCAACTGGAGCAGTGAAGAATTATTCAAAAAAATACTGGGCCAGCAGATGCACAAGGGTTGGTAAAAGAAATTGTACGCTCGGCACGTAATTATTGGCCGATACTTAATGGCATTAGATTTACCATTACCTAAGAAAATTTTTGCTCATGGTTATTAATGAAAGATGAAAAATGAGTAAATCTAAAGGTAATGGAAGCTATCCATACATGTTAATAGAACGTTAAGTGGTTTTCAGATTCAGCCTTGTTAATATTTATTACGTGAGGTTCCATTTGGTCAAGATGGTATCTTCACCCTGAAAGTTTTATCGATAGAATTAACTCAGATTATCAAAATGATTTAGGAAACTTATTAAACAGAAATTATTTCAACATTAACAAATACTGTGGTGGAGTTATTCAAAATTGTGAACCAACTACAGAATTTGGATAAAGGACTAGTTTTATCTAAAGAAAGGTTTCAGAGTATGAAGAATATATGGAAAATATGCAGTCTTCAAAGCTCAGAATCGGTATGGTGTTCATTTCAAGAACTAATAAATACCGATCAACAACACCATGATTTTAGCAAAAAGATGCAGAAGTTAATCAATCCTGAATTAGATAAGGTAATGAATTACTTGAATATATCTTCGTATAGCAAACAATTTTAATAGTCTAGCTAACAAAGCACCTGTTGAACTACAAACAATTAGGTGTTAAAGAATAACTATTATTAGTATTCGAATCTGCTAAAACATTTGGAGTGTTTGATGGAACTGTGTGTTGTAGAAACCAACGCCATTATTCCCAAGATTTACAAAGAAGTAGAGGAGTATATTAAAGCTCAAATGTCTCCAAAGCTTTAGAAACCTTTGAAACTGAAAACCAATGAAGTACAAGATGATACTTATGTTGAACTTGCCGAAATCACAATTGATAAATTCTTTGTAACTTTTATGTCTGTAAGTTTTTAGAATGAGAAAGTTAAGAAAGTTCTAAACTATTAAAATTTAAGTTAGACTTAGAAATCATCAAAAGACAAATAGCATCTGGAATTGCTAAATACTATGATCCGGCAGAATTAGTTGGTAAAAAGTGGCGGTAGTAGCTAACTTAAAACCTAGTTAAAATTATGTAGAAATTATGAGGGAATGATTTTATCAGCAGAAAAGATGGAATTTTACGTGTAGTAGAAATTAATGCTGAAATTCTAATGGTGCAGAAATTAGATAGTAAATAGAGGATATAGCTTGAAGCTATGTTCTCTTTTCTTATATAAAAACCACCTTGATAAAGTACCAAGGTGGTTTAGTTTGTTATCTCGTTGTTCTATTTTGATTATTTTGAGAGTGGTTGTATTAGCGGTATTTTATTATCATTCTCGTTATTCTTTGGTTTAGGAGCTTTCAGTTAACTTGTCACACGAACTGGATTAACAGGAACAAATGTTCCGTCAGATACATGATAAACTAGTCTCAGTTTGTTTTTAGATATACCTATACCATTAATGTTTAGCTGTGCTCCATTACCAAGTTGATCCAAACATGCAAGTGATTCGTCAGAATAAATATTTTGTGTAGTTAAGAATTTAATTGCTACTGGACGAGAAATAAAGTTTTCAAGTCGATCATTTTTCTATCTACGAGACAAATTTTTCATTACTGTAATGTATTGACCTTGATGGTCTCCAGAAGAAATATGGTACATAAACATAGCCGGCAGGTGAAATTATTTTATCAACTGTTAATTTAGTTCCAGGTTCGATTACATCGCCAGGTTCAGACCAACCAGAAGGATTTGATGCATGAATTTTTCTTGTTAACTGTTACTCATGATCTACATCAAAAGAATATGATGTAAATGTTCCTAAGTTTTGCAGCATTTTTCATCTCAGTATCTGAATCGATACTGAACAGCATCAGCTTGTTCTTGAGCTTTCAGAATTTTAGCTTTTTCTTCAGCTTTTGTTTTCTTCAGTTTCTGTTGTATCGACAGATGTAGTATTGTCTTCTCCAAAACTTACAGTGTTCTTTTTGCAGAAGATATAAATTTCAGTATATTAAGAAACAAATTGATAATAATAGTTAAAATAATTGATGTAGCAATTTTCACTTCTAATATTTTGTGAGACTTTTCTTATTCCATCATAGTTTTCAATTTGCTTTTTGAATATATTTTTAGAAATAAAAGCTTGATGCTTAAAGTGAAACTACAAATATATTTCTTGATTTGCTGTCAATATATTTAACTCTAAAGGCTGTTTCATCTTCATTAACAACTTCTGTTTTTATACTATGTATTTCTAGACCATCTATTTTATATTCGATTTCTAAATGAATCTTTTCAATTACTTTTTCTCAGATGTAATATCTTTTAATATAACTTGTCGTTGAGAATTTAAGTTATCGCCTTTTTCTTCAAGAGTTATTTTTCTTTATCAGCTTTTCTATTTTAAGAGTAGAAACAGTCAGCTCTCTTTCTTCAATTTTATCTAGAGAAATTAACGAAGTTTTGTAATGAAAGTAGGTGCTTTTCGTGTTCTTCATTTCATTTTTCTTTTTGTAATAATTCTAGTTTCTTTCATCTTCTAGTAATTGGAATTCTTTCTTTTCTTCTGTATTTTCGTTTTCTTTTATCAGCTTGTTCTTTTCACTGCGTTGACGTTCAAGTTCTTTACGAGCAATATCTTTTTCAAGGCGTTCTTGTTCACGTTTTCAGCTTTTTCTCGATACGTTGATCGCTCAGGTTCTTTTTCACGAGCAATACGTTTTTTCAGCACGTTCTTGTTCGCGTTTTTCAGCTCTCAATACGTTGACGTTCTAGTTCTTTTTCACGACTTTTCTCGTCAGTATCACAGTTCTTTTCTAATCTTTCTTTTCAGCCTGGCAAGCGTTTCATTTTTCTTTTTCTTCTATTTTACGTTGTTGCTCTTCGAATTGTTTTCAGCTTTTTCTAATCAAGAGCGTTTTTAATTCTTGTTCTGTTGTTTAACTCTTTTCTTTTTACGAAGTTCTTTTTCAAAGTAGTTTCATCTATATTTGAGTCTATTTTTCAGAACTTTATAGATCATTGTTCTTAAAATTTAAAGACTTAACTCTGTTTTTTAAAAAGCGACCAAAAAGATGTAGAGTTATCTTTTCTTCAGTCGAATCTGTAGCATCATTATTAACTACTATATCTTTTTCTTTCGACATAAAATAATCCTTTCAGCAATATTCCATTCTATTATATCATAAAAATTATAACAAAACTAGTATAAAAACGTTTAAAATCACATTAAATTATACAAAAACTTTTAACTCTAATTGAAATATGTTACATTGGGGTAGATACTTTATCAACAAATTTTAAATTTAAAAGAGGTATTAATTATGAAAACAATAAGTTTTAGAGGAACTCCAGTAACTAGAAGATACTAAATGTTGGGAAGTATTTCTGAATTTTAGAGCTGTTGACAAAAACTATCAGAATTTGAGCTAGCTGATTACAAAAGGAGTATGTTAATACTTCTTCCATCAGTAGATACAGGAATATGTGCTACAAACTATGTAGCTTTAATAAAGCAGTAGGATTTAGCGGATACGCGTAATCACAGTATCGAAAGACTTTACCATTCGCATTAGGTAGATTTTGTGCGGATAAAGAAATTAATAATGCAATTACAGTTTCTGATTATAAAATACCGTGATTTTGAAAATAACAACGGTCTTTTTAATTGAAGAATTAGGTTTATTATCTCGTGCTGTATTTGTTCTGATGAAGAAGGAGTTATTCGTTATAAAAGAGGTGTTAGAGGAAAATCGGTGAAGGCAAATTATAACAATGTCTCTAGATGCACTTTAAGAAACTATAGTGAGGTAATAGATGACAGAATTAAAATATATAAATAAAGAAGAAAATAAGAGCTTACAAATTAAAAGATTTAATAACATTAGGATTATGTACTATTTTATTAATTCTTGTTATGGCTGTTGAACTGGTATTTCTACCCTTTTTAACAGCTGTGGTATTTGGAGGAAAGTTTATTTCGCAACATACACATCTCATAACTTCAGCATGTGTCTGTGAAGTGTATAGGCTTGATTTTTAATAAAATAAAGAATATGGCAATATTCATTATGATTTGCAATTATGGGAATATTTTTATTGTTTCTGGTCACCAGTGCTTGGAGGAATTGTAATGATAATATCAGCAGTTTTAGCAGAAATAGCTTTTTAGATATGGCAATGAGTATCTATCATTTATTCTTTAACTTAGGGACACTGACAATTTTACCAATGTTCTTATGAAGGATTCATATGTTAAACATCTTCAAAATAGAAATTATTCTGATGAAAAATTAAATTAGTTATGAGCACCACTGATATGAAGACATTCATTTTATATGATATTTACAATAATCTTCTCAATAGTAGGAACATACTTTAGAAGAAAATTATACTTTAAAAACTTACAGATGATAGAAGCTAGTATTAGAACTATGATGTATAGTTAATTGTTGATATATTAATGTTTAAAATGATGACAGTTAATATTCACTTATTGGTTGCGCTTTGCTTTCTCATATACTTAGGTATAAGTTCTAACATAAAAGAATGTCTAGATTTTTCGGAATCATATCTCTTTACTGTTTATGAGGTGTTTTTGCACACAGTGACACTTCAAGTTATAGACAGTTTCTTACTAACAGGATTAATGTTTAAAACTTTATATTTTCCATTGTGTGGCAGGTATGGCATTAGTAGTAGTTCGAAAAGTATCTGAATTGATCTGTTTTTAAGAAGCACAGATTACCTAAGAAAATGATTATTGTTTAGCAGTTTTATATAGATTTTTTCCCCAGTATTACTTACAGATTATAGGTTAATTAAAAATTCATTAAAAATGAAAGGGATTGGAATAAGTAGAGGATACTACTTACTTCATCCATTTAAATTTTTGAATATATATTTGTCCCTTATGTAATTATAAGTACGAATATTGCTAATGAACTTTCTGTATCGTGTTTATGTAGAGGGATTGATAATGAGGAAAACCAAGTAGTTATATCGAACTAAAATTTAATAAAAATAGACTATAGTTATGACAATAGTAGTAATTGCATGTTGTTGTATTATGTTTTTGAGGTGATAGATTGATAACATGAAGAATTTTAATTATAAGATATATAGAATCAAAACACTAAATATTGAAAATTTGTCGCTGGAAATTAATAAAGGTGAGTGTGTTTTATTTACGGGGGCAAGTGGCTGTGAGGAAAAACAACAATTATGAGAGTTTTTAAATGGTTTAGCTCCTGAATTTTTGATGGTGGTTTTAGTGGTGAATTTAAAAGTAGCACACTAAGCATAGGAGATCGATCAGAATTTTCAAAAGTAGTAGGTAGTGTTTTCCAAAATCCTAAAACCAATTTTTAATTTGGACTCTACTAGTAGAACTGCATTAGTATGGAGAATTATGGGTATTCTAAATCGAAATACAAAATAGAATAGATGAAGTAGTATCAGATTTCTGCCGAATATCTATTGATAGAAATATTTTTAGAGTTAAGGGTGAGAAAAACAAAATTAGCTTTTATGGCTAGTATGATGTTAGATGCGGATGTATATGTTTTAGATGAAATTACTAGTAACCGAGATCTAAAAGTCAATTCAGTTAATTTCTTCGATAATAGAAACGTTGAAGAAAAAGGTAAGACCATCATTAAGTTGCTGAACATAGAATATATTATTTAAAAGATTTAATCGATGAATGTATATTATTAAAGATGGAAGATTGATTCATGAAGTTACTAAAGAACAAACCTTTCTGACTTTGATAGTAGATCGTGTCAAAACAAGACAAACAGATTTATCAAAGGTTGAACTTGGTAAGAAAGAATCTAGAAATATTAAGAAAATTATTTGACCATAGAACAACTGACTATAAGGTACATAATCATCAAGTTTATTTGAAAAATGAGAGTTTTTCTGCATCAAGAATTTATTCTATAATTGGTGAGAATGGATGCGGTAAGACTACCTTTGCTAATGCGCTAAGTGGTTTACAAATCTAAGCATAAAGTTAATTTGAACGATAAAAATCTTAACAAAAAGGATTTAATAAAGAAAGCACTTTCCAAGTAATGCAAGATGTGAACTATCAATTGTTTACTAATCTTGTAGAGAAAGAGATAAAACTAGAAGCAACAATCTAGAGTTATTTGATGAGGTGATGGATAAATTAAACATTAGGAAATTTTTAAATCGCCATCCGAATACGCTCTCTGGTGGTGAGAAACAAAAGGGTGCAATAGCATCTGCTTTACTCTCAAACAAGAAAATTTTTTAATTTTTGATGAACCTACTAGTAGTCTAGACTATGTGAATATGATAGAATTAAGTAATTTAATTGAACAAATAGCTAAGAATGATGTAGTAATATTTATACTGACACGATTATGAGTTCTGTGTCAAGTTTCTGATGAAGTTCTTTATTTTGATAAACAAGGTATAAAAAGAACGAATAAGTAAAATGAAAATAATAAAATAAAATATTAGAAATGATGAGTTAATGTACATTGTATGTTAACTCACTTTTAGCTCAAATGATTTTGTTAAATTGGATTATCGTGATAAAATATATAAGTTGTAAGAAATAATAAAGATATGAGGAACCCTATGTCCTACGCTCAGATATGAAAAAGAGCTAACTTTTGATAGAAAATAACAAAGATAGAGAATTTTTATCAGAGTTGTCTGCTCTTATAAAAATGAACTGGTGTATTAAATATATCAAATGGTAGGCTAAGTTTAAGTTTTCAAACAGAGAATGCTCAATAGCACGAAGAATGTTTTCTTTAATAAAAATATTTTTATGATGTTCATGTAGAATATTTCAGTACGAAAAAGTTAAAGTTAAAGAAAAATAATGTTTATATTTGCCGTTTAGATCAAAATGTAAAAGAAATCTTAACAGATCTTTATATTTTAAATGAAAAATTATACAATGAGAATTGATATAGCTAAAGAATTGATTGATACTGATGAGAAAAAGGGCTTATTTGCGTGGTGCGTTTTTAGCTGGAGGATCGATTAATAACCCTCGTACATCGAGTTATCATATGGAAATTTTTCTCATCATATGAGGAACATAATAAAGAACTAAATGAATTATTAAATAGTTATAAGTTAAATGCTAGAAGTCTTGAAAGGAAGAAAGGTTTCATAGTTTATATTAAAGAATCAGAGAAAAATAGCTGAATTTATTAATTTAGTAGGGGCTTTTTCAAGCTTTTATTCCAATTTGAGGATGAAAGAATTGTAGAGATATAAATAACTCTGTTAATAGAATGCAAATGGGATATGGCCAATATGAATAAGACTGTTAATGCATCTGCAAAAGCAGGTTGAGGATATTAACATAATAGAAGAAAGAATTGGTTTAGACAACATTGATGAGAAGCTTCGAGTTGTAGCTGAGGCAAGGCTTAAGTATCCAGAATATCCTTTGAAAGAAATTGCAGAAATGATTGAGGATGGAAAATTATCAAAATCAGGGTTGAATCATAGGTTTAGAAAAATTGCAAAAATAGCAAAAAAGAATTAAAAAGAAGGAACATACCAAAGCAAAAATAATAATGAAAGGATGAGAAAAAGATATGAGTAAGTGGGACGAACAAATACTAGTAGTAAATAGAAAAGAATTATTTAATAATCGAGGAAAATCATTTTTATGGATTTATACAAAAATGATGAAAAACAAAGAAAAATGTATTGATACATCTCGAATCTTATGAAGTAAAACGTCGTGGAGATATGGAAGAAGATTCGATTATAAACAACTAATAGGATATGTTTTATTAAAAGATGCTAATACAAATGAAGTTCTTGTATATAAACGCCTAGTAGGTGGTGGTGAAGCAAGACTTCACGGGAAAGCTTCTGTTGGTATTGGTGGCCATATGAATGAGGTTGAAGGAAAAACAATTTTTGAAATGTTAAAAATCAACGCAGCTAGAGAATTAAATGAAGAAGTGGGTGTTTCAGAAGAAGCGTTGAATAACTTACACTTTATAGGTTTAATAAATGATGACAAGACTGAAGTAGGACAAGTACATGTAGGTGTTGTATATGAATGCAAAGTCGATAAAAGTAAAGTGGAAGTAAAAAGAAGATGATACACTTGTTATCAAATGGATGACAGCAGATGAAGCTAAAGCAGAAGAAAAACTATGAAACTTGGTCAGAGTTTTTAAAACCAATTTTTAACAAATAGTATTAGAAAATATAGAGTGGTTTCAACTCAACGATTTCTATAAAATCGTGAGTTTAGCTGCTTAATTTATTTGGAGAAAAATTTTAGCAAGGAAATGTAATAAAATCTGACGTGTTTTGAATAAAATTATGAAAAAGTGTAATATAAAATTATATAATTTATATATATATTATAAAATTTATAAATTATCAAAATTTTAATTTATAAAAAGTACTTTCTGAAGAAAAGTTAAAAATTTTAGTGTTAGAAAAATATAACAAAGATAAAGAAAGGATGATAGTATGTTCAATATAAAAATGGATATGATACAAACAGTTGGACTGGCTGTTGTAATTTTAATTATAGTAGATTACTAAGGAGAAAGTTAAATTTTGAAACATATTGTATACCATCTCCAGTTATAGGTGGATTCTTATTTGCATAATAAATTTAATTTTAAGACAAATGAATTTAGTAATTTTTGAATTTGACAATACTTTACAAAGTTTCTTTTATGACTTTGTTCTTCACAAGTATAGGTTTTAATGCTAGCTGGAGATTATTAAAAGTTGGTGGAAAGAAAAGTTATTTATGTTTTTAATAGTGGCTATAATTTTAGTAGTATTACAAAAATATTGTTGCAGTGGGAATTGGATATGTTACAGGTATTGATCCATTAATAGCTTTATTAACTGGTTCAACAGCGATGACAGGTGGACATGGTACTGCAGCTGCAATGGCACTCGATTGTTGAGAACTGGTACACAGGAGCCAAGAGTGTAGCAATAGCAGCGGCTACATTTGGACTTATAGCTGGATCAAGTCTTGGAGGTCCATTAGCCAATGATATAAATGAGAAAAAGTTAGAGTTGTTGCAGAGAGTTGATAGCGAAAAAGTAAAAATGATGAATTTTTATTTAATAATGATGTTAAAAATTAGATGGAGAGAACTTTGCTAAAGCATTCTTCTTAATTTTATTATCAATGTTTATAGGTAGTTATGTGTCTACATTTTAAATCAATTTTTAAATTTCCCAAATTATATAGGTCCAATGATTGCAGCAGCAGTGTTAAGAAATATCTGATCATACTACAAAATTTGATCACACTATGAAGAGGTTCATATTCTAGAGGATGTTTCATTGAATTTATTTTTAGGTATGGCTATGATAAGTCTAAAATTATGGGAACTTAGTAATGTAGCAGGACAATTGGCTATATAGTACTTGCACAAGCAGGTTTTAGGCATGGATATTTATTTACTTCGTAACATTTAGAGTAACGGTGGAAATTATGATGTTGCAGTCTTATCGGCAGGCACGCTGATTTGGTCTTGGTGCAACGCCGAGATGGTATAGCGAATATGCAAAGTGTTTTGTGATAGCATGAAACATTCACATAGCATTCTTCTGTAATGCCGATAGTAGGAGCGTTATTTATTGACTCTTTAATGTTGCTATTATGGATGGATTTTTCTCATTTTTATCAAGATAATGATACGATAGGGTTGATTAGTAATGTGAATTATTAATCAACCCTTTTCTATAAGTTTTAACTTATGAAATATACAATGTAATATAATTATAAGATAGTTTTGATAGATTTAATAATCAATTAAGGAGATAAAAAGTGAAGAATAATAAGTATTCTATTAGAAGAATCTCTGTTGGTATTGTTAGTATTATTATTGGATTGAATGTTGGAGAGTTGATTCTGTAAAAAGATGAGATGTCAACAGATAACAAAGTTATTATTGATGAAAACATGGGAGTAAGACCAGATGTTGAACCGATTCCACCCAAAGAATGTATCAAAAGAATCGATAAATAAACCACCTGTTAAACCAGCGGAAAAACCCTAATGAAAACCGGAAAGCAAACCAGCTGTTAAGCCGATAGAAAAACCAATTGAAAAATCAGAAAGTAAGCCACCAGTTAAACAAAACAGAAAAACCAATTGAGAAACCAATAAGTAAACCATCTGTTAACCCGGATAGAAAACTATTGTAGAGTTGAATGAAGAGGTAGATGTCAGAGAAACATGATGGTGATAAATTTCAGGCAATTACAGACAAAGAAAAATAGTATGATTCAAATAATTTGACTAATAAAGATTTGTTGGTTGCTAGTTTATCAGGATGTGATAAGAGTAAAATATAAAAAGGTAGTATTTCGTTGATAAGTTATATGTTGAACCTATAAACAATATTGAATTGAATAAATCTATTGAAAATAAGTTAGAAAAGATTATAAAGTTGTTGAAATGTTTTGAAATTCATTTTGAGGAAAGATGATAAGAAGGTAGATAGTAATGAAGAACGTATAGTTACACTAACAATAGCTAAGAAGGATAATGCAGAATTAGAAGTATATCATGTTACAAATGATAATTCTCTTAGAAAAATGAATAGTAAATATTCATCGGGTGAACTACAATTTAGTGTTAATCATTTTAGTAAGTTTACAATTGTGGAACGTATTAAAATTGGTAATAAGGATTTAGAAGAAAGAGCACAGTAATAATTCCAGAAATAATAGAAAAATACTAAAAACAAAGATGATGAATTACCGAAAAACCTTAACAAAGCCAATGGATAATTTAAAGAAAATATGGTACTACCGAAAACAGGTATAGACCTCCATGGCTACAGAAATTATTGAAAATGTTAATTTTAGTAACTGTGTTATTAAGAAAAGAACAAAATAATAATTAAGAACACTGTACAGAGGAATGATTTAAATATTAATCGTTCCTCTGTATTTTTATTTTTATAAAAATATAAGCATTTAAAGTTTTAAAAATCTCATATAATTAAATTAATCAAATCGGAAAGATTCCTATTTACAAAAAGAAATGATCGTGTTATAATAAAACAGAATTATTACGAATTAAACAATTATGAGAGAATAATATGAACAAGAAAAATGATTATTACTGGTACCTGTGGTTCACTTGTAATAGGACTATCAGCTTGCTGGTTACGAATATGGTAAACAACAAGCGCATGGAAACAGCACCACTAGTACAAAAATACAGCACAGCAAAGAAAATTAATTACTCAGACAAAGTTAGTTCAATCGTGGTTAGTGAAATCACTGACGATGGATATGTGACACTCACGGTGATCTTCAGCCACTATGAAAAAAGGATTAGTGCCTTATAATGCTAAAAATTCTTGATTCACTAGTTTATAAAAATAAAGATTATAAATTAAAAGATGAAGACATTCAATATGAACTTGCAGAAGGTTACGTTATAAAGTTAATGGTAAATATTACTACTATCCTAAAAGAAGGAATAAACCAAAGTAATATTGTCGATGATCTGCAAAAGAAATATCAGCTCATGCAGCATCATCACCATCATGGAAGCTAGTGAAATCTAAAGAGAACTGGGAGATCACTATACATTTAATCCAAAAGATATCGTAGAGTGAAACTGCAGTATGGCTATGTAGTCACGTCACGAGATCATTTCACTATATTAAGAAAAAGAGCTATCAAGTTCTCAATTATCACAAGCAAGCAAGATAAGCTAACAGCTCATTACCAGCATCTACTGCAGGAATAAAACTCAAACAAGTGATGGATATATCTTCAAAGGTGAGAAATGATATCATAGGAAAATAGTTTTGGATTTATAGTTAAACATGGTAGTCACCAACACATAATACCTTATTCTCAATTAAGAGGAACACAGTGGAGTATTTACTAAAAATCAAGAAAGTACACCTAGTTCAAATACTACAGTTGTGAATGTTTCAAAAATAACAAAACTCACGACGAACATTCTAATTATCATGAAGATTCAGATGAATATAAATTTGATCCTAAAGATATGTAAGCGAAGATGAAAATGGATATACAGTACGCCATGGAGATCACTTCCACTATATTCCTAAAAACAAAGTAGAAAAACCCTACGGAAGCAGTTAGTCAACCCGGTTGTTCCTACTCTTCTTTACCAGAAGGAAATAAAAGTAGAACAGCCTAAAGTTGACAATATAGTTATAAGACCCTAGTGTCTTATCATTCGCTGGTAGTGCAATTTGAAACTAGTGATGGATTTAAATTATCTGACGACAGTGTAACAACACCTACTTCAACAGGTCTTCTTGTCGCTCATAGTGGTCATCAACACTTTTGTATTTTATAAACAATTGGTTAATTCTAAATGGGAAAAACTTATTCCTTATCAATATTTGAAAAAGGCTAAAGAAGAGTATGCTGAATTGGAAAGAGAAGTTAATGATAAAATTAATTATCTTTCTCAAAAAGAATAATATTGGAAAAGATAGATTTAGCTATGTTATTACTCCAAATAGTGATGGATTTCTATAATGGAAAAACGGAGTTGTTAAAAAGATATAAATGTCAAAGAAGATACGGAGACAAATAATTCTAATAGTATAGATAAAAGTAGAAACTAATAATTCAGCTAATAATACTTCTACTGATAAAACAGAAGCTGCGAATAACTCTTCAGAAAATACTGTAGGAAATGATAACCATAGTGAAGAACAAAATAATACTGAAGAAAAAGAAATCGAAGCAAAAATTGACTATGTTACTAAACAATTAAATATAGATAAAAAGTTCTATAAAATTAATTGAAACATCAGAAGGAAAGCGTTGGTGTATCCACATGGAGATCATAGCCATACTATATTAGTTAAAGATATAGATACATCTAAAACCCTCTAGCAGATCCACATAGTAATTCAGGAGCTGAGACGTTAAAAATTAGGATTCGATGACGATATTATCCATGATATTCAACATGCTTCTGCAGACACTGATTTTTCCTGCAGCATGAAACAAATGTGGGAAAAATGAAAGAGTGGTTAAAAACTGTTAAGTACTTGAATATTGGCCAAAACAAAGATCCACTTAAACGAAGTGGTTTAGAACTTATGCCAAATATAGAAGTTCTTGGAATAGGATATACACCTATCGATGACATTACACCTGTTTATAAATTTAAAAATTAAAACAATTATACGTATCAAGAACAGGTATTAAAAGATTATTCATTTATAAAAATATACCAACATTAGAAGGAATTGATTTTTCTGAAAAATGATATTCAGGATATGTCATTCTTAAAAAGATTATCCAAACTTAAAATTAGTATCTGCGGCAGGGAATAACATTGAAAATATCGATGTATTAAAAATCTTACTAATTTAGAGTCGTTAAATTTAGATAATAATAAAATTAAAGATATATCAGCTCTAAAAGATTTAAATCATCTAAAAAGCAGTTAGTCTTGAAAATAATAACATTACAAAATTGGATGCATTAAGTAATAAAAATGAATTAGAACGTTTATTCTTATCTAATAATGGTGGTTTAGAGTTAGCAACTCTTAAAAATGATAGTTTAGAGCAATTAACGGTAAATAATACTAGTATTAGAGATTTAAGTGTTGTATCTAATTTACCTAAATTGAAAAATAGTAGCAAAATGATAATAAAATAACAACACTATCTCATTTGAAGAATGCTAAAATTTTTAGAAAGTGTAGAAGTTAACAATAATAAAATCGACAGTTTAGATTTTGAGAACAAAAACAATTACTAGTTTAGAAATCAAAAATAATAAACTAGAGGATATCAATAACGTTTCATAAACTATCTGCACTTGAGAATTTAGATGCTAGTGGTAATAAGATTAGTGAATTTCAACTAATAAACAAGACAAACTGATTAATTTAACAGTTAGCAACAATATTATTAGAACAATAGAAAAATGTTAATAATCTTACAGTGCTAAAAATATTTAACAATGTCAAATAACTATGTATCTACATTAGCATTAAAAGAGAAAAATAAAAACTCTAGAATATTTAGATATTAGTCATAATATTGTTTTCGAAAGAAGAATTAGAAATCCCTAAGTGGTGGAAATATTCCAAAAGGAATAATGAGTAACTTTGAAAAAGTAGAAAGTGGAAATATTAAAGAGAATTATACTTTAACTGCTGATTATATTACAGAACAGGCAGAAAAACTTCAAGAAGAGATATTGAAACTAAAAGATGAGAAAAATTAGTACCAGAAGTTGCTGATGAATTAAAAACAAAAAGCGTATTATTTATCTTGATATGTCTTACAGTGTAGATCAAAGTAGAAATAAACAAATTGAATTAGAAAAACAATTGAACGAAATAAGAAAGAAAGTTAAAAGATAATTTAGTAACATCATCTACTGAGGTAGCTAACAAAGAAGATTTAGTTGTAGAACACTCAAATACTGAAGCTGAACACGCTTCAGAGGCTCATGATCATAAGGAAACTGAAGAGCATGATTTTGTATTCGATGTAAACAATATAGTTAGTGAAGAAGGGATGGCTATATTGTAAAACATGGAGACCACAATCACTTTGTCATCAGAGTTATCAGCTAAGCAATTAGAAGAAGCAAAAAGAATTTTAGTTAAGAAAGCAGAAACTATCAACAACTGTAGATAAAGCAACATTAGATGAGTAAGAAGAATTATATTGCTTTATTCTATGGATTAAATGCCAGTGATATTTCAGTTGATAATAATACGTTAGTATTTAATTATAACGGAACAGCTAAGCGTCTTTCGCTTAATGACATAACTGTTCGGCGATGAGTTCAGATTTGGAAGGGATTTTGAGAAAGAAATAACAGCTTTAGCAAGTAGTATGAATACAACTGTTGAACATATTCAAGTACAAGATGGACAAATGATAGTAAATCACGGGGATCATAGTCACTATTATCCAATTAAGAGTCCAGGATGGAGAATATATAATCAAAATAAAATACCTTATATTGAGATTCCCAAAAGTTAATGGAAATATTGATGAAGCGGTTGTAAACAGTAGATTAACAGAATTAGAAAACACAGCACAGACTGTACTCGCTAATAATCCAGCTAAATTAAGAAAAGTGTTGGTTGGTAATAATTTTCAGAGATGTTAGTCTAGCGTGGCATGTTACAGGAACAGACGGATATTTACAAGCTCTAGATAAATTTGAAAAACCCAAATAGATATATAACTCTATATACATAAATTAAAAGTAGTGGATTGAAAAGAGGATATTATTCACTACTTTGTGATATAAAGTAAAGAAAAAAGTTCCAAGAGGATTTTTATATAAACCTCTTGAACTTTTAGTTTAAATGAAATTAATCTCTTTCGATTTTTGTAATTCCACGCATGTATGGACGGAACTTCTGGAACTGTGATAGAACCATCTTCATTTTGATAGTTTTCAATAATTGCTGCTAAACAACGACCAACAGCTAATCCAGAACCGTTTAAAGTGTGAACAAATTCAACTTTTTCCAGTATCTTCACGTTTGAATCTCATGTTAGCACGACGTGCTGGAAAATCTGTACAGTTTGAACATGAACTGATTTCTTTATATGCATTATAACTTGGTAACCATACTCGATATCATATGTTTTGGCACTGAGAATCCTGTATCTCCAGAACATAGAGTAATTACACGATATGGTAAGTTTAATTTTTTAAGGATGCTTTCAGCGTGACCAGTCATGATTTCTAATTGTTCATATGAATTTTCTGGTTTTGCAAAGCGTACCATCTCAACTTTGTTAAATTGGTGAAGACGGATAAGACCACGAGTATCACGACCAGCACTTCCTGCTCCGATCTGAAGCAGATACTGAATGCTGTAACACCTTTTGGTAACATATCTTCTGTTACTTTCACCGTTGTAGTAGTTAGTTAATGGTACTTCTGCTGTTGGAATAAGAGTTAGTCCTTCTGATTCTACAGTATAAACATCTTCAACGAATTTAGGAAATTGACCAGTACCAAATAAAGCTGTTCTGTTCACTAGTTGAGGTACCATGAATTCTTCATAACCATGTTCAACTACGTGAGTATCAATCATGAAGTTAATTAATGCACGTTCAAGCATTGCTCCAGCTTTTTTGTAGAATACAAATCTACTTCCAGAAATTTTTGCAGCACGTTCAAAGTCAGCGATATCTAATTCTTCAACTAAATCCCAGTGAGCTTTTGGTTCAAAATCAAATTCTCTAACTTGACCAATACGACGAACTTCAATATTTTTCATCTTCATTTTCTCCGATTGGAGTTTCATCAGAGATTAAGTTAGGGATTCTAATAATTTTTTCATTAATTTCTTCAGCAATTTGTTTAACTTCGATGTCACGAGTAGTGATTTCATCAGAAACGATGTTTCATGTCAGCAATTACGTCTGAAGCATCTTCACGTTTTCTTTTTAGAATAGCAATTTCTTCACTTTTTGTTACGTAGCGCTTTTAAATCTTCTACTTGCACTAGAAGTTCACGGCGTTTTTATCTAAATCTATTAGTAAAATCAACTACATCAGTTTCTAAGTTTCTAGTGCTAATTTTGCTTTTTACCATTTCAGGATTTGCTCTAAATAATTTAATATCTAACATATTTTTGTTCTCCTTTTGTATTGTAAATTTTAAATTGAATTTATATATAATAAAAATCCCTTACGTCAAAGACGTAAGGGACGATTAATTCTATACCGTGGTTCCAACCCAAATTCAATCTAAATAGATTCTTAAAATTTAATTTGATATCATCAATAGTAGAAATTTTAAAATAAACAATAAGTACTTTCAGCATGTACTCTCTCTGCGAATGTTTTTAGATTAAAACATGTCTATTATCAAACTTTTATATATTTATTTAAACTAATTTTACTCCATGATAAGCTTTTGTTGTCAAGTGTTTTTAATAAATAATTTATTTTTCGCCTGTTGTTGTTTCAGTTGTAGCTATTGTTGTTTTTCTTCATCAGCATTGTGTTTATTGTCATTTGAAGTTGTGTTGTTTTCAGAATTTGAAACTTCATTTTTCTTTGTTAAGAGTCGTACTGTTTTCGTTATTTGTTTCTGAAGTTTCTTTTTGGTTTAGCACTTGAAACTAAGGCAGCTAGTAATTTATCTATATCTTTTATTAAAATAGTTTCATCCACCAAGATTGAAGTTAACAGCTTTTCCATATGGAGTATCTATAACATTCATGCTATCTGGAGAAAGTCTCAGAGATACCAGCAAAGTAAGTTTAATTTTGCAGTTTCTTCAGGAGTTAGTTCAACTTGTTTTAGTTTCTGTTGTAATTTCGTCTTCAGTATTTGTTGTACTTTCATCTTTAGGTGCGTTGTTTTCACCATTTGTTGTATCTTTAGGTGTATTCGGTTCATCACCTGATGTCATTATCTACTTTATCATTAGGTGTAGAGTTATTTTTTCTTTATTACTTTCATTATTTGATGATGAATTATTAGTTTCATCTTTTTATCAGCATATTTTTCGAAATCTGCTTTTTACTATAGTCAGCATTTAGAAAATTCAAGAGGAATGATGGATCATATGCTTCTTTAGCGAACTGATCTGCAGATGAACGAAGCGTCACACCATCTTCATCTTTTACATTATAGTTTATTATAGTTTATCACCAAATTCAGGCTGAATACTTGTGTTATGCTCATGGCATAATGAAGAGCATTTTTCGCATTGATAAGTCTTGTAACAAGTGTTCTCATTGGTGTTCTTGTAATGAATGCTTGAGATTCATAAGAATCTTTTACAAGTGAAGAAAGTTCTTCACGTAGGTTATTATCAATTTTGTCGCTATCAATGTTTTCTAAGAAGTATTTTTATATAACTTGCAGTAGTAATACTTTCACGATCTTCGAATTTTTGTAATTCATCTAATAAGTGATTTATTTTGTTTAAAGTATTAACATCTTTATTCTCACTAGCTATATTTAATTCATTAGTTAACTCTGTTTTGAAAGATTATACTTTTCTACGTCGTTGTCTTTAATACGATTTAGTAGGGTATTATATTTTTAACAAATTCATCATTTTTAGAAGTATCAGCATTGCTTCTTCTTGAATGTATTTTTATCGAAGTTATCTAACATTTCTAGGTAACCTTTAGTAGAGTTAGTTGGTAATTCTTCAATTGTCGCACGTAACTGATCTAATGCACGAGTTAACGGTTTTGCTTGTTTTTATCATTGCTATGTTTAGCAATATTATTTGCTTTAGTTCATCAATGTGTTTTAAATACAGCTTCTTTATCAAAAATCACCAGCTAAACGTAAGTTCCAGTTATATTAGGAATTCTATTTTTATAGTAAATATCTGCTCCTAGATAGGATTTTAACGAAATGATCGTGATCACCATGAGGGATTACAATTTATCACCATCTCGTTTAATCTTATCGGCAGGAATTCTGCTACGTTTTGATAAAGCAAGTAATTCATTCGAAATCAACTTCATCGTCGCCTGTAACCTCAGGAATATGGAATTTATCACGAGGTATTACATGGGTGAATATGAGTTGGGTCATATGCATGAGCAGGCTTGTCAAATACAAAGAAGTCTTTTGTAACTTAACAGCTTCTTTTGGCACTCCATAAACCTCAGCGATATAATTAATTTGTTTTTGAATTTCATCCGTAATATTTACCTCAGTTTCATCTACATGAATCGCATTTAGTAACACAGTATGGCTATGATCACCAGTGAGGATAAGTTAATGCTTTCCATTTTCAGTTTCTACTAATTTAATTAGTTTAGATCGATACCTAATATTTTGCTAAATGATTTATTTTTAGTAACTTCCTCAGAATAAGTTTCGTTCTACTTTCAGGTTGTTTATTTTACTTTTATCTTCTCACTTTTGAGTCTCTTTAGGTTGAGTTGCAACATTATTATTATCAGAATTTATTTCATCTAAAAAGTGTAGTTGTTCCATTGTGAAAGAGCATCTCCTTTTGCTGTAGAAACATATTTAATAGTGTTTTTATCAATATTATTTTTACTTGCTAAGTAGTTTATTTTTCAGTTACTTTTATCTTCTAATTCTTTATATTCTTTTAGCTTGTTCTAAATATTTTTGAGGAATTAGTTTTTCAAACTTAGAATTTACTAATTGTTTTTATAATAAACAAAGTGTTGTCCATTGTGATCAATAACTAATCCTAATGATGTAGGAGTACCTACTGTATTTTCATCTAATGCAAAACCATCGCTTTGTTTTAAATTGAACTCCTGCGAATGATAAAACGCTAGGTTTTCCATCTGTAACATCTTCTTTTTTATTTTCTTCTTTATTCACTTCAGGTAAAGAAGGAGTAGGGGATAACTGGAGATGGTTTAACATTCTCCACTGGTTTTTCCACATTATTCACTTCAGGTAAAGAAGGAGTAGGAACAACCGGAGTTGGCTTAACTACCTCCGCAAGTTTTTCTACTTTGTTTTTAGGGATATAGTGGAAGTGATCACCATGGCGTACTGTATCATCCATTTTCGTCTTCGGTTTACCATATCTTTAGGATTAAATTTATATCCATCTGAATCTTCATCTGATGAATGTTCATGATATCGCATGACGTCGAGTCTGTATATTACGTTTTGGTGCATTTACACACGTCGTATAGTATTTGTAGTAGTTGCTGGAGTTCGATTATTTACTAGAGTATTCCCACTTTTGTACCTACTAATTGAGAATAGGTATTATGTTGGTGACTACCATGTTTAACTATAAATCCAAAATTATTTTTCCTATTATATCATTCTCACCTTTAAAGATATATCCATCACTTGTTGGAGTTGTTCCTGCAGTTGATGCTGGTAATGAACTGTTAGTTTTCACTTTGTCTTGCTTTGTGATAATTGAGAACTTGATAGCTCGCTTTTCTTAATATAGTGGAAATGATCTCCATGACGGACTACATAGCCATCTGCAGTTTCACTTACGATATCTTTTTGATTAAATGTATAGTGATCTGCGCTCTCTTTAGATTCATTAGCTCTCCATGATGATGATGGTCGATGCATGAGCTGAGATTTCTTTAGCAGTTTTTCATCGACAATATTACTTTTGGTTTATTCCTTCTTTAGGATAGTAGTAATGTTACATTAACTTTTATAACGTAACCTTCTGCAAGTTCATATTGAATGTCTTCATCTTTTTAATTTATAATCTTTATTTTTTTATAAACTAGTGAATCAAGAATTTTAGCGTTATAAGGTACTAATCCTTTTTCATAGTAGCTATGATCGCCGTGAAGTGTCACATATCCATCGTCAGTGATTTCACTAACCACGATTGAACTAACTTTGTCTGAGTAATTAATTTTCTTTGTCATGCTGTATTTTTGTACTAGTGGTGCTGTTTCATACGCTTGTTGTTTACCATATTCGTAACCAGCGAAAGCTGATAGTCCGATTACAAGTGAACCACAGGCACCAGTAATAATCATTTTTCTTGTTCATATTATTTTTCTCCTTAGTTATTTAATTCAAAACAATTCTGATTTATTATAACATGATTCGTTTTGCTTGTAAATAAAAATGTTTACGATTTATAACTAATTAAGAAATATTTGAGGAAATTGAGGGCTGACCAAAAAGTTCTAAACTTTAACAAAGTGTATATGAGAACTCATAGACGCAGTGGTTTATTGATATCTGAATTCGCTTTATAAAAGCTTTTATTAGATATCTAATAAACTGTGCGGAGGTGACTTGACAAAATCGATTTCTTCGAAAATCACGATTTTTGAGGCACTCCTATTAATTTATATCAGTTTGATAACGAATTAAACTATATTTTTCAATAATATTTATGTTATAATAAATTGAAAATTTAATTTTTAGAGGAGGTACTTATGACACAATTTGATTTTAAAAAAATTAGTTGATGCTGAGTATTTATTAAATAATAGAACAAATAAGAATATTGTAGTTATCGATGCACGTGGTGGAATGCTTGAAGAAGGATCGCTAATGTGATAAAGCAACTGTTGTTGATTGGACTGATATTAGTTTATTAGGTGAATTTGGAGGAGAAGAACTGGGAAATTATTATCTAAAGAAAATTACCAACAAATTTTTGATAAATTAGAATCAATGATGATTCAGAAGTTTCTAGTTTATGGTTTTACAATGCCTGAACAAGGGTTCGGAGATGAAGCACGTGTAGTATACACATTTAATTATGCAGGTTTTGAAAATGTTAAGTTTATCGATGGTGGTTTTAAACAAGTTGAAAAATTAGGATTTAATAAAAATTACGAACCAACAAAAGATAGAATAAATGTTAGTGATGTAGTTCGTAATGAAGCAACTCAGAACGATAAAGCTATATTTACAGATGAATTATTATCTAAAATAGGTAATGAAGAGGTTCAAATTATAGATACTAGATTAGAAGTTGAATATAATGGTCGTGTAATTTATGGTGAAAATAAAGGGACATATTCCAGGTGCAATTTCTCTACCATTTAATTCTTTAGTTGATAATAATGGATTTAAAAATCTAGAGAAGAATTAGAAAAATATGTAAACGAAAAAGGTTTGAGATAAGAATAGACTTCAGATTACATATTGTACAACTGGAGTACGAGCTTCTTATGTAGCTGTAATATTAGAAGAATTAGATTTAACGTGAGAAACTATGAACCTTCATTTGCTAGATATGCTAATGTTGACGAAGTTGAATAGTAGCTGCTCTTTAATAATTATTAAGTTATGGAAGGATACAAAATAATGATTAGAAAAAGCAATAAAAGATGATATAAAGGGTATTAGAAGGACTGCAGGAGTTTATTGAATCTTTAGAAATCGACATATTGAAGAATTATTCTATAGTAAAAATCCAAGACATTCTAAAATTTGTATTTCTGTCAGAAGATGATAGATTTAGCTGTAAAAATTGCACGGTTTATGAAAATGATGGAAAAATAAAAGGATTCGCATTTTCTTATCACTATAATGAAAGTAGAAAAGATGAAAAATTCTGGTTTAATGAGGTTGTTAAGAAATTTAATTTAAAACAAGATGACATTATATTTGATTATAATGAAGTATTGGAAAAAGAGTTTTTATTTAGATACACTATATGTTTTTCTGAGTATAGAGGAGAAGGTGTTAGAATAAATTATTAACAAGTTTTATTTAATAATAGTAATACTATTAAGTTTAAAATGTTGCTCAATCGAATATTAGAGCAAGAAAACTATATAGAAAGTTATGGGTTCTATAAAGATTGTGAGATTTATATAGCCATGAGAATTATGATCATCTAATAAAAACAAAATAACACATCTATTTTCTGAAAATTTAATACAGTTTTAAAAATATATATTACCAAATTGCTAAAATATGTGATATAATTAAGATTATGTATTAGACATGAGGAGAAATAAAGATGGTTGAACTATTAAGAAAAAGATCAAAAAGTTGAGAATACATGGGATTTAGAATCAATTTTTAAAAACAAATGAAGATTTTTGGAATCAATTTAAAGAATGGAAGAATTAATACACAAATACAAAGTTATAAAGGTAAGGTTAAAGAAGGTGCTAAAAGATCTTCTAGAAGTTTTTAAAGCTGAAGAAGATATGATGTTAAAAAGTCGAACAATTAACAATTTATGCATTTCTTAGAAAAGACCAAGATAGTACAAATGCTGAATATGGTGAATTATATGCTAAAACAATGAATTTAAATTCTAAGTTTTTATGCAGAGTGGTCATTTTTAAAACCTGAACTTCTTTCAATTGATGAGGATGTACTATTAGGATACGTAGAAGAATTAGACGAGTTAAAAGTTTATAGATTTGAATTAGAAAAATTAATAAAAACGTCGTCATACTCTGGATCCAGAACAAGAAAAATAATAGCAATGGCTGGAGAAGCCCTAAATGCTAGTGATGAAACTTTTTCAGCATTAAATAATGCAGATGTTGAATTTGAACCAGTAGAAGATAAAGATGGAAATAAACATACTTTAACACATGGAACATATGGTACATATATGGAAAGTACAGATAGAGTTCTTAGAAAATATTCCATTCTCTATATAACTATTTCAAAAAGCATAATAATACATTGGCATCTACATTAGGTGGAAATTTAAAACGAAAAATATTATGCTGATGTTTATAAATATACATCAACAAGGAATAATGCATTATCTAACAATTTAATACCAGAGGAAGTGTATGATAATTTAGTATCTGTAGTTAATGAAAAATTCCAGCGCTGCAAAAGATATTATAAGTTGCACAAGAGAGCTAAAGGACTTGAAGACTTCAGATTATACGATGAGATCAGTATCTATGGTAGAAGGCGAGCCAATTAAATTTACATTTGAAGAAGCTCGTGATATAGTACTTGAAGCTGTAAAACCAATGGGTGAAGAATATGTTAATGATATGAGAAAAAGCATTTACAGAACGTTGGATAGATATTTATCCTAATAAAAGGAAAAACGTTCAGGGCGTACTCATGGGGTGGTTATACTACAAAAACCATTTATTCTATTAAATTTTGATGGTACGTTAAATGATGTGTACACACTTATACATGAACTAGGGCATTCAATGCACTCGTACTATACTAGAAAAACCAACCATATGTTTATGGAAGTTATTCAATCTTTGTTGCAGAAGTAGCATCAACTTGTAATGAAGCTTTTATTAACAGAGTATCTATATAACAAATTCGAAAAAGAAGGCAATAAAAATGGTATGTTATGTGTTCTAAATGAGGCATTAAGTGGTTTTGTAGGAACAGTTTATAGACAAACTCAATTTGCAGAGTTTGAACATACTATTAATCAACACCTTCAAAATGGTGGAGCTTTTAACGGCTGATTATTTAAACACAGAATACTTCAACTTAATTAAAAATATTATGGTGATGTATTTACATATGATGAAGATATAAAAATATGAATGGTCAAGAGTACCTCATTTCTACTACAATTACTATGTATACCAATATGCAACTGGTTATTCAGCTGCACAAGCATTATCAAAATTAATCTTGGAAGATAGTAAAAATGCCAAAGTTTATATAGATGAATTTCTTTCAAAAGGAAATTCAAACTATCCTATAGAAGTATTAAAAATGCCGGTGTAGATATGTCTCAAACCTGATGCAATAGAGTTAGCATTACAAGGCTTTGAAGAAAAATAGAAAAATTTGAGAAATTATATTTCTAATAAATAAAATAAAGAGATTCAAAATCGAGTTTAAAAATCACGATTTTTGAATCTCTTTTAATGTAACTAATACCAATTCAATTCTATTATTTATTCTTATAGGAAACGAGCTATTTCCTAGACCACGAGAAACAATCAATGTCGAACTGTCTTTTGTGTAACAACCACTTGTGTATTCTGGAAAGAACCCTTGACTAGGTGAGAAAATACCTCCTATAAATGGGAATTCTCCATTGTCCACCGTGAGCATGCCCTGAAAAATTAAGTCATAGTTAGTTTCTACATAGATTGGAAATTTCTCGGGACGATGTGATAACAAGATGTTAAAATATTCTGAAGAATATAGATTGTCTAATGTTTTTCTTGAAGTTCGCGCGGTGATTTAAGTTATCTTCATTTTTGAAAAATTATAATCTTCTACACCAACTAGATTTATAAAATCTTGATTACGATTAAGAAGAATACTTTCGTTGTGTAAGTGAGTAATTTTAAGTTTTGCTAACATATTTTTTAGTTCTGCATATTCTTTCGGTAATCTTAGTTCATGATTTTCCAGAAGTAAAATAACAAGAGACAATTATAGCAAGTTGACTAAGGATATTATAAGCTACATCCATGTCATTTTTATAACTATCGAGAATATCTCCAGTAATTACAATAATATCGGGTGAAAATTTTTGATTTTACTTAAGAATGCTAAGTCGCTTAAGCCGACCTTTATCACAGTGAATATCACTCACTTGGGCAATTTTAAAAATTTTCAAAGAATCTGGAAGATTATTGAAATCTAGAGTGGTATTTGTTACTTTTAATTTTTTATTTTGTTTAATTATAGAACTAGCTGCTAGAATAGGAGCTAGTGCCAAAAATTTCTCGATTCATCTATTTCACCTATTATAAAAATTTAAGAAAAAGTAATGTTTATTTATAATATTATTTTATAATTACAACTGTGTAGAAAACAGTATAAAATATAATATTAAATAAATGTCTTACTATCCTCAAAAACATTATACCATAATGCTTAAAGTATGTTAAAATATAAAGTGATTATTAATGAGAAATTAGAGGAAAAATATGATAACTATTGAAAAAGATTGATAAAATAGCCGCTTCTAGAAAATATCCACCTACACCTCCCTCAATGGCAGCTATAGCTATTACAGGGCTGATGTTCTTGTAGCTGCGGCTGCTGGAAGTGGTAAAACGGAGGTTCTTTCTGAACGAATAACAAGAAAAGTTGCAACGAAAAGATGGGATATAGATAGATTATTAGTACTAACATTTACAACAGCTGCTGCTAAAAATATGGTAGTAAGAATAGAGGATAAAATCATGAACGATTACTTTCAACAGATAAAGAAGAGGATTTATTGTTCCTTAGAAAGCAAAGGATGTTAATGAATGACGCCTATGTTAGTACTATTGATAGTTTTTGGTTTAAATGTATTGAAAAATTCTATTATCTTGTAGAGGAAGAAATTGATAATCAAATTAAATATTTATCACCTAATTTCAGTATATTAGCAAATAGTAAAGGGTTATTGAGTGAAACAATAGGAAATGTCCTAGAGGAGTTAGTACAGGAAGATTCTACTAGTACAGATTTATTATTCACAGTTTTTGGATCTAAACAAAATATTAGTTCATTCATTATCGATGTGTACTATAAACTATTAAATATACCTAATTTTTCAAATATATTTAGAAAATGATTTTTGAAAAGATTAAATTTCTAATTATAGATAATGTTGACGTAGATTATGCTGTTATTTATGAATTCAGTAAATTTGATAATTTAACTCACAAAAAGAGGCTATAACAGCTGCGTTTAACTTTTAGTTTATATATATAAAAATATCTAGAAAATAATAAAAAGAAGCTGATTTAGATATAATATCTCTTGTTAATCTAGATAACGATAAAAAGAAAAAAATTATTAAGTATCTTCAACAAGACGAAATTTCTTTAAAAAGTAATCAAGAGGAGCTTGAAGAAATTATTGAGATTATAGAAAAACTTGATAACCAGTTAAAAATTGAAAATAATATCTTTGATACAGCGTTATTAACAAAATTTATGATGAACTTATCGATTACTTGAATTATTTTTAAAAACTATAGAAAAAAATAAGTGGGTTATCAAGAACTATTAGAAAGTTCTTAAGAAATTACATAATGATTTCATTAAAAGAAAAAGAGAGAATAATTTTTTAGATTTCCCTGATTTAAAATCATCTTGCTATTAAGGCACTTACTAAAAGAAAAGAATGGTGACATTATACCTAGTGAAGGGCACATTATTATAGAGAGTATTTTTTATGAGATATATGTTGATGAATATCAAGATAATAATAACCTGCAAGAATATATCTTAAACTTAATTAGAGGAGAAGATGTCTACTTCTTTTAGGGTTGGAGATGTTAAACAAGCAATTTATGGTTTTAGGGGTTCTAATCCAGATCTTTTTGAACAAAAGTATATAGTTATAGAAAATTAGAAATTGATAATTATAAAGTAGATGAGGAATATTCATTTGAAGATGATTCTGAAGGAATTTGTGTAGTATTAAAAGAAAACTTCAGAAGTGATGAGAATATACTGAAATCTAGTAATTTTGTATTTCAATAGATTGATGGAAATAAGAATGCAGGAGTGAGTTATGATGAAGATAGTGCTCTGTATTACCCAGAAGCAAAAAGAGCGACAAGATACAGAAATTATTCCAACTAAGTTAATAAATGGTAAGGTAAACTATTTTACAGGAGAAATCATGAGAAACAAAAAGATTATAGGAACAGTCTATAGAAAATATTGCATATGAGATTTTGCAAGGGATAAAGAATGGAAAGAAATATAGTGACTATGCTGTTTTAGTTAGAAATAGTACTAAAAATGTCTAGTTTTAAAGAAATATTTAGCAATTACAATATTCCATTATTTTTAAAGAAAAAGTTGGATTTTACTGAATCAAATTGTTTTAATGTTTTTGTATAACATTCTTAGATTTATTGATAATACTAATAGAGATGCTAGTCTATTAGCCATTTTGCATACAGAGATTTTTTTGATTATAGTAATGATGAATTATTGAGATTATCACTAGAAAAAGGGAAAAATCTTTTTGAAAAATTAAATAATAGTGATAATAAAAAGACAAACAGACTACAAACTTATTAAAAATGGCTGAATTTTAGTTTGAATAATTCATTACCAGGTTTATTAGAGACAATAGAGATTGATACTGACTTTTAAAAATTATTTAGTAACGATAGGTGTAAATGATGAAGAGATAGATTATTTTGAGAATTTTTATAGATGTAGTTAATGAATATCAGAAAATAGATAATAAAACTATCAGGTTTAATTAATCAGCTGAAAAATATTAAAAATAGGAGAGGTATTTGAAATCAAGAAGAGAACACCAAAATGATAGTGTTACTTTGTCTACAATACACATCTCAAAAGGACTAGAGTATAAAAGAAGTATTTGTAGCTGATATAGATACATCATTTAGTAAAAGAGGTTATACAGGAGAAGGGTTATTCACAGAAACTTTTGGTTTAAGTCTTAATGTAGAGAATATAGCTCAAAGCTTTTAGTTTTAAATAGTTAGCCAAGATTATCAAGATTAAACGAATTATATAAATTAAATAGTATACTGATTAAGTTGAGAGAAAGAGAAGAGGAAGTTCGTAATCTATATGTAGCTTTAACGCGTGCTAAAAATTCATTGTATCTTGTGAGTCCAAATGGATAGAATTGAATAATGAGAAAGCAAAAAGATAAATCTTTATCGCAAGCATTAATAGAAGACGATAACTTTGAAATTATTTTGAATAACTTATTAAGTGATTACGAAGCCGGATTCAATTTTGAAAATGAAAAAGATGCTAAATTTGAAGATTATGAAGTGATTGTATCTATTCAAGAACAAGAAGCTAGTCTAGACTTTGACTTAGCAGATTTTTATGAAAAGTTTGAATTAAAAACAGAACACTACTGAAGAAATCAAGAAGTTAGGGTTAAACATAAGGTATTTCCAACAAAAACATCATATAGCGCGTTGAAAATTAATGGTGATAGTAATATTAACTTTAAAAAGAAAAAAAGAGGTACCTTGAGTTAAATACATTGAAGAATCTCGACATCTACTAGTAAGGCGATACTTAGAGGTAATATTGTCCATAAGCTTTTTGAAAAATAGTAAATGATATTAGAGCAGGGATTGAGATTACGGATGTGAAGTCTATGTAAATGACTTGAAGAAAACAGATGACTTATTTAAAAATATTAGAAAATAGGATACTTACTGAAGAAGAGTTTGATAATATAAATAATAAAGAAGATATGGAAAGAATGAGAAAACTTTATTAATGATGATTTAATGAAAATTATGCCAGTTGTCAGTTTTGTCAAACAGAAATAGCATTTACCACTGCGAAAAAGCCAAAGAACTATACAGTGAAAGTGATAGTGAAATAGATGTAATACTTCAAGGGTGGTCGATTTATTTATTAAAGTATCTGATGATGAAGCTATTATCGTTGATTATAAGACTGACTATGTGACTAGTAAAACTGGGGAAGATATTTTACGTGAAAGACACAAGGAGCAATTAAGGATATATAAAGAAGCGGTAAAGGACTACTATCAATTAAATGATATTAAAACATATGTCTACTCATATGTGCTTTCAAAATTAATCGAAATAGAGTAAGATGATATCACGTTGTTAGTAAGGGGATAAATATGGCATAATAGAAGGTAAATTTGAATTGTTATTATTTGGAGGTGAAAGTATAGAAAATATAGTTTGTAATAGTGAAACAGCAGTTCTTAATAGAATGTATGATGAATTTGAAAAGAATTTAGAAGATGGAGCAGTTATTTGCTTACCGGAAAAATATTATTAATACGCAATTTACTAATAGAATGATTGATGATAATCAAACTGGAAAGTATCGATATAAACATGTAATTATGTTAGGGTCAACGTGAGTTTTCTGATATTGATATGAAGAAAGATTTGGATTATATAGATATGCAAGACATGAACTATTTAAGAAATTAGATGTTGAAGCGAAAAATATTTATTATCCACAAACATTAAATAGTAACGAATGTGAAGAAGATCTAAACAATTATAAAGAAGTTTTTAACTGAGAATCCAATTGATGTTGCGGTTGTTTTCTTAGGATCTGATGGTGGAATACTTGATTATCGTTTTGCCGATGAGGTAAATAAAAACCTTCATATTGTTGAGTTCTCGGATGAAGAAAAAGGCTCAATTACAAGAAGCGGGTATGGAAATTAACGGTAATAAGTTAATTAGTATCGGTTATGAAAACTTAATGTCTGCTAGAAATTTATTTGTTGTTGTTTTAGATAATGACAAGAGAAAATATATTGCAGAGTTATTTGAAAATGAAGAATCAGAAAATAAAACTGTGCTATCAATTTTAAATAATCATAAAATCTATTTATCTTTACGGATAAAAGAAGCAAGTTATAAATCTGAGGAAGAGGTAAATAGATTAATTAAACAAAAGACAAAAAGATTAGAAATTAAAGAACGTAAGAAAGGCTTCAAAACGAGGAGCAGGATAGGTGTAATAGGTATGAATGATTATCAGAGAATTATAGATTATGATTTTAGTGATACAGTTCTGATGATAAACTTGTCGTAAAATTTAAGCTGAAGAAAACATTTAGCGAAAGATCGGTTCATAAGTTTATTTTCTCCCAGGAGAGAGAGGTTTATTATAAGAACTCCAGATACTAAATCTTCTATAATTGGTATAGGGTACGAAGCGACATGGTTACTTGATTCTAATGATTTCAACAAGTTTTTATAATAGTAGTGTCCTGTCTGGTTTTGAAGAATTAAAGGCTCAGGTAACAGTTCTAGAAATAGATGAACATGACGATGAATATTTCGGTATTTATGGTGGAGTTCAGATGGTAATAATAAAAATAGCTCAAGAATGGGTAGATTTTACTGATACATCATTTGTAGTTCCTGGAATACTAGCTGTTTTTAAAGGTGAGTGATGTCTTTATAACGTTATTCTTTAATATGAAAGAAGAAAAAGAATTTACAGAATTATGGACAGAGAGAATTGCATTTTTAAATAAACTTGATGACGATAATGAAATTTCTAATGAACCGAAAAATATCAGTAGTTAGGAGATTTATCCAGAACTTTGGCAAGAAAAATATTAGAAAAGCATTTTTCAAATTGAGAAAGAAGAACTTAAACGTATAGTACTTTCTAGAAAAATTTAATATTATTAGAAAATAATACTTCACTTGGAGCAATAACAAAATATTTACTAGGTGAAATAGATATTTCATTGCTTTTTGAATCGAAAAAGTGTATTTGTAACTACAAATCCATTGATTTCATTAGATTATACTGATAGAGATTTAAAGGCACATCTGTACTTGAAAAAAAGAGAATTTATTTAATAACGATTATTCTATCATGTTTGATGAAGAAGAAATTATTCAAGAATATAAAGAAAACTTTGAGTCTCATTTTGATAGTGAATTTAAAGTGTACGATGATAAAAACATTGATGGGGAAAAATTAGATGTATTTTCTGTCTTGAATTCAAAAGTTGATGATACTCAAAAAGCTATTAAATCTCTTAGTTTATTATATCCAATGCCAATAATAAAGGTTATCCAGAGAACATAGCAAAAGAAATTTTTGATGAGAACTACAATGTAGGTTATGGTTTTTGGTATTCACCATTTGGATATATTACTAATAAACTTGATGCTAAGTTTTTATACTTGTGGAAATATGATGGTAGCTCAAAATAACATGATAACTTTATTTACGAGCATTTTATTATCAAATGAAGAAAAAAATACGATGAAGTTGTAGAAAAATCTAATAGAATCGTAAATTCAAGTCTGAAATTATTTGATCGTTAGGGGAAGTTAATTATGGGACAAAGTACGATGAAAAAGGAGCAATCCTTGCTTTTGCTAGGTGCAACTTGTTGGGGATTATCAGGGTATTAGGGGAGTATTTACTAATATATCTAAGATAGATTCTACATGGGTAATAGCAAATAGATTATTTTATGCGGGGATTGTTCTTGTAATTATTTTATTTTTAAAAGATAAAAAGAATCTAATAAAATGTATTTTTCAGATAAGAAAGATATTTTAAGATTATTGAATTTTTCATTTTTGGATTGCTTATTTGTCAAGGGACATATTTTTAGCGATTAAATATACTAATGCTGGTATGGCAACTGTTCTTCAGTACACAGGTCCTGTAATGATTATGACGTATTATTGTGTTATAGGTAGAAGATGGCCGATGGCACGTGAAGTCATTGCAATAGCCGCTTCATTATTTGGAATAGTACTGATGGCTACACACTTGGATTTTAGTAAATTAAATATTTCACATTAGGTTTATTTTGGGGATTATTTTCTGCAATAGGGCTAGCGAGTTATAATATTTCATCAATTAGTCTTACAAAAATATGGAGTAATGCCAATAATGGCGTGGGGACTTTTAAATGCAGGTGTTGTGGTTTATTTTGGCACTGGAAGTAATTATATTCCTGAAAATTTTTCTTTTATTGATTTTCTATGTATGGCAGGTGTAATTATAGTAGGAACTATAATGTCATTCACATTATATTTGGAAGGAATAAGATTAATTGGTGCTGTTACAGGAAGTATAATCGGATGTTTTTGAACCAATAGCAGCAATAATATTTTTCGTTTTGTTATTAGGTACAACATTTGAGCATGATTGATTTAATAGGTGCTGGATTTATTTTATCAGCGGTAGTAGTACTAAGTAAGAGATAATATTTTTATAAATCTGTTAAAGAAAATTTAATATTGATTGACAAGAACTTGAAAGTAATATGAGGTATATTTATTATTTTCGAGTTCTTGATGTACTTTAAAAGATATTTTTGATTGTATTTTATACTAATTTATGTTAAATATTTAAAGTATAGATGTTTATTTGTGAATTCCCATGAGATACATGGAGAGAGGATAAAAATGAGTAACATAAAATTTGATGAAATGTATAAAAGTATGAATACTAAAGAACTTACAGCTTTAGCTAAAGAACTTGGTGTTCCAAGATATTATACATTAAATAAAAAGAATTAGTTTTTAGCAATTTTAGAAAAACAATCAGTAAGTGAGGAACATTACTATGCATCTGGGATTTTTGGATGATATACACCCAGAAAATGGTTTTGGTTTCTTAAGAACTGTTGATTATAAAAAGGAGAAACAGATATTTATATTTCTGCTTCTCAAATTCGCCAGTTTTGAACTTAAAAAGGTGATGAAGTTTATGGTAAGGTTCGTAAACCTCGTGAAGGTGAAAGATATGCAGGTATACTTCAAGTTGATAAGGTTAATGATGTCGATGCAGAAGTTGCAAAAGGTGAGCACATTTTCAAGCTTTAACACCGATTTATCCGAATCAGAAAATTGTTTTTAGAGACTACAAAGGAGAAACTATCTCACAAGATTTGTGAATCTAGTAGCGCCAATTGGGTTCGGACAACGTGGATTAATTGTTGCACCACCAAAAGTCAGGAAAACAACATTGCTAAAAGATATTGCAAATTCAATTAGAAAAATTATCCTGATAAAAAGTTGATTATTCTTTTTAATTGATGAAAGACCAGAAGAAGTAACAGATATGGAAAAGATCATGAAGGTGCAGATGTTGTAAGTTCAACATTTGATGAAACTTCTGAAAATCATATCAAAGTGGCAGAATTGGTTATTGAGCATGCTAAACGTCGTGTAGAACTTGGTCAAGATGTAATTATACTTATGGATAGCATAACGAGACTTGCATGCTTATAATATTGTAGAACCAAGTAGTGGTAAGGTACTAAGTGGAGGGGTAGATCCATCGAGTCTTCATAAGCCAAAAGCATTCTTTGGAGCAGCGAGAAATGTTGAAGGTGGAGGAAGTTTAACTATAATCGCTACTGCCTTGATTAATACTGGTTCTAGAATGGATGATTTAATATTTGAAGAGTTCAAAAGGAACTGGAAATATGGAAATAGTCTTATCACCAGAACTCGCTTCAAGAAGAGTTTATCCGGCTATTGATTTCTTAAAGAGTTCTACAAGAAAAGAAGATTTATTACTAACAGAAGATGAAGTGAAAATCTTATGGCAAACTCGTAGAAAACTTGAAGACGTAAGTGAACCAACTATCGGTGTGCTAAATCATCTTAGAAAACATGAGAGTAATGTTGACTATATTGCTGAAATGAAAAATTCATAAGAGATTAATTTCTACTAAATTGTATGATTAATAGACAGGTTATGTTGTCTATGGTATAATCTCATAGAACATATTTATTTTTAGGAGGATTATATTGGAAACAATTAAATTTTAATTGATTTTGTATTGCATATTGACAAACATCTTGGTGAATTAATGGTGCAACACGGTCCATGGTGGATGTATGGGATAATTTTCTTGATTATCTTTATCGAAACTGGTGCTGTATTCATGCCGTTTTACCGGGGTGACTCATTATTATTTGCTAGTGGAGCACTTTGGGCAGCAACAGGAAATAATATATTTTTACTATTATTTTTATGTATAAGTGCTGCTGTTATTGGAGATAATTCGTAACTATTTTATTGGAAGAAACTTCTCTGATTTCTTAAAGAGTAAGGCATGGTTTAAAAAGTTTGTGTCTGATGAAAACATAAAAGACGCTGAAAACTTTGTAGCAAAACATGGAGGAAAATCTATTTTCTTAGCTAGATTTTTCCCGATTATCGCATACGATTGTTCCATTTATCGTAGGAGCTGGTAAGATGAAATACTCTAAGTTTAGAGTGATGAGATTTCTTTGGAGGACTTTGTTGGTGTGCACTGTTTGTATCAGTAGGGTACTTCTTTGGAAATATTTCATATGTTAAGAAAAACTTTTCAGTAGTTGTAATTGCTATTATTTTTAATCAGCTTAATTCCATTAGTTATTGGAGCAATTAGATCTAGAAAAAGCATAAAATAATATTTAAAAGAGGCTTGAATAAGCCTCTTTTTATGCTAAAAATTTGATAGCTAGATGTTAACAAGTTATAATTAAAGAACTATAGTTGAGTAATTTGGAGGAAAAACATGAAATTAGGAATTATAGGATCGGTATGATAGTGAAAGATTTCTATCTTTTGCTCATGAACTTCCAGAAATTAAATTAGAAGCTATAACAGCGCGAAATACTGAAAATTTAAAAAGAATTACAAAACAAATATAATATTAAGGAAATATATACTGATATTGATCTTTGTCTAGAAAATAAAGAAAGTAGATACAATTTATGTTGCAGTTCCGAATAATTTGCATTATTCAGTTGCTAAGAAAGCTTTTAGAAGCTGGTAAAAATGTTATTTGTGAAAAACCTTTTTACCTTAAAAGTATGATGAAACTGTAGAATTATTTGAAATAGCCGAAGCTAGAGGGTTAATATTAATAGAAGCAATCAAATCAATATCATTATCTTGATATAAAAGAAAAATCTTGATAATATTGGAGAAATAAGACTTGTTGAGTGTAATTTTTCTCAACTTTCTTCAAGATACGAAGCATTTAAAAATGGAATTCTGCACCTGTTTTTTGATAAGAGCAAAGGTGGAGGAGTGCTTGGTGATTTAAATATTTATAACATTCATTTTGTTGTCGGATTATTTGGTAAAACCCTAATAATGTACGATTATTCACCTAATATAGTAAATGATGTCGATACTTCTGGTATTCTTCTATTAGAATATGATAACTTTTAAAGTAGTATGCATAGCAGCTAAAAGATACTTTTAATAATAGTTATGTCAATATTCAAGGAGACAAAGGTATAATTAAGGTCATTGGTCCAACAAATGAAGTTCCTAATTACAGTATTCAAAACAAAAGATAATTCTATAAATGAAAAATAAAATATCCATTCACACAGAATGTTTTAGCTGAGTTTTAAAAATTCGTTGAAGTTATAAATAATAAAGATTTTGAATTCATGAATAATCAGAAAGAACATACTTTGAACGTTATGTATATTTATGAAGAAGCGAAAAATTTATAGAAAATTAAAAGGAGAAAATCACATGAAAAATTTTTAGTAAACCATTTGGAACAGAGGAACAACCTATAGAGGAAGGAAGATATAGACTATTTTTGGACTGCTGGTCTGTCCGTATGCACATAGAGCAGTTATAGCAAGAGAGATACTAGGATTAGATAATGCGGTAAGTTTAGGAACATTGGATTATCGTCGTGGAGAAGAAGGATGGCAATTTAGCTTAGATAAAGATGGATTAGACTCAATATTAAAACAATCTAAAATTAAAGATGTGTATTTAAATAGTGATTCAGATTATGAAGGACCATATTCAGTACCTGTGCTTGTTGATGTTACTTCAGGAAAAGTAGTTAGAAAAAGAATCAGCAGAGATACTTCATGAATTTGCGACAGTATTTAAAAACTACATAAAAAGATGGGATAGATTTATATCCTGGAGCATCTTGCAGGTCAAATTGATGAGTGGAATGAAAAATTAGCTGTAGCTATTAATGATGGTGTATATGGAATGGGATTTGCTGAAAGTCAAGAAAAATATGATGAGGCCTTTGATCGATTCTTTGATATGATGGATGTAGTGGAAGAACGTTTATCATGCCAAAAGATACTTTCATGGAAATACAATAACTGAAACAGATATTCGTTTCTATACTACTATGATCTCGTTTCGATGTCGTTTATTATGGATTATATTCTGCGAATAAAAAGAGAATTGAGGAATATCCTAATATTTTCAACTACTTAAAAGACTTATATCAAACACCAGGATTCGGGTCTACAACAGACTTTGAAGCAATTAAGGTTGGATATTACGTATCAGCAGGTAAAACTATTGTGCCAAAAAGGACCAGAAGTGAGATAAGTGGAATCAAAGTCACGATAGAGCTAGATTCGAATAATAAATATGAAAATCATAGATGTAGAAAATATAACTTTTCTAAGGAACAGCTAAACAGGTTTGGATTTAAGGAAGAGGCGGAAAAACTAGTATATAGAAAAAGAAATTTTTAGATAGTAGCTTTTTAATAGAAATAGTATTTGTAAATAGTCAACTTTTGATAGAAGTATATGATTTAGAATTTGATGAGATTTATTCATTATTTAGTGTAGATAGTGCTGTTGGTGAAACGGTTCAAAAATATTAGAGAACATGTAGAGGATATACTAAGTTCTATATTAGGATTAGCTGATGAATCAGGGAAAAATAAGTTCAGAAGTCATCGACTATTGTAATAATAAATACGGTGAAAATCATGTTAATCCTTTTTAAAAACATCCAGATATATTAGCTATGGTAAATGAAAAATAAATGGTATGCCTTGTTGCTGGATGTAGAATATAATAAATTGAATAAAAATATCGATATTACAACTAAAGTGAAAATTTTAAATCTAAAAATATCCTACGGATAATATCTCAGATATTATAGACAATCAAAAATATTTTTCCAGCATACCATATGAATAAAAAGCATTGGATTAGTATAGTGTTAGATAAAAATATCAAAATGGAAACAATAAAAAATTAATCGATATAAGCTATTCTTTAGTTAAATAATAAAGAACAACTAAAAATCAATTTGTAAAAATTATGATTTAAAGTTGTTCCTGTTTTTATTTTCTTACATGCAACTATAAGGAATATAATTTGGAAAATGATAGAGATTATGAAAAAGAAATTTCCGATATAAATTCCTAATACACCAGAAATGATATACAATATAATGTTTATAATTATTAAATAATTTTTGTGAATTCTTTAAACATAATCATTAAGAGCCTGTGAGTCTGTAAAAATAACCCTTCCTATGTTAAACTGGAAGTGACTAGGGAGGTACATAACAAGAAGAAAAAGAGATCCAAAAGAAACAAAATTAATAAAACAATTAGTATCAGAATACGGAGTAGAAAAGCATAGCTCGATATACAAAAATGCCTTAAAAGATTTACTAGGAGGTACGATAGAAGAACTACTACAAGCAGAAATAAATAATCACTTAGGGTATGAGAAGTATGGGACATGGTGACAAAGAAAACTTGGACTATAGTCAAGTAAATAGACACGAAAATACGAAAATTAGTTAAGAATTTAAGTGAAATTTGTTTTATACTGAGAAGTAGGTGTGGTATCCTGTGAGGAAAATGTGGCAGTGCCACTTTTTCCCACATTAAGAACTCCACACCGATAGAGGCTCAGTGTAAAATAAATTTTTAACGTTCATAAAACGCTAATTCTCTTTCGTTAGGAGTCATAAGTTCTAAAGAATAGTGTGGTCTTTTAAGATTGTAAAATCCCTCAATATACTCAAATAAAGAAAGTTTTAATTCTCCAATTGAGTGATAATTTTTCTATTGCACTCCTCTTTCTTTAAATATTTAAAGAAAGACTCACAACAAGCATTATCGAAAGGATATCCTTTTTAGAAAAAGATTGAACTATATTAAATTTATCCAGGAGCTTTCTAAAAGGGAGCTGCTGTATACTGAGATACCACGGTCAGAATGAAACATAAGACCAGTAGGACAATTTCTTTTATTATAAGCGTCATTAAATGTACTCATAATAAGGTTAGAATCAGCTTTATTAGAAATATTCCACGATATAATTTTTTTCTAGAAAATAAATCCATAATTATACACAGATAAAAACCAAACACCATTTACTTTTTATATAAGTAAAAATCGCTAGCCCAAACCATATTAGGCTCTGGAGGATTAAATTCTTGTTTTAAGTGGTTACACAACTTAGTATCCTCACAGTTTTCTTTACTCGCTTTGATAAAAAGGTTTAGAAGTAGACATAGTAGGGAGATTTAATTTTTGAATTAATCGATATACTCTTCAACACTAACCTTAATACCATAATCACGCTCTAAAATATGAGTAATTTTATATGCACCTAGTCGCTTATTGTAATCTCCATGAATTTTTAAATAATTCTAGAAATCATTTGATTTTTCTTCAATTCTAGGAGGTACATCATTTGAGATATATTTATAGTATGTGCTTCTATTAACATTGAATACTTTGCATAAAAAGTTTAATATTATGTTGATTTCTAAGGGTGAAAATAGCGTTTAATCTTTGTTTGAGTGTGGTGTGAAGATGGCAATCGCCTTTTTAAAATTTGATTTTTCTTCTTCTAATTGAGCGTTTCGTTTTTTGAAGTTCTTTTATTTGTTTAGCGGTAAACACATCGCCATCTTCAGTTTTAATCTCAGAATACTGTTTCACCCATTTATTAATGGAACTTAAAGAAATACCATAATTTTTACTCAGTTGTGTTTGAGTCTTACCATTTTTGATATAGACTAACAATTGATCTTTTAAAAATCTTCATCGTAGACATTTTTGCCATTTTAAACACTTCCTTTCTGTGTATACTTTTATTATATTATATTGTTTATTTTTTTGTGTCTACTTTTTTTAGTATAACTCCAACTATAGAAACGGATATAAAGAAAAAGTTCAAAGTAATTATGGCGACCTAGAAATAGCTGTTCCACAAGATAGAAATTCTACATTTGAACCAATGATAGTTCCAAAAAGAGAAAAAGATATCTCAGAAATAGAAAACAAAATAATAGGTCTATATGCCTTAGGAATGACCACAAGGGATATTGCACAAGAGATAAAAGAACTGTATGGATGTGAGATATCAGAAGGATTAGTATCAGACATTACCGATAAAATAATTCCAAAAATAGAAGAATGGAAAACAAGAACGCTAGATGAAGTCTATGCAGTAGTTTATATAGATGCAGTACACTTTAGTGTGAAAGAAAATGGAATTGTAGGCAAAAAAGCTGTCTATATCGCATTAGGAGTGAACCAAGAAGGTAAGAAAGACATATTATCGATGTATATAGGAACAAATGAAAGTGCCAAAACATGGTTATCTCTATTTAACGACCTTAAAAATCGAGGAGTAAAAGACATACTAGTAATGTGTGCAGATGGATTAACAGGGATAAAAGAAGCCATATCAGCAGCCTTTCCAAAAACAGAATACCAAAGATGTATAGTACATATGATAAGAAATACAACAAAGTTTGTAGCGACAAAAGACTATAAAGAGCTGTGTGCAGACTTAAAAACAATATACAATGCACCAACAGAAGAACAAGCTAAAAACAACCTAGATATAGTAGCGGATAAGTGGGAAAGTAAATATCCAAAAACTAATGAGTAGCTGGTATTCAGAATGGGATGCAATAACACCTATATTTAAATTTAGTGTAAAAAGTAAGAACAGTAATATATACAACAAAATGCAGTGGAAAGTGTAAATTCAAGATTAAGAAGCATGAATAAGAGACGATCAGGTTTTTCCGAATAAAGTATCATTAGAAAAAGCATTATACCTAGCTATAGAAAGAATTGTAAAAATGGACAGGAGCTATAAGAGATTGGGGGAATATATGAGAGTTAAGAATAATGTATGAGGATAGGATATAAATAAAATAAAGCAGCTTTAATTCTCTTGGAGAGTCTAGATTTTACGTCTTTACTTGTCAAGGACAAGGGCTTGCCTATATAAAATCCTTGACAAGCAAGCCTTAAAAATCTAAAAATAGACTCTAGAGAATGAAAAGCCACTTAAAGTAATTAAATCTATAAAATTAAATATTATAAACTAGTAAATTTTGGTTAACATAAAAGAATTTACAGAGTTTTATTCACTCCCATCATTAAATTGAAAATAGTAGCTATTACATACATAAAGTAGTGAGGAATAAGAATTGCTAGTAGAAATCCTATTCCAGCCCCAGCGCTAGGACTGTCAGAATGATTAATTTTGATATTACACTTGTAAAAGTATATTATTGTTAGTGCTATGTATATAATTGACGAAAGTAATGATAATCTTATAGCGAATTTTCTTGTCATCTAAAAGCAATCCTTCCTCAGTAGATTTTTACAGCTTCTGTTCTGTTTTTGCAGTTTAATTTTGTTAGGATGTTGGAAATATAATTCTAATAGTTCCTTCCGATAAAAACAGTTCGTTAGCAATTTCTTTATTTGGTAATCCTTCTTTAATTTTTAAAAAGAATAATTTTTCTTGATTTGTTAATGGATTATGACTGTTAAAGATGTTTTCCATTAGTTCAGGTGAGTATTCTTTGTTACCAGCTAAGACATTGTTAATTGTTTTCATAAGTTCATCGATTGAACGATCTTTTTAGTACATAAGCATCTACGTTATTTTTATAGCACGTTCAGAAATAACTCATGCGTTTAAAGGTTGTCACAATAACAACTTTACAATGTATGTTATTACTACGAATGTATTCTAGTACGTCTAGTCCTGTTGCTTCAGGCATTTCTACATCAAGTATAGCTACATCGATATCATTATTAGAGATTAAGTTTATAGCTTCTTTTCCATCTTTAGCTTGTAAGACTTCATCTATTGAATCTTCCATAAGAAGTAGTGTAGCCATAGCATCACGTAGCATACTTTGATCTTCTGCAATTAATAATCTCATAAAATACCTCCATTAGTTATCTTTACTAATTGTTACTCTAATAATAGTAGGTTCTTTTTAGAAAGTATTTCTATTTTTCCATCTACTACTTTGATTCTTTTCTCTAATTGAAGCTAATTCACTTCCTGTTATTACCTCAAAACCACAACCATTATCTTTAGCGGTAATAGTGTAGTTATTATTACTCTCATCTAATATTATATCACATTTATTAGCTTTTACTGTGTTTAATAATATTATTTGTTAGTTCCTTTAAAATCATCGTAATAGTCCATCTTGAAGCCCAATAGGTTTAGTAGTGAAATTATTATTAAGATTTAGTTGAATATCACTCATTATCATAATATCTTGGATAATTTTAATTTCTTCTTCAATGGTACTGGTGTTTAAGTTTATTAACTATTGCACGTGTGTTGTCCATAGATTCTTACTAATTTTACTAATTTCACTAAGTTCTTTTTGCTGCTTCTATATTATTTTTGTAAATATTTCTCTGCAAGCTCAGCCTTAAGTTTTAACATAACAAAAAGTATGTCCAATACTATCATGGAGATCTTGACCAATTCTATTACGCTCATTTTTCAGCTAGTAGGATATTAATATGCTTTGTTGTATTTAATACGTTCATTTTTTTAGCTTGTTTCTTTTCATAACCACGTTTTTGTAGGAAGTACGTAATAAGACATAGAAGTAGAAACAAAATATAATTACTTTATCACCAGTAAGTAGTGAAGTTAACGCAATATGAATCATAATTGAGTTAATTACTATAAAGAAACTTATAGATCTGTATGTAGTGTAATCATCATGAAATCTCCAAACTAGCAGATTACTTAGATAAAAAGAAAATAACATATTCGTTGGATTAATATATAGTGCCATAAATGCAATATAGAAAGCTAAATAAAAACCATTCTATAAAAATAATATACTTATTTTCAGTAAATAGAATAGAAAATATATGAAACAATCGCTATTATAGTCAGAGGCAATATATAAAACGGATAACTACCATTAACAATATATACTAGTGGAAAAACAAAAAAATACTAGTGATATAAAAACATATAGTTAGATTTAATCTTATTTATTAATACTTTGTTCATGTTCGTCTCTTTATTTAAGGGTATATTTTTATATGATATCACAGAAAACTAAAGGTGTGTGAATAATGTAATCACACCTTTAGCTTATTTAGATTCTGTTTTACGTTTAATTACTAAAAGTAAGGATAATAAATCCAAAACTATAAAGCAAGTAAAAACACCAAATGAAGTGAGAGAGAAAACTCCATCTTTAAGATATTTATTTACAAATTCTAATAGATTATATGTTGGAGTTACTTTAGAAATATTTTTGTAACCATTCTGGGAATAGGTAAGTTGGCACCATAATCCACCTAACATAGCTAATCCTAAATATAAAAATATTGGCTAATAAACTTAATTTTTTTCAACTGATTGAATTAGGCTTAATAATAATCCCCATTCCTAAAAAGTTATACTACCAAGAACCATTAATATTCCTGACATAATCCATTCACGTGCACTCATATTAACATCTCTCAAAAATGTCCAACAATAAATACTACAACGACTGACTACTATAAAAGTGAAGATAATGCGAATAAAACGTGCTATATAGTATTCAGATAGTTTAATAGGTGAATTATTAATTAAGTGTAGATAGTTATTGTTTTCATCTTCTCTAATAGAAACAGGTAGAGAGAAAAATGCAAAAGCTGATGCTACTGAATGCAGTCATTGAAATTAACATATCTTTTAATAACTCTAGTTTGAACAGTAGGATCATCAAATTGTTGCATTCCTGAAAATAATACAAAAGAAAATTACTGGAAAACCCTAATCCCATAATAAAGTTTGATAAATTTCTTTAGTAAAAAAATAAATTCCATTTTAAAAAGTGTACCGATATTGCTCATTGTCTTGTCTCCTTATTGTTCTTTAGTAGTATTGAATATACTATCAAGTAGTGTTCTGTTTTTGAATCTCTAAATCATTTAAAGTACATCCTGATTTTTGTAGAGTATTCCAAATTAAATCAGTTTTTAGTTAAGAAGTTGAAACTATCTCTGTTTTATTTCTAAGTTGTAAATTTCTGGATTTTTTCAATGACTTCTAAGTATTTAATAGGTAAAGTGAAGAATTTTTTTCTACCTCTTCTGCTCTCATAGCGTGTGGAGTAGTATCACGAATTAGTTCTCCTTTATTAAGAACTAATATTCTATCTGCAGTATGTTCAACTTCTTCAATATAGTGAGAAGAATAGATAATTGTTAGACCATCATTTTTAATGTATTTACTATTTCCCAAAACCTAATACGTGTTGAAGTGTCCATTCCAGCAGTTGGTTCATCTAAAAATAGAATACTAGGTTTTTCCTATTAATGAAAAGTACGAAAGAAAGAAGTCTTCTTTGTCCTCCTGAAAGTTTAGATGCAAAAGTTTCCTTTTTGTTTATTATCAAATCTTAGTAAGTTGTCAATTTCTTCATCTGATAGATGATCTTTATAAAGTTTTTACAAAAATCAATTAATTCTTTAACTTTAAGTTTTTGAGGAACAACATTTTCTTGAGGAAGAACATTAACTGATTTTTAATTTATTATTTGTAGGTTGTAAGTCATTTATTTTTAATGCTTCCTGAATCTATAAATTTATTACCTAAAAGACAATTCATCAATGTTGTTTTACCAGCTCCATTTGGACCTATAAGAGCTACGCAATCTCCTTCGAAAAATATCGAATGAAATGTTATTTAATATTCTTTTTTATGTATTTGTTTATTAATGTTTTTTTATCTCTATAACTTTTGTTTTCCATTTTTGTCACCTCTTGTTTGATAATTAAATTATACCAAAGTGCTAAGATTACTTTTTAGTAGGTAATGTCATGAAGTAATATGACAAATGTCATAAAAAAGACTTAAAATATTGATTCATGAAATCGAAAATTTTAAGTCGGTGTATATAGTTATTTCATATCATTTATTTCAATAATAGTTGAATCAGTCTTGTTGAGAATAGCTTTAACCACAGACTCAGCTACTTTTTTCAACTGGAAAGGGGATATACATTTTTGAAAAATGTTATATCTAATTTGGAAAAAATTTAATAGGTAATATATTAAAATAAGAAGAAAATCTGTCTTTACCATACATAAGGCCTGGACGTACAATAAGATAGTTTAGCTTTGAATTTACTACTAATTTTTCTCCGTTACGTTTGCTTTCTAAATATTGTTTGAAGCTCCATTTGCAGAAAAAGTAGATTAGTTTATTGATATTTTTGTTTTTGGCATAGTTTAATTGTCTGTGTTACACTTTTCTGTATTTAGTTTTGAATATAGCTTTTTTTATTTTTAATTGTTCCAATTAAATGAATGGCTATATCATATTTTTTTCGTTGATTACTATATTTTTCGATATCAAAAATATCACCCTGTAACCATGTTGCTTCATCTTTAGAGATAGAGTAGTTTTGAGATCTAGATATATAAGTAACTTTTATTCTTTTTCTTAATTCGTTTATCAAAAGCTTTTACCAACAAAGCCATTGCCGCCGATTAGTAATATGTTCATAAATACCTCATGTTGAAAATTATATTTGTTTTAAATAATAACACAACTTAAAAACTCAAGTAAATTTATTTAAACTAATGAAAAAGATGATATAATAGTATCAATTTAAAAAGGAGTGTGATTGAATGAAAGTAGGTTTAGTATTAGAAGGTGGAGCTATGAGAGGATTATTTACAGCAGGTGTCCTTGATGTGTTCTTAGAAAATGATATAGAAGTTACTGATATTGTTGGAGTTTCTGCAGGAACACTTTTTGGAGTAAACTATGTTTTCTAAACAACCTAAAAGAGCACTACGATACAATGTTAATTATATTAATGATAAAAGATATATGAGTTTAAAAAGTTGGATAAGAACAGGTAATCTAATAAATAAAAGACTTTACGTACTATAAAGTTCCATTTCAACTTGATGTTTTTGATAATAAAACATTTAAAAATTCTAAGACAAATTTCTATGCTACTGTAACAAATATAGAAAATGGAGAAGCGGAGTTTATAGAAATAACAGATCCCTACAAACAAATGGAGACGTTAAGAGCAACTTCTGCTCTTCCATTTATTTCGGAAATAATTGAGATAGATGAGAAAAATATTTAGATGGTGGAATAGCAAATAGCATACCGATAGATTTCTTTGAAAAACAAAAACTTTGATAAAAATTATTGTTATACTAACAAGACCTATTACATATAGAAAGAAAAAAATCAACAAGTCTACAATTTAAGTTATTTTTATAAGAAATATCCGCATCTAATTGAAAAAGTTGGAGAATAGATATAAAGACTATAATGAAACGGTTGAACGAATACTAGAATTAGAAAAAAACAAGGGAAAGTATTTGTTATACGACCAAGTGAGGATATTATTGTAAAAAGATTAGAAAAAGATACTGAAAAACTAAACTATGTCTATAACTTAGGGCTAAAAAGATGGTAATAATATAATAGAAGATTTAAAACAATATATTAGTAATAAAGGAGATGTTTAAAATGGATGAACAAATAAAAAAATAAATCCAGATGATTTTTGAAAAAAATCTAAAGATGAGCTAAAAAAAGAATTATCTGATTTAGAATATGCAGTTACTATGGAAAGTGCAACTGAGAGTCCGTATACTGGACAATATTGGGATAGTTTTGAAGAAGGTGTATATGTAGATATAACAACAGGTGAACCATTATTTTCTTCAAAAGATAAATTTAAATCTCATTGCGGGTGGCCAAGTTTCTCAAAAACCAATTGAAAGTGAAGTTACTAGATACTATAAAGATAATTCACATCTTGTTGAAAAGAATTGAAGTTAGAAGTAGAGTTGGAGATGCTCATTTAGGACATGTTTTTCCAGATGGTCCGAGTGAACTAGGAGGGCTTAGATACTGTATAAATAGCGCTTCTATCAGATTTATTAAGAAGGAAGATTTAGAAAAGAAGGTTATAAAAATTTATTAGATTTATTTGAAAAAGTAGTAAATCAAAGAAGTAAAATGATAGATGATATCGTTTACTTCTTATTTTTGTAAAAATATATGCTATTTTTTATATATGTCCACCAAATAAATTCAATGTAAATAGTTACAGTATAATAACAGATTTTTAGAAATATAAAATATCTATTAAAAACAAACACTATAAGTCAACGTTTTTCATTATTTTTTGCAATAGGATTTCCAAAGATGTAAAGTAATATTTTACTATTAATTAAATAGATAATTCAGAATATATAATTACTGTATTAGTACTGAAGTTCACAAAAAGTACACAATTTGAATAAGAAAAATATTGTCATAATAATATCGATAAGGTACACTAAGAGTGTAACAAATAGTTTAATTAATAAATTTATTTATCACATAATAATAAAAATTTTAAGGAGTGACATTAATATGACAACAGTTGCAGAAAAAGCATTCGTTGGTGGTAAATGGCAAACAGAGGTAGATTTAGTAGATTTTCATTAAATCTAACTATACTGAATATAGAGGAGATGCATCTTTCTTGCAGGACCAACAGAAGCAACTACTAAATTAGTAGAAAAATTCAATGATTTAATGCGCCAAGAACGTTTAGCTGGTGGAACATTAGATATGGATACTAGTATTCCTTCAACTATCCTTTTCTCACGGACCTGGATACATTGAAAAGACTTTAGAACAAGTTGTTGGGTTACAAACTGATAAACCTCTTAAACGTGCGTTAATGACATTCGGTGGTATTAACATGGCTGTTAACAGCTGTAAAGCATACGGATATGAAGTTGATGAAGAAGTTATTAAAATCTTTCACTGATTACCGTAAAACTCACAACCAAGGTGTATTCGATGCATATACTCCAGAAATGCGTTTAGTAAGAAAATCTGGTGTTATCACTGGACTTCCTGATGCATACGGACGTGGACGTATCATCGGTGACTACCGTCGTGTAGCTTTATACGGGGTAGATCAACTTATCGCTTGGAAAAAAGAAGATTTAGCTAAAATCGGAGCTGACGGAGTTATGACTGAACACGTTATTCGTGATCGTGAAGAAGTTAGCGAACAAATCCGTGCCTTAGGTGAATTAAAAGAAATGGCTAAAATCTACGGATCTCGACATTTCAGAACCAGCTACAAACGCTAAAGAAGCTGTACAATGGTTATACTTTCGGATACTTAGCAGCTATCAAACAACAAAACGGTGCTGCGATGTCTATTGGTAACATTGCTACATTCTTAGATATCTATATCGAAAGAGACTTACAAGATGGAACAATTACTGAGTCTGAAGCTCAAGAATTAATTGACCACTTAGTATTAAAATTACGTTGCGTTAAATTCGCTCGTACTCCAGACTATAAACTCAATTATTCTCAGGAGACCCAATCTGGGCTACATTAATCGTTGGTGAAATGTTAGATGCAGAAAGATCATTAGTTACAAAAACTGACTCGTTTCATCCACACATTAGACAACATGGGTAACTCTCAGAGCCAAACTTAACTATCCTTTTGGTCTACTAAATTACCAACAGGATTCAAAGATTACTGTTCAGAATCTTCAATCAACCACAGTGCTATCCAATACGAAAGTGATGAATTATTAGCAGACTTCTTAGGAACTTGTGACAAATCTATCGCTTGTTGTGTAAGTGGTATGACTACTGGTAAAGATATGCAATTCTTCGGAGCTCGTGCTAACTTAGCTAAAAGCTTTACTATACACAATCAACGGTGGACGCGATGAATTATCAGGTGTTCAAGTTGGACCAAAAACTGAGCCAATCCGTGGCGTATTAAACTACGATGAAGTATGGGCCAAATTCGATGTATTCATGGAATGGTTATGTAAACTATATATCAATACATTAAACGTAATTCACTACATGCACGATAAATACTCTTACGAAAGCTTAGAAATGGCATTACACGACACTAAAGTAAGAAGATTCATGGCAACAGGTATCGCTGGATTCTCAGTAGCAGTAGACAGCTTATCAGCTATTAAATATGCTAAAGTTACACCAATCGAAGATGAAACTGGATTAGCAGTAGATTACAAAATTGAAGGTGAATTCCCAACATTTGGTAACAACGATGACCGCGCAGACGAAATCGCTGTTGAGTTACTAAAAGTGTTCATGACTAAACTTAGAAAACACGAAACTTACCGTGCAGATGAAACTACAACATCTATCTTAACTATTACTTCTAACGTAGTATACGGTAAGAAAAACTGGTAACACTCCAGACGGACGTCGTGCAGGGAGAACCATTCTTCCAGGTGCTAACCCAATGAACGGACGTGACCAAAGCGGAGCATTAGCTTGTAGCTCAGTAGCTAAATTACCATACGAATACAGCCGTGATGGAATCAGCTTAACTGCAGCATTCACACCAAGCTCATTAGGTAAAACTAAACAAGACCAAATCAAAAACTTAACAGCAATGATGGATGGATACTTCAAAAAGGTGGTTACCACTTAAATACTAACGTATTCAATAAAGAAACATTACTTAAAGTTATTGAATCTCCAGAAGATTATCCAAACTTCACAATTCGTGTATCAGGATACGCTGTACGTCTAATCAGTTTAACTCCAGAGCAACAACGTGACGTATTAGCCGTACAATGCACCAATTCATGTAATTAAGTGAATAATTAAAAAGAAGGTGGAGGCTAAAAAGCCTCCACTTTTTTAGATTAATAAATCAAAAATAATAAAGTAAAAAGTATTTACAGAATAGCAATGAATACGTTATAATTAAACTATAAATAGCAAAAAGGAGGAGATCGCATATGGAAATGGAAAAAGTAGAAGTAAATTCTGTAAAAGAGAAAAAGAATTAACAGCTAATGTTCACTCAGTTGAATCTTTTCGGAAATGTTGATGGTCCTGGAATAAGATATGTAGTATTCTTCCAAGGGTGTATGTTAAGATGTAAATACTGCCATAATCCAGATACTTGGAAAATGCACAATCCTGATGCTAAAGTTATGACAGTAGATCAACTTACAAAAGAGATAGTAAAATATCGTGATTTCTTTGAAGCTAGTGAAGGTGGAGGAGTTACAGTAAGTGGTGGAGAATCATTACTGCAAATTGATTTTTGTCTTAGAGCTTTTTAGAAAATTAAAAAGAATTAGATATTAATACGTGTGTAGATACTTGTGGAGGTTTTTATGTAAATGCTCCAAGTATGAATGAAAAGGTCTTAGAGTTAATTTCTAACTGATTTATTCTTAGTAGATATTAAAACATATTGATGATGAACACCATATGCGTTTAACTAAACGTACAAATAAAAATATTATTCAATTTACTAATTTCTTAAGTGAACATGGAGCTAAGATGTGGATAAGACACGTGCTTGTTCCAAAATGGACAGATGATGATTATTACTTAAAAATTACGTGAATATATCGATACATCACATGGTGTTGAGCGTGTAGAAGTATTACCTTACCATGATATGGCTAAATTCAAATATAAAGAATTAGGAATAGATTATGAATTAAATGATATTAATCCACCCTACAAAAGATAGAATAAAAATGCTATCGAGATTCTAGGTGCACGTGATGATGTTAGTTAATTAAGATAAAAGGTTGGGAAAATATAGTTTTCCAACCTTTTTAGTTTATAAAGACGACTAAAAAGCTAAGTTGCTATTAGTCGTCTTTATGAATTTTATTATTGAGCTGAAGTATTTCTTCTAACATTGATTTAATGTATGCTTTCAACATCGCTGTTGCTTGATTTAACATTGTACTCTTCGAATAATTTTTAAGAGCTTTACTTACGATTGTGCTATCTTTTTTAACAGCTTCTTCAGCAGCTTTTTCAGCTAATGCTGGTTTTAATTCGTCGAATGATGAGTCTTTTTCATCTAATACTTTAATGATGTGATATCCAAATGAAGTTTTTACAACATCTGATGTTTTATCTTTACTTAATGCGTATGCAGCATCTTTAAATTCCTTAACAAATGAGTTATCTTCTTTAGAAGACCATCCTAAGTCTCCTCCGTTAGAAGCGTTAGCAGTATCATTAGAGTTTTCTTTTGCTAGTGTAGCAAAGTCTCCACCATCTTTAAGTTTTTTAAGTACTTCTTCTGCTTTTTTCTTAGCCTCTTCATCACTTAATCCATTTGGATTTGATTCACTTTTAACACTTATAAGAATGTGTGCTAGGTGATATTGGTGTTTATTTTTCGTAACTCTTTTTAAGTTTATCGTCGTTAGTTCCAGCGTAGTCATTAATTAGTAATGTTTGAGCCGCTTTAACTTTTAATCCATCTTTGTATTTATCAAGAGTGAATCTTGTTGTTTTAAAAAGTTGTTCAAATTTATCTTTACCACCGTATTGTTCTTGAGCTTTTTGAAGTTGCTCGTCAATAGATTTTGATCAATTTTGTTTTTTATATTTATCTAAAAGTACTTTTTGAATCATCATACTAGTAGCTGTTTTAGAAAGCTGACTAGCACCAATGCTTTCTACGATATCTTTTTCTGTTACATCTCCAGCTTTACTAGAGATATATTTAGTTCCTCCAGTAGAGCATCCTACTAAACCTATAACTGATACACTAAGAGCTATAGGTAAAAATAGCTTTTTTTAAATTTGTTCATTAAATTTTGTCCTCCTATGTGTACATATGTATTAATATATCATATTTTTTAATATAAAACAACTAGAGAATCGGTGAAATCAACCTGAAAAGGCTTCTTTAATTTTAATTAGTAAACTTCTTTGTTGATATTTTTCAAAAGAAACTAAGGTAGATTTTTTTCTATATCTTTTTAAGAAAAATTTTTCTAAATTCTTTTGTAGTTTTTATAATCATACATAAATGCATTAAGCTCAAAGTTCAGTTTGAAACTTCTATAATCAAAGTTTGCACTTCCTAAACTTGAAACTTCATCGTCAATGATAATCATCTTTGTATGAATAAATCCATTTTCGTAAATATATGCTTCGCACCCTAATTCAGCTAATTCTCCTATAAAAGAGTATGTTGCCCAATAAACAAACATATGATCTGGTTTATTAGGTACCATAATTCTAACATCGATTCCAGATAATATTGCCATTTTTAATGCATCCATAACACTCTCATCAGGGATGAAGTAGGGTGATTGAATATAGATGTATTTTTTTGCTCTTGAAATCATATATAGATAACTATATTTGATTTTTGAAGTTTATTATCTGGACCACTAGAAACCAATTGAATAGGAAGATAATTATCCACTGCTGTAGCAACGTGTTCAGCAGTTAATTTAAGTTGATCAGTTTTTTGTTGTCTGTGAATTCCAATCATCTATAAAAACGATATTCTAAAGATCCTACAGCTTCTCCTTCGATTCTAAGGTGAGTGTCTCGCCAATAACCAAATTTCTTATCTAATCCTAAGTATTCATCACCAACATTGAATCCACCCGTGTAAACCGATATTACCATCGATTGTAACTATTTTTCGGTGGTTTCTGTAATTCATACGAAATTGATAAGTGGTAATTTAGATTTGAAGAATCTTTTATTTTTAGCGTTGTTTTTTGTTAATTGTCTTAACGAAGAAATACTTAATTTTCTTTGAACCAATATCATCATAAAGAATATAAACATCAACCCCTTCTAGAAGTTTTTTGTTCTAGTAGGTGGAAGAGTTGTTTACCGATTCCATCTTTTTAAGATATAATATTGAATATGAATATAGCTTTTTAGCATTTTTTTAATATCTTCAAATAATAATCTAAATTTTTCTTTTCCATCTGTAATAATTTGTATCTTATTATTTTTTTGACAAGAATGATTTATCTGTTTCAAAAATTTAATTCTATTAGATTTCTATGTTTGATGTATTACTTGTTCATTTTTGAGATTTCATAAGGAGTTTCCCTTTTCAATAGATTTTGTTGATATTTTATCTTCTCATCATCTGAAAAAGGAAAGATTTTTCCTCATATATAGGTCTTCCAAATATTAAATAAAGAACAAAAACCTAGGTATGGAAAATAGAAATAGAACTAGTATCCAAGCCCAAGAAGACGTAGTAGTCTGATATTCTATAAAAACAATAGAAAATGCTAATAAAGTATTTATTATTAAAAATATAGTTAATACAATATCAAAGTTTATATCATTAAAAATAGAAGTTATATAGTAAAAAAATATTAGATATATCAATGTTTAATAATTGTAAACCAATATAATTCATAATATATCACCCTAACTTAATAGTACCTTAAAACGTTTTAAATGTCTATTAATAATATTTACGTAAATACTGTTTTTACTTTAAAATATTAAAATTAAATTGATACTGACATATAAATAATTGTTTATTTCTGAATATTAAAGGTGATGAGAAAGTTAAAATAATTAATTTATTTTTTTGTGATATGAGTTGAATTTTATGAATTTATATTATAATGGAGTAGAGAACAAAAAAAGGAGAATGTTATGCCTAATAATATTTTTAGAAGAATTAAAAACGAAATTTGAAGATTTTTGCAAGCGAGTTAGAAAAATATTGAACCTGAAAAGTTGATTTAACTCAAATTGATAGATTAATTGCATTAGTAGAAGAATTAGATAACGAAATTAAAACTATAAAAAATAATAGTAGAATTGGATAAGCTGAGTGGGAGTGTTTTGCTTTTTACTCAGCTTATCTTTATGAATGAGGTTACGATGAAAAATAAAAAAACGGTAAAAATTAAACGTCTTACTTACTATTAAGAAAATAGGAATTAATGGTGAGGGGATAGGATATTATAAAAAGAAAATTACTTTCGTAAAAGGTGCATTACCTGACGAAGTTATTGTTTGTGAAATAGTAGAAGAGACACCAAAATATATTATTGGTAAACTTGTTAAAGTAAAAGAACCTAGTCCACATAGAGTAGAAATCAAAAGAGAATATGCTGAGAGTGGAGCTTATGGTTTAGCCTCATGTTAGCTATGAAAAAGCAATTAGAATATAAACGTACAATTTTATTAGATGCTTTTGATAAATATTACAGACTACCAAAACCCTGATAAGTTAGTATTAAAAACATTAGCTAGTCCTGTAACTGAAGGATATCGTAACAAAAACCAATTTCCCTTAGCTGTTAGAAATGGGCGTGTTATTGCAGGATTATATAAAGAAGGTTCTAAACTGATTTAGTTGAAATTAATGAAGATTTAGCATTACATGAAAAATGGTAATAAAATAACAAACCTAGCTAAGAAATTACTAGGAAAATATAAAGTAGAAATCTCTACAAATAAAAAGAATTACGGTGTAAATATATTGCGACAAGAACTTCATTTTATAATGGGGATGTTCAAGTAACATCTCGTAGCGAATACTGATAAGATTAAGAACATGGATAAGGTCGTTAATGAACTTAAGCGTGAAAAGAATCGTTAAAAGTATAATACTAAATATCACAAATGACAAAAGATCACCTGGTAATGGGAACAGAAAGTGTTACTTTATATGGTTCAGATTATATCGTTGAAAAAATTGGTGATATTAAGTACGAACTTTCAGCTAAGTCATTCTTCCAATTAAATCCACCGGCAACAAAAAAACTTTATGATAAAGTAGTTGAGTTTGCTGCATTAAAAAGAAACAGATGTTGTATTAGATGCTTTCTGTGGAGTTGGAACAATTGGACAATATGTCAGCCGTAATTGCAAAAGAGGTTTATGGTGTTGATATTATTCCCTGCTGCGATTGAAGATGCGAATGATAATGTTAAATTAAATAACTTAACGAACTGTACTTATGTTGCAGGAGATGCTAATAAAATAGTTCCACGTTGGAAGAAAAAAGGAATCAACTTCGATGTAGCAATAGTAGATCCACCGCGTGTAGGGTCTTGGACCGCTAGCTAAAAACTTATTAGCGGTTGACGCTAAGAAAATTGTTTATGTAAGCTGTAATCCATCTACATTAGCACGTGACTTAAAAAGTTTTAACAAAAAATATAAAATTAGACGTATTCAGCCAGTTGATATGTTCCCAGGAACAGCGGCTGTAGAAGGAGTAGTCGAGTTAACTAGAAAGTAAGATAGATAGCTTTAGGTTGTCTTAGGGAGAATAAAAATGAAAAATGTCTGTATTAGGGATTGGTCCAGTGTATGTAACTAGCTGTTTAATAATCAATACTATCAATATATATAACTGAAAAAGGTTTTTTTGAACTCTGGAAAAGTATATGAGCTAAAAGGTTTTTATGGTATTAGTCGGAGCTGTATGTATTGCTTTTAGGTATAGTTTTATGGATAAAAGCGGTAATATCTCAAAAATGGTAAAAGCAATAAAAATAATAAGCTTTTAATGACTGAGTCTATTCTATAGTAAGAAATCCTGTATACTCAGCTTTTTACTTTGTTTTAACAGGATCATTACTAATAGAAGCAAATCTATGGTTACTGATACTTCTGATATTATTTTTGGATATATATGACAGTTTTATTGAAACTAACTGAAGAAAAAGTGGTTATTAGATACTTTTGGAGAAGAATATATTAAATATTGTAGTAAGGTAAATAGAGTTTTTCCTTGGTTTCCTAAGAAGTGACTTATTTAATAAATAGGAGTGATTAATTTGGATAAAAATTAGAACTATTAAAAAGAGATAATGTCAGATAGTGACAATAAAAATATACAGATGAAGGTATAGAACCTCTTTTCTCAGCACCTAGCACAGCCAAAATATTAATCGTAGGTCAAGCGCCTGGTATTAAAAGCTCAGGAGAGTAAAATCTTCTTCAATGATAAAAGTGGAGTTAAACTACGTGAGTGGATGGGAATAGATGATGAGATATTTTATAAATCTGGTTTAATAGGTGTAGTACCGATGGACTTCTATTATCCTGGTAAAGGTAAAAGTGGGGATTTACCACCACGAAGGAACTTTGCAACTAAAATGGCATGCTAAAGTTTTGGAATTCATGCCTAATCTTGAACTTATTATTCTTGTGGGAAAATACGCACAAGATTATTACTTTGGGAAATGATAAAAACAGAATTTAACGGAAACTGTATTTAATTATAAACAGTACTTGCCACGTTATTTTCCAATTGTTCATCCATCTCCATTGAATTTTCGTTGGCATAATAAAAATCCATGGTTTATTGAAGAAGTAGTGCCAGAATTACAAAAAGGTGAAGGAAATATTACAGAAATAAATCATTAATAAAGACTGAGTAACTGAGATTTCTATGAAACTTGATTTCAAGCTACTTTCAGTCTTTTTAATTTTCTATTATTTCAAATCTAGTCTGCTCACCGTAATATATGAGCAGTGAAGATAGTATTGTTTTTTAACTGTTCTAAATTATCTGTTTTTAAATTAATTTCTGCCTTACCAGAGATTACGTTAAAAAGCATCACCACTTTTACAGAGATTATCTCTATATTTTTGTATTTTTGTTGTTTTTCTAACAAATTCACCAGTAATAACTGTTGTATCAATGGCTTCATGAGGTTCAGCACCGTGTCCACCTTTACCGTAAATAGTAACTAAATATGTATTCATAATGACTGTTCTCCCTTAAGATTTTTATTACATTAGCAGAATCAAATGCTAACGTTAAGAATATTGAAGCAGTTTGTTTCATTACTTTTCTTCAAAATCAAAATTTGGATGGTGATGTGGATATTTAGCGAAGGTAGAATTCCTCGCACCAAATTAAGAAAAATGCTCCGGGAACTTCTTCAACATAATATGCAAAATCTTCTCCAATCATAAGCGGTTCAATTTCCATCTGCTTAATATCTGGAAGAATTTTTAGAAGTTGCTTTTTGTATTTCTATTGTTCCTTTTTGTGATTTATAAGAGGTGGATAACCTCCGTAATAAATAAATTCTATATTAGTGCTAGGATATTCATTTTCTAGAGCTTTGCATAAATTTTTGGAAGCTTAGTTAGTACCATTTTGTGAAGTTCTTTATTGAAATGTCTTATTGTTCCAGTGATACTTGCTTTTTAACAGAACTTTCTAATTTTCCTAAAGTAATGACAAGTGTTTCCCTTGGTTTAGGAAAAACGAGAAACTATTTGTTGAGTCATACTAACAAATTCAGCAGCAATAATATTTGCATTTTCTTTAGTATTGATTTTTCACTTCAAATCTGTCTGCAGCTGCACATAGTTCTTTGTAACTATATCCTAAAGTTCCAAGTGGAAGAGGTGTCCAAAGATGAGCACCAAATATTGCATCGACTCTTTGTAAGCAACCAGCATCGATCATTGGTTTTGCTCCACCTGGAGCTTGTTCTTCCATATTGGAAAAACCTGCAACAACATCGTGGAAGATCTTCTTGATGATCTATTAGAACTTTACACGTTGCAAGTAATGCTGTAGTGTGTCCATCATGACCACAGGCGTGCATTGCATTAAGAATTGTAGACTTTGTATGGGGTATCTTTTGCATCATTTATAGGTAGGGCATCGAAGTCTGCTCGGGAAAGCAATTGTTTTGAAGAATCTTGTCCTTTAATTCTTGCGACTACACCATTTAAGCCGACGTTTGTTTTTAATATTAGTAATTCCAATTTTTCTAAATATTCTTTAATGAATCTCGGTATTTTTTTCGTTAAATGAAACTTCAGGATGCATATGCATATAGCGACGAAGTTCAATCATTTCTGGATAAAAATTTTTCAAGTTCATCTTGTATAATTTTTCAATCATAAAAACCTCCAGATTACTATTTTTTAAATTATAAATACAATTATAGCACAAATCTTTTAATAAATAGAGAATTGTTAAAGAAATTGCTTCAATTATTTTTAATTTTTGTATAATATGAGTAAATAAACACTAGTAAAAACTCAATTTGGGGTGGGAGCATGGATACATTAGATTAATAGAGAGATTTTATTAAAAAGGAGTTAATGTATGCAAATATTAAATATTAAAAACATAGAGTTTGAAAAACAAGGGAAGATATTATTCAAAAATTGAAAAATTGAGTATAAATACTGGTGATATTATTGGTTTAATAGGAAAAATGGTTCAGGGAAGACAACCTGTTAAAATATATAGATGACTCACTTTAAAGATGAAAAATAACATTTCATCAGAGTTTTTAGAATTTGGAGAAAATTTCGTCTTAAAAAAAGCGGAGGAAGTTGTTGTAAATAAGATAAGAGGTAGTTTATTATCAAATGTTGAACTCTATTTACTAGACGAACCATCAACATACTTAGATTATAATAATGCTAATAAAATAGCTAATCTTATAAAAAGAACTCCAGCGACCTTTTGTATAGCAAGTCACGATAGAAATTTTCTAAATAATGTTTGTACTAAGTTATGGATAATCGAAAAAATAATACTGTAGAGAGAATTTAATGGGAATTATCTGAGTACAAGTTTCAAGAAGAAATTGAAACTGCTGAGTATGAAGCTGAACTACAAAAGTATAATAAAGAAGCTAAGAAAAATAAAGCAAAAGCATCCAAGAGATGAAAGAGGAACAGGGAAAAATCTGGAAAGCCAAAAGAATATGAGTGGATCAGATTATAGAATTATAAGTGTAAAAATAAAATTTCAAAAACCAAAAGAGATTGCAGAAAAATATCAAAACAAGAAGATAAGCTAGAATCTAATATTAAACCTAAGCCAATAAAGGATAAATATGATATTGAATTTTTAGAGATATTTAAGGAAACTCATAACAAGAGTTTTTGTATTGACGCGAAAAGCTGTGAAAATAGATGGTAAAAATTCTTTGGACATCACCTGGTTTTACTTTTTGCTAGTGGAGATAAGATTTTAATTAAAGGAAAAACGGTTCGGGGAAAACTACTTTTCTAAATTATGTGAAAGAGTCCATTCCTATTTCTTTACAAGTAGCATATTTTGAACAAAAATAGATTTGATATTTTTGAGGAAGAGAAAAGCATTGTTTGAATTTGTAGAAAGAATCTACTACATTAGATGATATAGAACTTAGAAATATACTAGCTTACTAAATTTTTAGAGGTGATGATATCAATAAAAGACATCAGTCTTGAGTAAAGGGAGAAAGTTAAGCTTTATTTCGTGAGCTTACTTTTTAGAAAAAACAGATGTACTGTTATTAGATGAGATAACTAATTTTTAGATGTAGTTGCGATAGAAGCGGTAGAGAAGATATTAAAGAAATATCCTGGTATACTAATTATGGTGAGTCACGATATGGAATTTATCGATAATGTTGCAACGAAGGTTATAAATATTACGAATAAAGAAGTTTTAAAAATTTGAGTAAATTAGAAGTTGATATAATATTTAGGAGGAAAAATTATGATAAAAATTATTATAGCTGCATTCTTAATATTAGGTTTTTGTCTCAGTTGCGGTTGCTAGTGGAGATGGAAAGAAAAGGATGAGGATGAATAAAAAGAAAAATTTAGAATATGAAACTTCGTTTTTTTGTACGTTATTTTTGGTTTTATAATGAATAGAAGAAAGGTAATAAATAATCGCCTAAATTTCTTAACAATCGCCTAAAATTATGGTATATTTAGGCGAAGTAAATAGGAGATAGGCGAATGAGATTATTTAATTATGAAAAATTTAGCAAGAAATAAGTGGGATAGTGAAATTATAAATCTACTTTCACAAATTCATGAACATAGGGGAAAAACAAGAACTTTTTTTGCACGTAAACCTGCTGTTTTAGATAAATTGGTAGAAATTGCTAAAATTCAAAGTGTAGAGGATCTCTAATAGAATAGAGGGAATTGTCACTACAGCAGTCAGAATAAAAGAGTTAGTAAATCAAAAAAACGACGCCTCGAAACAGGGATGAAGAAGAAATTCTTGGATATAGAGACGTATTAAATATAATTCATGAAAGTTATGAATATATTCCAATTATCAGTAATTATATTTTGCAACTTCATAGACACTTATATAAGTATAGCGAAAAAAGGAATTGGTGGTCGATACAAAACACAAAAATTCTATTGTAGAAAAAGATAATCATGGTAATGTTATCGAAAAGTTTAAGCCTTTTATCTCCCTATGAAACTCCAGGTGCAATTGAGCAAATCTGTGATGAATTGAATAGGCTTTTGATAAGAAAGAAGTGAATTCATTACTTTTTAATTCCGATTTTTATATATGATTTCCTTTGTATTCATCCTTTCAATGATGGTAATGGAAGGATGAGTCGTTTATTGACAACTCTCTTACTTTTATAGACAAGGATATGTAATTGGAAAAATATATTAGTTTAGAAAGTAAAATAGAAAAAGTAAAGACAGTTATTATGTGTCTTAGAAAAAAGTGGGATAGGTTGGCATGAAAATAATGAAGATCCTGTCTCATTTATAAAATATATTCTCAGAATAATATTAGCCGCTTATATTGATTTCGAGGAGAGAGTTGACTATGTAGATGAAAAAGTTCCTACAGTCGAGCTTGTGAAAAATGCAGTTGATAGTAAATTAGGTAACTTTACCAAAAGTGATATGATGGAATTAGTTCCAAGTGTGGGTAAAGCTACAATTGAAAATATGCTTAAACAATTAACTGAGGAAGGATATATGAAAGGCATGGTAAAGGAAGAGCGACTTTTTATGTGAAGAAGGAATAACTCCTATAAAAATAACGATAATTTCAGGAAAACAATAAAAAAATAAGGAGAGAGATTCCCAAAATTTTTAAAAAAGTTTATATATGAATTTTTTAGATGAAGAGCTCTATTGATATTGAAAGTAGTTTTGTAGAATCTTTTTAGATATCTAATAAACTCTTGTGAGAGTGACTCAATAAAATCGATTTCTTCAAAATAACGATTTTTGAGTCACTCCTTTACTTGGGAATTAACACTTCACACATGCTTCAATAATCAATTATTATACATTTGACAAATCTCTTATTATGGTATATAATATTGATAATTTGAATAACACATCTTTAATGTGATCCAGAGAGGTCAGCAAAAGATTTATTAATTGGAAAAACCAAGTTTATTTATGCTGTCCTGCTCAATAGAGTAGGCTATTTTTTTGAGGTGAAGTATGAAAAACGAATTCTTTTCGATGAAACAATGATTTCTAGAATGATTACTAGAATTGCGAATGAAAATTATCGAACAAAATAAATTAGATGATATAGTCTTAGTAGGTATTCAAACTAGAGGATTCATATCGCCAAAAAGATTAAAAACAAAAATCAAAGAAATTGAAAATACTAATATTCCAGTAGAAACACTTGATATAAAAATTCTATCGTGATGATTTAGAAAAAAATAAGTGCCGAACCTGAAATAAAAGTTCCACGTTTTAAACTTGATTTGACAAACAAAGTTGTAATTATTGTAGATGATGTTCTTTATACAGGAAGAACTGTTAGAGCAGCGATAGATGCCATAATGGATGCGAGTCGTCCAAAAAGCAATACGACTTGCTATTCTTGTAGATAGGGGACATAGAGAACTGCCAATTAGAGCAGATCATATTGGAAAAAAATATTCCTACTTCAAGAAAAGAAAATGTAAAAAGTTCATTTAAATGAAGTAGATGATGTTGAAGAAATATTATTAATTTAAATATAAAATCTTTTTAAGGTAGTCCAGAGAGGCTAACAAGGGATTGAATTTAAAGTTTATACTTTATTTGAGTATAGCTATATTTAAGTATAATCTATGCCCAGATAATAACTTGAATTTAATAGTTGATGAACAGTCACACCTTGTAGCCAAATGGATACAAGGTATTTTTTTATACAAAATGGAGGAAGTACTATGATAAATATAGTAAAAATGTCAGACTTAACAAATGAAGAAGTTTATCAACTGATAGAAAGAGCTTTAGAGTTGAAAAAAATGGTAAGCAGGTAGAGCCAGAGAAGATCTATATGTAGCGAACCTATTTTTTGAAAACTCAACTAGAACAAAACATAGTTTTGAGGTAGCTGAACACAAACATAGATTAAATGTTATAAACTTCGAGGCTTCAACTTCGTCAGTAAATAAAGGTGAAACTTTATACGATACTTGTAAAACGTTAGAAATGTTAGGGTTGTAACATGTTGGTTATTAGACATGGTCAAGACGCTTACTATAATGAACTGACTAATTTAAATATTCCGATTTTAAGCGGAGGAGATGGTAGTGGCGAACACCCAAGTCAATGTTTGCTTGATTTAATGACAATGTACGAGAAGTTCGGAACGTTCGAAAATCTTAATGTAATTATCGCAGGGGATATTAAAAATTCTCGAGTGGCAAGAAGTAATTACAACATGCTTACTAGATTAGGCGCAAGGGTAAGATTTGTTTGTCCTGATATCTTCAAAGACGAGACACTTGGAGAAGTAGTAGACTTTGATAAAGTAGTTGGAGAAGTTGATGTTTGTATGTTGCTAAGAGTTCAACATGAAAGACATGACTCTAAGATGGGACTAAGTAAAGATGAATACCATAATAACTTTGGATTAACTAAAGATCGCTATGAAAGCTTAAAAGAATCTGCAATAGTGATGCATCCAGCACCCGTTAATAGAGATATGGAAATAGCTTCGGAACTAGTGGAAGCACCTAAATCAGTAATCTTTGAACAGATGAAAAATGGAATGTTCATGAGACAGGCAATGATAGAAAAAAATAATTAAAGATAATAACTTATAAAGAGGAGAAGCATATGTTACTTTTAAAAACGGTAAAATTTTTAGAAAATGGTGTATTGGTAGAAAGAGATATTTTTAGTCGATAATAAAAAAATCGTAAAAATCTCTGAGAACATCGAAGAAAAATGGAGCTAAGGTATTAGATTTAGAAGGGAAATTCGTTTCACCAGGATTTATAGATGTTCACGTACACTGGAGAGAACCAGGATTTGAATACAAAGAAAATATTTATCATGCTTCAAGAGCAGCAGCTCGTGGTGGATTTACTACAGCGATGCCTATGCCAAACTTAAATCCAGTACCAGATAACTATGAGAACCTAAAATTACAACTAGACATTATCGAACGTGATTCGGTAATTAGAGCGATTCCTTTTGGAGCTATAACAAAAGGTGAAGAAGGAAAAGAATATGCTGATTTCGAAGAATTAGCCGAGCATGTGTTTGCCTTCAGTGATGATGGTAGAGGAGTACAAGATGCTAACATGATGTATGAATCTATGATGGTTGCTGCTAAATTAAATAAAGCAATCGTAGCTCACTGTGAAGATAACTCATTAATCCGCGGAGGATGCATGCACTGTGGACGTAGAAGTCGTGAATTAGACTTACCAGGAATTCCTTCAGTATGTGAAAGTGTTCAGATTGCTCGTGATGTTCTTTTAGCTGAAGCAGCAGGGTGTCACTACCACGTTTGTCACGTATCTACTAAAGAATCAGTAAGGGTAGTAAGAGAAGCGAAGGCAGCAGGAATTAAAGTAACTCAGAAGTATGTCCTCATCACCTAATAAGTGATGAAATGGATATTCCAGAAGATAACGGAATGTGGAAGATGAACCCACCGCTAAGAGCACGTGAAGACAGAAATGCTCTAATTGCAGGGTTATTAGATGGTACAATCGATGTAATAGCGACAGACCACGCTCCACACGCTACTCATGAGAAAGACTTATCGATGAGAAAAGCTGCATTTGGAATTGTTGGAAGTGAAACAGCATTCAGCCAACTTTATACGAAGTTTGTTAAAACTGGAGTATTCTCACTAGACTTACTAGTTAAGTTAATGACGGAAAAAGTTGCAGATACTTTCGACTTACCATATGGACGTTTAGAAGAAGGTGGTTTTGCAGACTTAGTAGTAATCGACTTAGAAAAATCACTAAAAATTGACCCGGAAAAATTCTTATCTAAAGGTAGAAACACACCGTATGTAGGAGAAGAAATATACGGAATACCAGTACTAACACTATGTGAAGGTCAAGTTGCATATAAAGATAGCGAAGTATTTGAAGTTTAAAAAAATAAAAACTTAGAAAGAGAGAACAAAGATGTACAGTTACGATAGACAACTAATTTTAGAAGATGGAACAGTATATAAAGGATATGGATTTGGTGCTAACAAAGCACTAGCAGGAGAGGTAGTATTTAACACAGGTATGACGGGTTATCAAGAAACGCTTTCTGATCCATCATACAATGGACAAATAGTAACATTCACTTATCCATTAATCGGAAACTACGGAATCAACAGAGATGACTTTGAAACAATTAATCCTAGTATTAAAGGACTTATCGTTAGGGAAGTTTGTAAAAAACCTTCTAACTTTAGAACAGAATACAGTTTAGATGAGGTATTAAAAGAACTTAATATTCCAGGGATTTCAGGAATTGATACACGTAGTTTAACAAGAAAAATAAGAGAACACGGTACAATCAAAGGAATAATTACTGACCTTTGTATGGATCCGGAAGAACAATTAGAAAATCTTAGAAAAACTGACTTACCAACAAACCAAATTGAACAAGTGTCAACTCAAAAAGCTTTCTTATCTTCAGGAAATGGATATAGAGTAGTACTAGTAGACTTCGGTATGAAATCAGGGATACTAAGAGAACTTAATGAACGTAATTGTGATATCGTTGTTGTACCTCATAACGTAACTGCTGCAGAAATTTTCAGACTTAACCCAGATGGAATTATGTTAAGTAATGGACCTGGGGATCCAGAAGATGTACCAGAAACAATAGAGATGCTTAAAGAAGTTATGCCAAAAATTCCAATATTTGGAATTTGTATGGGACACCAACTTATTTCATTGGCATGTGGAGCAAAAACGTATAAATTGAAATTTGGTCACCGTGGAGCTAATCACCCAGTTAAAAACTTAATAACTGGAAAAGTTGATATTACTTCACAAAACCATGGTTTCAGTGTAGATATCGACTCACTAAAAGATACAGATTTAGAGCTTACACACCTATCAGTAAATGATAAAACATGTGAAGGGGTACGTCATAAGAAATACCCAGTATTTTCAGTACAATATCACCCAGAAGCCTCACCAGGACCGCACGATCCTAACTACTTATTCGATCAATTTATAGATAATATGAGAGAATTCAAAAGAAAATAAATAGGAATTAACCTGAAAACTATCAAGTATCAATGCAAAACTAAGGAGAATAAAAATGCCAAAAACGTAATGATATAAAAAAACAATATTAGTAATAGGATCTGGACCAATTACAATAGGTCAAGCAGCAGAGTTTGACTATGCTGGAACTCAAGCATGTCTATCTTTAAGAGAAGAAGGATATGAAGTAATCTTAGTTAACTCTAACCCAGCGACAATAATGACTGACAAAGAAATTGCAGATAAAGGTTTATATGGAGCCATTAACTCTTGAATTTGTAAGTAAAATTATCAGAAAAGAAAGACCTGATGCATTACTTCCAACATTAGGAGGACAAGTAGGTCTTAACCTTGCGGTTGAGCTGCACAAGAGTGGAATCTTAGATAAATACGGAGTTGAATTATTAGGAACAAAAATTAAGTTCAATCGAACAAGCAGAGGATAGAGAATTATTCCGTAATCTAATGAATGAACTTAACGAACCAGTTCCAGAATCAGCAATTATTACAACTCTAGATGAAGCGAGAGAATTCGTTGCTGAAATAGGTTATCCTGTAATTGTTCGCCCTGCTTTTACGATGGGAGGAACAGGTGGAGGTATCTGTTACGATGAGAAAGATTTAGAAGAAATAGTAAGTAGTGGATTACACTATTCACCAGTTACTCAATGTTTTATTAGAAAAATCTATAGCAGGATTTAAAGAAATTGAATACGAAGTAATGCGTGACTCTAACGATACAGCAATTGTTGTATGTAACATGGAAAACATTGATCCTGTAGGAATTCACACAGGGATTCAGTAGTAGTAGCACCTTCTCAAACATTAACAGACAGAGAGTACCACATGCTACGTAATGTATCATTAAAAATTATTAGAGCTTTTAAAAATTGAAGGTGGATGTAACGTACAACTTGCACTTGATCCAAATTCATTCAAATACTATATTATCGAAGTTAACCCAAGGGTATCACGTTCATCAGCTTTTAGCTTCAAAAGCAACAGGATATCCAATCGCGAAAATCGCAGCGAAAATTGCTGTAGGGATTTAACTCTTGATGAAATTATAAACCCAGTTACACAAAAACTCATATGCATGTTTCGAACCTACGCTTGACTATGTAGTAAGTAAAATTCCACGTTTCCCATTTGATAAATTTGAAAATGCAGATAGAAAACTCGGAACACAAATGAAAAGCAACTGGTGAAGTAATGGCGATGGGTGAGAACTTATGAAGAAAGTTTACTAAAAGCTATCCGTTCATTAGAATATGGAGTGCATCACCTTGGCTTACCAAACGGAGATGATTTCACATTAGAAGAAATTATTGACAAGATTAAACAAGCTGGAGATGAAAGATTATTCTTTATCGGAGAAGCTTTTAAGACGAGGACAAAAAAGTACAAAAAGATATTCACGATATTACAAAAATTGATATGTTCTTCTTAGAGAAAATGCAAAATATCATCGATATTGAGCATGAATTAAAAGACAATGTTGGAAATGTAGATTTACTAGAATATGCTAAAAAATACGGATTCTCTGATAAGGTAATTGCCCACAGATGGGGAGTGACAGAAGATGATATCTACAACCTTCGTCAAGAAAATAAAATAACTCCTGTATTCAAAATGGTTGATACATGTGCAGCTGAGTTTGTTTCAGAAACTCCATATTTCTACTCAAGTTATGAACAAGAACAAGAATCAATAGTTAGCGATAAGAAAAAAATTGTTGTACTAGGATCTGGTCCTATCCGAATTGGACAAGGGGTAGAGTTCGACTACGCAACAGTACACGCGGTAATGGCGATTAAAGATGCTGGTTACGAAGCAATCATTGTTAATAACAACCCAGAAACAGTTTCTACAGACTTTACAATCTCTGATAAACTGTACTTTGAGCCACTAACTGAAGAAGATGTAATGGCGATAATTAATCATGAAAAACCACTTGGAGTTGTAGTACAATTCGGTGGACAAACAGCGATTAATCTAGCAGCTAAATTAGAAAAACATGGCGTGAAAATTCTAGGTACAGCTTTAGAAGAAATTGATAATGCAGAAGATAGAGATAAATTTGAAGAATTATTACATAAACTAGATATTCCACAACCACTTGGGAAAACTGCTTTTGATGTAGAAACAGCAGTTAAGAATGCTGAAGAAATCGGATATCCTGTATTAGTAAGACCATCATACGTACTTGGTGGACGAGCTATGGAAATAGTGTATGAAGAAGCGGAACTACGTCGTTATATGAAAACAGCAGTAAAACTTACACCAGAACATCCAGTACTAACTGATAGATATTTAGTTGGTCGTGAGATAGAAGTAGATGCCATTAGTGATGGTGAAACAGTAATTATTCCAGGTATTATGGAGCACATCGAAAGAGCAGGGGTTCACTCTGGAGACTCAATAGCAGTATACCCACCTCAAAACATTAACAGAGGGTGAAAAGCTAAGTTAATAGAATATACAATTAAATTAGCAAAAGGATTAAACATTGTAGGACTATTAAATATCCAATATGTAATCAGTAAAGGGAAGTATTTGTACTAGAAGTTAACCCTCGAAGCTCAAGAACTGTACCATTCTTAAGTAAAATTACAGGAGTTCCGATGGCGAAACTTGCAGCCGGAGCTATCATTGGAGAAACTCTAAAATCTAAAGGATATGAAACTGGGCTATTACCAGAAGCAGAGAATGTGTACACTAAAAGTACCGGTGTTTAGTTTCCAAAAATTAAAAGACGTAGATACTACTCTTGGACCTGAGATGAAATCAACTGGAGAAGTAATGGGAAGTGATAGAACTTTAGAAAAATCACTTTACAAAGGACTTCTTGCAGCAGGAATCAAAGTAAGTGATCAAGGAAATATCTTATTCACAATTAGTGATGATGATAAAGAAGAAGCATTAAATATAGCAAAACGATTCTTCGGCTTAGGATACAACTTATTAGCTACAGAAGGAACAGCTAAGTACTTAGATGAACACGGATTAAGAGTTACTCCAGTAGGAAAAATTAATCAAAGTGATTATAGTGTACTTGATGCTATATATAATGGAGATGTGGATGTAGTAGTAAATACTACTTTCAAAAAGATAAAGATGTAACAAAAGACGGATTCAAGATTCGCCGTGTAGCGAGTGAACAAGAGGTTGTATGTTTAACATCATTAGATACAGCAGATGCGCTACTAAAAGTACTAGAATCAATCTCATTTGATATATTACCACTATAGGAGGAAAAAGTATGGATTATGTAGAAATCTTGAAATATGGCAATAAAAATTAGTATCATTTTTAATATTGAACATAATAAACCATTTAATATTGGTGAAAAAAATGAATGAACTTTGTGAAGATGCTTATATGAATGGGTATAACTGGGGGCATTTTTCAATTATTATCTTGGGAAAAATTATCCAGAAATATTAGAGGGGATAAATTTTGATTCAGAAGCAGGGATGTTTTACAGCTTACTGCGATTATTCACCAGAAAATGAAATTAAAGCAGAAAAGTTCAAAGAAATAATAAGGGACTTAGTAGAAAATGAAGAGAAATTATATAAAGTTATAAAAAGTAGAAGTCTGCTAATATAGGGTGGGATTAATAGCTATAAAAATTTAATGAAAAAGGGAGAAAGTTAACTGATAGATTTTGATTTTTATAAAAATCAATATGTAAAGTTATCTTCTCCTTTTTCATGAGAAGGAGTGTGTAGATGGATACTTATTTAGCAACAGTAATCAGTAATGAACAAGTAGCAGATAAAAATATTTAGAATTGAACTGCAAGGAGATGTAGTTAAAGAAATGAATACACCAGGACAATTTCGTAAATATTAAAAGTCAGTAACAGCTATGAGTTTTTTTATTAAGAAGACCAATTTCAATTTGTGAAATTAATAAAGAAAAAAATACATTTGTGATGATCTACAGAGCAGATGGAGCAGGTACTAAAAGATCTCAGAATTAGAAGCAGGTAATTTAGTAGACGTATTAGGACCATTAGGAAAAAGGATATGATGTTTATACGCTAGAAAAAAGGGCAAACTGCTGTTGCTAGTAGGTGGAGGAATTGGAGTTCCACCATTATATGAGCTGGCAAAGCAATTTAGAAAACAAGGGTAAATACTGTACATATTTTTAGGTTTTAATAATGTGAAAGATGTGTTTTATGAAGAAAAATTTTGCAGAGCTTGGTACAACTTATGTTGCTACAGCTGATGGAAGTTATGGAGAAAAAGGTTTTGTTACTGATATTATAAAAAAATTATGAAGTTGACTATGATAAGTATTATAGTTGTGGTCCATTTTAGCTATGTTAAAAGCATTAACTAAGATGGATGAAGAAAAAGATGGGGATATATTTCTTTAGAAGAGAGAATGGCCTGTGGAGTTGGAGCATGTTATGCATGTGTTTGTGAAAAAATTGATGGTTCGATCTCACGTGTATGTTACGATGGACCTGTTTATGATTCGAAAGAAATAGCATTATAGGAGGAATTTATGAGCGAAAGATTACGAGTAAAATTACCAGGATTAGATTTAAAAAATCCTGTAATGCCAGCATCAGGATGCTTTGCATTTGGTTTAGAATATGCTAACTTTTATGATCTAAGTAAACTTGGAGCAATCATGATTAAGGCAGCCACTAAAGAACCGCGTTTTGGAAATCCTACACCACGTGTTGCTGAAACTTCTAGTGGAATGTTGAATGCAATAGGTCTACAAAATCCTGGGGTTCATGAGATATTAGAGACTAAATTAAAAGAATTAGAAAAATATGATGTTCCTATTATTGCTAATGTTGCGGGAAGTGAAATAGATGATTATGTCTATGTAGCAGAGCATATAAGTAAAGCACCTAATGTTCATGCATTAGAGTTAAATATATCTTGTCCTAATGTAAAACATGGTGGGATTCAATTTGGAACGGATCCAGAAACAGCGAAAAATTTAACTAGAAAAGTAAAAGAAGTATCTAGCGTACCTGTTTATGTGAAACTTTCACCCTAATGTTACCGATATTGTAGCCATGGCAAAAAGCTGTAGAAGAAGGTGGAGCTGATGGTATTACAATGATAAATACCTTAGTAGGTGTAAGGCTAGATAAAAAGACTGGAAAACCAATTATAGCGAATGTAACTGGAGGATTATCAGGACCAGCGGTAAAACCTGTAGCTATAAGAATGGTTTACCAGGTGAGCCAAGCTGTAAACATTCCTATTATAGGTATGGGAGGAATTATGGATGAGTGGGATGTAATCGACTTTATCTCTGCAGGAGCGAGTGCGGTAGCAGTAGGTACAGCGAACTTTACAGATCCATATGTTTGTCCAAAAATTATTGATAAATTAGAAGCGGCACTTGATGAATTAGGGGTTGAACATATATTAGAACTTCGCGGTCGTGCATATAAATAAAAAGGAGAAATATTATGAATAAAGATGTAATAATAGCGTTAGACTTTCCAACTTTGGAAGATACTTTAAATTTTTAGAAAAATTTGGGAAGAAAAAAACTATTTGTAAAAAGTAGGGATGGAATTATACCTACAAAAATGGACCTGTTGTTATTGAAAAAAATTAAAGAATTGGGACATAAGATATTCTTAGATCTTAAACTACATGATATTCCTAATACAGTTTATGGTGCGACAAAAGGATTAGCGAAATTCAAAGTTGATATTCTTACAGTACATGCTGCAGGAGGATATGAGATGCTAAAAGCAGCAAAACGAGGGATGGTTGAAGGTGGTAGTGTAGATACTAATGTAATAGCTATAACACAATTAACTTCAACATCAGAAGAAGCGATGAAAGAAGAGCAGTTAATATCTGTATCTCTAGAAGAGAGCGTAATTAATTATGCTAAACTAGCTAAAAAGCAGGACTTGATGGTGTAGTTTCATCAGTTTGGGAAGCAAGATTAATTAGAGAAAACTGTGGAGATGACTTCTTAAAAGTAACTCCAGGAATAAGATTAGAAACAGATGAAGTAGGAGATCAAAAACGTGTAGCGACTCCAACTGTTGCTAACGAAGAAGGAAGTACACATATTGTAGTTGGTCGTTCTATAACCAAATCAGAAAAATCCACTTTGAAGTTTACAACTTTATTAAAAAGTCAATTTGTAAAATAAAAATATACAGATACAATAAAGGAGAAGAACATGGCATTAGAAAGAAAAATAGCAAAACACTTATTAGATATTGAAGCAGTAGCATTAAGACCAAATGATTATTTCACTTGGACATCTGGAATTAAATCACCAATTTACTGTGATAACAGAATTACAATGTCATACCCTGCAATTCGTCGTGAAATAGCTGCGGGAATGAGTGAAGTAATTAAAGCTAAATTTCCAGAAGTAGAAGTGGTTGCTGGTACGGCGACAGCTGGTATTCCACACGCTGCATGGGTGAGTGAAGTACTGACTTACCTATGATTTACGTTAGGGACTCAGCTAAAAAAACACGGGAAAACAAATCAAATCGAAGGAAGATTGCTAGAAGGACAAAAAGTTGTTATTATTGAAGACTTAATTTCAACTGGATTATCTTCATTAAAAAGTAGCTAAAAGCATTAGAAGAAGCTGGTGCAATAGTTCTAGGTGTTGTGGCAATATTTAGTTATGAACTTAAGAAAGCACAAGATGCCTTTGCAGCAGATAAGGTAGAGTATCATACATTAACTAACTATAACTACTTAATCGAAGAAGCGGTAGCAAGTGATTATATCAAACAAGAAGATGTAGAAAAAAACTTCTTGAGTGGAGAAATAATTTATAATAAAAAGTTCTTTATCGGATTGAGATTAGTTTCAAGGAAATAAAGTATATAAAGTAATAATAAGATGTAGCTAGAGAAAGTTTTAAGATACATTTTTAATATTATCATTTTAATTTGATAGCGATTATCAATGGCTTATGATATAATTATATTAATAATATAAGGTAGTGAGGTAATGAGAAATGGATAATATTATTGATGTGAGTATACCAGTTGCACAAGTTGTTGATAAACACCCAGAAGTATTGGATATTTTAGTAGATTTAGGGTTTAAACCTTTGGCTAATCCGATTATGAGAAATACTGTAGGTAGAAAGACTTCACTTAGAATGGGTTCGAAATTGGCAGGTATTAAACTTGAAAACAATTATTGCTACATTAGAAGCTAATGGATATGAAGTAGTAGGGACTAGACTAATGGCTACAAAGAGAATTGAAGTTTTACGCGATATATTATTACGACTTCATAAAGGTGAGTCTGCCGAATCTGTTCAAGATGAATTCAATGAACATTTTTCTGGAGTATCTGCTATTGAGATATCTTTAATGGAGCATGAGCTTATGAATTCAGATTCTGGCGTAACTTTTGAAGATGTTATGAAGTTATGTAATGTCATGCTAATTTGTTTAAAGGTGCGATAAAAACAGTAGAAGTTGAAGATAGTGAGCATCCAGGACATCCAGTTCAAGTGTTTAAACAAGAGAATTTAGCTTTTAAGAGCCGCAATAATAAGAGTTCGACGAATTCTGGACAATTATGCTAAAGCTTGATGATGGTGACACAAAAGTAGCAGTTTTAAAAAGGATTGCTTCGTCAGTTGCAATTATTAGGACAATTTGATATTCATTACAAACGTAAAGAAGAACTGATGTTTCCTATAATGGAAAAATATGGATCACGATGCACCACCTAAGGTTATGTGGGGTGTTGATGATGAAATAAGAGATTTGTTTAAACTAGCAAAAGAAGAAGCGGAGAAAACTACCTAATGCAGAGATAGCTGTCGTTAAAGAAAAATTTGAAGTTTTTTTGTTAAAGAATTTGAGGAAATGATCTTCAAAGAAGAATCTATTCTTCTGATGATATTACTAGAAACATTTACTCAAGATGATTGGTTGAGTATAGCTAAAGACAGTGATGCTTACGGTTATGCAATAATTCGACCTCAAGAAGAGTGGATACCTCATAGAGAAGATTTTGAGAATACAACAACTGTAGATGATAGTGAGTTATAGAAGTAAGTGAAGGGAATTAACAAAAATTATTCAAACTCCTGAAGGAGAATTTACTATTACCTATAAACCGAAAGAAGTTAAAGAAGAAACTTTCAATAGGGATATACCTCAGAAAATTGGAAATGGATATTTATCATTAAATCAAATGGATTTAATATTAAATCATTTGCCTATGGAAATTACCTTTATGAATAAAGAGAAATCTTCCAATATTATAATAATCATTGTTCAGAAGAAGAGATGATTTTTAAACGTACGCCAGGTCAAGTAGGTAGAAATGTAGAACTATGTCATCCACCTAAGTACCTAGAAAAAGTTAAAAACTATAATGAAAAACTTGCGAGATAGAAAAAAAGACAAGTATGAAATGTGGTTTAAATCAGAATCAAGAGGAAGTTTGTTCATGTCACTTATGCAGGTGTTTATGATGAAAATGGTGAATTTCAAGGAGTATTAGAATACGTTCAGGATATAGCTCCTTATAGAGGAATAGACAGTGATTATTATAGGGGAATAGAATAATATAAAAAAGGGAGTGATTCAAAAATCGATTTTGTCGAGTCACTCTCGCTATATTTTTTATGAATATATTTTTATCAAAATACATTTTTCTTAATTTTTTGTTGCAAGAATTAACAGTATAACTAGTATTAGAGAATATATTATTCCTACTATATTTGCTGATGATTGAACCATAGCAATTAAGAAGAATGTAGCTACATTAAGTAGTACTCAATAGGAAAATAGCTCCAAAAGCTAATAAGGTTAATAATGCTTGGTTTATTGAACTACGATTAGCTAAATCCGTGATATTGTTCCAGTTTAGGTATAATTTTTATAGTCGCTTGTATAACTATAGAATGAAAAGACAATACTTGAAAATAATATAAGATATTATTGTTACAATTGCTAATAAGATTGGTGTTTTAGTTATAATTAACATCATAATCAGAGCAAAGTAATCCAAAAACCAAGTTGTAAACAAGTGGCGATTGCTAATTTGATTTTTAGGGTATTTTTGAAAATCAAAAGGAAGAGATTTTAAAAATAGTAGTCTTGTTTTTTTCTAGTGATATTGCTATGCTTGTAAAATTCATAGGATTAGAATTAATGTACAATGCTAACGTGAATCCTATAGTCATAGCTACTGGATAGAATATAAGTGGTAGTGTAATACCTCCGTGCTTTCTAATTTCTATAATCGGAATTATAAATATACCAAGTGTAAGTATAAGATTAGTAAAATACAGTTGTCGAAATTGTACTGTTTAACAATAGTTTTACATTTCTCTTAATTAGTTTAGAAAATAGTGTAGTTGATGTACTATTAGTATTTTCTTTAATTTTTACAGTTTTAGAACTAGATGTGTATGTATTACCTGATATTCTATATAAGTCTTTCATGTATTTTTTACTACGAATACATAAGTAGTAAAGAAAGAGATAACTGCTAGGATTATAGTTATTATTAACAAGTATAAGTCTTTGAAATATCTAACACAGTATATTTAAAAATAAATCTCCTTTATATTCAGAACCAATATTTTTTTAAAAGTATGAGCAAAATCAAATATACCCCCGTAAAAACTATCAATGCAATCAAGATTGTAGCTGCATTAACTTTTCCTTTATTCTTCTTGAAATTTGGGATATAAGTAATAAATGAAAGTATCGTCATAATAGAACATAGTAAAGTAATGATAAATGCAAAACTATATACTAAGACGAATAAAAATTTTGAATTGAAAAACTCTGCATTTAATCCAATAATCAAGTTTATAACTATTAATGGAATAAAATTACTTATAACTAGTGAAAGTAGAGTGAACAATTTACTCAAAAATATTTCAGCCCTGTAACTGGTAAATGAATAATTGCCAATGTATCATCACTTTCATAAAAACATATTGGTAAAAATTATTTAAAAATTTGAATAAACACCATTAATAAAATAAAGAACAGTATACTCCGATATCCTGGGCCAGAAAAGTTGAAAACCATATGAAAATATTGAAAAATATAAATAAAAATATTTAAGAAAAGTTAACGAAAGTAATAATTAATAAGTGCTTAAATATTTTATTTCTTACATTGTTTTTCCATTGTCTATATTTCTGTATTTCTTTCTTTGAGGTGAAAACTATAAAGAAGATTCGTTAAGAATAATTCTTTAATTACATTGAATCTCATATTTAATCACCACCTAAAAATATTTGAATTTGAATTTTTTACTATATTAAGATAAATTTCTTCTAAACTATCTCCCTCAAATTGTTCTTTTAAGATCGTTAAGTGTACCGATAAAACCAGTTTTTCCCTTGCTAAGGATACCTATTCTATCGCATAGATGTTCAGCGACCTCCAAGACATGGGTTGAGAATAGAACACTATTGCCTTTAGTAGCATGTTCTTTCATTAAGTTTTTTAAGTCAAATGCAGCTTGAGGATCTCAAATCCTGTCATCGGTTCATCCATAATCCAAAACTTAGGGTTCTGATAATAATGCTCAATAACAAATACTTTTTGTCTCACACCGTGAGAAAAAGAACTAATTTCTTGATGTTCAACTCCCTACCATATTAAATAATTTGCAGTATCTATTAAGAATATCATCTCTTGTTTTATTATCAATTTTCATATATGCTAGCGACTAATGACCAATATTCAAAGGCTGATAATGTAAGAAACATATCAGGTGAATCAGTGTACATAGCCAATTTGCTTTTTACACGCTAATCTATTATTTTTAAAGTAGCTTATTAAAATATATATCACCCTGAAGTAGGCTCTAATATACTAACTAGAGATTTAATTGTAGTTGACTTACCAGCTCCATTATGCCCTGATAAGTCCGAATATTTCTCCATCATTTATAGTAAAACTCAAATCATCAACAGCACACTTTGTATCAAATTTTACGGTAAGATTTTAATTTCTATCATAAATTATCCCTCCATATACATTTATATAGTTATATTATACTGTAACAAAAAGTAATTAGCAATATAAAAACCATGCTAATTAAAAGAATCCTTCCAAAATATTAAGTTGAATAATAGTGCATGCGCCAAAAGTCCTAATTTTTAAAAAGTTTATATAAAAACTTATAGATGCAGTGGTTTATTGATAGCTGATATTTGCTTTATGAAAGATCTTTAGTTGTGTAATAAATTTTGTGGAAAGTGACTCGACAAAATCGATTTTTGAGTCACTTCAGAAACACCTGGAAAAGTGAGCTAAAAACTCTATGTATGATACACCTGGAAGTGTTTATTTATAAGTTAAAAATGATACACCTGGTTATGTGAAATTAGAATATGATAATAGCAAGTAAAAAAGATATAAAAATTTTTAAAAAGTGTTGACAAGAAAAAAATAAAAAGTGGTATTATTTAGTACGTGAGTGTTACGGCACTCTGTGTAAAGCCACTAAGGCTTATAAAAAATTTAAAAATGTGATACACCTGGCTAGGTGATTCACAAATAAACAGGGAAGGAGGAAATCAGGAAAATGCCAACTATTAACCAACTAGTTCGTAAACCTCGTAAATCAAAAGTATCAAAATCAGATTCACCAGCACTTAACAAAGGTTACAACTCTCAAAGAAAGAAAGAAACTAACATTTCTTCACCACAAAAACGTGGAGTTTGTACTCGTGTTGGGACTATGACACCTAAAAAACCTAACTCAGCTTTACGTAAATATGCACGTGTTCGTTTATCAAACCAAATCGAAGTAACAGCATATATCCCAGGTATCGGACACAACCTACAAGAACACAGTGTTGTACTTATTCGTGGAGGACGTGTAAAAGACTTACCAGGGGTACGTTACCACATCATCCGTGGAGCTTTAGATACTGCAGGAGTTAACGACCGTAAAACAAGGACGTTCACTATACGGTGCTAAAAAACAAAAGAGAAAAAATAATATAAGATAAAAATTTGATAAAAAGAATTCGTGAAAGGAGGCAGACACTATGCCACGTAAAGGTCCAGTTGCAAAACGTGACGTTTTTGCCAGATCCAATTTATAACTCAAAATTAGTTACAAAATTGATTAACAAATTAATGCTAGATGGGAAACGCGGTACAGCTCAAAAGAATTTTATATTCTGCGTTTGATTTAATTAAAGAAAAATCAGGACGTGATGCTATGGAAGTTTTCGAAGAAGCATTAAACAACATTATGCCAGTTCTTGAAGTTCGTGCTCGTCGTGTTGGTGGTTCTAACTCACCAAGTACCAGTAGAAGTACGTGCTGAAAGAAGAACTACATTAGGTCTACGTTGGTTAGTTAACTATTCTCGTTTAAGAGGAGAAAAACTATGGAACAACGTTTAGCTAATGAAATTTTTAGACGCAGCAAATAACACTGGTTCAGCTGTTAAGAAACGTGAAGATACTCACAAAATGGCTGAAGCTAACAAAAGCATTTGCTCACTATCGTTGGTAATTATAGGGTGAATATCAAGCTCATTTTTATAGCTTGAGTTTTTCACTATAAAAGACAAATTACTCAAAACATTTAAAAATTTATGAAAGGAGAAAATTGACTCATGACTAGAGCATTTTCTTTAAAAGATACTCGTACATCGGTATCATGGCTCACATCGACGCAGGTAAAACTACTGCTACTGAGCGTATCTTTGTTCTACACTGGGAAAATCCACAAAAATCGGAGATACTCACGATGGTAACTCTCAAATGGACTGGATGGAACAAGAACAAGAACGTGGTATCACTATTACATCTGCTGCAACAACTGCTCAGTGGAAAAACCACCGTATCAAATATCATTGATACACGGGACACGTAGACTTCACAGTTGAGGTTGAACGTTCACTTCGTGTACTTGATGGATCAGTAGCAGTATTAGATGCACAATCAGGTGTTGAACCACAAACAGAAACAGTTTGGCGTCAAGCTACAACTATGGAGTTCCTCGTATTGTATTCGTTAACAAAATGGATAAAAACAGGAGCTGACTTCCCTACTCTGTAGGAACAATCACGACAGATTACAAGCTAATGCACACCCAATTCAACTTCCAATCGGAGCTGAAGACTTATTCGAAGGTGTAATTGACCTTGTTGAAATGAAAGCTATCTACAATGAAGGTAGCGTTGGGGAAAATCTTGTTGTAAAAGAAATCCCAGCTGACTATCAAGATCAAGCTGAAGAATACCGTGAAAAACTTATCGAAGCTGTTGCAGAATTCGATGAAGACTTCATGGAAAAATACTTAGGTGGAGAAGAAATTACAATTGACGAGCTTAAAAGCTGCAATTCGTAAAGCTACATTATCTGTAGAATTCTTCCCAGTAGTATGTGGATCAGCATTCAAATATAAAGGTGTACAACCAATGCTAGATGCAGTAGTAGAATACTTACCATCTCCATTAGACGTACCTGCTATTAAAGGGATTAACCCAGATACTGATGAAGAAGTAGAAAGACACTCTTCAGATGAAGAACCATTCTCAGCATTAGCTTTCAAAGTTATGACTGACCCATTCGTAGGGAAACTTACTTTCTTCCGTGTGTACTCAGGTATTTTATCATCTGGTTCATACGTTAAAAAAACTCAACTAAAAGGTAAACGTGAACGTGTAGGACGTATCCCTACAAATGCACGCTAACACTCGTAACGAAATCGCTGAAGTTTACGCTGGTGATATCGCTGCAGCTGTTGGTCTTAAAGATACTACTACTGGGGACACACTTTGTGACGAGAAAAACGAAGTTATTCTTGAATCAATGGAATTCCCAGAACCAGTTATCCAACTTTCAGTTGAACCAAAAATCAAAAAGCTGACCAAGATAAAATGTCAACAGCTTTTACAAAAATTACAAGAAGAAGACCCAACATTCCGTGCTGGAACTGACGAAGAAACTGGACAAGTTATCATCGCAGGTATGGGTGAGCTTCACTTAGACATCATCGTTGACCGTATGCGTCGTGAATTCAAAGTTGAATGTACAGTAGGTGCTCCAATGGTATCTTACCGTGAAACATTCAAACAAGCTGCACAAGTACAAAGGTAAAATTCACTCGTCAATCGGTGGACGTGGACAATACGGGGACGTATGGATTGAGTTCACTCCAAAATGAGCGAGTGCAGGATTTGAATTCGAAAAATGCTATCGTTGGTGGGGTAGTTCCACGTGAATACATCCCAGCAGTAGAAGCAGGATTAAAAAGACTCTATGGCAAACGGGTATTAGCTGGATACGAATTAATCGACGTTAAAAGCTAAATTATTCGATGGATCATACCACGATGTCGACTCATCTGAAATGGCGTTCAAAGTTGCTGCATCATTAGCTCTTAAAGAAAGCTGCTAAAAATGTAACCCAGTAATCTTAGAACCAATCATGAAAGTTGAAGTTGTAATGCCTGAGAATACTTAGGAGATATCATGGATGATATCACTTCACGTCGTGGACGTGTTGAAGGTATGGAAGCTCGTGGTAACGCTACAAGTAGTAAGTGCTTCAGTACCATTATCTGAAATGTTCGGATATGCAACTTCTCTACGTTCTGCAACTCAAGGACGTGGTACTTACTCAATGGTATTCGAC
>BNJU01000917.1_pt1 | contig 79608 bp, 100 predicted proteins | sample 8539281 | NCBI WGS metagenome assembly BNJU01 (sample SAMD00202456, study PRJDB9452) | human saliva metagenome | isolation source: human saliva | place: Japan
TTTCAAATATTCCACTTTCTCGCGTCAATTTCTCTATAATCTCCAACTTGAAAGTGTCCCAAAGTCAACTCACCAATTTTAACTCTCTTCAATGAATCCACATTATACCCCAATGTTTCAAAACATTTTTCTTATCTGTCTATTTTTCCTTCAAAAATTGCAATTTAATTTCTCTGCAAAGCTTTTCACTTTCTGCAGGATGCATCCTTCAATCACAACACTATGTTGTAATGCTTCTAAATCCTTTCCTCAAGCTCTCATTAATTTTGCAACATAGCTCTTATATATAGTCTTGATGACAACATGATTGTAAATTCTCCATCATTTCCTAATGATGATCAAACCTTCTATCATATAATCCAATCTACCATATGTAAACAAACGTCGATTTTATATAGTCAATCGCCAATCTTCTTCCAAATTTATCCTCATTTGAAACTATAAACCTTTTTGGTTTATTTTAAATGTAATATTCAAATTTTATTTTACTTTATTCTTTCACCATCAACTCTTACCATCTTCTAGCTAATTTCCATCCCAATGATTGCTTTTTGTTTATTTACTGTTACTCTTCCTTCTTTTTATCAATTCATCGGCTTTTTCTTCTAGAGCAAACCCAGATTCTGCTATAAATTTATTTAATCTCATTTTTACTTATTTTCCTTTTTATTTAAATTTCTTCCTCGTTTTCTTTCTTTCTTCATCCTCTAGCATTTGTATCTCTCAAATTGCTCGTAAACCAGGCATCTCATCTTTTTCCTTTTTATTCCAAAATAACTATAAAAATCATCAGTCACTTGATACAAATTTGAAAATTACCAATTGTCTTTTCCCAGAAATATACACGAGATCCAAAAGATTTTGCCATTGCCTTTTCGACATTAACACCTCTTATTTGTTCTATTTCTGTTCTTGTGATAGGCCCTTTATAATAATTGCCAAAGTTTCCATTGTTGATTTCGTCATTTCTTATTCTCAATTCTGGATTAAAAACTTTTTCACATCTTCTCCAAACATCGGATTTGACACCAACGAAATAATTCCATTTTCTATTCTCAAATTAATTCCCTGTCTATTTTCAGCTAAACTTTTTACTACCTCTTCTATCTCAAATTTCCATTTTATAGAATTTTTGCAAGATCATCAACCGTCAACAATTCCTTCGAGAAACAACAACAGCGCTTCTATCTTCAATATTTTCTATTTTGATTTTTCTTTCTATTTTCCATTTTTTCTTTTCTTTTTGAAAATTTTTTGCTAAAATTATATCAGTAGTGAGAGCAAAATCGTCTCACAATCAATTTGTATTTTCATACTCAAAACTTTAGTTTAAATTAATAAACCATTATTAAAATATCTAATTTCTTTTACTAAATATTTCTATGTGAAATTCAATTTATTAATATTCTGAATTGGAGAAATTATAATATTTTTATAAGAAGGAAGTCTCTCAAAAATTTTAGCAATTCCATTTACAACCGCATGAATCGCATCGTCTCCCACAGTTACTTCAATTTTAATTCCGTCAATTCTTCTTTTCAAGATTCTAATTCCAGCCTCCACCAGATAAATAAATTCTGTTTCATAAATATCCGCTGCAACTTGGCTCAATTTCTTCCATTGTACTTATTTCATCAATTATTAAATTAATATGTTTCAAAAATAGCTTCATCTATTTCAGACGCTACTATTTCAATACTTTTTCGGCAATCCAACACCAATTTCTCTTCCTCACTCAAATGAACGAGTATCATCAAATTCACATTGTATTATCCCTTTTTCTGTCTTTTTCCAATTAACAAACTATGATTATCTCACATAGTTGATAATATCTTTCATTCAAATGATCTCCTGCAATTTTACAGATTTAGAAATAGCAGCTCCACCTGAAACGATAAACCATCAGTAGTGCCTCCACCTATATCAACAATCAAGTGTCCTTTTTGTTCAAATAAATCAATTCCAACCCAATAGCTGCTGAAATTTGGTTCTTCAACTCAAATAAACTCTTGATAGCTCAGCATCTTTACTGCTTACTAGCCTTCTTTCTACTTGGTAAACTCCACTTGGAACGCAAATAATTACTGAACTTTGAACTTTATCTTTTCTAATCATTTTTCTAACATATTTTTCAAGTCACTTCACAATCGAAATAACTCCATTTTTCAATGGTCTAATTATTTCTGTATGATTAGCTGTTCTTCCAATACTTCTTTTGCTTTTTTCCAATATGTTCCACTTCATCTGTTTTTATATTTATAGCAACATATGTTGGTTCTATCTATTAAAATTCTTCCCTTAACACACTACTGTATTTGTTGCTCCCCAAATCAATCGCTATTCTCTTGTTGATCTTGAGCTATGCGTTGCTCCTCTCATGCTTCTTTATCGAAAAATCCATAAAACTTTATCTCCTAATGTTTTGTTATTTACAATTAATTTAATAACTTTTCTTATACTCAAACTCTTCAAAATCATTCATCACACCTGATTATTGTCATAATAATTCCATTTTCTTTAGTTGTTCATAAATTTCTTGACGCTCTTTTGGAAATCCTATACTTAACTTTCTTTTGCAACAATGAAATTGATATCTATTTTTCTTGCCTTACAATATCAACTGCATTCTCAAAAGAATGAACCAACGTACTAAGCGTATTTTTCATCATGTTCAACTAAAATGTCATCTCTATACTGTACTGAATTCATTTTCTAACGTATTTGCTAAATCATTAACTTCCTCGTCTGAAATGAATGCTCCTTGTATTTTTCTAATTTTGAAGATCCATTTGCTAACAATAACATATCTCCTTTTCTCAATAATTTTTCAGCTCCCATCACATCTAATATTGTTCTTGAATCTACTTGAGATCTCAATGCAAACGAAATTCTGCTAGGTAAATTAGCTTTTTATCAATCCTGTTACATATCTGTCGACGGTCTTTGAGTAGCAACAACTAGATGAATTCCTACAGCCCTTGCTTTTTGAGCTATTCTAACTATTGATTCCTCTACGCCTCCAGAAACAGTCATCATCAAATCAGCCAACTCATCAATGATAATAACAATAAACGGCATTTTTCTACAAAGTTTAACTTATTATAACTCGTACTATTTCACACCATTTTCAACCAACAGTTTATATCTATTTTTCCATCTCATTAACTGCCCATTTTAACGCCAATGCCGCTTGATGTGGATCAATAATTACTGAACTAATAAATGTGGTATTCCATTATATGGCATCAATTCTACCATCTTCGGATCAACCATAATAAATCTAACTTCTTTTTCTGACTTTTTAGAAATTAATGTAGAGATTAATGTATTTATTGCTACTGATTTCCCTGAACCAGTTTCTGACCAGCAATTAACAAATGTAGTGTCTTAGCAATATCAATTATTTTATCACGTCCAACCACATCTTTTCCTAAAAATTACATTTAAATCTCCCTTTTCTAATTCTTTTATTTTTATTATATTAGAGATAAACTGGGTCTCTTTTTATTTTATTCTGCGTTTCAATCCCAATCGTATTTTTCCTGGAATTGGTGCTTCTATCCTAATACTTTCTGCCGCCAAATTCATAGCAATATCATCCGAAAGATTTGTAACCTTACTTACTTTTTGTCCCTGTAGGTATTGTTATTTCGTACCTTGTTATTGTTGGTCCATATTCATAATTCACAACTTTCGCATCCACTCCAAATTCCTTCAACACATTTTTCCAAATGCGACACATTTTTCCACGATACTTTTCTCAATTTTATCTTTCGTTTCATTATCCATCGGCTTTTTCTTTCAAAAATAGCACTAATTGCTTTTTACTAATTCATTATAGCCTCTACCATTTTCCAACTCTTGGTTAATCTTTTCTAACTTTTCATTAATTTTTCTGGTTTTTCAATTGTATCTATATTCTCAAAAGCCTCTATTTTAGGAAATTCTGACAATTCCTCTTCCACTGTTTTCTCTTTTTATCTTTTTATTCTTTTTATCATCAACTACAATTTCCAATTTGTTTTTCTCAGCTTTTTCATTTTCAACTCGTAGCTTCTTTCTTAGTTAATTTCCTCAGCCTTTTTCAACTTTTGAATTTTTCTTTATTATCAACTTTTACAGGTTCTTCTTTCAAAACCACTTTCTCTTCTGATAATTTTTTCCACATTGTCTTTAGGCAATACTCTTTTTTTCAAGCCTCTTTTCCATTCCTTCTCTTTACCTTCATTTCTTCAGGTGTATAAACTTCCGTTTTTGTAAGAATTTTCCTTCATTTTTCGACAATTCAAAACTCAATTTTTCTTTTCTTGATTGTATAATTTTTCTTTTTAATTTTCTTTTTGATATAATTTATAATTAGTTCTCTTTAATTTTTCTCTCTCTTTTTGCTTTTTAACAATGCTTTTTCTCTTTATACTCATCACTTTTATGATATTTCAAGATTCCTACGATTATTTCGTAACCTAATTCTATGTAATCCTTAAATACCAAATAAATTGAGACTAACAACAAAACAAGTCAGCAAAAATCCCAGTTTGTCATTGAGATACATAATCTTTATACAATGGCATCGAAACTATCGCACCTAGAACTCACCACTTTTACCATTAAATCCTATTTCTAATAATTCTGCTCCCGCCACAGTAAAATTATCTCCAGCTAATGATCCTGTCAACGCCTTTTTATAGTAGCAACGACCAGCTAAAAACCATCCCTATAAATCCATAGCCTTTATTCTTGTAAATTGAAAATCACCTCTATATGCGATAATTCCTCCAATGACTAGAATCGAAACAGTAATAAACCACGCTAACTTTAGCAAAAAGTAAAGTTAACATTTTTAGAAAATATAAAAAGATTTTACTCAGAACTACCGTTACTTTGGATACTTGCCTTATTGGACAGTACACCAATAAAAATAGCCCTAAAAAGAATCCAAAAATCCTTCTATCTATTCATTCCTCATTCCTTTCCTTATTTTAAATTTGTGTATTAGAGTTTTTCGATAAAATGTTAAAACTCACAACAGTTCCAATTATCAAAACATTTTCTGTATAATTAATTTTTCTTAAAAATACTATCTAAAAATATTCCCCTTGAATTTAATACTATAATTATTCTAGCACAATTCAAAAATTTTTAAAATAATATTTTATATTATCTTCTCACTATTACATTATTTTTCTTATTTGTCATTGGTTATAAGCAATTTTTAACAATTTTTCTATAAATTTGCTATATTTTTAAATTCTTTTAATACTTATTCAAAATTTCTTTTTACTCTTCTTGTTCTAACTCATCCATTCTTTTTACTGGTTTTGGCTCCAATCCATGCTCTATATCGCCTTTTCCAAACCACATAACATCTAAACCATTTCCCAAACTTATATCCAGCCTTAGTAAAGACACCATTTTTCTTAAATCCTAAATAATTATGTAATTTCTCACTATTTTTCATTTTGGAAAGTAGCACATCCATAAACATTTGATTAGCATTTTGCAATCTCAAAATATCAATTAAAAATATTGTACATTTTCTTCCCAAAACCATTCCCAACATAATCCTATATCCGTATAGAAACTGACAATTCAACATCCACTGATAAGTAGCTCTCTCCCCTAAACTTTATGTGCATGCATACGCCACAATTCTATCATCACACAAACAAACAATATACGGATATTTCCCCTTCAATATCCTCTATTCTCTTCTCGAATTCTTTTATCGTCGGCACATCATACTCAAATGTAATCGTCGTATTCTCAATATAATATCGATATATTTCTAATATTTCTTTCGCATCTTCCTTTGTCGCAAGCCTAAACAAAAGCATCATTTTCACAAACCTCCTTTACTCAAAACTTTTATCTCTAAGTATATCATAATTTTAGAAAAATAAAAATAAATTTTATTCCCAAAAATATCTCTATCTATTTTACTTTCAAAATTTATGATATAGTCAATTAATTCATAATTTTAAGAAAGGATAAAAATGAGGTATTTTAGTCACTAGTTTTGGTACTTCTCATTCTGACACAAGAAAAACTATCGAAGTTATCGAAAATCTAGTAATTGAAAAAATATGGAAAGAATGTTTTTGAAAGAGCATTTACATCAAATATTATAAGAAAAATTATTCACGAAAATTTAAAAATTTACAATCAAAAAGAAGGTCTTGAGCCTTAAAGCAAAGAGGATTTTCAGAAGTAATCACTATGTCTCTACACATTTTAGCTGGGAATTGAATATTCAAAATTAGACGATACTTATGGAAAAATCACAGAGCCACTTTTGAGCAACTGACTCTGATTATGAAGAAATCGTTCAAAATAATGAATTTAACGATTTAGAAAATAATGATAAATAGTTTTTATGGGACACGGTTCTGATCATAAAGAAGATGTTATTTATAAAACTCTACAAGAAAAATATAATTCCTCTGGAAAAATAATATTTTCAGTTGCTACTGTTGAAGGCAGAAAATCACTTTATAAGATGTCTTAGAAAAATTGTCAGAAAACGAATTTTAAAAATATTTTATTAAAACCTTTAATGATTGTTGCTGGAGACCATGCCAAAAATGATATGGCATCTGACGAAAGAAGACTATGGAAAATCCATTCTTAAAAAGAATGGCTACAATGTTACAGTTTCATTAAAAGGAATGAGGTGAATACGATTTCATTCAAAAATGTTTATGACTAGAAAAAGTTTTTATAAATTTTTAATTTTATAAAATTTAGCTTGAATATTTGAATTTTTGTGATATAATATCAATACGATAAATGTAGAATGTTTTTGGTTTCGACAGGATAAAAAGCTTATTACTAGCAAGTAGACGGGAGTCTTTAAATCCAACTTAAATTAATCGGAGACGATAATTACGCTTTAGCTGCCTAGTTACGCAGCTCGTCTCCATTTGAATTTGCCATTGTTGATTTGGAAGACGTCATTTTAAATAAAGCTTACTCTAGTGTGTGATTATGTCATTTGAGGACAACTTATAATCTCGCTTTTTAGACTTTTGTTCATTTAATATCTAAAAAGTTAAAGCGTTAAATGAACTAAACTTGTAGAAGGTAGTAAGGACTTTCCTATTTTTGGACACGGGTTCGATTCCCGTCATTTCACCAAAAATTCAAATTAATGTTATAAATAAATTATTTACTAAAAGAGATTTTTCTAAAAAGTGTTAGATTATCTCTTTTTATTTTTAAAATTATATTTTTAAATTTTCTCTATTTTTCTAAATATTATTAATCCTAGAAAAATCTAAAAATTGTTATAATATAGCTAAAGAAATTAAAATTAATTATATCTTCTATAATTTATATTTTAATTTATCTTTATAAATCTAAAAATAATACTAGAGGTATTTATGAAAAAGGAATTTTTAAAATTTTTAATGGCTTTAGTAATTCTTATGCTTGCATAAGTTGTGGTAAAAAGAATGACACAATTAACATAGTATTTTTGCCAAATGAATCGAATGATTCTCTAAGCTTCTCGTGAAGAATTTGCTAAAAATCATTGAAAAAGCAACAGGTAAAAAGGCAAATGTGTTACAACGACTGACTACATTATGCTATGGAAAAACATTATTTCGGGGCAAGCTCAAATCGCTTATATTGGGGCCGAAGAGTATTTTGGTACTGACACAAAAGATGTACAAGCAATTGTTACAAATGCTGGAAAAAGTGGTACAAACGCAGATATGCTCTTTATACAGTTTTATAGCTGTACACTAGTGATGCTGCTACAATTACAAAGTTGGAAAATACTTATGATTTGAAAAATTAAAAGGTAAAAAGTTTCTTTTTGTAACAAATAGTTCCACATCAGGATTTGTTGTTCTGGAGAAGTTTTGAGTTAAAGAATTTGGATTGAGAAAAATACCGATGAATTACTTCAAGAAGGAAAGGTATTCTCGAGTTATTGGAAATTCACATCCTGGAACACAAAAGTAAATTTATTGAAAAAGATAGATGTTGCTACATTTGCTATTCCTAAATCTTTTACAACTATGAATTAGTATCAGGGAAGAAAAATAAAACTGGGGCTACATACAAAGTTAAAAGCTGGTGTACCTTCACCATTTGGAGATACGTTGGGAAAAAGTTTTACAGTTTCTAAAATCTATTCCTGTACCTAATGGAGCAATCGTATTCAACGTAAAAATCACTTAATAAAGATGACCAAGCAAAAATAAAAGCAGCTTTATTATCTAAAGAAACCTATAAAACCCTGCAATTTTTAGTGCTAAAAACAAGTAAAATTAGAGGATGTTCTTAAAAGAAAGTGACAAAGTAGGGATTTGTTGAAGTTAACAATAAATGGTATGAAGATATAATGAAAGAAAAATAATGCTACTTTAATTTATTTTTAAAAGAGTGGCTATTAAACAAAGCTTTTTATAATTTCTAAATGATATTATGAAAGCTTTTTTTATTTTTAACTATTATTTTTTATAAATATATGATAAAATTGTATTTGAAAATTTTTCTAAAACTTTTTCAGAAATATCTTAATAAATAAAATTTTTTCATAAATAATTAGTTCTATTTTACAATTTTTATGAAACTAAATTTTATTTTTATTGATAGATTCTGATAGAAAGGAAGAAATATGCTTTTTAAGTTTAAAAATGTATCCAAAACTTATAAAAATAAAACTGTTGCTCTTTCAAATGTTTCATTTGATGTAGAAAACAACAGTTTATATCTATTATTGGACCTTCTGGGGCGGAAAATCTGCTTTACTTAGAAGTATTAACAGAATGATTGATATTTCAAGTGGTAGCATTATTTTTGAAGGTGAATTGAAACATTGAATAAAAAGGAAACTAAACTAGTTAGAAGACAGATTGGTATGATTTTCCAAAATTATAATTTAGTTGAACGTTTGACTGTTATTAGAATGTTTTCACTGAAGACTTAGCTATAAATCGGTTTTTAGCTGGAGCTGAGGGATTTATACAGAAGAGGAAAAGAGAAGTCCTTTAGATTATTGGAAAAAGTTGATTTTGGCAAAATATGCTTATCAAAAATGCAGTGATTTAAGTGGAGGACAAAAACAAAGAGTTGGAATTGCACGTGCTTTGATACAAAACCAACTTTGTTATTATGTGATGAACCCTATTGCCTCTCTGATCCAAAATCATCTGAAAAAGTTATGGAATACCTTCTTAAAATTGTTAAGGAAATAGAGTGTTACTTGCATCGTTAATCTTCACCAAGTTGATATAGCTTTGAAATATTCTGACAGAATAATCGCTTTTAAATAAAGGGAAAAAAGTATTCGACAATTCTGTTGATAAATTATCAAAGAAGAAATTGAAAAATTTATAAAATGAAGAAACTGAAGAACATTAATAAGAAAAGGTGTCACAAAAATGTTAAAAATCACAAAAATAAACTAACGATATTTTTAGAAAAATAGTAAAATCTTTTTGTACTAATAGTTTTTATTTTATATCTAGCATTATTTCTGGCTTTTAAAAAACTAGCTGCTATCAATTCCAAGTGGGATAATTTGGCTTTTCCAAAAATTTATTCCAACATCAGAATCTTTGCAGTATTTGCCAATTATTTTTAAAACGGCAATTGAAACTATTTTATTAGCAGTTTCTTCAACAATTGTATCATCTATTTTTGCACTATTTTTAGCATTAATCGGTTCTGAAGCAACTGGAATAAACCTTTTTACAAAAGTATTAGTAAAAATTATTGCTTCGTTTTTCAGAAATATTCCTCTTGTTGCTTTGGTCTTTAGTTCTTCTATTTTCATTCAAACAAAGCCAGTTTACAGGATTTTTAGCACTGTTTTTAGTAACTCTTGGATATTTAACAAGAACTTTTATTGAGACTATAGATGAAGCATCAGAAAATATTATTGAAGCCTTAAAAACAACAGGTGCATCATATTTCCAAATAATTTTTCAAGGTGTTATCCCAAGCGTTTTACCACAACTAATATCTTGGCTATTATTTTTATATAGAAATGGAATTAGGAAGCAACTTTAATCGGATTACTTACAGGTACTGAATAGGATTCATTTTAACCTCTACTATCGAAGTTTCCGTTATGATGCGGCTGGAATGGTTATATTGTTCGTAATAATAGTATTATCAGCATAGAATTACTATCTAATAAAATCAGAAAAAGAATTAATGTAGGAGGATCTTTAAATGAATTCAAAATATATTGAAAAACAAAAATAATAAAATAATAATAAGAAAATTCACAAAATCTAGAATTTATTTGTGGTCTACATTAAGTATTCTATCTTTAATCACCATTTTTACACTAGCTACAATCAATATGGGTGGTGTTAAACTGTCTTCTGCTTTTAGAATTTTTTAAAAAGATTTAAAAATTATGTTTTTCGAAGCACGATTATCAGATAGATATACGTTTCTAGAAGTATTTAATAGTCTTTTAATTACTATTGCACATTTGCTATATTGACAACATTGATTGGATCTTTTATAGCGTTATTTCTATCTTTTTGCAGCAAAAATCTTTCAAATGAAAGAACATCAAAAATAATCAAAATTATTGTATCATTCATACGAGCAATCCCTGACAATACTTGGGTTTTAGTATTTTCAGTTGTTGCAAAACATTGGTGTGGAATCTGCTATTATTGGAATGTCATTTTCATAGTATTGCTTATTTAATAAGCATATTCTGAAAGCATAGAAGAAATCGACACAGGCACATATTGACGCCCTTAAAGCAACAGGGGGCTTCTTGGTGGCAAATAATATTCCAAGCAGTTTTTACCATCTCACAATTACTTCCATCCTCTCATGGACTTTTTGTAAGATTCGAAATCAACTTTACAAACGCCGTAGCAGTTGGCGCTGCATCAGGGCAGGTGGAATCGGACACGACATGTTTATGTCAGGAACAATGTATTTTGACATTCGAGAAATTGGAGTATTTGTTTACTTAATATTTATCGTAGCACTCATACTAGAATTTATTTCTTATTTCTTAAAAATAAATATCTAAAATTAAACTTCCGTAAGAATGAACCAAAAGTTATTGTAACTTACTTAAAAACCTAAATTTATACAACTTTAGTAGTTTGATTTTAAATAGATTCGAATATAAAATAAAAATCTCTTTAAAAAGAAATCATTCTTAATCAGAGATTTTTATTATATTTTTATTTATTTTTCTACTTATAAAAACCTTTCATTTGTTTAACAGCTAAATATGAATCAATTTGTAACAATAATTCAACCGCTGTCCTAACTAAGATCAATAAGCTTGTTCCTCCAAGTAATACAGGTATATGAAGAACATATCCAAACCATATATTAGGCAATATTCCTAATATTGATAAGAAAATAGCACTTCCAAAAGTAACTCTTGTAACAACTTTTTCTAAATAATCAGCTGTTTTCTGCACCTGCTCTTACAGTAGGTATTGTTCCTCCGCTTTGTTTCAAATCTTCTGATACTTTATCTGGATCAAAAAGCTATTGTTAACGTATAAAGAACGAAAATACTGTAATTAATACAGCAAATAATAATAGATACTAATACTCCTGTTTGTGAAAAACCAAGTTGTTAATCTATTTTTCCAAACACCTGGTTTGATTAATGTAACTAAGAATGGTGGTGCCGCCATTAGCACTGAAGCAAAGATTATTGGCATTACTCCAGACATATTGTTTTAATGGTAAATATGTTCTTCTTTAACGCACTTTGTCCTCCACCAAATCCTAAACTTCCTTTTCAGCATATTGAATCGTGTACTTCTTTCAGCAAGTTGTACTAAAAACCATTAAAGCAATAAATACAACAAAAACTATTATTGATATAAACATTAAGATTATACCTGTTCCACTTCCTTTTTAAACTTGAATATGCTTGTGTTAAAACACTAGGTAATCCTGCAACAATATTTAAAAAGATTAACATTGAAGTCCCATTTCAATACCTTTTATAGAAATTCTTTTCAGAAATCCACATTAAAAATGCAGTTCCTCCAGTCATTAATACAACTGTTCTTATAATAAATTTAAAACTTGTATCTTCTAGAACAAATCCTTGATTAGCAAGACTACTGCTATCCCAAATGATTGTCCTAAAGCTAACACTATAGTCAAGTATCTTGTCCATTGTGTTATTTTTATCTCTTTCTCTTTTCCACCTTCTCTTTTGCATTTTCATCTATTTTAGGAAAATACCCTAACAATTGAAACACAATAGAAGAGTTAATATAGAATTATTCCTAATGAAAAGATCGAAGCTCTTTCTGCAGCCCTCCAGAAACAGATTTAAAAATCCTGCAATTGCATTATTATGCGAAAGACTCTTGAATACATTTGTATCTCACTCCCGGAACAACTATGTATACCTACTCTAGCTACTAGTATCATCAATAGTGTAAACGTTATTCTTTTTCCAATTCTGGAATATTAAAAATAGCTTTCACTCTACTTACTATTGCTTCAGTTAAAGTCAATACAACCACTCCTTATATATGAAGAAAAAGCAAGATATTAAATCTTACTTATTCTCTTCTTCTTTTGTTATTTCTGCTTTAGCTGAATACGATTTAATTTTCAAGTAATTCTACTGATCCACCAGCTTGTTCACCATGCTTTAGCAGTTCCTGAAACTTTATGAGCTTTAATTGTTAATTTTTGAAACTTCTGCATTTCCAATTACTTTTAATAAACTTGTAAATTCTTTTTCTTTAACATATGATTCAACATTTTCAGCTAAATATCTTTTTACCGCTTACCTTTTACTTCTCAAAAAGCTGCATCTGAATATTTAGATATAAATTTAGGATTTTAATAATCCATTTTCAACTAATGTTTGTAAACTTACAACATCACCATCGTTAATTTATCTACTATATCTGATAATGTAATTACTACAAAATCTTTTTGAATGCTGAATTAGAGAATCCTCTTTTAGGAACTCTTCTAACTATTGGCATTTGTCCACCTTTCAAATATAGGTGATACATATGAACCTGATCTTTGTTTTTTTGTCCATTGTGTCCTTTACCAGCTGTTTTACCCCAACCAGTTCCGTGACCTCTTCCTACTCTTTTTCTTTGTCTTTTTGATCCTTCAGCAGGTTTTAATTCATTAAGATTCATTTATTCTTAAACCTCCTCTACTTTAAGTAAATAAGAAACTAATTTTATTTTTCCTTCTATCTGGCAGTTTTATTATGTACTGCACTTTTGACTGATTTTTCTTAATCCAAGTGATTTCACAGTCACAATATGATTAGGTTTTCTTCCATTAATTCCCCTTAACAAGTGTTACTTTTACTTTAGACATTAATTTTACCTCCCAACCCTAATTATCCTAAAATTTTCTTCACTGTTTTTCCTCTTAATCTAGCTAACTTTTTCAATAGATCTTAATTGTCTTAATCCTTCTAATGTAGCTCTTGCAACATTACTCTATTTTTGAACCTCTAATTTCTTTGTAAGTACGTCTGTTACACCAGCTAATTCTAATAATTCCCAGCTGCTGACCCAGCAATAACTCCTGTCCCTTTTGAAGCTGGTTTCAATAATACACTTGAGAATTTGTATTTACCAATTTGTTCATGTGTAAAGTTCCACCTTTAAAGATACAGTTACTAAATTTTTCTTAGCGTTAGCGATTGCTTTTTCTAATAGCATCTCAGTGTACCATTTGCTTTTCCTAAACCAATACCAACTTTTACCTTTTTCGTCTCCAACTGCTGCTAAAACTGAGAATGACATTCTTCTTCCCCCTTTAACAGTTTTTAGAAAACTCTATTTATTCTTAAAAAGACTTTCTTTAAATTCACTTGCTTTTCATTTCTTTCTCTATCTCTGGCCAAAATAAGTCCTCCTTCTCCTTAGAATTTTTAATCCTGCTTCTCTTGCAGTATCAGCTATTGCTTTGATTCTTCCAGTGTAAATATATCCACCTCTATCAAATACAACTGTTGTTATTCCTTTTTCTAATGCTTTTTAGCAATTCTCTCACCAATTTGTTTAGCTGCTTCAATATTTGAACCATTTTCGATTTTTGCACCTTTTTCAATTGTGAGATGTTGATACTAAAGTATTTCCAGTAGTATCATCAATAATTTGAACAAATATATTTTGTAAACTTCTGTAAACAGAAAGTCTAGGTCTTTCAGCAGTTCCAACGATTCTTCTTCTTATACTTTTATGTTTTCTAGTTCTCTACTTTTTCATCTAGTTTTTATCACTAAAAATCTACCTCTATCCTTTCTTACCTTCTTTTCTTCTAATTACTCATCAGCATATTTAACTCCTTTTTCCTTTGTAAGGTTCAGGTGGTCTCTTAGCTCTGATATTTTGCAGCAATTTGTCCAACTAATTGTTTGTCAATTCCTTCAATAGAAATTTTTTGTATTACCTTCTACTTTGAAAGTTATTCCTTCAACAGCTTCTATTTCAACAGGGTGAGAATATCCTAAAGCTAATGTCAAACCTTTTCCGTTAGCTTGTACTCTGCATCCAACCCCTACTAATTCTAATTTTTCTCAAACCCTTGACTAACACCAATAATCAAATTATTAACATTTGCTCTAGTTGTCCCATGAAGAGCTCTAATGCTTGGTAAGTCATTAGGTCTTTCAAAAAGTTATTTCAGTGCCATCAATATTTACTTTAATTTCATCGCTTAATTCTCTTCCAATTGTCCTTTAGGTCCTTTAGCGATAAATTTATTACCATCTAATTTTAACTTCTACACCAGCTGGTATAGTTATAGGTTTTATTACCTATTCTTGACATGACTCTCCTCCCTATTTTTATAAAATGCGTAAATTACCACACGTAGCAAAGAAACCTCTCCACCAACGCTATGCTTTCTGCATTCTTTGTCTGTTATAACACCTTTTGGTGTTGAGACAATGGCAATTCCTAATCCACCTAATACTTTAGGTAAACTTTCTACAGATGTATATACTCTTCTTCCAGGTTTTAGAAAATTCTTTTTCAATCCTTTGATTACAGTCATCTCCATCCATATATTTCAATGTTACTACTATATCTTTTTGTACCTTCTTCTTTTTACTTCGTAACTAACTATATATCCTTCATTTTTAATATATTCGCTATACTTTCTTTAATTTTGAAAATGGTATTTTTAACTTTAGCATGTTTTGCCATATTTCATTTCTAATTCTAGTAAGCATATCAGCAATCAGGATCTGTTAAATGCATTTACTTATTCCTCCTCTCGAACTTCTTCTTACCAACTTGATTTTCTACTCCTGGGATTGCACCTCTCCTGCTAATTTTTCTAAAACATTACTCTAGAAATTCCAAATTCTCTCATGAATCCTCTTGGTCTTCCATTAATTTGACATCTATTTCTCAATCTAGTAGGTGACTTTATTTCTTGGCAATTTAGCCAATTCAGCTATTGCTTCTCATCACCTTTTTTTAGCTTTTGCTTTTAATTCTGCTCTTTTTCTGCATATTTATCAACTATTTTTCTCTTCTAAGTTTCTTTCAACCATTGCTTTTTAGCCATTTATTGAATTACACTCCTTCAAATTGTAAACTATTTTGCAAACGGCATTCCAATGCTTTTTAGTAACGCTCTTCCTTCTTCGTCAGTTCTTGCAGTTGAAACTATTGTAATTCCTACTCCAAATGTTTTTATCAACTTTATCAATTTCAATTTCAGGGAAAACGATTTGTTCTTCTAATACCTAAAGTATAGTTTCCTCTTCCATCGAACCCTTTAGGTGAAACTCCTTCAAAGTCTCTAACTCTTGGTAAAGTAATACTAATTAATCTATCTAAAAATTCGTACATTTTTTCTTTTCTTAATGTTACTTTTGCTCCGATTTTTTGTCCTTCTCTTAATTTAAATCCTGCTTCTGATTTTTTTAGCTGCTCTAGCTACAGGCTGTTGTCCTGTAATTTGCCCTAATTCTCTCATTGCAGTATCAATTAATTTAGGGTTGCTTACCGCTTCACCAATCCATATTAACTACTATTTTTCAATTTTTAGGTACTTGCATAACATTAGTGATGTTTAATTCTTTCATTAATGATGCAACCAATTCTTCTTTATATAACTTTTGTAATCTTGGAATATATTTCTCAGCCACTGAGTTTTCCTCCTTTTCTATTTTTCTGTTACCAGAAACAACTGATATTCTTACTTTTTCCATCTTTAATTTCATATCTTACTCTAGTCCCTGCACTTTCATCCCAAAGCATTACTTTAGATGAGAAAATTAGCATTTTCTTTTTCTACAACTTCGCCTTGTAGGGTTTCATTGCATTAGGTTTGATATGTCTTTTTGAATATTTACACCTTCAACAACTGTTTTACCTATTTTAGGGAATACTTTTTAATACTTTTCCAACTTTTTCCTTTATCTCGAGTTTGACCTTTTGTCATTTCTAGATAAGTCTTTCGATCTACCACTAATTACAACAACTGTATCTCCAGTTTTAACATGTAATCTATTAGGTATTGATTTTTACTCTTGGTTTAGCCACTTATAAACTCTCCTTTCTATAATACTTCTGAGTGCTAGAGACACTATTTTCATAAAGTTTTTAGCTCTTAGTTCTCTTGCTACAGGTCCAAAAAATTCTTGTACCTCTTACTTCTAAGCTTGTATTTAATACAACTGTTGCATTATCATCAAAATTTAATATATGAACCATCTGCTCTTTTTAATTCTTTTCTATGTTCTTACTACAACAGCTTTAACTACATCTCCTTTTTACATTTCCATTAGGGTATAGCTTCTTTAACAGATGCTACTACGATGTCACCAATTTACTGAATCTTCTTCTTGACCCACCTAATACTCTAATAACCATGATCGCTCCTGTGTTATCAGCAACATTAAGTATCGTTTGTTGTTGAACCATTTAAAATTCCTCCTCTCAAATTTCATTATCCACTATTCTCTATTTAGCTTTTTCTAAGATAGTCACTACTCTCCATCTTTTTATCTTTACTTAATGGTCTAGTTTCCATGATTCTTACTCTGTCTCCCTACACCACATTCGTTATTTTCATCATGTGCTTTATATCTTTTTAGAAGTTTTCACTCTTTTTATAGATTTTATGTAATCTCATTGTTTCTTCAAGAACATCTACTGTTTTATCCATTTTATCAGAAACAACAATACCTTCTCTTACTTTTCTTTCGTTTCTTTTTATTCTCCACTCTTGTTCCTCCTATTTAACAGTTTTTCAGTTGCGATAGTTTTATTCTTGCTATCGTTCTTTTAACTTCAGTTATTTTTAGTAGTGTTTTGTAATTGTCCAAGAGTTTTTGAAATTTTAAATTAAACAATTCTTGTTTCAATTTCTTTTAACTTTTTGCATCTAATTCTTCTAATGATAATTCTCTTATTTCATTTGCTGTCATTACTTATCACCACCTACTTCTTCTTTTCTTACAAATTTAACTTTTGATAGGTAGTTTATGTCCTGCTTTTCTTAATGCTTCTTTAGCCTTTTTCTTCTGATACTCCAGCAACTTCCAAAACATTATTTTTTTCCTTTTTAACTACAGCTACCCAACCTTCTGTATTACCTTTACCTTTACCCATTCTTGTTCCTTCTGGTCTTTTTGTATAAGGTTTATCAGAATATTCTAATCCAGATTTTTCCTTCCCCTTTTAAATGTTCTGTTGATTGTTACCCTCATGCTTTCTATTTGTCTTGAAGTAATCCAACCAAATTCTCTTTAGCGGCCAATCCAAATTCACCAAAATCAACTTTGTTTCCTTTTAGTTGCTATACCACCCATTTTTCCTCTGAACTGTTTTTCTATATTTCGTTCTTTTAGGTATTAACATTAATTATTTCCTCCTTCCTTTTTAGTAGAAAGAACTTTCACCATTGAAAATCCATACTTTAATTCCTAAAGCTCCATATGTAGTATGTGCAGTTGCAGTTGCATAATCAACATCTGCTCTCAATGTATGTAATGATACTCTTCCTGAAAGTGTCCATTCACTTCTAGCTATTTCGGCACCATTTAATCTTCCTGATACCATTACTTTAATCCCTTTACACCTGATTTTTCAGCTCTTTTGAATTGCTTGTTGAACAGCTCTTTTTATAAGCTACCCTTTTTCAATAGCAGTTGCTATACTTTTCCAGCCACTAATTGTCATCTTTATTAGGATTTTTAATTTCTTGTACTTTAACTTGTACTTTTTTTGTTAGTTAATTTTTCCAAATTATTTTTAAAGCTTCACTCTGACCTTTTTTCACCAATTAGAATTCCAGCTTTCCCAGTTTCTATTATTACAGAAACATCAGTTGGTGATGTTCTTTTCAACTTGAACTGTTGAAATTCCTGCATGATAGTAATTCTTTTTAATGTATTCTTTTATTTTTATATCTTCATGAAAAATTATTTAAGTATTCTTTCCTTCAGCGAACCATTTTTGAATCCCAAGTTTTTGTGATTCCAATTCTAACTCTAGGATCTACTTTTGTCCCACAGACTTACCTCCTTATATCTATTCTTAGTTTCTTTCTGAAACTTCTACTGTTATATGAGCAGTTGGTTTTCTTATAACATCTGCTCTTCCCATTGCTCTTAGGGCTAATTCTTTTTAATACTGGTCCTTTATCAATTAAAATTTTAGAAATATATAATTTTTCTGGATCCAAATTAAAATTATGTTCTGCATTTGCAATTGCTGATCTTAATGTTTTTCTATATATTTAGCTGCTTTTATTTGTAAACTCTATACGTTTAAAAGCTTAGTAAAAGCATTTTTCCTCTAACTATATCAGCTACAAGTCTCAGCTTTTTGAGGCTTAATCTTTGGTAACGTAATTTAGCTACTACTGCCATTAAATGGCCTCCTTCCATTACTAATTTTTATATTTTAATTAGATTCTTTTATATTTAATTATTTTTACCTGCATCTTTCCCGTGTCCATAGAAAGTTCTTGTTAGTGCAAATTCACCTAATTTATGTCCCTACCATTTTCTTCTGTTACGTATACAGGTAAATGTTTTTACCATTATATACTGCAAAAAGTATGTCCAATAAATTGAGGGAATATAGTAGATCTTCTTGACCATGTTTTAATAACTTGTCTCCTAATGCTTCTACTTTTCTTCAATAAATAAGCATCAACAAAAGGTCCTTTTTAATGAACGAGCCATTCTTTCCTCCTTATCATCTCATCTTTAAGTTGAAAATGTTAGCTCACACACATAAAAGTGTGTTAGCTAACATTATCATATATCATTTGTTAACTTGACTATTTTTCTTTTTTTCTAACAATAAATTTATCGCTAAGTTTTTACCTCTTGTTTTTCTTACCAAGAGTAGGTTTACCCCAAAGGTGTAACTGGTGATTTTTCTACCTATAGGAGATCTACCTTCTCCTCCTCCATGAGGGTGATCTACAGGGTTCATTACTGATCCTCTTACGTGTGGTTTTCTTCCTAAGTGTCTATTTCTTCCAGCTTTACCTAATGACTACTAATGAGTGTTCAGAATTTCCTACTGCACCAATTGTTGCCATACATTCTTTATGAATTAATCTTAATTCTCCTGAAGGTAATTCAACGTGTAATAAGTTCCTTCTTTAGCTACTAATCTTGCAGAAGTTCTTGCAGATCTTGCTAATTGTCCACCTTTTCCGAGGCATCAACTCAACATTGTGAATAACTGTCCCGATTGGTAAAATCTTTTTAATTTCAAAGCATTTTCCTGGTTTGATTTCAGCACCTTCACCAGCTAATACTACATCACCCTTTTTCAATCCATTTTGGAGCTAAGATATATCTTTTTCTCCATCAACGTAATGTAATAATGCAATGTTTGCAGTTCTGTTTGGATCGTATTCAAGAGTTGCTACTTTTGCAGGAACTCCTAATTTATTTCTTTTCCAATCAATAACTCTATATAATCTTTTATGACCTTTTATGTCTATTTCTACCTGTTCTATGACCGTAGTTATCAATTCCATAAGATGAACCTAATGGTTCTACTAATGATTTTTTTCAGGTCTTACTTTATCTAATTCATTATTAACTAATATCGACATATGCCTTGTCCCACTAGTTATTGGTTTTAACTTTTTAATTGGCATAACTTTTATTACCTCTCTTCCTTAATTTCATTTTTCACAACCTGTATATTATATCATTTTTATGAAATAATTCCTATACTAAAAAAATATTTTTCATATTTTTTTATATCATAAAAAGGATTCTGATAAATCAGAATTATCCTTCATATGCTGCGATTGTTTCACCTTTTTCAATTTAACCATTGCTTTTTATAGCAGATGTTTTATAAACTGACATTCTAAATCTTTTTGCTTTTTGGTTTAATATTCAAAGTATTTACGCTTTCAACTTTTACATTGAATAATTTTTCAACAGCTTCTTTGATTTGAATCTTGTTTGCTCTTCTATCAACGATAAATACGTACTCATTATTTTTCAAATAAGTTTCTAGCTTTTTCTGTATTCAATACTGGTTTTTGATTATATCAGTAGTATGCATTATGCTAACACCTCCTCGATAGTTGCAAAGTGCTTCTTTAGTAACAATTACTTTATCTTGTTTGATTAATGAATAAACATTAATATCTCTTGAATTTAAAATTGAAACTTTTTAATGTTTCTAGCTGATAAATACAAGAAGTAATCTCTATCAGAAGTTTCATAAGAATCTTCAGTTACATATAATTGTTTAGTATCAGCAAAATTTAATGCTTTTGCAAATTCAACAAATGTTTTTGTTTTTGGTGCTTCTAATGCAAAGTCATCTAAAACAATTAAGTTTCCTTCAATAATTTTTTGAGCTAATGCTGATCTTAAAGCTAATTTTCTAACTTTTTTATTAACTTTTTTAGCGTAATTTCTAGGTTTTGGTCCGTGAACAACTCCTCCACCTACCATGTGTGGTGCTCTTGTAGAACCTTGTCTAGCTCTTCCTGTTCCTTTTTGTCTAAAAGGTTTTCTTCCTCCACCTCTTACTTCTGCTCTTGTTTTTGTTGAGGCAGAACCTTGTCTTAAAGCTGCTAATTCAGCAACTAAAACTTCGTGCATTACAGATTTATTTGGTTCAATACCAAATACTTCATTGTTTAATTCAACAGTTCCTGCTTGCGAACCATCTAATTTATAAATATTTAAAACTGGCATTTTATCCTCCTCTCTTTCCTATTAGTATTTTCTTAACCGATTTTTAATAACTAAGTAACCATTTTTAGGTCCTGGTATTGACCTTTTACTAATAAAAGGTTGTTTTTCTACATCAAATTTAATAACTCTTAAGTTTTTGAACTGTTACTTGTTCATTACCTAATCTCCCAGCCATTTTTTACCTTTAGGTACATTACTGTTGATGCAGCACCTCCAGCATTTGACCCTCCTAATCTATGGTTTCTAGAAAACCCCATGTGAAAGCTCTGTTTCCATCAAAGTTATGTCTTTTCATAACTCCTGCAGTCCCTTACCTTTTTGAAGTTCCTGTGATATCAACAAATTCGATTCCTTCTAATACGTCTACTTTAAATTCTTGTCCTAATTCATATGAGCTGTATCAGCAACTTTGAATTCTTTTTAAGAATTTTTAGGAGTAATTCCTGCTTTTTGAATAAACCTGCTTCTGGTTTATTTGTATTTTTTTCTCATCAAATGCTAATGTAATAGCATTGTATCCTTCTTTTTCATTTGTTTTAATTTGAACTACGAAGTTTGAACCAGCTTCGATAACTGTTACTGGTATTAATTTTTCATCTTCGAAAATTTGAGTCATTCCGATTTTTACCTAATATCATTTTATTTTATTTATCCTCCTTATATATTGGTTGACATTGAATTAGGAAAATTCCTCAATCAATTGCCAACATGTACTAAGCTTTATAATTGCTTAATTTCTATTCCTACACCTGATGGTAAGTTTAATGATCCTAACGCAGCCATTATTTGTTGACTAGAATTTTTAATTTCAACAAATCTTCTGTGTATTCTCATTTCAAATTGTTCTCTTGAATCTTTATTAACATGTACAGATCTTAAAACTGTATATTTTTAGTTTTAGTTGGTAAAAGGTAATGGACCAGCTAATTCTGAACCATTTTTCTTTTACTACTTCTGCAATTTTTGCAGATTGATCTAATAATTTATGATCATAAGATTGAAGATATATTCTGATTTTATCCAAAGTTTTTTCCTCCTATAATTTTTGACTATTTAGTAATAGTTGCAACTACTCCTGAAGCTACTGTTCTTCCACCTTCTCTAATCGCAAATCTTAATCCTTCTTCCATTGCAATTGGGTGAATCAATTCTACTGTCATTTCTATGTTATCTCCAGGCATTACCATTTCTACACCTTCTGGTAAGTTAACTTCTCCTGTAATATCAGTTGTTCTGAAATAGAATTGTGGTTTGTATCCTGTAAAGAATGGAGTATGTCTTCCTCCTTCATCTTTTGTCAATACATATACTTCTGATTTAAATCCTGTATGTGGAGTGATTGTTCCTGGTTTTGCCAACACTTGTCCTCTTTCCACTTCTTCTTTCTTAGTTCCTCTTAATAATGCTCCTATATTATCTCCAGCTTGTCCTGAATCTAATAATTTTCTGAACATTTCTACTCCTGTTACTGTTGTTTTTGAAGTTGGTTTAATTCCTACGATTTCTACTTCTTCCCCAACTTTTACTACTCCTCTTTCTACTCTTCCTGTTACTACTGTTCCTCTTCCTGTAATTGTGAATACATCTTCAATTGGCATAAGGAATGGTTGGTCAATTGGTCTTTCTGGTGTTGGAATATATTCATCCACTGCATCCATCAATTCTACAATTGCATCTCATCCATTTTTGTTCTCCATTTAATGCTCCTAATGAAGATCCTTTTGATTACTGGTACGTCATCTCCTGGGAATCCGTATTCGTTTAATAATTCTCTTACTCCATTTTCTACTAATTCTAATAATTCTTCGTCGTCTCACCATATCTACTTTATTCAAGTATACTACGATGTAAGGTACACCTACTTGTCTTGCCAACAAGATGTGTTCTCTTGTTTGAGGCATTGGACCATCTGCTGCTGATACTACTAAGATAGCTCCATCCATTTGAGCTGCTCCTGTAATCATATTTTTTACATAGTCAGCATGTCCTGGACAGTCTACGTGAGCGTAGTGTCTTTTTTTCTGTTTCATACTCAATGTGAGCTGTGTTAATTGTAATTCCTCTTTCTCTTTCTTCAGGAGCTTGGTCAATGTTTTCAAAATCAACTTTTTCAGCTAACCCTTTTTCAGCTAATACTTTTGAAATTGCTGCTGTTGTTGTTGTTTTACCGTGGTCAACGTGACCAATTGTTCCTATGTTTACGTGTGGTTTTACTTCTCTCGAATTTAGCTTTTGCTATTTTCTTATTTCCTCCAAATATTTTAAATTTATATTTTTATTTCTAATTTGAAGACTTTCTATTCTATTGATAACTTAACAAATAGAAAGTCGTTCACATTTTATTTACTATTTTTCCTTGTCTTTCTTTAATAACTTGATCTGCAATATTTTTTAGGTACTTCTACATATTTTTTTCAAATTCCATTGAATAAGATGCTCTACCTTTGTGTTTTAGATCTTAAGTCAGTTGCATAACCAAACATTTTGAGATAATGGTACTTCTGAGTTAATAATTTTCGCATTATTTCTGTCAGTCATTCCTGATACTTGTCCTCTTCTGGAGTTCAAGTCACCAATAACATCTCCATGTATTCTTCTGGAGTAGTAACTTCTACTTTGAAGATTGGTTCTAATATCTGCATTTGCTGCTCTTAAGGCTTTTTAATTGCCATAGATCCAGCTATTTTTAAATGCTATTTCTGATGAATCCACTTCATGGTAAGATCCGTCATATAATGTTACTTTTACATCTTGAACTGGATATCCTGCAACAACTCCAGCTTCTAATGCTTCTTGAATTCCTTTATCTACTGCAGGAATGTATTCTCTTGGAATAGCTCCTCCTGTAATTTGGTTAATAAATTCATAACCTTTATCTGGATTAGGTTCAACTTTAATTTTAACATGTCCGTATTGACCTCTACCTCCAGATTGTTTAGCATATTTTTCTTCAACATCAGCGCTTCCGTTGATTGTTTCTCTATATGCAACTTGTGGTTTACCTACATTTGCTTCAACTTTGAATTCACGTTTCATTCTATCTACGATAATTTCCAAGTGTAATTCTCCCATTCCAGCGATCAATGTTTGACCAGTTTCTTGGTTAGTTGTAACTTTAAATGTTGGATCTTCTTCAGCTAATTTAGCTAATGCTGTACCCATTTTTTCTTGGTCAGCTTTTGTTTTTGGTTCAACAGCTATTTGAATAACTGTATCAGGGAATTCCATTTTTTCCAAGATAATTGGAGCGTTTTCAGCACACAATGTATCTCCTGTTGTAGTATCTTTCAACCCTACTGCTGCAGCAATATCTCCAGAGTAAACTGTTTCCAATTCTTCTCTTTTTGTTTGCGTGCATTTGAAGTAATCTTCCCATTCTTTCTTTTTACCTTTTAGTAGAGTTTAATACATAAGATCCTTTTTCTAATATTCCTGAATAAACTCTGAAGAATGATAATCTTCCTACAAATGGATCCGTAATAATTTTGAACGCTAACGCTGAGAATGGAGCATCGTCTCCCATTTCTCTTTCGATAGGTTCTTCAGTTTTAGGATCAGTTCCTTTAATTTTTCCACCGTTGATGTCTAATGGTGATGGCATATAAGCAACTACTGCATCAAGTAATGGTTGAATCCCTTTGTTTTTAAATGCAGTTCCGCACAATACAGGTACAACAGTTCCTTCGATTGTAGCAGCTCTTAATGCTTTTTTGATTTCTTCTTCAGAAATTTCTTCTCCACCAAAATATTTTTCCATCAATTCATCATCAGTTTCAACTACAGATTCGATCATATGTTCTCTAGCTGCTTGAGCTTCATCAACTAACTCTGCTCTTATATCAACTATTTCATAGTCAGCTCCCATAGTTTCATCTTTAAATAAATATTCTTTCATTGTTACTAAATCAATAATTCCTTCGAAATTATCTTCAGCACCAATTGGTAATTGGATAGGTACACCGTTTCCACCTAATTTTTCTTTAATATCGTTAACGCACATATCGAAATCTGCTCCAACTCTATCCATTTTATTAAAAGAAAAAGCCATTCTTGGAACGTTGTATTTATCAGCTTGTCTCCAAACTGTTTCAGATTGTGGTTGAACACCATCAACTGCTGAGAATACTGCAACAGCTCCATCTAATACTCTTAAAGATCTTTCAACTTCAACTGTAAAGTCAACGTGACCTGGTGTATCTATGATGTTAATTCTGTGTTTATTCCAAAATGCAGTTGTTGCTGCTGATGTAATTGTGATTCCTCTTTCTTGTTCTTGTTCCATGTAATCCATTGTAGCGGCTCCTTCGTGAACCTCTCCAATTTTATGGTTAACTCCTGTATAGAATAAAATTCTTTCAGTAGTAGTCGTTTTTCCGGCATCAATATGAGCCATGATACCAATATTTCTAGTATCTTTTAAAGCAACTTTTCTTGCCATTCTGATGTTTCCTCCTTCTAAATATTAAGCAGTTAAATAATTCAGATAATTAAATAAACTATACTTTAACGAATTACCATTTATAATGTGCGAATGCTCTATTTGCTTCGGCCATTTTATATGTGTCTTCTTTTTTCTTAATTGACCCACCTTCGTTGTTAGCAGCTGCTACTAACTCTTTTTTCAATTTGTTTACCATTCCATGTTCTTTTCTTTCTCTTGTGTATCTAACTAACCATCTAATAGCTAAAGTTTGTTGTCTTTCTTTTCTAACTTCAACTGGTACTTGGTAAGTAGCTCCTCCAATTCTTCTTGATCTAACTTCTAATTGAGGTCTAACATTTTCCATTGCTCTTCTGAACACTTCAATTCCCTCTTCTTGAGTTTCTTCTTTAATTTCATTTAATGCTGTATAGAAAATGTTTTCAGCTAATGATTTTTTTCCATCTTTCATTAATCCATTTATGAATTTAGTTACTACTTTATCGTTATATTGAGAATCAGGTAAAACATCTCTCTTTTCCGCTTTTCTTCTTCTTGACACTTATTTGTCCTCCTTACTTCTTAGTTTTAATTAATTAGCGCCTGCCGCTGGTTTTTTTGTTCCGTATCTTGATCTAGCTTGTCTTCTGTTTACTACTCCCGCAGTATCTAAAGCACCTCTGATTATTTTATATCTAACCCCTGGTAAATCTTTTGTTCTTCCTCCTCTTAAAAGAACGATACTGTGTTCTTGTAAGTTATGTCCGATTCCTGGAATATAAGCAGTAACTTCAATTCCATTTACTAATTTAACCCTTGCTACTTTTCTTAAGGCTGAGTTTGGTTTTTTAGGTGTAGTTGTATATACTCTTACACAAACCCCTCTTTTTTGTGGATTACCTTTTAACGCAGGTGATTTTTTCTTTTTCTCTGTTGTTTTTCTACCAAATCTTACTAATTGATTAATAGTAGGCATATTTTTCCTCCTCCCAACTTTCTTCAAATTTTTATATAATTTCTCGTCATTTTTTTATAAACTAAAAACTTTTTAAAAAGCTCATCCCTTCAATCTACACCCTAACTTGTAGGGCATAATGTATATCCCATTTATAAGTATAGCGATTTACTCTAAATTTACTAAAAAAATATGTTTTTACATATTTTCTGAAGATTTAGTTTATGAGTTATAACTTACTTATTTTTATACTATTTAAGCCATTATGTCAAGGTCTTTTATTGAGTTTTTGTTAAAATTATCGAAATTTTATTATATAAATTATATATCTTTTATATAGTTAATATTTATATAATATATTTTTGAAATAACAATTGTAATTGTAATAGAGAAGTGAGCAACTTGACTCACTCCCTAAAATTTTAGTTTCTAATAATTCCAACGTTTCAATATTACACCTTGTTTAGCTTTTTAGACTAATATTAATTTTTCCATTCATGCTAACTTTTACAAATTTTTCTGAAATTAAATCTAGGAATCTTTCTCCTGGATAATCAGTTAAAAATTCGATATCTTTATAGTCATTGAATGAATTATTTATAACTGTTATTATTGAACGGTCTTCATTTTTTACGTTCATAAGCTATAATGTCTCTTTGATCATCTGCTAATAATTCTTTGAATTTACCATATACTAGCACTCTGTTTTTTTCTACGAATTTTTATTAATTTTTTTGTACCAGAATAATAAGTCTTCATCTACTTTTTGCTCATATCTTTCTTCTTTATTCAAGAATGATGGATTTTTTCTTCATCGTACATAAATTCTTTCCAAAGCATTGGTTTTCTACAATAAGGGTCAGTAGCTCCCCACATTCCCACTTCATCACCGTAATATAACATCGGTGCTCCAATATATGTCATTTGGAAAATTGATATTAATTTTTAATACATCTTTTGGTTTTTATTTTGCTATTTATCCAGTCAATTGATGTATTTGGATGATAGTTAGAAGCTAGGTCTGGTCTTATTGAGTTATAACCTTTTTTTCTAATTGTTTTTCCTTCTTCTAAGTTTCTACCTAAAAATATCATTTACAATTCTTGAATATAGTCTATCTGTATCGTGTGAACCATTTTAAATTTTGTGATGCTTTGTAGAGATTGATATGGATACCATGAACGTTTTTTTCTCAATTCATTGAAGAAATCAGTTGCTTTTTAATTTGTATCTTTCTCCACCTTCTCTACTGTGATTTATAAAATATCCGATAACAGTTTTTAGCCATTCGTAGTTCATAACTGTATCAAATTTATTACCATAATTAATATCATTTGAGCATTTTCCCCACAATTCTGCTGTAATATAGGCTTCTTGTTTGCATCCTTTAACGACTTGTCGCCATTCATTCCAGAAATTTTTGATTTTTCAAGACAGTTTGGTACATCTAGTCTCCATCCGTCTATTCCATCATCTTCCATCCAGTTTTTTTACTTTCTTTTTCCATCAGGTCCATACATCCATTTTCTTGTAATATTAAAGATATAATCCTTATATTGTTCATTGAAAGTATTGAATTCTGGTAACGAATTAAATCCTCCCCAAGCGTTATAAATTAAACGTTTTTTTATTTTTTTCATAATCAAATCATATGCTTCTTCATCTGACAAATCGTCTGTCACAGGAATATGATTTGTAAAATCTTTAATTTTATACCAATCTTTATATTGAGAAGTTTCTCCATCAGCTAACACCATATTGAATGTCCAGTGTCTGTCACTACTATGATTGAAAAACTCCATCAAAAATTACTCTTATTCCATTTTTATGTAATTCTTTTATTAAATCAACCATAATTAAATCAGATTCTGTCCAAACCCAAGTTTCTGGATCTTCAGTTTCACCATAACCATTTTTACCTTTATTTTTCACCTTTTAAGTTAACTTCTAATAATTTTAATTCACTGTTATTAATTGCTTGTTTTCCTAGAACGTCGATGTATGTTTTATTGTTGTATTTATTGGATTTATTAACTTTTTACATCGTATTTTTTTCACCACTTGTTCTGATTGTACCAAAGTCTGGTGAAATATGTCTGAAATCATTTGCACCGTATTTATGATTTTTGGTATGAGAAAAACACTGGGTTCAACCATATTGCGTTTATTCCCAATTCTTTTAAATAAGAATTTTTTTCTTTGATACCTTGAATATCTCCTCCGTACATTCTCGCATATTTCAAGCTATAATCAACTTTTTTTCTCTCCAGCTTTTTTCCCAATCAGTTCTATCAGAGAAATCAGAAGTCCATCTATTTCTATCGAATTTTCCATAGACATTATTTAATTTTTTCCCATTTATATTTTTTTCGATAAATTTATTTTCATGTAATTCATTTATACTAAATTCTTCTGGTCCAAATTCATTGAAAATGCATCGTTGTAGTGATTCCCATTGTAAAAATCTATCTGGGAAAAAGATTATACCAAATGGCTTCTTTTTGACCAATCTGGAACATCAAAAATTTGAATATCTTCTCTAGTTGTTTTGATAACCATTCTTTCTGGTTTTTTTCTTCATGTAATTTTTCCATTAAAGTAAACTTTCTTTCCACCATCTTCCAAAAATAAAATAATACATGATTTTATCTACTTTTTCTACCACAATCTACTATTCTTTTGGAAATAGTCAAAAACTATTTGTTTTATCACTAAATCTTTCTAGCTCATAAATCATTTTCATAGCTATCTTCTTCTGATAAAACAATACTTATGTAGGCTCTTTCCACATCTTCAATTTGTGTTCTTATTTTAAATTCATAGTCTCTGTCTGATATCTTATTAAAATATTTCAAACTTTTATAATTATGAACAATTGCCTTTAAATCGCTTTCTTTTTCTTTTCGTATCATAAACAAATTTTTCCATCACCCATATATCCTTTTTGGGAATAATTCTCCTCTTTCTCCAAGAATTAATTTCAAATTTTTCTCCTTCAGGATACCATTTTTCCATCGATTACATATTTATACTCATAAACACCATTTCCAGGGATCATTGTTATTTCATAAATTGTATCTGACAGCTTTTTCACAGGTTCACTTATTGGTCTCCACCCTGTTTCTTCACTTGCAACTTCAACTTTTTTCAACATTTTTCCAAGCCATATTTTTTTAATATCCACTTTCGTTCTAAAAAAATTTTGTTTTTTTGATAAAATGAATTTTTCTCTTTCTGGATAATATTCTACTAAAATATCAATTCCTGCTTGGAATCCTGTTATTGCTTTTTGGTCTTCCTGTTAATTCTACCCTTGCTTCAAAAAAACAGTAGCAAAAGGCGACGTATGGTTGTAGGTAACTGATTTTTATAATTTCATCTTGATAACTTATTTCAAAATAATAACTTCCTGACTCAACGTCACTCCATTTATAAAAAAATATCTGACTCCATCAAATGAAGTAAAAATCTTCTTCTTTATAAAATTTATTATTTCTGTAAATGATTATTTTTGTAATCTAATAAATTCATTTTTTTCTCCCTTATCTTTCCATGTAATTTAATTGATTGTAAATCTTTTTAATTTTTCACAATCACTTATTTCTCATTTTCTCTTGCATAAATTTATATTTAAAACAATCCAAATACTATTTTTATTCCAAAAACACTTTATATGCTCGGTATGTTTTCGTATAAATCTGCCTTTGAAGAAATTTCAAATAACGAATGCATTGAGATAAGTGCTGGACCCGCATCTACAGTTCTTATTCCATAGTACGCCAAAAATTTTGCGACAGTTCCACCGCCACCTTCATCTGTTTTGTTGAATCCTCCAACTTGATATGCAACTTCATTTTTTTCAAATGCTTGTCTTATTTCTTGCATAATCTCTGCATCAGCATCACTTGCACCTACTTTTCCTCTTGAACCTGTATATTTTGCAAAAGCTAATCCATAAGACAATCTTGCTACATTTTCTGGATCATGAACTGACGAAAATACAGGATTTATAGCTGCTGTTACATCTGATGATAACGCTTTTGAATTCCATAAAGTTTCTCTTAACATTTGGTCATTGTAATTTTTTTCTGTTAACGACAAAATTTTCCCAACAACATATTCTGGCAATGTAGTTTTCAAACTTGTCGACCCTTCACTTCCAATTTCTTCTTTATCAGTCAAATAAACCATTACTGTTTTTTCAAGATTCTCTATTTCGTATAATGCTTTTAATGATGTATATGCACAAATTCTATCATCTTGACCGTATCCTCCAATCATTGTTTGGTCAAGACCTACATCTCTTAATTTCCCTGCTGGTACGACTTCTAATTCAGCCGCAAAAAAATCATCTTCCTCGATACCATATTCTTCTTTTAATTTATCTAAAACCCACTGCTTAACTTTTTTTTCAATATTTTTCATCTTTTACTGGTGTATTTCCAAATAATAATTTTTAATTCCTCACCTTTAATTACTTCTCGTGCCTTTCTATCATCTTGCACTTTGTAAGATAAATGTGGCAAAATATCTGGAATGCAAAAAACTGGATCTTCTTCTTTTTCTCCAATCGCCAAAACTACTTTCGTATTATCTTTTAAATAAACTACACCATGTAAAGCTAAAGGCGTTGACGCCCATTGATATTTTTTTATTCCACCGTAATAATGCGTATTTAATAACGCAAATTCTTCTGTTTCTTGAATTGGATGTGGCTTCAAATCTAATCTTGGTGAATCCAAATGAGAAACAACCATATTAATCCCATTTTTAATATCTTCCTTACCAATGATAACTGCCACAAGATTTTTTGTCTCGATTATTAAAATAAATTTTTGTCACCTGCTTTTTAAATCACTTTTTCTCATTTATATTAACAAAATTATTTTTTTCTTTAATTCTTCTTCCGTCACTACAACAAATTCTCTCTCAGTTTTTTTGCCGAATCTAAATATTTCTTATATCCTTCAGCAAAGTCGAAAATTTCTTCTTTTTTTCTTTTTCAGAATAATTTTTTTCCACAAATTTTCTTTTTGTCATAAATTTTTCCCTTTCTTATTTTTATTTTTTTGTAAAATTTTTTTGCATTGGATTTGTTTACTTTTTTCCTTCTAACACTATTTTTACAACTTTTTTTCAAAAAAAGTGAACTATTATTATTTTTTTACATAAATTTATTTAATTTTTTTAAAAAAATCCTGAAAAATATATTCAAGATTTTTTATTCTATATATTTAACTATTTTTTTACTATTTTATAGAATTTAATTTTTTTCTTCTAATTTTTTTACCTTCTTCTTCGTATCCAGGTTTTCCTAATAATGCGAACATATTTTTCTTGTACGCTTCAACTCCTGGTTGGTCGAATGGATTTACACCTAAAACGTATCCACTTACTCCACATGCTTTTTCAAAGAAGTAGAATGCATATCCTAAGTGATAAGGAGTTGCTTCAGGAATATTTACTGTTAAATTAGGTACTCCACCGTCAACGTGTGCTAAAATAACTCCGTCTCTTGCTTTTTTTGTTTACATAATCTAAAGTTTTTTCCTGCAACAAAATTCAATCCATCTAAGTTTTTCTTCATCTTTTTCAATTTCAAATTCAACTTCTGGTTTATCAATTGAAACAACTGTTTCGATAAACATTCTTTGTCCTTGTTGAATATATTGACCTAAAGAGTGTAAATCTGCAGAAAAATCAGCTGATGAAGGATATAATCCTTTGAAATCTTTTCCTTCTGATTCTCCAAATAATTGTTTCCACCATTCAGAAAAAAATAATGTAATCTTGGTTCATAGTTAACCATAATTTCTACATTTTTACCTTTTTCTCAATAAAATGTTTCTAACTGCTGCATATTGCAATGCTTTATTTTCTTCTAATTTTTTGCTAGAAAAATCTTTTACTGCATCAGCCGCTCCTTGCATTAATTCATCAATATTAATTCCAGCTGCAGCAATTGGTAATAATCCAACTGGCGTTAAAACTGAGAATCTTCCTCCAACATTGTCAGGTACAACAAATGTTTCATATTTTTCTGTGTCAGCTAATGTTTTTAATGCACCTTTTGCTTTATCAGTAGTTGCATAAATTCTTTTACTAGCTTCTTCTTTTCCATATTTTTCTTCTAACATTTTTTTGAATACTCTGAAGGCAATTGCTGGTTCAGTTGTTGTTCCTGATTTAGAAATAACATTTACTGAGAAATCTCTATCTCCAACTACATCAATTAAGTGTTGTAAATAAACACCGCTCATATTTGTTCCAGCAAAATAAACTTCTGGAGTTTTTTTCTTTTATCTTTTGGTAAATTATTATAAAAAAACTGTGTGATAAAAATTCAATTGCAGCTTTTGCTCCTAAATAAGAACCACCAATTCCAATAACGATTAATACTTCTGAATCATTTTTTTATTTTTTTCTGCTGCTTTTTTTATTCTAGCAAATTCTTCTTTGTCATAATCTAATGGCAATGTTGTCCACCCCAAGAAGTCGTTTCCAGCTCCTTTTCCTGATACTAATACTTCATTTGCCAATTCTACATATGGTTTGATTTGTTCTACTTCGTGTTCACCGAAGAAATTTTTTTGAAAATTTGTAACTAAAATCTAATTTCATTTTAAAAAAACCTTTCCTTTCTTTTCTTTCTACAAATTAAAAAAATCCCTTTTCTTTTTTTATACATAAAAGATTAAATTTAACCATTTTAAAAATTTTATTTGATTTATATAAATCAAAAACTTATTTCTTCACTATTTTATCACTAAATACATTCAAAGTAAAAGCCTAAAATAATATTTTTAAAATTTTTTTCGATTTATTAGAACTTAGTGAAACCAGATAAAATAAGGTCCGCAACAATTCTTGTTTCAAAGTTAATTTATCCAAAATCAATTCTTACAAAAAAATTATCGAGTAAAACTTTTTGATATTTTTTTCATATCTCGCTCTTGATCTTTTTTTGTTTCAACGATTCTCTCTTATCATGTAATTTTTTTACCTTTTGCAAGTCCAATTTCCATTTTTACTAATCTCTGTTTTGTATAAACTGAAAGTGGCACAATCGTATATCCTTGCTCTTTAATTTTTGCTCCCCATTTTTCAATTTCTCTTCTATTTAGCAATAATTTTCGTACTCTCGATTCAGAAACATTATTAATATTCCCAAATTCATATGGCGTAATATGCATATTCATTGCAAAAAAATTTCATTTTTTTATTATTCTGATAAAACTCTCTTTTTATGCTCACTTTCCCAGCCTTCACAGATTTCACTTCTGTCCCAACGAGTTCAATTCCGCTTCAAGTTTATCTTCGATAAAATAATCATGAAAAAGCCTTTTTGTTTCTAGCTAATACTGGCATTTTTTTCCTCCTTTTTCAATCATTTTTTTAATTCAATTTTTTTATAAAAATTATTTATAAATTATTCTTCGTCTCCATCATCTTCAATTTTTCAAAATTTCTTCCTCATAAGGAATTACTTCTATTTCCATTTTTTTCATATGAAGCACCTGTAACCACTACTTTTTATTGTATTTCCCATTGTATAAGTTTCGTTCGTATTTGTGTTAATTATTTTGAAGTTTTTCTTCATCGTATACAAAATGATCTCTCGTAACATTTACATTATACACGACTTCAATGTGATTTTTCCAATTCCATAAACACTTTATTTTTTTATTCATTCCACTAAGTCTTGCGATGTATGTTTTACCGATTTTTATCTTGCATATATTCGATTAATTTGATTTTTACACTATCTTCTTCTAATTTATCAGCGACTCTTTCTGTTCGTGAAATTGCTGAAGCGACAACGTCAAATTCTCCAAAATATTTACTTTTGTCCTTATCATTAATGAATTTTTCAAGCGATCTTCCAAGCATTCTGTGAACAACCAAATCCGAGTACCTTCTTATCGGTGACGTAAAATGTAAATAATATTTCGACGCCAATCCAAAATGTCCCAAATTTTTTTATTTGCATATCTCGCTCTTTGCATTGCTCTCAAAATTAATTTATGAATCAAATACCCTTCTGGCAATCCCGTCGTTCTATCAATAATTGTTTGAAATTTCCCTGGATGAATTTCATCAAGATTTTTTATTGAAAAACCAAATTTTACAAGCGTTTCATTTAATGCTTTTAATTTTTCTTTGTCTGGATCTTCGTGAACTCTATATATCGCTGGAATTTCTTCCCAAAACAATTTTTTTCCGCCACAACTTCATTCGCTGCAACCATGAAATCTTCAATCAATCTTTTCTGCCTCACCACGAGAACGCAAAACAATATCCTTAACCAATTTATTTTTGATCAAGAACAACTTTTTATCTCTGGTAATTCAAAATCAATACTTCCACGACGTTTTTTTCGTTCCTCTAATTATGTGCGACAATTTCAACATTTTCTTGCAACATTGGCACAATTTTTTTCATATTTTTTCAAAAAAACTTTTTTTATTTTTCTTCTAATTTTTTTCGATTTCTTTTTCACTCAAATCAGCTTTTTTTCTCGATTATCAATGTAATCATAAATCTGATTTACACCATCGTAAGTCATTCTAAATTTTGATTTTTATAACCGATTTATAAAAATCATTTTTCAAAACCTTCCCTTTTTCATCAAAATCAATTTCCACAGAAAAAGTCATTTTATCCTCATCTGGATTCAACGAACATAAATTATTAGACAATTTTCTCGGCAACATCGGAATAACTCTATCCACCAGATAAATCGAATTTCCTCTCTTCAAGGCTTCATTATCCAATTCAGTTCCCTCTTTAACATAATACGAAACATCTGCAATACTTACAATCAATTTATATCCATCCTCTGTTTTTTCAACATAAACTGCATCATCCAAATCTTTCGCATCAGCTCCGTCAATCGTAATAATATCAAGATCTCTCAAATCCCTTCTATTTGGAATTTCAGCCGATAAATCTTCATCCAAGCTATCCAATTCCTTTAAAACTTCTCCAGGAAATTTCTCTTGAATCCCTTCACTTATCAATAATGAAGAAATTAATGCTTCCGTATCTTGAGGATCCCCTAAAATGCTAACCACTTCTCCTTCAGGTTTTCTCGTATCATCTCCCCAAAAATACACTTTTACCGCAACCAAATCTCCAGTTTTCGCACCTTTTTATCTTTTTTTCTTAGAAATATAAATATCTTTTTCTCGAATTTTTTTACTCGCACAAATCCAAAACTCATATTATGCTCAAAAAAATCCCAACGACAACTTCACGATTTCTTTTTTTACAACTTGAAGAACTTCCCTTCTCTTTTTCTATCACCTTGAACATTTTTCCTTCAAAAACTCTAACAATAACAGTGTCTCCGTCCATCGCTGTATTTAAAAAAAGGCCCAGGAATAAATACACTTTTTTTCACCTTGAACATCTAAAAATCCAAAACTCCCATTTGCAATAGAAATTTCACCTTTTAGTAATCCAGCTTTTTTTCTGGTAACGTATATTTCCCATTTCTCTTTAAATAAATTTCTCCATTTTCTTCCCAAGCATTCACAATCTGTTTATACAATTTACGTTTTTTTGGACTCCAATCCATTAATTGCAAAATTTCCTGAAACGTAAATTCATACTCTTGCAACACTTGCTTCAAATATTTTAATTCTTTTTCTATTTTTCATTTTTTTCACCTATTTTTTTCTATTGATTTGCAATTATCGCATTTTCTAAATAATATTATATTTGGATGAATTATAGAATCTTTTTCCCAATAAATATTTCAATTTTTTTCATTAATTTCAAATTTTATTGCTGCATCCAAATCTGTTTTCGCTAATTCACGTGCTTCATCCACGCCTTCCCATGTTCTCGCCGCTTCAATCGCATCTGATAAATACACAATTTTAGCCAAAGTTGACATTTTTGGACTTCCAATTGTATGATATTTCAGTCCATCCAAAATTTCCTCATCGTCAATTCCAAATAAATCGAAATTATTTCTCACAAATTCAGCTCCCGCAAAACCGTGTAAAATTGCAGTTGTTTTAGATAATTCATCTGATACTTCTGGATATTTTTCCTTTAATCAAATCTATCATTTCTGATAAATCAAAAATTTAGCCACATCATGTAAATATGCTAAAGCCTCCACTTTTTTCCACATTTACATTATGAATTTTTTTGCCAATTCCACTGCACATTCTGCCACTCTCACCACATGATTATATCTTTTTTTCATCAAGATATTTTTCTTACATTTGTTTTTTTATTTTTTTCTATATTTATATTACTCATTTTTATCTCCTTTTTTAATAAGTTTTTTTCATGATACATTAACAATTTTATACTTTTCCTATTTACTATTTAATAAAAATCTCACATTATTTCAATATATCAAATAAAAAAATTTCACTTCTTTCTACTATAATTTTTTTATTATGATAAAAAGAAAAAAAGCAACTATTGAATAATTGCTTCTCCATCTATTTGAATTATAACCTTTTTAATATTACTAAAATTTTTTTCAAAATCGTATTTGATACTGATTAGTGCAAATCCATTAAATAACGCTTGATTTGATCTCAATCCTGTAAATTCTGAATTTAATTTAATTATTGTAGTATTTTTCTCCATCAATTCTCAAAGTATAAGCACTCATAAATTTCATGTTTTTAGTTAAAAAAATTTGTATCTTTGATAACTTCATTAATATAATCTCCTTCCACCAAATTCTTCTGTTTCGGAATATAAGCTTCCTTTTCTTCAACCATTTTTATTTGATGGATTATAAATAAATATCTTTATTTTTTTGTTGAGCATTATTAGACGATGCTTTTTACTAAATTTTTTTATCTACTTCAACATTTATCATTTCAGAATTTTTCTTTATCATAATAATTAATTGCTATCGACATTCCAGAAAGTAAAATTAGAATTATTATAGAAAAATTTTTCCCTAAAAAAAACTTTTTTTCTTTGGCATTTGTACATTTTTTTGCTTTTTTTCCCTTTTTTTCCATAAATTTCTCCTTCTTAAAACTTTCTATCTAAAATGTCTTCTAATCGCATCAGCAATTGCACTTGCTACATTTTTCTTGACCTTCTGGAGTAAGATATTTTTGATAAATCAGAATAATTTGAAATAAATCCTATCTCTGCAAGAATTGCTGGTGAGTTACTTCCTCTTAACACAGCAAAGTTAGCTCCCTTAACTCCTCTTCTTCTTAATCCTGTCGTATTTATAATTCCATCCAATACCGATTCAGCAATTGCAGCACTTTTTTTCTTGATTTACTTTATAGAATATATCTTTTAAAACATAATCAGAAAAAGGTGAACTTCCATAACTTTCATCTACTCTATTTTCAAATTTAGCTACTTCTGAAGCGTAATCGCTTGATCCTGTTTTACTATAATAATAAACTTCTGCTCCATTAGCTGAACTACCTCCTGAATTTAAGTGAATACTTATAAAAAAATCTGCATTTACTCTATTTCCAATTGCTGGTCTTTCATCCAATGTTACAAAATAATCTGAATCTCTTGTTGTAATTACATTATAATCTGCACTTAGATTTCTAGCTAATCTTTTTGCAACTTCTAAGGCAATATCTTTTTCTCTGTATCCATTTGCTACTGCACCAGAATCATGTCCACCATGTCCTGGATCGACTATAATTGTATATTTTTTTGTTTCCAGTTCTAGTTGGTGCTGGAGTATATACATTTGTATTTGGATTGTTTGTATAATTTTTTTGTTAACATTGTTATAAGTATTACTGTTGTAATTATTATTAGTGTAAGTATTGTTATTACTATTGCTGTAAGTGTTTCTATTAGCATTAGTGTTGTAATTATTCTTTGTATATGTGTCATTACTACTGTTACTATAAGTATTTCTATTAGTATTATAGTTATTATTATTTTTGATAATTATTGTTGTTGTAAGATTGTGTCGAATAATTATTATTTGTTGTTCCTCTATTCGCATTATTTCCTACAACTACTGTATTTGTTGTTGCTCCTGCATTTGGGTTACTGAATGTTATCTCAATTTCTTTCCCTTTACTCAAGATTTTTATACTCTGTTTGAGACTTCAAATAAAATAAAATTGATGATTTTTCCTCCATTTTGTGAAGTATCAATTCTATTAACAAATTGGTCATACACGTTAGCCGACCCTTGACCAACGCCTCTTCCCAAATCTACATCATCATAATCTAATCTTAAAATCTTTTCTGAACCATTAACTAGAATACTTGCATTTGGCAATTTATTCGTATTTTTCTTTAAATGTACCTGTATAAACACCATTTCCGTATGTTACTTTTTTTCTAATGTTTCCGCAAACATAAATGTACTCATCATAAGCAACATTACCGCTATAATTTTTTTCATTTCTCCTCCTTTTTATTCTTTTCCCAACATTTTCCCTTTTTAATATTTCTTAATTTTTTTAATGTGATACAATTTCATTCTTAGATTACATTTCAATTAATCTAAGAATAAAACTTACTACATCACTACTTTTTTTATTTTACAACTGATGAAATAGATGATTTTTGAAATAGTCATTCTTGCATTTTTTGTCTATTTTTTTACTTCTACTGTTTCAGTTAAAAATATTAACAACTGTAGCGTGAATTCCTCCAGTTGTAATAATCTTATCTCCCACTTTTTAATCCATCCATCATTTCATCAAAAGCTTTCTTTTTCTTTTTTTATTCGACAAATATGAAGGCAAAATCAATAGTGCCATTATAAAGATTATATAAACAATTAAAAAAATACTGTTTGATTCATAAAAATTCTCCTCACTTTTTATTATAAATTTACATTGTATTATACCATAATTGAAATCTTTTTTTCAATTTTATACAGATAAAAAAATTCTGTTTTTATTGATGTGTAAAAAAAGTATTTATTGCTTTAATTTTTTATGCTTTCATAAGAATGTTATAAAAAAATTATTAAAAAAATATTAAAAAAAGTATAATTTGTTATTAGGTTTATTTAAAATTTAAAGTCTATTTTTTTCTTGAAATAGTTTGTCTTTTTATGCTATAACGTTAATAAAGATACATTATCTTTATAAAGAATTAAAAAGGAGTAAATTTATGAAAAAAATTAATTTTTATCAATTGGTATTTTTTTGCGTTATTATCGTCTTGTCAAACAGCAGGTGGTGTAGTTAAAGCGGTAGTTGTTCCTGTAGCATTAACTGCAGGTTTACCAGTAGGTTTAGTGGCTACCGGTATTCTTTTCACCAATTGTCGAACACCAAATTAAAACTATAAATAATTCCATAGAATACGGTAATGACCATTTTGAATATACAAATACAAGAATTGCTCAAAAGACGGAACAATTATTGTTAGTGGTACATTGAAAAAAACTATAAAAAAATGCATGAAGATGTGACTCTTGCCATTCCATGTGAAGATAAGGATCATAACAAAATTGGAGATGCAATAGCTACAACTAAAACATTAAAAAGAAAATGAACGTTGGAATTTTAATGCTACTTTGAAAAAGTAATGATGTAAGATTTTGCTATCCTGAAAAAAATCAGTTATTACAACTAAGGAAGGTAAAAACTCAGATACTCCAGGCACAGAAACAACTTCACCTCAAAAAAATAAAAAAACATTCAATTTCACAAGACTTCATTCAACTGAGTGAAGTCTTCTTTCAATATATAAATTCCATAAAATTATTGAAAAAAATTTTTGATTAATAAATATTTAAAAAAAGTATAATTTGTTATTAGATTCATTTTAAAATTTAAAGTATATTTTTTTCTTGAAATAGTTTGTCTTTTTATGCTATAACGTTAATAAAGATACATTATCTTAATAAAGCATTAAAAAGGAGTAAATTTATGAAAAAAATTAATTCTATTAACTGGAATTTTAGCATTATTATCATCTTGTGGTCCCACTGCCAGTGGAATAGCAGCAACAGTTATGGCACCACCAACACTATTATTATTAACACCATCTCTAATAAAAGATTCTATTAAAGAAAAAAATAAACGGTGAAACAGACTATATTGATTCTTCAATAGGAGTTTTTTTGAATATAAAAATGCAAAAAAATTAGTCAACAAAATGGAATAGTAATTATCAATGGAACATTAATTTATAAGAGTGATCCAGAAAATACAACACAAAATGTAACTCTTACTATACCATGTTACGATAGTGAACATAATGAAATTGGGAATGCAATTGCTAAAACTAGAATATCTAAAAAAGGAGATCCAACACCATTTAGAGCTACTATAAAATCTGATAAAGTTAGATTTTGTGCTCTTGAATACGGAACTATTACAGGTGAATAATTGAAAATATATGAACTACATCTCAATAATAAGAGATTGTTATATAAAAATGATAAAAATCCCAAGTTATAATTAATTTTTATAAACTTGGGGTTTTTATAATGTATTTACAGTTAATATTGCAATTTATGTAAATAAAAAAATTGAAAACCTTTACCAAATGTAGTAAAATACTCATAAGATATTATTTTTTTACCATACTAATATGATGGCTTAAAACTGGGATTTTTTTCTCAGTTTTCTTGTTACAAAAAAATATTTTTCTCTTTTTTTATTAAAGAGAATTTTATCATATTTAAAAATTTTGGAAAGGAAGGAAAAATGGGAAAAACGAAAGCAATAAATGAACGAAAAACTAAATTTGGTACAGAACCTGTTGGAAAATTGTTGATTTCACTTGCGGTTCCTGCTATCATTGCTAACTTGGTTAATGCTCTTTACAATGTTGTGGATCAGATTTTTATTGGACAAAAAATTGGGTTTCTTGGGAATGCGGCTACAAATGTGGCTTTTCCACTTACGACGATTTGTCTTGCGATTGGGCTTATGACTGGAGTTGGAGCTGCGACTAACTTTAATTTGGAATTGGGAAGGAAGCGTCCGAAAAGGGCAAAAAGCGTGGCTGGAACTGCGGCTACAATGCTACTTTTAAGTGGTATTATTCTGTGTATATTAATTAATATTTTTTTAAGACCAATGTTGACGGCCTTTGGAGCTACTGATCAAATTTTTGATTATGCGATTGAATATACTCAAATTACATCTCTTGGAATACCGTTTTTATTATTCTCGATAGGAGCAAATCCTATGGTTAGAGCTGATGGAAATTCTTTTTATTCAATGCTTGCAATAGTTATTGGAGCTATTACAAATACGATTCTTGATCCGCTGTTTATGTTTGGATTTAATATGGGAATGGACGGTGCTGCTTGGGCGACTGTAATTGGGCAATTTATCTCAGCAATTATGCTAGGATTATATTTTTTTAGATTTAAAAGTGTGAAATTTGAATTGAAGGATTTTAAGATAAAAATACGAGAAATTTGGATTTTGTTTATGTTGGGAACATCGCCTTTGATTTTCCAATGTTCTGCACTAATTGTTCAAATTGTGACAAATAATTTATTGAAAATTTATGGTGCGAAATCTATTTATGGAAGTGAAATTCCTATTGCCGTTGCTGGAATTGTTATGAAAATAAATGTCATATTTATAGCAATTTTATTGGGATTGACGCAAGGAGCTCAGCCTATTGCTGGATTTAATTATGGAGCAAAAAAATTTGCAAGGGTTCGAGAAATTTTAAAATTATCTCTAAAAAGTGGCTTTTTATTATTTCTTTAGTAGCATTTGCAATCGCTGAACTTTTTCCCTGTTCAAATAATTTCTGTCTTCGGTAACGGAAGCAAACTCTACTTTCAATACGGAACAAAAATACATGCGAGTATTTTTTTATTCTTCATATTCCTAAATAGTATTCAAGGTGCTATTACAATGTTTTTTTAACATCAATTGGAAGGGCCTCAAAAAGGAGCCTTTTTGTCACTTGTAAGACAAATTATATCACTTTTACCATTACTAATAATCTTACCACATTTTTATGGGTATTGATGGAATTATGTTCGCATTTTCCTATAGCAGATTTCATAGCTTTTTGTTGTATCAGTAATTGTTTTGAAAAAGGAAATGAAGAGCATTCCGAAAGTGAATCAAGATGTATAAAAAAATTTAGAGAATTGTAAGATTTGAAATTTTTTTAAAAATAAATTTTATTGAATTAAAAGCTGTCTCATGAGGGTTATTTTATGAAACAGCTTTTTCATTTTTCAATCAGTATTTACTAAATATAAACTTTATAAAAAAATTAAAGACCTAATGGATCATAAAATATAACTCTCTTATCATAATCTATTGCTATATCAATCCCTTTTATTCATAGATAAAGTCGAATTTTTTTATAATATCCAAGTATTGTTACTCCTATATTCCTATATCTTAATCCATTAATTCTGCATAATTTAAAATTCATAACAGTTCTCGGACCCCCTCCTCCGTGTACCTCTTCTCCCATTGTATACCTCCTTATAACCTTTCCTCCTTCACAATATCCCTTTTCAACTGTAATTTTAGGATAACCAAGTCCAAATGAAAAGCTTAAACTTCCTAGAGCTAACAATAAAAAGAACTACAATTTTTTTCATAAAAAAATCAGCACCTTTCTTAATATACTTTTTTTAATATTATTTTACACTGATATCCTTTTTTTACTAGAATATCATTTGATTAATAAAAAAATTTATACTTTTTAAATACGACAAAAAAATATTTACATCGGTTTCTTGTAGTTTTTTTAGTTTTTTTATAATACTTAGTTCCTCTTCCATTTCCAATAGTTACAATATATTTTTTTCAACCAAAGATTTTTAATAATTTCAAATTTTTTTGTCTTTTTTTAAATCCTGTTATTTCTGATATTTCTTTATTTGATAATTCGTTATTATTAATTTTTAATTCTAATTCTAATTCTCTATTTTTCTTTCATACCTTTAAATCCTCCTGAAAAAAATTATACCATAATTTCGTCAAAAATACGACAAAAAATACGTCGATTTTATAACTATTTTTTTATATCTATTACTTCTCTTTCTGATACTGCGAAACCGTTTTTCCCAGTCCATTTTTTAAATGCCCGATAGAAGGATGAAAGTTCCGTATATCCAACCAGATAAGCTATTTCATCAATTGAAAGTTCCTTTGCTTCCAAATAATTGAAAGTCATTATTTTCTGAATATCTTTCACCAGCTGATTGAAACTGGTATTTTTCTGCCGAAAGATTTCTTTGAAGAGTCCTTCCGCTTATCCCAAACTCTTCTGCTACATTTTTCCAATCCAAACTGTCCGCTCTGAATAAGCTGAAAAAAAGCTTTTTCTGAACTCTGCTTTTAAAAGTTTCAAATGTTTCACTTTCCATTTCTGCGAGTTTCTGTTTCAATTGAGGTTCCAAATATTCCACTATTATATTATTTGCTGTCAAAAATGGCTTTTTCAAATCTTTCATGCTAAAAATAACTTCATTATGTTTTGCTTTATTTATCGTAGTGTTTATCTCTTTCGTCAATAATTCTCCATACTCAAAAAGGACTTGTAACACTTACTGGAGATATTTCCTTCCCAATCCCTTTATTTAATAAATTTATCAGCATTAGCTGTTCATTCAAAACTGCAAAACCGTGGCAGTTCCTTTTTCCCTTTGTTCAAAAATACTGCACTTGAACTATTTCTTCAAACTCTTTAATTTCTAAAAAAACAGGCCCTATTAATTTTTTGTATTTTGCCAATCTTTTTAAGCCTTCAAGTCCATTTTTTTAGAAGAAAGCGCCGCAAAAAAGATGGAATAAACACATTTAGATTATCAATATTGCTAATTGCTGATATTTGCTCATCAGTAATAACTTCATCAATTTTTTTCAAAAAAATAAATAATATTCCTCAGTAGAAAACTGAATTTCTTCTTTCCACAAAACATTCGGTATTCCCGCCTGTTCAAGAATATTTTCAATCGACAATCCGATACTCTTTAAAAAAATCCCGAAATTGCTTTAGCATAGTTATTTTTCTTCTTTTTTTCCTATTTTTTTATTATATCGAGTTTTTTTCTTTTTCATAAAAATGGCTTTTTTTATCTTTAACAACATCTTTTTCCAAAACTATCTTTTATATGAAAACATATCAATATATTTTTCCATTCAAGTATGGAGTTATTTTTTTCTTCCTATAAATTCTATACTTTCTTTTTCATTTCCCATACTGTCAATAACTAATAGATAACTCTCCTGTCTCTCTTTATACATGAGCATTAACCATGTTCTTTTTAATATTTTTTATCTAATTTACAAGTACTTTTTTTAATGCTTCAAGCATGTCTTCAGGATATTCTTTCGCTTCTCCAATCATTACAGGTGTGTCCTTTTTCTACTTTTTGTTTCAACGACCTTAAGTCTTTCTTCCTTTTCCTTTTTCAAAATTTTAAGTTGTTCTCTTGTAAAGGTAAATGATGTAGTAAATGGATTAATAACAAAACCTTCTATATCTGGATTTAGTAATACCATTTCTGCATAATCATCAAAAGACAAAATAAGTGTCTGTATTTTTATCAATGCCGATATTCCACTTATTCAATTCTTCCCAGTCAGTAAATGCTGGATAAAATTGTTTTTCCATCAGACGAAGAAATCATATAGAAAGATACATTTGAATCTTCTTTAACAGTTCCTTTTCCAGTTTCATCAGTTTCAATAGGTTTATCAAAAAAATACATAACTTAAAAAAATAAGCTCTCATTATAATTTCATCTAAAAATTTTTATTTTTGTAATTCTAAATCACTTTTCTGATTTTTTTCCTATTCTACTAAAACAATTCTTTTTAACACAGGATTTTTCCAATGGCTTATTTACATCAATCATAATTTTTTCAACTCCTTCGTTTCAATATTTTTATATTATACCCATTATAGCTTAAATCTCTTCCATCGTCAAATCCACAACATTCCCTTCACAACTTCAACTAGTTTTTTTCTGTTTCCACTTCCATCTGCAGTCCTCGTCTGCCAGCCGAAACCATTATTTTATCAAATTTTTTTCAACTTCCTTGTCAAAAAAAGTTTTTAAACAGTTTTTTTCATTCCTACAGGAGAACACCCTCCACGAATATATCCTGTTTCTTTTTTCTAATTATGAAAGTGGCAATAAATCAATATTTTTTTCTCTTTGCAGGCCTTTTGTTACTTTTTCAAATCCAAATGTGCTTCTCCATGAATTACATACACATACAAATTTTTTACTTTTTCCTTTCAAAACAATTGTCTTAAAAAAACTCTATCCGCTAGTTCAGGCAACTTCTCAGCAACACCAAGCCCTCCACTTTTTATCCTCACTCCACTCATAAGTGTGAATTAATATATGGAATCTTTTGTTTATCAAGCTGTCTTAATGCATTTGTTTTTTTGCAATTTTTTTCTTTCATATATTTCAATTTTATCTTTTCTTGTTAATTTGCTCATAAAAACTGCACTCCAATCTTGTGTCCAAGATTTTTGGGTGCAGTACAGAATGACAATTTTTTATTTACTTTTTCTATTTTTCCCCTTCTTCTTTTTTTATTGCCTTATACTGTTCCGAAATGCAACTCCAAATAAAGTAATATAAACACTTATCATCATTGCTGGCGGATAAAATATACACGATATTATTAACCCAATTATTTTTTTATACTTATATCAACTTTTATCCATCTTATCATTGTTTTTTTAATGATTCCTGCAATTCTTTATCATGTTTATTCACCTTTTCTATCAGATACAACGAAATTATATTGCAGAATGTAACAGCTAGAACTATTATCCCATAAAATCCTTGTGCTACACTACTGTTATAATATGAAGTGACAAAAGAAGTTACATATGGAAAAAATGAAGAAAAGAAAAGTATTACTACATTTACCCAGACAATTGATGGTGTAATATATTTTATTTTATGCCATTCATTATGCAGATTTACCCACATTGTTCCAAGCCAGAAAAATGAAAGCGTATATGCAAAAAAATCTACTCTCAGATTCCAAAGGGCTTTTATAGTTGCTGTTTCAGGCTTTTTCAGCTCTAATATGAGAATTGTCATAATAATTGCAAGTATAGCATCCATAAAAGCTGCCAATCTTTCTTTATTCATAGTTAAACTCCATTCCATGATTTTATAATAATATAATTGTATCATAAATCAGTAGGAATTTCAATTTTCAGTTTTTCATATATAATCTCCTTCATTTTCTTATTTTTATTTCCTTATCTTCATGTAGTTATAATACTAAAATTTAAGATAAAAGTACAATACCGTTTAGAAAATGTGCTATAATTAAAATGCATACTAGAAATAAAAATTATATGAGGTGATTAATATGATAGAATTGGAACAACTTAAACAGCTTATTGCGTTTGCAACATATGGAACATTATCAAAAGCTGCTGAAAAGTTGTATATTTCACAGCCTGCACTTTCCCGTTCGATACAAAAGCTGGAAAAAACTTTAGGGGTTGAACTTTTTGACAGGAAAAAAAATAAGATGGCATTAAATCAAAATGGAAAAACTGTTATCCAGTACGCAGAAAAAATATTGAATCTTGTAGATGAAATGGAAGAAAAAAAGTTAATAAAAAAATAATCAGGTTCTAAATAATTTTTCAATTGGTTCATGTGCTCCCAGCTCCATTGTGGGATATGATTTCATTATTTGGAAGATTTTTATCCTGAAAAAAATATTCTTCATAAAATAGAAAATAATCTTCAGTTATTTGAAAAACTTAAAAATGACATTTATCAGATGATCATACTTTTCTGAACCTATTGATAATTCTGAATTTTTTTCTGCATAAAATACAAAAACTGAACAATTATTTTTTTATCAGTTCCTTTTGCAGCATCCACTGGCTAAAAAGAAGGAAATACATTTTTCAGATATTACAGATGACAGAATGCTCTTATTCAATCCAATAGGAATATGGAAGGATGTAGTTTTTAGAAAAAAATGCCTAATATGAACTTCCTTATCCAAAGTGACAGGATTATTTATCAGGAATTAGCTGAAATGCAAAATTTACTGCATTTCCGTTCAAATTTCACACTTGAACGTGAAGAAAATTTCAAAAAAATAATATTTCAATTCCGATTATTGATAAAGAAGCAAAAATGACATTTTACTGTATTTGTAAGAAAAAAATATAAAAAAATGAAATAAAAAAATATTTGATAGTTTTTAATAAAGATTCTTAAAAAAAATAAGAGGGAAGAAATCTCCCTCGTATTTTTTTATTATTTCCTTCCATTAAGCCATTTTACTATTTCCACATCATCATGGTTTAAAAATAAACTTTCCTTTTTATCAAGTTCAGATATTTTTCCCATATCTTCACTGTTCAATTCAAAGTCAAATACATTAAAATTTTCTTCAATTCTTTCTTTTCTGACTGATTTTGGTATTACAACTACATCTCTTTGAATTAGCCATCTTAAAATTACCTGAGCCACAGATTTATTGTATTTTTTACCAATTTCAGACAAAATTTCATTTGCAAATATTCCATTTTTTCCTTCTGCAAAAGGTCCCCATGATTCTATTTGAACCCCATATTCCTTCATTATTTCATTTGCTTTAACCTGCTGATTGAAAGGATGTGTTTCCACCTGATTTACAGCTGGCACTACTTCATTATTCATAATAAAATCAACCAGTCTGTCAGGATAGAAGTTACTTACACCAATTGCTTTTATTTTCCCTTCCTTATACAGCTCTGTCATCGCTCTCCAAGCTCCATATACATCATTAAATGGCTGATGTATCAAATATAAATCAATATATTCCAAATCCAATTTTTTTAAAGATGTCTCAAATGCTAATTTTGCCTTTTCATAATTTACATCACTTACCCATAATTTTGTTGTAACAAAAATTTCTTCTCTAGGTATACCACTTCTTTTTATAGCTCTTCCCACTGCCTCTTCATTTCCGTATGCCGCTGCTGTATCAATTAATCTATATCCTGCTTTTAACGCATTATAGACCGCTTCCTCACATTCTTTCATATCATCAATTTGAAATACTCCAAATCCCAATATAGGCATTTTTTTACTCCATTGTTTAAAGTTACGTATTTCATAATATTTCCTCCTAATTTTTTTATATGTCATTTTTTTAATTACAGTTGTACTTTTTAATTTTTCTTGAACTTATTTTTATCAATTTTTTTCCTCTGAAGTCTAATATCAATTTTGCAAATTCACTATAACTAAAATGTATACTATAAAGTTATCCATCATAAATTGTAATATTAAATACAACATTCTTTTTTTATCTTGACAACAACAATTTTTTTGAGATACAATATATTAGAGAAAAATAAAGAATTAAAAATTTTTTTATAACATAAATTGCACCAATCTATTGATGCAATTTTTCTCCCTAAATTTATCATAACTTAAATAATAAATATCTAATATAATCAATGAATTTGTTATTTTTAAATCCCTATAAAAATTTCTACCATTTTTCCGTATTTTCTCTAATACAGATTGTTTTTTTAACCTCTCTTGCCCCTTTTTCTTCGTGAAGTTGGCGGAAGAATACTATCTAATTCAGAGCCAGCATAATCAACAAAACCTTTATTTATAGATTTTTTTCAATAAATCTTCTAGAATCTTCTTTTAAATTCTCATCTTTAACTAATTCATCAATTTTTTTCCTTCTTTTTCTTCTTTTTGCATATTTATAAAAAAAGCGTCAAGAATTTCTCCATTATTTTTTTCAATTTTTTTAAATCTGTTTTTGTTAATAAAAATTTATAACTAAATTCTCTTTAGCTCTAGTTCCTAAACTTGTACGTATAATTCTTCTTATTTCAGATTTCAATGTTTCAATATTATCATGTTCTTTTGTCTTTTCTAAAATTAACTCTAAAATATAATCTAAATTAATTTCATCTGTTTTTCAGCAAATCAATTTGAAATTCAATATCAGAAAAAAAATCAATTCCTTGTTCGTTACTATTATTTTTGATCATTTTTTTCCAATATTTCTTATTTCTTCACAAATATCCACATAAACACTCTTCATATCCTGCATTTGTCTATCAGATATAATTTTTCTCAAAATTTTCAAATTCATCGAAATTCTTAAGTATATTTTTCTGTTTTAAGCAATTCTCCAAATAATTCTGCAAATTCCTTTTTATCTTGATTTTTTTCAATTTCAACAGGCTTTTGGAAATTTTTTTAACTATTTCATTACACAAATCTATATATCCTTTTACTGATTTTTCCTGTTTCCTCATCTTTAAATCCCTTTATATAATCGTTATAACTTTTTTTCAAGAATTATATTTACACTATTTTTCATCTCCAAAAAGTTTTAATAGCATTTTTTTGTAGCCTTTTTCCAAATCTCTAAAACATACAATATTTCCAAAAGTTTTGACTTTATTCAAAAATACGGTTTGTTCTTGAAAACGCTTGAATTAATCCATGGTATCTCAAATTTTTATCAACAAACAAAAGTATTTAATGTTGGTGCATCAAATCCTGTCAAAAACATTCCCACAACAATTAAAATATCAATTTTTTTATCCTTAACTTTTTTAGACAAATCTTTATAATAATTCTGAAATTCGTTTCCATTTGTTGAAAAATTTGTTTTAAAATAATCGTTGTAATCAGATATCACTTTATCCAAAAATTCTTTTCGCTGTCGATTCCATTGCACTTGGCTCAAAAATTTTTCATCAGGAATATCTCCTATCGCATTTCGCTCTTCATTCGCAGCAAAACTATAAATTGTCGCTACTTTCAGTCTTTTTTCTTCAGGCAAATTTTCTTGCTGTTTTTGAAATTCTTCATAATAAAGTTTTGCCGCTTCTACACTTTGAACAGCAAATATAGCATTAAATCCGTTTAGCCGTTTCTGTTTTATATTATAATATTCATTTCTATGAGTTTTTGTATTATATACTTTTTAAAATATATTCTACTATTTTTAGAAATTCTCTCAGGATGTAACAACATTCTTTTTTTCAAGTTCCTTGAGCTTTTTATCATCTGTTTCTGTTTCAGCCGCTTTTAAATTTTTGCCCTAATATCATTATAATCCACTTTAAATTTTTAAAACTTTTTTTATCACGAATAGCATCTGTTATAACATAACTATGTAATTGAGCTCCAAAAATTCCAGCTGTTGTATCACTTCCAAGAGCATTTTCAGGAAAAATTGGTGTTCCTGTAAATCCAAACTGATAATAATTTTTAAAAGATTTCCTAATATTTTTTTGTGCATCTCCAAATTGTGAACGATGACATTCATCGTAAATTATGACACAATGTTTATCGTAAATTTCATGGCTTGGATTTTTTTTGACAAATTCATTTAATTTTTGGATTGTCGTAACAACTATTTTGTTATCCTGTTTTTCAATACTTCGTTTAAGTTCTTTTGTATCTTTACTGCCATTTACACTATCAGGCTGAAATTTCTGATATTCCTTCATTGTCTGATAATCCAAGTCTTTTCTATCAACCACAAAAAACACTTTATCAATATATTCAAGCTCTGTAGCAAGTTTTGCTGTTTTAAAAGAAGTCAAAGTTTTTCCTGAACCTGTTGTATGCCAGATAAATCCTCCTGCTCCAATTTTTCCTGATTTTCTGTTTTGAAAACTGGATTCTATTTTCCACAAAATACGTTCTGTCGCTGCAATCTGATAAGGTCTCATTATAAGTAGTGTATTATTTGAGTCAAAAACACAATATTTTGTCAAAACTTCTAAAATAGTTCGCTTTTCAAAAAATGTTGCTGTAAAATCTTTAAGATCTCTAATAACTTTATTTTTCGCATCTGCCCACTCACATGTAAATTCATAATGATTTTTATTCTGTGCCGTAGTATTTGCAAAATAACGAGTATAAGTTCCATTTGAAATTACAAAAAAATCTGAACAAATTTATAAAGTGAATTTTCAGCATTGAAGCTTTCCTTGCCGTATCTATCAATCTGACTAAATGCCTCATGAAGACTTACTCCTCGTTTTTTTCAATTCTATATGAACAAGCGGCAATCCATTAACCAATATCGTTACATCATAACGATTTTTTTATGCTTACCTTTTTGCTTAATTTGATTACAAACCTGTAAAAATATTATTATGTATATTTTTATCAATAATTTTTATATTTTTTTCAAATGTCCATCATCAAAAAAATAAAATCATAGATATAATTTTCCTGAATCTTTCTAGTTTTTCTCAATCATTCCGTCATTTGGACAATCAAGATATTCCACTAAAAAAATCTTTTCCCATTCTTTATCTGTAAAAAGCAACTTTATTTAATCTTTCAATTTGAATCTTCAAATTTTTTTATAAAGTTCCTCTGATGTCTTCCCATAAAATCTTTCATACCCTTGACTTTCTAAATCCCTTATCATCCCATCTTCAAGTTCTTTTTTTCGCTCTGATATGTATCTTGAACTTGAAGTATTTCTTCATAATTAGCTAAAATAATTCCATTCGTCATCTCAGCAATTGTTGATCTTTCATAAATCGCACTTTTTTTCCGACATTTAAACTCACTTCCTTTATCTTCCCCCTTTTAAATGTCTATTTTTTTCAAAGTTCAATAATTTTTTTCCCTGTAATATTCATACTGTTTCTGTCTTAGCTCTATTTCTCTTGGTAAACCCTGTGATAAATCATTAACTAAAGCGTCAAATTTATCTAAAATTGATACGATATATTCTTGTACTGGCAGTGGAGTGGTAGAATTTTAAAATCAGAATATTGCTTTGCATTTATATTAGGTTGAGAACCATTACTCTTTGTATTTTCTACAAATTTAAAAATATTCTGTCGTATTTATGCAATGATAAATATATTTTGGCAATGCCAATTTCTGATTAACAATTAATCTAATCAAATATCCTGCATATACTGAATTTTTCTCCACTTTGATGAATGTAATTTTTACCTACTGTTGCTCCACTTCTATCAAATAATATATCTCCATAATTTAAAAAAAGTATTTTTCTTCAATTTCACTCGGAGAAAATTTTTTTCTTCTTTTTAAATTTCCATTAGTATCAATATCTGTTATTCTTACATATCTTACTTCTCCATCATATTCAATAGCTGAAGCTCCTGAGCCATATGTCAAATTACCAACTGCTATTTCTCTTAATGTTTTCCATTCAACTTTATCACTTACACCAACACCAGCAATTTTTGCTGCTTTTTTAAGTAATTCAAAAAAAATTTACTCGTTATTTGCCGCTGTGCTGTGCTGTGCTGTGCTGTGCTGTGCTGTGCTGTGCTGTGCTGTGCTGTGCTGTGCTGTGCTGTGCTGTGCTTAGAGCATATCCTTCTTCTTTATCAAATGTCAAGAGTTTTTTTCTCGATAATATTCATATTGTTTTTCTTCTTTGTTCTATTTCCAAAGGCAATAATCCTTTTGTATCAGAAAGAAGTTCCTGAAACCTATCTAAAATTTTTTTACGATTTTTATTTTTGAATAATAATAGAAGGCAGCCAAATTTTATAATTATCAGTAATACCTGTTGATATTTGAGGTAATTTCCCTGATATTGCTTTTATCTTTAAAAATATTTTATATTTTTTTCAAATAATAATATAAATATCTTATATTTAATACATTGTCATCATTTGATGAGTAAGACCATAATTCATTTTTTATGAGAAAAAGGGTTATCATAAAATTCAAAAATCTATATTCCCGCGTGATTTCACTATAATACTTGGTTTTTTTAATTATGTATTTTTTTATCAATATTACACTCATCTATATTTGCTGTTGTTTTTCCACCTGCAAATATTTTTAATTGGAGCATTTTTCTTTATGAATTTCCTTCATTTCACTTGCTGTTATACTAAACCCCCTTTGTCTTATACAAACTTCTTTAATTGATACTAATGCAAGTGTTCTATTTTTCTTCGATTTCATAAATCTTTTTTTAGAAATTTTTATTCAAGTAATCTTCACTTAACAACATATCTCTATAATAGTTATACTGCTTATTTCTTGCCTGTAATTCTGCCTGTAATTCTGTAACATATTTTTGTGAAATTGTCAAGTATTTTTTTACTATTTTTTTCTTGTGTTTTCTAGTGAAGGAATGGGCAACACTAGTTTTTTTCAACTCAGATGAATTTAATGCTGGTATTCCATTAAATGTACATAATTTATAAATAGAGTTTTTGATATTTTTAAAAGAATATGGTATAAAAAAACGTACATTAAGAATTTTTACTATTTTTTTGATTGTTACAGAATAATTTAGATTTCCTCTAAAAATATTTTCCTATTTGATAAGTAATACTCCCTACTCCTGCACCTCTAGTTGTTATTCCTATTGGATCATCTTCTGTATTCCAAGTATTAATATATCCTAAAGGCTCTCTACCACTATTGATTACTGGATATATTCCATTATTATTGGAAATCATATTTTTACTCACTGGTTGACCTGTTTTTATCTCACAAACTTCCCCCAATGTCTTCCACTCAACTCCATCAGGGCAAAAATTCCTTTATTAATTTTTTTCTATTTTTATTCATAATATTTTTTTCCTTATTTCATTTATTTCAATATTTAGTTTTTTTCTCGAGATTAACACTTTTTTTCTCGAAATTAGTTATATTTATTTTTTTATAACAAACCTTAATTTTATTACTTTTTTTGGTACTTACTATATTTTTATCTAGTTTTTTTATCTCGAGATTAACATTTTTTTCTCGAGATTAATTATATTAATTTTTTTCATTTGAATTTTTCTCTTTAATTACGCCATGTTGAGTGGTAATCAACTGATAGTTTACAACCACTTTTTTTCCTATAATTCTCTCATAATGTTCAATTTTTCCAGCTTTTAGGCTTATCTTTGACTTTCCATCCTCTGTATTATAAATAATCATATCATTACTCACTTTCAAGCTCCTTTACTATCTCATTTATAGAAGCTCTTAATTCATCTATTCTTTTTACTGTTTCCTCAATTTCCTTATTCAACACATCGATATCTATTTTTTTCACGAGTATCTTCCTTTTTCCACATAAGTTGAAACTGACAAATTATAGTCATTTTCAGCTATTTCATTATTATCAACTAATCTTGCAAAAATATTCTACATCAGTTTTTTTCTCTAAATTCACTTACTATTTTTTTCAATATTTTCAGGTTGCAAAAATATTATTATTCGTTTCTTTTTTTAATTCCTTACTTGCATCAATAAATAACGTTTTATTTTTCTTTCTTATTCTTTTGCCATTACTAAAATACATGTCGCTATTGATGTTCCAAAAAACAGATTTTCCGGTAACTGTATCACACAGTCTACAAAATTATTATCTACTAAATATTTACGAATGGTTCTCTCTGCTCCTTTACGATAAAAAATACCAGGAAAACATACTATTGCTGCTCTTCCTTTGCTTGACAAATAACTTAATGAATGCATTATAAACGCATAATCTGCATAAGATTTTTGGTGCAAGTTTTCCTGCTGGTGTAAATCGTTCATCATTAATAAGTGTCGGATCTCCGTCTCCTATCCATTTAATCGAATACGGCGGATTTGAAACAATCGCATCAAAAGGCTTTTCATCATTATGCAACGGATTAAGTAAAGTATCTCCACGTTTTATTGAAAAATTATTGTAGTTTACATTGTGTAAAAACATATTCATACGAGCCAGGTTAAAGTTAGTCATGTTTATTTCCTGCCCAAAAAATCCCTCATCAATAATATGTTCCTCAAACTGCTTTTTCATTTGTAGTAGCAACGAACCACTTCCACATGTTGGATCATAAACTTTATTTATGCTGTCTTTTCCTTCCATCACAAGCCGTGCCAGAAGTTTAGAAACAGTCTGCGGTGTAAAAAATTCTCCTCCTGATTTACCTGCATTGCTGGCATAATTTGAAATCAGATACTCATAAGCATCTCCAAAAGCATCTATATCATTATGCTGAAAACTCCCAAAATTAATTTCAGAAATTCCTGTTAAAATATCTGCTAATCTTGTATTTTTTTCAGCAACTGTTCCACCTAAACGATTACTCGTAGTATCGACATCTTCAAATAATCCTTTAATATCATCTTCCGACTCAAATCCAACAGCACTTGCTTCAATAGCTTTAAAAATATTTGCTAAATCTGTATTCAAATTTTCATTGGTTCTCGCTATTTTTACTACATTTTCAAAAAGTTGACTTGGTAAAAATAAAAATCCTTTATCTTCCACAGTACCAGCTCTAAAATCTTCTTTGGCTTCTTCATCAGAAATATCCGCATAATTAAACTCCAAATCTCCAGCTTCATGTTCTGCTTTATTGAAAAATTCTGTCATATTTTTCTGAAATAAATCTATAAAATAATATTCCCAAAATATATTGCTTAAAAATCCCAACCATCCACCGCTCCACGCACATTATCTGCAATTGCCCAAATTTTTACGATGCAATTCTGCTCTTTGTACCGTTTCATTTGATTCTTTTGTATTTGCCACTTCTTTCTCCTTATATCTATTCATAATTTATTTTTTTGTTAACATTATACCATAGTTTCACATAAAATTTATTTTCAGTACAAAAACTTTTTTTAAATATTGATTTTTTTCCCCATTTTACTATGCAATCCTTTAAAATATTTAAAACTAATTTTATTGTCTATTTTTTTCAAAACTTAAAAAAAGCAGTATAAAATTAGAAATCTATTTTTTTCTCTAAAACTATTGCATTTTCACTATTTCAAGGTAAAAATCATATTAGGATTATATGATAATTTTAAAAAAATAATAAACTTTATTAGGAGGAATACTTATGAATTTATGGATACTTATTGGTATTGTTATTATTGTAGTGGGATTTTCTTTGAAGCTAGATGTGCTGGCTGTGGTGCTTACTGCTGGTATAGCTACTGGAATTGCTGCAAAAATGAATTTTTTTGAAATTCTTGGAATTATTGGAAAGGCTTTTGTGGATAATAGGCTTATGTCAATTTTTTTGATTAGCTTGCCAGTTATTGCAGTCCTTGAAAGATATGGACTTAGAGAAAGAAGTGCGGCTTTAATTGAAAAATTAAAAAATGCAACTGCTGGTAGAATCTTAGGACTTTATATGGTAATTCGTTCAATTGCGAGTGCATTGTCAATTAGAATTGGTGGACACATTCAGTTTATACGTCCTCTTATTTACCCAATGTCTGAAGCTGCTGCAAAAGCTCATAAAAATAAGGATTTAACAGAAAAGCAAACTGAAGAGTTAAAAAGTTTAAGTGCCGCAATTGAAAATTATGGAAATTTCTTTTCACAAAACATATTTGTCGGTGCATCGGGACTTCTTTTGATTCAGACTACACTGAAGGAAAATGGATATGCTGTATCTTTGAAGCAATTGGCGCTATCTTCAATACCAATTGGGAATAATTACAATAATCTTTACTTTTATTCAAGTATATATTTATGACAAAAAAATAATTTTGAGCAAAGGAGGTAAAAAATAATGGAAATAAAAGCTCTTTTAAAACTTTTGACACAAATTATTTATATTCTTTGCGGACTTGTTAGTATAAGTACTGGAATTAGAGGATTGAAAAATGAAAAAGGCAAAAAAATAGGAACATTTTTTTGTTTTGGACTATTCTTGGGATAATATTTATTTTTTTGGAGAAACTATTCCATATAAGGTTACTGGCGGACTTCTTGTAATTCTTGCCATAATTACTGTAACAAAACAATTACATATTGGAAAAATTTGAAAATATTTCTTCACAATTCAAAAATCGCACAAAGTGAAAAAAATTAAAAAAATAAAAATTTTTCATCCCAGCTGTATTAATTGGAATTGCCGCTTTTTCTGATACTTCAATTTAAAATTGAAAAAAACTGCTATACCACCTGCATTAGGTATCGGTGGAGGTTCGCTTGTCGCCCTTCTGGCAGCTGCAATTATCATAAAACCAAAATTCAGCGAAACAAACGAAGATACTTCAAAACTCCTTATGCAAATTGGTGCAACTGCCATTTTGCCACAGCTTCTTGCTGCATTAGGTGCTGTATTTACTAAAGCTGGAGTTGGAAAAGTAATAGCTGCCAGCATTTCATCTGTTGTTCCAACTGGAAATATCTTTGTAGGAATCGTTATTTATGCTATTGGAATGGTTATATTCACTATGATTATGGGAAATGCCTTTGCTGCATTTTCAGTAATAACTGCAGGAATTGGAATCCCATTTATTATCAAAAACGGTGGAAATCCAGCTGTTATTGGTGCTTTGGGAATGACCGCTGGCTATTGCGGAACTCTTATGACTCAATGGCAGCAAACTTCAATATTGTCCCTGCTTCAATTCTTGAAATAAAAGATAAATATGGAATTATAAAAAGTCCAAGCTCCAATGGCTTTTATTACTGCTTGTAACACATATTATACTTATGCTGCTGTTATTTGGAGTAAAATAAAACTGAAAATACTATGTTTATTGAGATTTCTAAATTTTTACAAACAAGTAAATTAAAAATCTAGAAAGGAGAGTATGAAATTATAAATTAAATCTATTTTTATAAAATCATACAAAAAAATACTATGAAAATATTAGTTACTGGCTTTGACCCTTTTGGAGGTGAGCCCATAAATCCTGCCATTGAATCAGTTAAAAAATTGCCTGATAATATTGCAGGAGCACAAATTATCAAATTGGAAATTCCGACAGTAAAAGGAAAATCTATTAAAAAAATTGAAAAAAAGCTATTGAAGAGCACAATCCAGATGTTATCTTGTCAATCGGACAAGCAGGCGGAAGATTTGATATTTCCATTGAACGAGTTGGAATAAATCTTGATGATTTCCGAATACCCTGACAACGAAGGAAACCAAACTATTGATGAGCCAATTTTTTTCCAGATGGAGAAAATGCATATTTTGTAGATCTTCCTGTAAAAGCTATGGTAAAAAACATACAAAAAAATAAAATTCCAGCTTCAGTTTCATACACTGCAGGAACTTTCATCTGTAATCACGTTCTTTACGGTACACTTTATTTAATAAATAAAAAAAATACAAAAATACAAAAAAATCTGGATTTATTCATATTCCATTTTTTTACCAGAACAAGTTATTAATAAAAATACACCATCAATGGAATTAAATACTATTGTAAAAGGTTTAATTGCCGCAATTGAAGCTATTGTAAAAAAATGATAAAGATATTAAAGAAACTGGCGGAACTATTTGTTAGCAACATTCTTCTAAACATTTAGATATATCAAAAATAAAAAAAGCCTGCTTTTTTTAAAAAATTCTAAAGCAGGTTTTATTATTTATTTTTTTACTTGTAAAAGGTAAACTTTCTTTTTAAAAAAACAGAAACTAAATTTTTATTCATTTGCTGTTAAGAAGTCAAAATTTTATTGTCAATTTTCTTTTTAGCCATAACAAAAACCTCCAAATATTATATAGTTATTTTTATCATATATTATTTAGAGATTTACACAAAAATTTTTTTACACACCCTTTTTAACAAAAGATTTAAAGCATATTGAAGGATTTTTTTATTTTTATCTTTACAATCATCAATATTTTCAAATTCTAAATATCCTACTGTCATATACTGACCTGCTGCAAATCTCTTTTTTTGTAAAACTCAATTCCTTTTTTTCTTTCAATTTTTTTCTTTTAATTCTTCATAAATTTTTATTTCTAATTTCGGAAGAAATTTTCACTTTTTTTCATCATATTTTTTCATCATCTTTATCTCCCAATGAATATTTTTACAGCAATTATATTTTTTTCTTATTATATCTCTTTTTCTTTTTTTTATAAAATTGTTCAATTTGAAGATACAAGTCATTATTAAGTTCTAGCTGATTTTTGCCATAATTGAAATTTTTTTAGTTACTTGAGATATTTCATCCATTTTTAAAGGAAACCACCACATTCCCATAAATCCACCTGATGAGTTATTCACATACCCCCAACTACAATCTTTTTTTGTCTTCCAATAGCATGCTCTAATAATTTTTTTGTTTTTTTAATTCTTTAAAAAAATCCGATATAACAGTTTGAATTCCAGTCTTCTAATTTTTTTATCTATATGAATTTACATCTTTTTCTATATTGTTTAAATAATTATAATAATCTTCAACTAGAATATTATTAAAACTATTTTTTTATATTTTTTCTAATAATGCTAGCATATCTTTTCTTTCAAATATTATATCTATACCCTCCTCTTTTTAATCTTTCCATATTATCTTCATCGCATATTTTATAATAAACTACTTTTTATTTTAGCTCTACTTCTATTATATTTTTTTCATTTTTTTCAGATATTATATCTCTATATGTTTTTCTGCTGATTACTATGTAAACCTGTTCCCACTTTATCTTCTATTATTACATACATGTCTACTACAGGAATTTTTTTCTATAAATTCTGTTTTTATTTTGAATTTCCAATAATACATCTATTTTTCTGATATTGTCTTTTTATATTTACTTTTCTATCTCCAAGTTTTTTTCACCTGACATTTTTTTCAATAAAGTCAGTTGCAAGCTCTTTTAATTTTTTCTCATCTTCGGATAAATCATTATCATCAAAAATTTACCCAGTTACATAACCAACATATAAAAAGCATCCTGTGACAGCTCTGACGTTGCAAAATTAAAAATATTGTTTCTTTCCATTTTAAATCCCTTCTTTCTATAATATTAATTAATTTATTTATTTAACTGAATCTTCCACAATGTAAGCAATAATATTTATGAAATTTTTCATTTTCTGGATATATTTGCAGTCCCCAAAGAAATGTCCGCTCATTAAGAATATTAGTCATTATTTTTAGCAATATCTTTTATCTGAGTCAATTCGATATTTTTTTCCTGCTGTTATATTCAAAAAAATATTTTATAAGTTTTATTTTTTTATCAAAAGTTTCCAGCTTTAGTTTTTAGGTTTTGCAAGAAATCATCAAAAGTTTCTAAATTTCCTTTTTTCAAAAAAATTACGAAAGATTTTGAGGTTTTTTTGAAATACAGTTTTTAAGTCCGCTAAATCAAGAGTAACCATTCCTTTTTGCTGTTAAAGTTTTTTTGTTATTCCGTTGATTCCATTTTTTTAAATCTTCTGAAGATTTGCATTTTATGATAAAGTCTGTTTTTTTGAATCAAATAGGTCAGTATAGCCATTTTTCAATATCGTAAATACCAGTAAAAAAATGTCGTTTTTTTCAGTGTTTCTGATTATTTCTAAGGCAAAAATTTTTATCATTTTCAAAATATGTATTTAAAATTATCAAAATTACATCTGTATCTTGAAAAATTTATTTTTAAATCTTTGTAGTCATTTTTTTAATTGTAATAATGCTTATATTTTTCATGTGTAATTATTTCTTTCTCAATAGTGCTTAGAGCTGTTTCTCCTAAACTTATAATTTTTTTATTTTTTTGGTATTTTTTTCCATAAATTTTTCTCCTTTTTATAGAAATTTATTTTTAAAATTTTTGTATTCAATAACGTAATCTCCCTGACTTCGTAGCCACATTTCTGCTCCAAAACTTCCATAAACTTCGATTTTTTTACAGTATAAACTGTAGTTTCGATTATTTTCTTTAACTATTTTTTTCATCCAATATTTCTGCAGTTGGAAATTTATCAAGCACATACTCGATATAGCCTCTGTATTTAAATTCTATTCTTGTAAGAGGTCCAGAATGCATAAAAGTGTATGTATTTTCTAAATTCACCATCTTTAAATTTGTCAGAATAATTTAGGATTTTAAACTTCTTGCCTGTATTTTTCTATCTTTTTCATTCTATCAATTCTAAAAATTGCAGGATATTCTTCTTTATTTTTCAATATATCCAATTAGATAAAAAAATAATATTCAGAAAACATTATTGACAGTGGCTTTTATTCTGTATTCTTTATATTGTTTATCTTTTTTTGTATAATTTAAATGCACCCATTCTTGGTTTTTTTATACATTGCGCTAATTTCCAAATGCTTTCGAGTAGTTTCTGTCCATGTTGTAAAGGAATATAATTCACCTTTTTCACTATTTATCAAATTTTTTTATTATCTCCCTATCGTTTATTGAGGAATTGTTAACTAGTTTCGTTATTAATTTTTTTCAGTTTCTTCTTTATTAAAAGCCCGACTTTCAAGAATAATTTTACTTATAGCCAAAAAGTTCTTCGTTTGTAAAAGCTATCTTGTCATTCTTTTTCAAGATAATAACCTTTTTTTGAACTAGAATATTTTATATCCGATTCACCTTCTTCAAAAAAATAATTCCTCAAAAGTAGCTATATCTCGTTGTATCGTTTTTTTATCGACTCTAAATTCATTAGCTAAATCACTTCTATTCACTATCTCTTTTTGATTCAACCTTTTCATTATTTTTTTAATATTCTAATCGATTTTTTTCCTCAGAATTTTTCATTTTTCATGATTAAAATTAAGCCTTTTCTAAAAATTCTTCTCAACGTTTTTAATTATACCTTGATTTATCACTTTTTTCAAAATTTAAAACTTTTTTTCCTAATTTTTTTCTATTACTTCGAAATCTTTTCTTTAATCTCTTTTCTTCAAAAATATTCTACATATTCCTCTCTTATGTCTCTACAATTTTTTTCATTTTATTAAATTTCTCAATTTTTTTCCGTTATTTTATCAACCATTTTTTTATATCTTTTAATGAACTATCTAGATTTACTGTAAAACACATTAATGGAATTTCATTATTTTCACAATCAATATCTTCATAATTAACTTCCTTAAAATTAGAAATATATCTTTTAATTCTTTCTGAATTAATTTTATTGTCTTTTTCTTCGATTTTTATTATCATTAAACCATTTTTAACAAAAAAAATAATTATTTGTTTTTTTATCTTCTGCAATTAAATTTACACAAAAACATTCTATAAAAAAATTCATGTTTCAACCATTTTATATAATCAAAACAACGATATACATCATAATCTTCAAATTTTTTTATTTATATAACTTTCTAAAACTAAATATAAAGATAAATTTTTCGTTAATACTTACACCAAAAATTTTTTTCTTATTTTTCCTGATTAATTTGATTGTAATAACTATCAAAAATACTGTCATCTATATATTTTTTTGAATTTTTCAAATAAAGTTAAAAAAATTTTTTTCTTTATCGTATAAAATACTTATTTCTTCTACTTCTTCCTTTTTCATACCTAGAAATTAAATCAGATGAAAAATGAACAATTTTTTTACATTATTCTCTTCGTTTTCTTTTTAAATTCTCATATTTTTTTAATAATTTAATTAATTTCCCATTGTATTCATTAAAATCTTTTTGAATATTCGTAATAACTAAAAATCTCTGAAATATATATTTTTCTGTTTCCATTTTTGATTCCTATTTAAAATTAACAAAATCGGACAATTACCTAAAAATTCTATCAATAAAAGTTCTATTTTTCAGAATAATAATTTTTATTTGAAAAATGTATCTCAATATCTTCTGTAGTTAACTTTTTCTCCTAAAATTTCCTCAATAAATTTTTTTGCCATATTTTTTTAAAAGCCACCTTACTGCTATTATTTGTAGTCTCAACATTTAACCATTTTATCATCCAATATAAAAAAATATCGGTATCAAACTCAGCGTTATAAAAAGCATCATTTTTTTAACTAATTTTACATTACTCATTTTTCCCCATCTCCTCAACTTTATTTTTTTGTTATCTAATTATACTTTTTATATGAGACATATTTTGTCCCTTTAGAATAAAAAAATTTATTTTTTTAAAATTTTATAACTACAATATCAAATGCAACATTTTTTTCATCTTGACAACAACAATTTTCGAGATACAATTATATCAGAAAGAGAAAAAAATAATTAATATTTCTATAATAAAAAGGAAGTGACTTGTTATGGTAAACCGTATCATTTTAAATGAAGTATCTTATCATGGATTTGGAGCAATTGAATCTATTCCAGGTGAAGTGGAAAAAAATAAATTCAAAAAGGCTTTTATTTGTACAGATCCTGGATTAATTAAAGCTGGAGCAGCTAAAAAAATTACTGATATACTTGATAAAGCTAATTTGGAATATTTAATATTTTCTGATGTTCAACAAAATCCTACGATTGAAAAATGTAAAAAGCTGGAGTTGAAAAAAATTTAAAGAAAGTGGTGCAGATTATATTATTGCAATTGGTGGAGGTTCTGCTATGGATTGTGCCAAAGCTGTAGCAATTATTATAAATAATCCTGAATTTTCTGATGTTCGAAGTCTTGAAGGAGTTGCAGATACAAAAAATAAATGCGTTCCAATAATCGCAGTTGCAACTACAGCTGGAACAGCTGCCGAAGTTACAATAAATTATGTTATAACTGATGTTGAAAAAAATAGAAAATTTGTCTGTGTTGACCCACACGATATGCCAATAGTTGCGATAGTTGATCCAGGAATGATGATGACAATGCCAAAAGAATTGACAGCTGCAACTGGACTTGATGCACTAACTCATGCAATCGAAGGATTTACAACAAAAGCTGCTTGGGAAATGACTGACATGTTCCATTTAAAAGCAATTGAATTAATAGCAAAATATTTGAGAAAAGCTGTGGAAAATGACGAAGAAGCTAAAGAAAAAATGGCTCTTGCCTCATATTTAGCAGGAATGGGATTCTCAAATGTAGGACTTGGAATTGTACACTCAATGGCTCATCCTCTAGGAGCATTTTACGGAACTCCGCACGGTGTTGCAAACGCTATAATTTTACCAACTGTTATGGAATACAATGCTGAATATACAGGGGAAAAAAATTTAGAGAAATAGCCAAAAGCTTTTTGGAATAAAACCATACTAAAAAGAATGGCTCCCTGAAGAATATAGAAAAGCAGCAATAGATGCTGTAAGACAATTGGCACACGATGTAAATATTCCTGAAAATTTAAAGGGGATAATGGACATAAAAGATTTGGATTTTATTGCCGAATCAGCTTTGAATGATGTTTGTACTGGCGGAAATCCACGAGATACAAACTTGGAAGAAATAAAAGAACTTTATAAAAAAATTGTTGTAATTTACAAAAACTCCATTCGTTTTTAGAGTGGAGTTTTCTATTAATTTTAATTTCTGAATTTAAATATTTAATTTTCTCAAAATTCAAGTCTATTTACTAATTATACTAAACCCTATTTGAATAACGAATACATTATAAATCTTTTTAGTAGATTAAACCTAATATTTACTTTCAAATAATTAAATAAATATTCGCTTTTTAAACGAAGAATAGTATTAGACAAACAATTTAACCATATCTTCAGAAGAATTAACTAAATACATCTTTTTATGAAAAATTTAGATATGATAAAATGTTAAATAAGATGCTCTACATCATATATTGTATTTTTGAATATTTATACAAAAATCATGGACACTCTCTTAAAAGAAAATTATCTTCTTCTTCCCTCGAACAACTTCAACCTTTTTCATAAGAATATCCACAATTCACAACTACCAATTCCTCATAATCATTTACTTTTAATCTTTTTCAATCTCATTCTTTTTACTTTTCTCCAATTTTTCTATATTCAAAATCAGGAATCGTCACTTTAAATTTATTCAATTCTCCCCTAGCTTTCTATTTTTCCTTATTCGCAATTTTTTTCCTGTCGTCTTCTGATAATCCTTTCATTTTTTTCTCTTAAAATTTCAATATTTCTATTTATTTCTTCAAAATTCTCTTCGTAAATTATTCTTGGAATCACATCATATGAAGCAATATTTCTAAATATTCTTTGAACTTCAGATTTTGTTTTTTCATACTCAACAACATACTCTTTTTAAATATTTTATATTATCCGTCACTTTATTAAAATATTTTTGTATCTTTTTAAACTTTTCATAAGAATAAACACTATTAATCAAATCTAATTTTGAACTTCAGAAATAATTCCATCAACTTTTAATAGTACACTTTTAGATTTTTCGTGAATTTCTTTATCTATAATAGCTTTCGCTCCTTTAATTCCAGAACATTCTTTTGTAAAAACAAAGCAATTATATCCTTCATCAACTTTTTCCCTATTACGAAAACATCTCCCCATTCTCTGAAAAAGTCCATTCAAATCTGACAATTCTGTAATCAAAATATCAAAATCTAAATCAAGAGAAGCTTCTAAAACTTGAGTTCCAATCTAAACTCCATTTTCTTGAAATCCTCTTTTTCTCTTTTTATTTTTTAACATCTCCTCTAAATCTCTTTTGGATCTGCAAATTCAGTGATTTCTTTTCTTTATTTGTTCGATCTCTTTTTATAAATCTACTATGTATCAAATTCAATTCTCTTTTGGAATATTCAAATTTTCATAAATCTCTTTTGCTTTTTAACTGTATTACAAATAAACCAAAAATTTTATTATTTCTATATTTTTCCTTTTATAAATTCTGCATTTATACTTTCTTCCATCACTTTTTAAACTATGTCTCTTCTTATCATTCGTAAACGGTTCTGTCGTAACAAATTTTACACCTTCTTTTTCAAGCAAATAAGTAACAATCCCAGGAAGAGTCGCAGTCATTATCGCAAATTTCCCTCCAAAATCAGTAATATACTTCAATCCATAAATCAAATAAGCCAACAAACTCAGCTGAATACATTTTGAATTTCATCAATAACTACTCTTAGAATAAGACAATGTCGCTACCTTCAACTCAAATCCTGGAGCTCTAAACACAAAAATCAAATAATTGGTCTATTGTACAAATTGTAAGTGGAAGTGAAAAATTGCTTCGTTTTATTTATATATTCTGATAATTCTTCATTTTTAGTAATTTATTTTCTTTAGAATCTGTATAATATTCTCTAAAATCAGAATGAAGCAAACCAATTCTCTTTTCTACATTTTTCTCACAATATTTTTCACAACCCTGTCATAAATTGCATTAATTGCCACTCTCAAAGGCAATGTAAAAATCCCTTATTATTTCTATCCAAAGTAATCCAGCCTCTGTTTTTCCATATCCCGTCTGCGCCACAACTACTACATTCTCATCTTTATGCTGTTTCATAAATTTCTGCAAAGCATTCCAGTCATTTTTAGGATTGTCTTTCTCAACACATCTTCCAAAAATTTTTCCATCTCAATTTCTAAAAAAATCATTTTTCTTCAATAGTCGTATACGAACTTATGCGTAATCTATTTTTATTTAACAACCTTTTAACAAAACATATTTCTTAAAAAAATTTCAAGAGCTTTCCTCTTTTTCATATACATTTTCTGAATAAATTCTGTCATTTAATTTATAATATTTCTTTACTCAATTTTTATTTTAAAATTATCATCTTCTCTTTTAAAAATCGAATATTTTTATTTCTCCATAAATTTCTTTAATAATATCAAAATAAATATTTTCCAAACTAGTCAATTCTGTTTCAAAATCATAAGTTCAAACTCCATTTTTATTTCTTCCTTAAAATCTTCATCTTCTATTTCAGAAATATCTCTTTCGTGATGCAATGCAACAGAATATGCCAAAATCTTTATATCCTCTTTATCAAAATTTTCTTTTCAACAATTCGTTACTATTAATGAATGCTGTAGCTCAAGATACCATGTGAATTTCATTCTTTTTAAATCTATCTCATATTTTTCTTTAAAAAGATTCTTTCGTTTTTCATTTGAAACTTTATATTGAAATTTTGCATTGATTTTTCCTAAATCGTGATAAATACAGCTTTAAAAGTAACAATCTTTTATTAACTTCTATATCTGGATACAACTCTATTAATTTTTTTCAAAATTCTGTATTAATTTTTGTATGCTCAACTACTCTTTTCCCCATTAGACTTAGCTAAAAATATTTCCCATCTAAAATTCTCTCTTCTGACATTTAAATCACATTTCACAAAATACAACATCATTTTCTTCATCAACAGGAACTATTTCTCCTTCTAAAGCTGTAATATTTGAAGAATAAATTACTTCTTCCTTATTCCAAATTCTTACCATTTTAGGTGATTTCTTATTTCCAATATTTTTCAGAAACATAATTTTTAGTTAATTCATATCTTGTTCCGAAGATTCTGAATTTCCTACTTCTACTGAAGAATTAGAAATAAAATTTACTGGAATATATGCAAAATATCCTTTTTAAGCTCAATATCCTCTTCCAATTCCTCAATTTCTACAATTTTAACTTCATCAATTACACAATATCCTCTCTTCTCCCAAACTTTGGATACTCTCTAGGATATTTAAAAGCCCTCAAAAATTAAATTTAAAAATTCTTCAGATTGATTTTCTGGAATAATATGAATTATTAAATTTACATCCACTAATAATTCTGCTGTTGCAACCTCTATTCACACCTCAATCCATTCACATCAATCTGATGTCTTCCTTTTTCAAAAGAATTCTATTTTAAACTCATATCTTGTGTATAAACTCATTCACTTTTGAAAATAATTTCACTAATACTTATTTTTCATTGGATGATACTTTTAAAATCACAAAGCGAATGAACCATACCGATAACTGTCGAATAAGGAGGAAGAGGATAAGTTTCTTTTAGCTGAAAAACTGGTTGCAACTTTGTAATTTGCCATATTTTGATATAGTCTTAATTTTATTGCTTTTTCATAAAGATTTTTAGTGCATGACAATTAATTTATTTTTAAAATTTCAAACACTTTCCTCCTTTTTTCCTATTTTTGTATAATATTCATCAATTTTATTTTTCAACTGTTTAAAAATTCTGGAAACATTTAAAAACTTTGATATTTCTTTTTAGCTAATTCTGTTTCAATTTCTGTATCATTTTTCAAATTGTTCTTTCACAATTCCAATAGCCGTATCATTTTCAATAAAAATCATAAATTCCACTTGTCAATTTTTTCAACCAAAATTTTATTATTTCTCACATCAACCACATTTTCAAAAATGGATTTTTATATCATAAACTCCACCAATTATAAATAATGGCTTTTAGGTCTTCTTCTTCCACGAATATCTCTATAAAGTAATGAAATTGTATCCAATAATTTATTTACTCTTCTAGCTTTTTCTTCATTTTCTATTTCAATTCCATCCAATTCATCAATACCTATTTTGTCTAAATCAATCGTAACAGTATATTTATAATACGACTTATGAATTTCTGCTCATGCAATATTCGGAAAAACCTTTTCATTTCTATCAATTCTATCCACTAATCCTTTATTAGTCAAAAATTCCAAATCTCCTTTAAATGTTTCCAACGAAACTGCAGTTAGAAAGTCTCACTATCGCAGATCTATTTTTAGAATTATCACCTTTAACAGTTTTCTATATACCCAAAAATCCAATTCTGGATAATCTTTTATCGTAGTTTCTGCAGAAAACTGAACAACTTTTTATCTCCACTACCTTCAGCTTTCACATTCGCTTTATTTTTCACCCAATTGTTCCAACAATATTATATCTAATAGCCTGTCTCGAAAATATGTATACTGTTCTCCTCTATTTCTCGATATTTTCTTCAATGTAGCAACATTTCCAATTCCTTCACCATAATTGCACTTTCTGCTATTGCCTAAAAAGTCTAATCCTTTTTATCCATGATTTATTCATCTCCCTTTGTCGTATTTTTCTTCACCTGTTTTTTCAAATTTATCTTCACCCAAAAAGTCCCTATCAAAAAGCATGACCCTATGTTTGAAAATTTTTCATCATCAGTAAAAATTTTTCCCCAAACAAATAGTGAACATATTCTTCCGCATAAGAATGTCCTGAAATCAAAGTATCCATAAACATATTCACATCTTTTATTCTCAATGAATTTTGTAATCTATATAACAAACTTCCTAATTTCTTATCATTTCCACTTTTCCCAAGATACGCTTTTTCTAAATTCTATCCCATCTCTTCTAATAGAATAAACATCCTTTTCTTCCAATTCTTGCGAAACTTTTTATTCTTGACTTCTTTTTCAGCTTTCTCCATTTCTTTTCAACCTCCTAATATATTCAAGATTCACCAGCAACAAATCTTCAAGATTTCTTAAATTATAATTTCCTTTCACTTTAGAAATTTTTGTAATGACATAATTTATTAATTAAAGAAAACAAATTTTCATTATTTAATAATTCCGAAATTGTAACATCATATAAATAAAAATATCTTCTATCTAAAATATACCATTTATCCAGCAATCTATCTAATCTTAACTTTATTTTTTTATTTAACAACTGCAAAAATATTTTTTGACAGCAAAAGTAAACTATATGTTTCATTTTTCATACTTAACTAAACCTGTATATCAGATAATTCATATTTAGATTCATTCGTTCTCTTTTGCATTTCTCTCAATAAATTTTTATACAAACTAATATTCTTTTCATTAAAATTTTCATTATAAATTTCACTCAGCCATACCATTATTAATACTCTCCAACTGTTCTATACTATGATTAGCATTAACAAACATTCCCTTTACTTGCTCCATACACAAATCCTGCTGGAACACATGAATAAATTAATATAGCCAACGGAGTAACTGCAATATCATTTACAAAATTCCAAACATGCGAAGGTTTCCTATTCACATCAACTTGTATTATTCAAAAATCCTAAAGTATTTTTAAAATCTTTCATCGGTATATTTGTAACTGCACATTTATATTTAAATTTTGATTTATCCATTTCAACATATTCTTTTCGCAGTATCAACAAAAATATGATTTATATTCTTCATAAATATCTTTAGCAGCATTTCCTCTATTCAAAAATGAAACACTATTCCAAGCATTATTTACTAAAAATATACGCAATATTTTTTGCAGCCAACAATTTTTGCTATAACCTCTTTCATTTGAAATCTTTTAATTTAAAAATTAATAATTTCCTTCATAATTTTAAAATTATCTTTTTATATCTTGATTTATACTATCGCTTATTTCTTCATTTTTCTTTCGGTTCTTTTTACTTTTTCAACGCTTTTTCAAGTTTTTCAATCTCACTTTTACCATCTTTTATAAAATCATACGCCGCTTTATAACTATTTGATTTTAATTTTTCTTTAAAAACCCAATTTTTCGTTTATTCTTTTTCAATTCTTCAATTTTCTTCAATCTTTCGATTCTATTTTCAAAAATTATCAATATACTCTTCAAACTCCAAAATTTTTCCATAAGTTAAAGTTTTTCCCATATCTTTTATAAAAATCAAAATATTTATATTCAAAATCTTCTAAAAGTTCCAACAATTCTTCTTTTTGAAAATTTTAAACATCTATTTTGATCATCAATAAATTTTTCTTACTTTTTCTTCTCCATCCGATGTTTCACGTATATTAATAAATCCCAATAACCCTGCAGTTAAATGCACCAATCTTTTAATTTTAATTCTATTTTTCCTGTCACTCATTTCTCTTCCTTCACACTCAAATTATTTCAAGCATCCCCAAATCCACTTCCAGTCACACTTCCAAGTCCTGCACTATAAATATAATCTAAAAGATAACTTTTTCCTTCAAATTTTATTGTTCCTACTGAAGCATCAATAAGTATTCCTTAAATTCTTTTTCTGAACTTTCCTTCTGAGCACTTCTTTTGTCATAATGCTTTAACAACTACTTTTTAGTTTTACTCTGCATCTATCACTAAATCTTCAATATCTTTTTCTACATATTCTCCCATTATTTCTTTTCTAATCTCAAATAAAGATTTCTTTTTATAATCACAGGAAACTCCTTATCAGTTCCTACATAATATTTATCTTTTCTCAGTTTTCTCTATCGTGATCCCTACAAACCACTGGTGACAATGTTTTCACATTCAACACATTATTTTTACAAATTTTTCTTTTGAACAACTGAAATATTAGTAATTTAACTTTAGTTTCATCTGATATTTTAAATTCTTTAAATCTAATACTAGAAAAAGCATTATAAATATTTAAACTATCTACATTATCAAAAATAGAAAAATTAATTATAAATCTTTTATCATTCTCTATTTAAAAATAAAATTCGTTCTTTTTCTCAAACTTAATCGCATGAAAATAAACAGCCCAAGTATAATTTTGCTTTTGCTGAGTCAAAAAGTTCTTCAAAAATCTCCTATCATATTCTTTTCAACCCAACTTTCAACATATGCAAAATTTTAACCCTAAAATTAACTGGAAATGTGTTTCCTTCAATTAATTCAACATTAATTCTAAATCTCATATTTTATCTCACCTTTTTATTAATTTACAACTATCTAAAAATATATCACTGCAATCAAAATGACAATCCAAGTTAAAATCCCATAAAACTTTTCTTTTTCTAGTTGCTTCCTTCCAACCAATTCTAAATTCTAAATTTTATTTTTGTATTTCCAAATCTCATTTTTAGAATTCTTTCTATATTAATATTAGTATAACCCACAATTTAAATTTGTCAATTAGTTCATTTTTATAGAGTGATGTGAATAGATATTTATAATAAAATGCTCTATTAAATAAAAACCACGTTGCAAGTTCTGTATTTGAAGTCAAAGCAAGGCTCTTATTATATTTCTCTTCTGCAAGATATTTTACATTAATATCTTTGTTTCAGAATCTTCAATCGTCTCTGTGCTTTCTTCCAATTTTTTTTCACTTTCAGTCTTTCTCTCTCTTGTACCCTTTTCTTTAATCATTTTATCTACTTGCCCTGTGTAAAATGTATTTTCTGACATATCTGATCTTCCCATTTCAGTTCATCGACTAATATTTTCACCTCCATGTTAATGTCCCTCAGTACGACATTAAATATGGAAAAGAGCAGTTGTTAAACTACCTTTTGATTTTTTCTCACTCGAATATAACTCTTTTTCAATTGCAAAGTTCATGGACTTTATTTAGAAACTCAGACCGTTTTAATTGTTCAAAATTCTCTGTCCATTTTCAAATATTCCACGCCACTATATTTTTTCTTTTAATTCCTGCACCCAAAAACTTTATACTCTCGTCATTCTCTTGTTATTTTCATTTCTCCTATAGTATCCACAGTCCCATTCTGATGAAGTTTTGAAATTTCTTCTTTATATTTTCTTTTTCATATTCTTGAAAAACTCAGTTAAACTTATTTGTTCACCCATTCGCCTATAGATTTTTTAATTCTAAAATGTAAACTTATAATGAATTCAAATTATATATTTCTTTTTTACCCATCTTTATTTGATTCTCTATTTTTCTTTTCAATCAAGTCTCTAAGTTCTTCTTGTTTTTCATATAATTTTTGTAAAATGTTGTATTTTAATATCCATGATTAAACCTCCTGTATCTTAAATTTTCTCTGAAGCAAATACAACTGTAGAATTCTGTTTCGTTCTTCATCATTAAGTTTAAAAAGGCTCATTAGGGTTTTTAATGTAAATTCTACCCTTTCCAAATGTTTTTGACATCATAAATTTCGAACACAGTTCATGAATATACTTTTCATCAATTGCATTAAATATTTTAATTTTAAATTAGTAAATGAACTAAATATCATGATCCCACTCATGATTACTATTTTGGGGAAACATTTACAATACAAAATGTTTCTATTAAATCAAATCGACACCGCTCTTCTGAGTCACAGTCGTTTATCTTTACAATACAAAAATGTTTCTATTAAACATGCAGAGTATTTGACATAGAGATGGTTCTGATACACGGATAAATTTACAATACAAAACGCTCTATTAAATGCAAAAGCGATTAAACGTCTGTACAGATCACTTAGTACAATTTACAATACATAAATGTTTCTGACTAAATCTACACACCATAAAAATAGTATCCAGGGTGGTATAGATTTACTTAATACCAAGTGTTTTCTATTAAACTATGGACACATCGTTCACCATATACTCGTGTGATATCAATACAAATGTACTATTAGCAAAATGTTTCGAGGAGAGTACTGTACGTTTGATTTACAATGTAAAATGTTTCTCTATTAGATCAGTGCAATTCTGTACAAAATGTAGCTTTTGTAATTTGTTAACACAAAATGTTTTCTATTAAATACACGTTCCATGATACAGATACTAAAATCAGAGTTTCATTTCATGTTACAGGTACAAACATGTTTCTATTAAATATACAGAGGATCTTGAATGATAATACTGGAATATTATTATAGATTTACAATACAAAAGTGTTTCTTTATCAAATGAGAGTTCGAAAATTGATCGTAAATTACAGTGATATTTCTAGAATTTACAATACAAAATGTTTCTATTAAAATTGAGTATATCTATATGACATAGACGGGATTTACAGACAAAATGTTTCTATTAAATACATCTCAAATACATTGTAAAAGGGTGGTATAAATTTACAATACAAATGTTTCCTGCTAAATCTTGTCTTCTAAAACTACGATAGAGTATACCATTTCCCTCGTTTTGTCGATACCAATCATCATATTTTCACCAAAATTTCTCTTTATTTTTACAGCACAGTCAAAAACCAGTAAAATCAACATTACAAGAAATAAGGTCGATGTCCCGGTGGTGTTATTTATTCAGGTCGACAGATTTTGTTTGCGTTAGTTTGAAGTTTTATTATCTTCTGATTTTCTGTACTCTTTAGTTGAAACTCTTGGCCTGTAAAATAAATATTAAAAATCTTGTTTTTGAAGATGAAATTTTCCTAACTATCTCTAATTTTAATAATGAATGGTGTTACTCTAGTTTCAAATACGTTCTGAAGACATAAATGGTTTTCACTTTGAAATCTGTCTTCATGGTCTCATCAAAACATAAACTAGAGCTCTAGAAACGTATGTTTCACTTAAACTACATAAACATTGTTGTTGAAAATAAGATAAAAGATGCTGTGAAAACGATATGAAAGAAATAATAAATTTTTCCGCTGGAAAGTATCAGTATCTATTGAATAAAGTAAAATTTCGTGAAAAGTGTGGATGAGGAGGCAGTACGAAAGATATTTATAATGTAAGTCTCTGCTGAAGATTTGAAAAGAATTTAAAATATTTAAAGCGTAAGAGAATGTTGCGAAGATTTTAAACAGTAACTGCACGTTCTTGGTACTTGTCTGAAAATATATTTTACCAAAGGTACAGGAAGATATGTATTTTTAAAGATGAAATTTCATATATATATATCTTGTAGAATTGAACAGGAAATTACAGATGGATAGATGTGTCTTGACGATCTTTCATACTGATGAGCGCCGTGGTATAAACAAATTGTATACATCCTGATGTTGTGGTACACCCTGAAAGCGGCAGAAGCAATGCACCTCGTTGAAAATTTATTATACAAAGGATGACGACTAGAAAATGAAATATGAAACTAGTCAAAAGTTTAATAAACTGATGAATTAGAATATACTAGAAGAGAAATTAGCATGGAGAATTAAGCTAAAACATGGCGCACTCTATTGAAATGCTTGGATTAAAAGGTGCTGTTTCTGGGATAAAGAGAGAGGAATAGTCGGGATTAAATATCAATATTTCACCTAAACTAGCACGTATAGAATTTGGTAATTATTACCCTTGCTGATGGGTCTTCCTATTTGTGATTATATATCAGGAACTGATTTTATCAATCTTATATCTGTTGTTTTAGTGCTACCGATCATTACTGAGAAAAGAGATTATATTAGATATTCTGAGAAGTTGCGCTTGTTTTATTAGAGACTCAAATAAAAGTTTGAAGTATTAAAGAGCAAGATATTATGGCACATTGAAGATCAAAGATTGAGCAAAGAATATACAATATAACAGTTGATGAATTAACTCGAAAACCATTAAATTTAAAGACTGCAGAATTTTCACATATCCGAAGTGTTGCTATTTATCCAGATTTGGTAGAAGAGATAACGGACTTGTATTATAAATAAAGAAACTCATGATATTATTACAAAAATAATATCAGAATGAAGGAATTTAGTTAGATTGTGTGTACAAAAGATGGAAACTGGATGGTTTGTGTATTATAAATAATTGAAAAAGAGCTGAAAATATTTAAAACTAAAAATTATAATAAATATAGCCATTTTACAACAATAATATTGACAATAGAAAATAACGGTATGCACTTTTAACAAAGATAGCAAAAGTCTCCGACTTCTATAAAGTGGGAGATGATTGCTTTATATTGAAGAATACACCCTATGGTGACAATTTTTGTATAAAATATCGAATAGAAATAATTAAAAATAATATTCAAAATCAAGGTAGGGTAATGTGTGAAAGTATAATTTGACATTCAAACACAGGATTTATCCAAATATAAGAACAAGGGTGGTGTGTGTTGATAAATAAGACTTTGGATGTGTTCGTTTGTTACAATTACGGGTTTTGTGCACACTGCGAATATAAATTTTATGAAGGAAAGCTGGAAAAATAAAATAATTACACCTGCGGTTTGAAAAGTGAAAACCAATTTCTAAAAGAGTTGACAGTCTAGCACTTTCAAATGCTCGAATTGAATGTGTAAAACGATCGTTTACAAATTTTACTTTCAAAGAGACAGTGGTTTCAGGTTCAAATCTATAGTGTCAAAGTTATGCGACAAATTGTGTGATAATTCATTTACAGTGAAAAACAAATACTTTGGTTTTGCCAAAGTGAGTTAGAGTAGAAAATATCATAGAAATACCGAAGGATTACAAAGATCAAAAGTCGGTAACATTGACAAACAGTGATGAAATTACTATGTTTCTATTTTGACCGGAATTTGAAAGAAAAGAAATTCAAAAGGTCAGTAGTAATGATAAAGTAACAGGACTTGGTCAATGTCTGAATTGTTACAATCGGTTCTGACCAAAGGGCTGAGTTATCCAAAATGTTTAGGATGTTGGAGAAAAAATTGAAAAGAACAAAAATCATTATCAAGAAAAGTTAGAATTTTCTAAAATTGGGTATAAGCAAAAAGCGAAAATATCAAATTGCATGAGTATATCAGGGTGTCAGAAGTTTTCTACATAAATTATCAGAAAATTATCTGAAGATATAATGCTGTAGTTTGTTGAAATTTGAATATAGAAAAGATGGTCGGGCTGGGGTACAGGAAAAGTGTCGGAGATAATGGATGAGAATGTTTTGAGAATGGTTAATTATAAACTGATGTTTTAGGAAAGCAATTTTTGAAAATGAATAGTGGTTTCCATCGTCGAAAACTTGCAGTAAGTAATGGAAACGTTAAGAGGAACTGGGTATCAGAAAGTTATAGATGCTCATGAGTGCTGTAGGTTGAGATTGATAGGGATTACAATGCGGCATTGAATAAAAAACATGGAAAATTGATGTTGGAATATTAGGAAAATAAAAAAAACAGGGCAGGGACTGAAGAACAGTAAATATATTTGGCTAACAAAGCAGATACTTCCAAGAAGCTCTCGCTACAAAGCGAGTAGTTCACTGAGTTGAAGCATACAAGTTAATGCAAAACATTTGTTAGAAGATAAAAAAAGCTGAAGGATTCAATGTAAGCGTGTATGCTGTATAGTTTTATTTATGATATTCACTTTCAGTGAAAATGGAACCAAATTTCCAGAAATATATTTAAAATTTGTAAAAATATTTAACAAATGTTCAAAATCAGTATTTGAAGGCGAGATAACACCAGTATTATTAAAATTAAATATAGAACTAGGAAAGGAATTTATTCGCAAAAGATAAGGACCTAATAATTTTTTAAATCTCGTCAGAAAATGGCTAGAAAAAAGAATTTTGGGGAATCGAGATGATAAAACTGAATTTCTTTTAAACAAAATCTGTCGACCTGGAATAACGCTAAAAGGCTGGGACATCGACAGATTTTGTAATAATGATTTTATTGGATGACTATATATAAAAAAATAAAAGAGGTGCGGGTAAAATATATGAAAATATTGGTATCGACAAAAATGAGGAAAAATGGTATACTATAGGTAGTTTGAGATAGATTTAATAGGAACATTTTGTATTGTAAATGAGGATTATAAAGTTTCCTTGTATTCCTATTACAGTTTAATAGGAACATTTTGTATTGTAAATGACTGGTATGTCAAGGTGTATGGAAAACAGAATATTTAATAAGTTGTTTTATTGTAAATCAATCAACATTAGCCCTTACTGTCAGTAATCCAATTTAATAGGAACATTTTGTATTGTAAATATCCTTTCTTTGTGATTCTTGCGTATTGCGACACTATTTAATAAGACATTTTTATTGTAAATGTATATTTTTCTGTAAATTATTTTCTGGTTGTAGATTTAATAGGAACATTTGTGTGTAAAATAGCCTTGAATATAAAGTTGCAATTATCTTGGTCATTTAATAGGAACATTTTGTATTGTAAATCCTTGATAATGGCTATATACGAATATGTAAGCAGTATTTAATAAGGCTGTTGTATTATGAAATCAATAAGAACAAGTCTTAGAACTTGGATGAAAATAATTTAATAGGAACATTTGTATTGTAAATTCATCCAAATACCTTGTTTTTCTTCTTTTTTCTTCGTGATTTAATAAAGGACATTTTGTGTGTAAATAATGGATCTGGAGGTGTTGTAAATTTGGGAAAAACGATTTTAATAGGAACATTTGTATTGTCACAATACATCTCATTATTCCATATTACTATCAATCAATGATTTAATAAGACATTTTATTATGATAACCCAAAGGTTCATCTAACATAATTTTCATTAATTTAATAGAAACATTTTGTATTCTAAATTTAAAATAAAGAAAACACTCCATTCGTTTTAGAGTGGGAGTTTTCTGATCATACAATTTCCTAAATTTGAATATTTAATTTTCTCAAAATTCAGGTCCTATTAATAAAATTCCAAAATTCTTTTACTTGTTTTTCAGGAGGCTTCTGTATGCTCATCAGTTAAGTTCAATATTCCTGTTTCCCATGCTTCTGCTGTGGTTGCGATTAAACCTGTTCCAGTTCCTTCCATTGGTTCATACGGATATGTGAGAGTAATGTCGAAAGATTTTTGTCTGGAGTTCCAGCGGATTGGACACTGCGATACTACTTACAGTCACTTGGTTTTCCTGCTCTTACCATTGGTGTTTCTATCAGCCACTAATGGACATGAGATAGCCAATCCAATAAATTTTTAGTACCATTTGAATGAAACCGTTGTATTCTGTGAAACTACCCTGGCTCTCTTTTCCAACATTCACGAACATCTTTAATTGATTGAGGGTGCCAAATTCTGTTATCTTGCTCAATAATAGCACATCTCTATAATTTAAAATTCCACATTCACATCTTTTTCCAATTCCTCTGCAATATAATCTGCAACTCTGATTAAATGAATTTTCTAAATAGTCCTACGATTAATAATACTGTTTTTTTGACATTTTTATTTTCATGTTTTATTTTATAAATTATCTCAGACATTTTAAATCAAACTACTAAAATTGGCATAAATTTAGATTTTAGTAAATAATTACAACTTTTGAGTTTGGTTTTTTAAAGTTCTATACATTATCAAATACAATAATTTTAAAATTTTTAATTTATATTTATTTTTAAAACTCTCGAATTTTATAACAGTACTTTCACTTTTCTATTAAGTTATTAAATTATTAATTTAAATATCTTTAAATTTTCAAAATCTAATCATTCTAGCCTTTCATCATCTGAAAATCCCGTAAGTTTCCTCTATTTCGCGATGCTCTGGTAAGATTCTCAAATAATCCTTCATCTGTCAGCCTACCAAAAATGCGTTTATCTTTCGGACAAGATTTTCGGTACCATACCAGCCTTTGTCCATATCACAACAACCGTCATATTCGGTAAAGCACCTTCAATCAATTCACAAATCGCATCTCACCTTTAGTATCAAAGCCACGTACTAAAACGCTTCGACACTGCGAACTTGTACTCCTTTTTCCCGAAAATCGCTCCAATCTTCCCATCAATCTTTCTCACAGCCTCTGCAGCTGCAATCTGCAAATGGATATCTGAATTCCTTTCCCAGTTAGTATTCATAGTTTTCTCCTCTAATTTATCACTAATTAGTAATTCATTTTATCACTAGTTGATGATGTTAATAAACAAATTTTATTTTCATATCTACTGTAAAAATTGCACCAATATATTGATGCAACTTCCTCTAAGTTACTATATAACTTAAATCATAAATATTTAAAATAATTAATAATTTTGTTATT